>ERZ779622.1086-NODE-1086-length-12055-cov-5.317500_pt1 | contig 12055 bp, 13 predicted proteins | sample MGYA00514188_ERZ779622 | MGnify/ENA primary metagenome ERZ779622 (study PRJEB29562, sample SAMEA4376702) | mouse gut metagenome | isolation source: Cecum | study: EMG produced TPA metagenomics assembly of the A DSS colitis mouse model was used to assess the...
ATTGCCTCTTCTTTTTCGGGTCAGGTATTTTCGAAACATCGGAGTAATAGCTTTTTATTATTGTTTAGTTGCCAGATAGCTCTTCCTCCGGCATGTGGACTGGATTTTGTATTGTTTTTGTTAAAATAACCCCAAGCTACATATTGTTTTATTCTATTATGGAGATTTTTGGCTTTTCCAATATAAAGTATATTTCCACCACGTTCTGGTAAATTATAGTGTTCCGCTTTTCTATTTAAATCTTCCATAGAGTAAAGCATATTTTTCCCTTTAAAAATTTCTCGCCCTTCTGTTGTTTCATTTATTTGTAATTTAAAATTTGAGGGCATAATAACCAGATAGACTCCACTTTTTGGGGGAATCAATTTAAGTTTTCCATTATATAATTCTTCAAATGATATATCCATTAATTTATCCTCCTGTGATATATTGTATCATAAATTTTGATCCAAATATTTATCATTCCACCATTCATCTGCGATATATCGAAGATTGTAAGATAAGACATTTTCAAAATTTGTTTTTTGAATAGTGTCGTTAGTAAAAGTTGCCTGTATAATTGTATCATCCGTTTCATTGCCATATATATCGTAGAGAAGGAGGGTAGCTTTGAAACTTACATCCGTTTCTTTCATAGGTATTATAACATCTAATATGGCAATTATATCTTGCTCCTTAGTAAATTTCGCAGAACCTCTGATTTTTATAACACAATAGTTGGTATCCGGTACATAAGTAAAGATTTCAAGATTCTCAGATCCTACAATATTTTCAACTGCCATTCGAATCGTATCTTCTTTGGAAAGATTTTTCGATGCTTCAATATTTGTTTTGCCGGGCGCTTTGCTTTTGTTAGTCGTTTTTTCGTCATCTGATGTTAGCATACTGATAGCTATCAGACAAAATAAAATAGAAATAAGCAAAGATATAAACGAGGTTTTTTTCTTTTTAACAGGCTTTTTAAATGTAGAGTAAGAGGATGGAGCCTTTTGCGGTATTTGCGGGTCAGGCTGCGGCGCAGACTGCTTCTGGGATTGCGCAGGTGTATTGTAGCTTTTTCTATCGATAAGCGCACAATTACAAAAACGGCACACGGTTGACTTGCTGGAGTAATCTCTGCCACATTTTGGACATATTCCTGACATAAATATTTCCTCTGCTATTGAATATTTTATTCTCAATTTTGTATTACGGTTATTATACTATGTAATGTTTATAATAGCAACTATTAGTTATTTTTATTAAAACTAATAGTTTGTTATAACTTTTATCTCCAATAGGTAAAATAAAAGAAAACCTGTCAAAGATTGGAGCTTTCATGAATCGTATCTCATTGGGAAAACGGCTGCGGGAGGAACGCATACAGTGCGGGATGACACAGGAGCAGGTGGCCGAATCCATCAATGTTTCCACCACATATATCGGGCTGATCGAGCGCGGTGAGCGTTCCGTCACGCTGGAAAAGCTTGTGCTTCTGGCGCAGTGCTTTCATGTGACCATAGATTTTTTGCTTCAGGACTCCGTTGCGCCGACAGAGACGATACAGGACAGGCAGATGCTTTCGCTTTGGAATGCCGCCACAGGGCAGCAGCGTGACATGATCCTGTCGATCATACAGTCTGTTATAAAATCTCCCCAACAAAAATGACTTTGCCTTTGTGTATATTATAGGCAAAGTCACTTCCTGTTTGGTCTGCTGTCAGCAGACAGAACGTATTTTATTTTCGTGGGCGATACGCCGGAAAGGTTGCCGGGTTAACCTGTTTTCACAAGTCCCATCAGCGTATATTTCACGTATTCTTCCAGAGACATTCCCATATAGAAAATAACGATCCAGAGGAATATGCGAATCGCAATCATGAGAGCGTGCGGAAATCTGGAGAATGGAAATATTTTTTCGTCCCAGTCACCGATATTCAGCGCGATCAGAGTATCAGCCCAGAAATAGAGGATAATTGCCAAAAGCTCCAGCAGAAAAACAGGCGCGGAACACAGATAATTTTCGGCAGTAATCATGGCCAATGTGCCTATTGTCAAAAAGGTGTATCCAGCTATCGCTATACATTTGTTCCAGGCCATTCCCGTGCGAAAACCTGGAAGCCAGGAAAGTATAGTTCGGTCAGAGTTATTGGAAACAGTTTTCTCCGATGAAATAGAATAATTCCCTGGAGAGACATGGATTCCCAGCGGAGTGTCAATTTTCAGAATCGCTCTGCGCAGTTCCGATACATTATGAAACCGCATTTCCGGATCCATCTCGATACACTTCAGAATGACAGGCGCCAGAGGGCCAAGTTTAAATTTCTGTTTTCGCAAAAGATCCACAGGCAGAACATCCCCCAGCAACAGCTCACTTATCAGAATACCGATGGAATAGATATCGCTGCGGCAATCGGTCTGGGAAAAGCCAAACTGCTCGGGAGAAGCATAGCTGGGGGTCCCGAGGAAAGAAGTGTCCTGCGGATGCTTTTCCTTCATGATTCTGGCGATGCCGAAATCGATCACTTTCAGGACGCCGTCGTTGGAGATCATGATATTGTCGGGTTTGATATCCCGATGTACGATACCGAGGCGATGAGGTTCATACAGAGAGTCGCATATGTCGCAGATGATCCGGCAGAGCTGCCTCTGATTCGGAAGCCCATACCTGTGAAGGTATTTTCGAAGGGTAATACCGCTGACAAACTCCTCAATGACAATCCCTGTCTGCAGGCTGAAAGCCATATCGTAGATGCCCGTCAGGTGCGCACTGGAAATGGAGGCCAGCTTCTCATAGACGGCACGCGCATTTGGCGCGATATATTTTTTGATGACAATATCCCCACTTCTATTGTCTTTGCAGAGAAAGACGCCGTTTCCATCGGGCCTTCCCAGAGAAGTGAGGGTTTCATACTGTTCCTGAAGATATTTAAATTTAAAATCGGTGCCATTTGGCATTGACATCAATCTCCCGTACAAATTATAATACTCATTACATTATATAATATTGAAGAGACAGATTGCAATGAAAAAAGAAACCGGTGAACTGTTGGAAATATTGAAGAGGTCATCTGATCTGCCCGCCTATATGGAGATTGCATCAGATGATATCACAACTCCGGTTCCGATCTCGGATTACCTGAGGCAGATCATGGAAGAGAAAGGACTGGAAAAGAAGCAGGTGATTCATGCTTCCGGACTGGAACGCAAATATGGCTATGAGATACTCAGAGGTTCCTGCCGCAAAAAGCCTTCCCGGGATAAGGTACTTGCATTGTGCTTTGCGATGGGGCTCACGGGAGACGAGGTACAGGAACTGCTGAAAAGAACCGATTATCTTCAGCTGTATCCGAAATATGAAAGGGACAGTATTATTTTCTTCGGTTTTTCTCACAGCCTGTCGCTGGATGAGGTCAATGATCTTTTGTATGAGATGCACTATCCGGTTATAGACAGCAGTGAAAAGGATTCTTAAAAAATATATATAGAGAAGGAGGGTATACTATGAGACCAATTACAATGGAGCGGGTAGAACAGACAAGGGCGGAGATTCTTGAGACAATAAAGAGTCCCACTCTGACGCATGAACAGAAGGTTGCCGTGATGGCAAAGGAGGCGGATTCTCTGCTGGAGGTGCTGGATCTGCCGGAGGGGTTAGACGAACTGCTGAATGATTCCATCGATACGAAGTGTATCTGTGACTTAGACGAAGGCCATGCGCCGGTTCGTCCCAGATACATTATACCGGATTACGCAAAATTTATGAGGGAAGGTTCTGAATTCCTGCAGCTCGATCCGCCGAAGGATCTGTTTGAGGCGTTGAACAGCCTGCTGATTTTCTACAAACATGTGCCCAGCGTGACGAATTTCCCCGTCTATGTGGGGGCGCTGGATGAGCTGCTGGAGCCGTTTATCGACGATGTGGACGAGGAGACGGCGAGAAAACTGCTTCGCCTGTTCATGATCCATGTGGACAGGACGGTGCTCGACTCTTTCTCCCACGCCAATATCGGTCCGAGGCCGACAAAGGCCGGACGTCTCCTGCTGGAAGTGGAGGCGGAGCTGGAACATGCAGTGCCCAACATCACGATGAAATATGATCCTGAGCTGTCGGATGATGATTTTACGCTGCAGGCGATAAAGACATCTCTGCGCAGCGCAAAGCCGAGTTTTGCGAACCACCGTATGTTTTCTTCCGAGCTGGGCGAGGACTATGTGATCGCAAGCTGCTATAACGGTCTGAAACTGGGGGGCGGCTCCTATACGCTCTGCCGCCTGATTCTCGCCAATATCGCGAAGCGGGCGGAGAATCTGAAAGATTTTCAGGAGAAACAGCTTCCGTATGTGATGGATATCATGGCGCGCTATATGGACGCGCGGATCAAGTTTGAGGTGGAGGAGAGCGGATTTTTCCAGAATAACTTCCTCGCGAAGGAAGGCTTTATCACCCAGGATAAATTTACCGCCATGTTCGGTATGGTGGGGCTGGCGGAGTGCGTGAATATTCTGATGGAAAAGGAAGGAAAGGAAGGCCGCTACGGACATTCCAAAGAGGCGGATGATCTGGGCGTTGCGATCATGGAACAGATCAATGCCTTTAATGAGCAGCATGTGAATCCTTACTGCGGTGTCACCGGCGGACATTTCCTGCTGCATGCTCAGGTGGGCATCTCCGATGACAGAGATGTGAGCCCCGGAACGAGGATTCCCATAGGCGAAGAGCCTGAGGAACTGCTCGACCATCTGAAACACTGCAGTCTGTTCCACAAATACTTCCCGTCGGGAACAGGGGATATCTTCCCGATCGACACGACGGTACATAAAAATCCGGAGTTCCTGCTGGATATTATTAAGGGATCCTTTAAAGATAACTTGCGTTATATATCGTTCTACGCGTCCGACAGCGATGTGATCCGTATCACCGGATATCTGGTGAAGAGATCGGAGATCGAAAAGCTCAGAAGCGGAGTTGCCGTATTGCAGGATACGACAGAGCTTGGCCTTGGCGCGACAAACAACTGCAGAATAGAGGAGCGTAAGGTGAGATGACAAAATATCCTGTTAATAAGATCATACTTTTTAGCAGCGTGGATGGTCCTGGAAACAGGACCGTCATCTTTTTACAGGGCTGCAATTTTGACTGCAAATATTGCCATAACCCGGAGACGAGAAGCCTCTGCACAGGCTGCGGTCTCTGCGTGCCGAAATGCCCTGTGGGAGCGCTGAAAAAGGAGGAAAAAGACGGAATAACACATGTTATTTTTTCTCCCGAGAAATGCGTGGGCTGCGATACCTGTATCCATACCTGCCCCCACGACGCAAGTCCGCGGATTCGGTATATGACGGCTGCAGAGGCTTTTGAGGTCATAAAAAAACAGATGCCCTACATCAGGGGAGTCACGGTCTCCGGAGGGGAATGCACTCTGTATCCCGCCTTTATACGGGAACTCTTCTCGCTCTGCAAAGAGGCTTCTCTGTCCACCTTTATAGACAGCAACGGAACCTATGACTTTGCGTCCGATCCGGAACTCATGGAGGTGACGGACGGCGTGATGTTGGACATCAAGGCGTTTTCGGAGAAAGACCATCTCGCGGTGACGGCCTGTGACAATAAAAAGGTTTTGGAAAATGCGCTGTTTCTGGCAAAGAGAGGGAAGCTGTTTGAGGTGCGGACGGTGGTCGTGCCCACGCTGTACGATGCGGAGGAGACGATTTTGGAGACAGGAAAGCTGCTTAAGGATCATGCTGGGGAAGTCCGTTACAAGATCATCGCCTACCGCCCGATGGGTGTGAGGGAAGCGTACTCCCACTATCCGGTACCGGAGCAGGCCGTTCTGCAGGGTTATGCAGAAAGCCTGCGAAAGATGGGGTGGAGGGATATTGTGATCATCTGAGAATACTCCGCGCTATTTTTTCATTCGTCTCGACCATTTCCTGACAGCAAACGGCGCGCACAGAAGCCCGATCAGAATCGGCACCGTGATCAGCAGATAGGGTGACCAGATGTATTTTCCAAAGAGGCAGAAAGTGTTGGTCCGGAAAATATCGGTGGGGCTTCCCACAAGGGGCAGCAGATCCAGGGCTTTCTGCAGGCCGTAGGGGAGATACCGGCTGATCACCGGCGGCAGATACACGGCTGCGAGGCTGAAGATCAGTGCAAACATGTTATTTTTTACCGCCGCGGAGATCAGAAGGATGATCCCGGTATACCCGAGCGCGCCGAGGAGGGTGAAGCCATATTCGTAGATCTCCGCCTGCAGCATGTTCATGGGCGCGACGGCGATCAGCTTGATCATCTGGATCGGCATATCCCATCCGCTCCACCCGAGATAGAAACTCTGGGCGATCAGCCCACCCGCGGCGAGGAGCAGGAACAGCTCTGTAGTAAAGAGCAGTCCGGTTATGATCTTGGCGCGGGCGATCTTTTCCCAGCCGTATCTGGTCGTCAGAAGAAGCGGGCTTGTATTATCCCGCCATTCCCCTGAGAAGAGGGGGGACAGTACGACGGCGAGAAACAGAGCCATTACGGTTCCGAGTTCTGCGGTCATACTTGTGAGAATGTTGGACCAGCCTTCCAGGAACTCATAAGAGAAAGGTTTTTCCACTTTTTCTTCCATCTGAAGAAGATACGCCCGCTCAGCGCCGGTCTGCTCGCTGATCTCCAGAAAGTCTTCGAGCGCCTGTGTCCTGCGCTCATAAAATCCGGTCAGTTTTTCGGGATCTGCGTAGGTTATCATGGTATAGTATGTACTATTGTCCCTGAGTTCGGGATACAACTGTTCCAGCCAGGAATCTATTTTGGGCCGGTCGGTGAGCTGCTGTTCTCGGTCCAGATCGGCAGCCGCCATGTCCTGATACTCTTTTACCATCCGTTGCAGCGTTTCGTCCGTCAGCTCACCGCCGAAGGTGCGGGAATATTCTTTGCTGTCCCTGATCATGGTGTAGCCGTCAAAATGGTTGCCGAAGGAGCTCGTGTGGTCGCCGCTGCTCCCGAAGGAGAACCACTGAAAACAAAGAATGTTGGCGATTACAACGACATAGAGAAAGCACAGGAGTACGCTGATCTTTGTACTCCTTCTGCTCCACAGTTTTTTATGTTCCAATCTTATTAAGTCAGTCATATGAATTCTCCTTTCCGAAATAGTACAGATACAGATCTTCCAGCGTCGCACGGCAGGGAACCGCGGCCTCCGCGGGCTTTGTGTCGGAGACGATGCGGAGTATGACCTGAGAGCCTTCATGCCTTAAATTAGCGACGGTCACGGTATCCTGCCACCTTCGAAATTCTTTCTGCGGGACGCTCAGCTCCCATATTTTGTTCTGGGCGTGCAGGATCAGTTCGGGAACCGTGCCCTCCAGGATAAACTTTCCTTTTTTCATCAAAAATACCTTGTCTGCGATCGCTTCAATGTCCGATACGATGTGGGTGGAGAGGATGACGATCCTGTTTTCCGCGTAATCCGCTATCAGATTGCGAAAGCGAACCCTCTCCTTCGGGTCGAGACCGGCGGTGGGCTCGTCCAGGATCAGTATCTTCGGATCGTTCAGAAGAGCCTGTGCAATGCCCACTCTCTGTTTCATACCGCCGGAGAAAGTCTTTAACTTCTTCCTGGCGGCGTGGGAAAGGCCCGTCATCTCCAGCAGCGCCCTTGTCTTTTTTCTCGCCTTTTCTCTCGGGAGGCCCTTTAAGGCGGCGATATAGCGCAGGAATTCTTCGGCAGTATAGTTGGGATAATAGCCAAAATCCTGGGGCAGATAGCCCAGAAGATCCCTGTAGGCGGCGCCCATCGCGGTGACTTCCTCCCCGTCAAACAGAACTTCGCCGGAGGTGGATTCCAAAATGGCGCAGAGCATACGCATCAGAGTGGTCTTTCCGGCTCCGTTTGCGCCTAAGAGGCCGTATACGCCGGGTTTCAGGTCTGCGCTTACATGGTCCACGGCGATCTTGCTCCCATAATGTTTTGTCAGGCGGTCAAGCGATAATTCCATACATTTTTCCTCTCTTTCTCATATCGACAATATAGAAAATCTCCCTCAAAAAGAAAGAGCCGAACACGATAAACGCGATAAACCACGCGCCGGCGGCGGAAGTCCTGTACAACCCGGGCAGCGCTTTCGGCATGATCCCCCAAAAGAAGCTGAATCCGAGGATCTGCGGAAAACAGGAGAGCGCATTCCGGCACTTTTGCAGCCGTATATTTCTAAGCAGGAGCGCCATGCAGGTCAGATAGGGGACGATGGCATACAGGATCAACTGCCTTGTCTCTACGGCGTGGGAGCCTAAAGTCCGTTCAAGCCACAGCAGGAGTGTGAAGCAGACAAGGTCTGCGGCCCCCGCCAACACCAGCTTTGCGAGAATGATCTGCGCGCCGGAGGCCCTTGTCGCCGCCTCCATTTCGCTCATGTTGTAATACTGACCGCGCAGAAGCGCCGGTACGGCGGCGAGGACGAACAGCGGCATAAAGACCGGCAGGGCGGCGGGGTCTTTTGCCAGAAGGGAAAGATTCAGGCAGACAAAGAATAAAACCGCGGCCTGCAGCCCGAAGACCCGGAGGCCTTCAAAGCGAAAGACATCGGACAGATACTGCCAGAAGCCGGTTCGCTCCTCCCGCATATTTTCCGGGTAATCTTTCTGTGTCAAAAGAATGTTTTTACAGATGTCTATGGTTTCCTCCAGCTTTTCCGGGCGCGGTGCTTTCGGCTGTATTTCGTCCCGAAATGCCTGCCCGAAAGTCTGTTTCAAATAAGTTTCCAGCTCACTTTGACGCATGATCCATCTCCTTTCGCATGATCTTTAATCCGTTTCGGACTCTGCTCTGTGCGGTCCGCAGGCTGCACCCGGTTACGCGGGCGATTTCCGAAAAACTCAATTCTTCCTCAAAGCGCAGTAAAACGGCCTCCCTCTGTTCCGGCGAGAGAAATTTTAAGAGATATCGTATCTGGTCTCTCTCTTCGATCCGGTGCATGGCGCCATCCTCCGCCGCGGGTGCTGTCGCGTCGTCGAGAGGGGAAAAGCTGATCTTTCTGCTCTCATCGATGCACAGGCGGTTTGCGATCGTATAAAGATAGGCTTTGAATGTTCCTCTGTTCTTGTACTCATCCAGGTGGCGGAACAGGCGGATGAAGGTCTCCTGGGTCAGGTCTTCCGCAGTCTCCATATTCGGACAGTGCCATCTGCAGTACCGCAGGATAGAGGGGTAGTAACGCCTGATCAGGAGCTCTGCGGCACTTTCATCGCCGGCTCTCGCCCGGGTTATCAACGCGTCGTCCATAGAAGCACTTTTCTCCTTTTTCCGGGAAAATTCAGCAGGCTGAAATGCTGTATATTTATTATAACGGATGAAGTTGGGGAAATGATCAAAGAAGATAACAAATTTTTTGTTTTCCTGATTTATGAAATCTTAACCTTATCTTAATGGAAGCGTAATTCGAAGGTGTGCTAAAATACGAAAAATAACAGGACAACAGAAAAGGATAGAATAGCAGAAAGGGAGAGCATATGGTCCGTTTACTGAGTATGGGAATAGAAATTTTTTCATCGGTGATCTTTGTGATACCGGCTGTGTTTATTTTACAGTATGTGGTGTTCAGAAAGCGAAGCCTTCCCAGATTGGCGATGGTGACGATTTTTATGTTTTATCTCGTCGCGGTCTTTTCGGTGGTGGGGATCCCCACCGTAGGTTCCTGCCACATTCATCCGGAATTTAACTGGATCCCAATTATAGATATTGTGAACAGTCCGCTTGACTATATCAGGAATACGATCCTGAATGTCATTCTCTTTGTGCCGTTAGGATTTATCGTGCCGACCGTCTGGAAAGAATACCGCTCTCTGCGGACTGCCGCGCTGATGGGGCTTGCCCTGTCGCTCTTTATCGAAATATTGCAGATATTTACGTTCCGACTGACAGATGTGGATGATCTGATCACCAACACGGCGGGATGTGTACTGGGATTTTATATGGCAAAACTGTTTTCTTATAGACTTCCGTTCGGGCTTGAAAAGCATGACTCCAAAGAGAGCGGTAAATATGAGCCGATCATCATTCTGGCGGTTACGTTTCTGATCGGATTCTGCTTAAAATCTTTCGTGTCGGATGCCATCTGGGACAAGGTGCTCTCAAGCCCGTTGTGGAAGGCCATTAAATAGGTTTACCGGATAAAGTTGGTCTGGTTTTCCCGCTCAGCTTCCGGCAGGGGGATTCCCTTTTCCTTGCCGGCTTCAAAACATTTGAGCATCCACGCCATATTTTTTGCGAGATTGCGCATGGTCTGGAGCCCCTCCGCGTCCTGAGCGGCTTCCCCCGGAACGCGCCCGTGCACAAGATTCCAATAGGTGGAACCCGCCACGGGCATCTGTGCGATACCGAAATATTTGTTGAGCACATCAAAAGATGCGGAACAACCGCCCCTTCGTGCGACGGCGACAGAAGCCGCAGGTTTGAAGGCAAAGGATTTGCCGCTGCTGTAAAATACGCGGTCGAGGAAAGAGAGGATCCTGCCGCTTGGGTGCGCGTAGTATACGGGCGTGCCTAAGACGAAACCGTCCGCCGCCTTTGCCTTTGCAATAAATTCATTTACCTTGTCGTCGGTGAAGATGCAGCCCGTCTCCGTGCACTGACCGCAGCCGATACAATCTCTGACAGCGTCCCCTCCCATCTGGAATATTTCATAGGAAATACCTTCTTTTTCCAACTGTTTCCCGATTTCCGAGAGAGCGTAGTATGTATTTCCGTTAGGCTTTGCGCTGCCGTTTAACATTAAGACTTTCATTTTGGTGTACCTCCTGAATTTTCTTATTAGGCTTTAGTATACTCTTATCGGATGTAAAGTTCAACAGAGCCGGTGAGTTCTTGTGGTGAGCAAATGAGCAAACGTATGCCGTTAAATTGCACAAAAAAATAAATGATTAGGATTGAAAATAGAGTCAAATTATGTAACATATTAATAAAAATGTCAATTATCACAATAATGTGTTGAAAAAAATAACTGAAAATGATATATTAAAAAAACAAAAGAAAGAAAAAATATGGAAATAGATCAATAATTACTGTATTTTTTCGCAAAATGAGCAAACGATAGCTCAAAGAGAGTGAGGTGAGAAAATGCCGGAAGAAGTTATCAGAATGGAAGGTATTACGAAAGAGTTTCCTGGTGTCAAAGCCTTGTCAGATGCGAAGTTTTCACTTGATGCAGGAGAGGTACATGCTCTGGTCGGAGAAAACGGAGCGGGAAAATCTACCTTGATGAAAGTTCTCACGGGAGTCTATGCCAAAGATTCGGGAAAGATATTTCTGGAAGGCAGAGAGGTAGAGTTTCATAACGTAAAAGAAGCTCAGAACGCCGGGGTAATCATGATCCATCAGGAATTAAATCTTATGAATCACCTGAGTGTGGCAGAAAATATTTTTATCGGGAGGGAATTCAAGAAAAATAAAGTATTTCTCGACAAGAGGACGCAGAACGAGGAGGCCGCAAAATTATTTGAAAAGCTGCACGTCAAAATTGACCCGAGTGAAAAAGTCGGCAATCTTACTGTGGCGCAGCAACAAATGGTGGAGATCGCCAAGGCCCTGTCCTTTGATATTAAAGTATTGATCATGGATGAACCTACGGCTTCTCTGACGGACAATGAGATCGATGACCTGTTTGAGGTGATCAGAATGTTGCGGAAAGAGGGAAAATCAATTATCCATATTTCGCACAGGCTGGAAGAATTGAAGCTGATCGCTGACAGGATCACGGTAATGCGTGACAGTAAATATATTGATACGATAGGTGCAAAAGGTGTGACAATAGATGGACTGATCAAGATGATGGTTGGCCGTGAGATTTTTGTTGAAAAGCAAAGGGAACTTGAAAAGAAAAATCCTGAACCGACTCTGGAAGTGGAACACCTGAATGCGGGACCATTAGTGCAGGATATCAGTTTTAAGGCATATGCGGGAGAAATTCTCGGATTTGCGGGGCTGGTCGGGGCGGGAAGAACCGAGACGGCGAGAGCGATCTTCGGAGCGGATCCCCATAGCTCAGGCAGGATCGCTATTCATGGAAAAGAGCAGAAGATCCATTCACC
>ERZ779622.1093-NODE-1093-length-12008-cov-5.222957_pt1 | contig 12008 bp, 10 predicted proteins | sample MGYA00514188_ERZ779622 | MGnify/ENA primary metagenome ERZ779622 (study PRJEB29562, sample SAMEA4376702) | mouse gut metagenome | isolation source: Cecum | study: EMG produced TPA metagenomics assembly of the A DSS colitis mouse model was used to assess the...
GGAGGAGGGGGACTATATGCCCTACCACTACCCGGTCAACTGTGTGGTATATACCGGCACTCATGACAACGATACGATCATGGGGTGGTATGACACGCTGGAGCGAAAGGACAAAGCGACGGCAAAGAAGTATCTGGATATCCGTTCCGGGAAGAATGTGCATCTTGTGTTCATCCGCGAGGCGTTAAAGAGTGTGGCGGACACGGTGGTCATTCCGATACAGGATTATCTTGCGCTGGGGAGTGAGGCGAGGATCAACACTCCGTCCACTCTGGGGAAAAACTGGAGGTGGAGAGCGAGGAGAGAGATGCTGACGGAAGATCTGGCGAAGCAGATGCGTGATCTGGGAGTGTTGTATGGAAGAATTGACGATTAAAGATGTAGCGAGAATATGCGGCGTGGGGGTCAGCACTGTCTCCCGCGCTATCAATAATCACCCGGATATCAACCCCGAGACCAAGCAGAAGGTGATGGAGATCATCAGAGAGCAGGGGTATATCCCGAACAACAGCGCCCGCAACTTGAAGAGGACGGAGTCGAGAAGTATTGCCGTGCTCGTGAAGGGCATGACGAACCCTGTTTTCAGCAGTATGATCAAGGTCATCGAGGCGAAGATCAAACGGGAAAGGTACGCGATGGTGCTAAACCACGTCAACCAGAACGAGGACGAGGTGGATGTAGCGTTGGAGCTGGTGAAGGAGAAGAGGGTGCGGGGCATTATCTTTCTCGGCGGTTATTTTTATCATTCGGAGGAGAAGCTGGAGAAGCTGCAGGTGCCGTTTATCCTGAGCACGGCGGGCTGCGCGCCGGAGAATGTGGATCCGAATAATGACCGTTATTCTTATTTGTCGGTGGACGATGAGAAGGAGAGTTTCAGGATGGTCGAGCATCTGGTGGAGAGAGGGCACAGAAAGATCGCCATCCTCTGCGCCGATTCTGAGGATGAGAGTATCGGGCATCTGAGGCTTCTGGGTTATTCGAGGGCGCTGCGCGAGCACGGGATACCGGTGGACGAGGGGCTGATCTGCAGGATGAAGCAGGAGTTTGAGCCCTATTCCTATGAAAACGGCTACGCGATGATGCGGGAGCTGATGGAAAAAAGGCCGGATTGTACGGCGGTGTACGCGATCTCGGATGTGATGGCAATGGGCGCCTGCCGCGCCGTGGCGGATGCCGGGAAGCGGGTGCCGGAGGATATAGCGGTAGGAGGATTTGACGGCATCGCGGCGGGGGATTATTTTATTCCGAGGATCACGACGATCCGCCAGCCGGTGGAGGAGATCGCGGATGCCACGATAAAACTGCTGTTTGAGATTCTGGCGGGAAATGAGAAGCATCAGCACCGGGTGTTCAAGGGGGAGCTGCTGGTGAGGGAGTCTACGTAATAAGGCCGTGTTTACAGTGTGACGGAGAAGGTGCTTCCGCCGCCGGGCGTATCCATGACAAGGATCTGGCCGTGGTGGGCGCGGACGATCTCGGCGGCGATGCAGAGGCCGAGACCGAAGTGGCCCTTTTTGCTGCGGGATTTGTCGCTGCGGTAGAAGCGCTCAAAGATATGAACTTTTTCGGCGTCGGGGATACCCGGGCCGGTATCTTCCACAGAAAAACAGGTGTTTTTTCCGTGGCGGGAGAGGAGCAGGCGCACGGCTCCGCCGGAGGGCGTATAGCTGAGGGCGTTGTGCAGCAGAATAGAGAGAACTTGTGTGATGCGTTCTTTATCACCGGAGATGGCGGGGGTGGTTTCCTCCGGCAGGGTGATGGAGAGCGCAATATTTTTTTCCGCGGCAACCGGCTGAAAGGCTTCGTAGAGGTTGAGAAGCAGCGTGTCGGGTTCCACGGGCTCCATTTTGATGCTCCACCCTCCGTTGTCGGCGGTGGTCAGAAGGAGCATATCGTCGATCAGTTTGGACATACGCATTCCCTCCGACTGGATGGAGTTCAGAAAGCGCGCTCTGTTTTCCCCCTCGGCTTTCCCGGAGGCGGAGGCGCAGGAGAGGATCACCGCCAGCGGCGTGCGCAGTTCGTGGGAGGCGGAGGCGATGAAGCGTGTCTGCCTCTGCTGGTTTTCCTCTAATGGTTTCAGGATCCGCCTGGTAAAGTGCCAGGAGAAGAACGACAGTGCCGCTACGGCAAGCAGATCCAGTGCGAAGAACAGAAAGCGTTGTCTTGTGATCTGTGCTTTCAGGGAGTCGAGAGGCGCCAGTATCATGACCTGAAGGGAGCCGTTGCTTCTCTCGGAGACGGCGGCGCAGGCGTAGTAGTCGCTGTTTCTGTTTCCCGCCTCTTTCGGAGAAAAGAGAAATTCCGTGTGATAGATATCGGAGAAGGCGCCGGAATAGGCGGTTGCCACATCGCTCTCCCAGAACGCCCAGGCTTCTTTGAAGAGCTGTTTTTCTTCTTCCGTCTCCCGTTCGTTGAACAGAAAGGGAACGCCGTTGTCCGTGATATGGATGCGGTATTTTCCGTCTCCCTCCATCTTGGTGAGCCATTCGTGGGTAATCACGTTCTGGTGCTCGAGGTTGGTGATCAGTGTGTTCATATCGTTCCGGAAAGAGGAAAAATTGCTCGTCTTTAAGCCCTGTTCCGAGATGTAGAGATACCCCAGGGACATGGCGAGCAGAATGAAAGCGGTGATGGAGCCGCAGAGGACGGCGAGACGAAGGTGTACTTTTTGAAACATGATTTTATTCCTGTCTTAGTGTTCTTCGATCTGGTAGCCGACGCCTCTGATCGTGCGGATAGAGACGCGGCTGCCGACTGCTTTTAAGCGCCTTCTGAGAAAATGGATGTAATTGTCCAGATTGCCGTCTTCCACATCGCTGTCCGGCCCCCATACTTTTGTGAGCAGCAGGATCCGGGGCAGGGGCTGTTCAGGATTTCGCAGAAAGACTTCCAGAAGATTCCCCTCCCGCCTGGACATGCTGCAGGCGCCGGATACGCCTGTCAGCATGTTTTCCTCCGGGCAGTAGACGATGTCGCCGAAGGAGAGCTGCCCTGTCAGTTCCATTTTGCGGGGACGGCGGGTGATACAGCGGATTCTTGCCATCAATTCCTCGAAGGCAAAGGGTTTTACCAGATAATCGTCTGCACCCAGATCGAGCCCGGTGACTTTATCGTCCAGAGTGCCGAGGGCGGTGATTAAAATAACGGGTGTTTGATTATTGTCCCCGCGCATTTTCAGAAGAACTTCCGTGCCGCTTAAGTAGGGCAGCATTCGATCGAGCAGGATCAGATCGTGGATATTTTGCTCGATATAGTAGAGAGCCTCCTCCCCGTCACAGCAGGTATCGACGATAAAGCCTTCCTGTTCTAACTGGAAAGCAAGGGAAGTTCTCAGTTTTTCGTCGTCTTCTACCAGAAGGATTCTCATATGGTGCCTCTTTCTCTGTTCTGTGTTTGTTATCGATTATGAAGATAGTATATCAGAAAAATCTTTAAAAAACCTCTAAAAAAATTTTTTGATTTAGAGAAAACTTAGAGGATAGTCTGTTATGATGCTGATTGTAGAGTCCGGAGAGGGCTCTGCGTTACAGAAAAGTCAAACAACGGGCCCTGACTTTTGAAAAAACAGGAGGACAAAAGAGAATGCGAAATATAAGAAAAGGATTATTCATAACAGGTGCTATTGTGACGATGGGGCTGGGGCTTACCGGATGTGCAAAAATCGGTGAGAGTACAGATGAGGTTTCGGATTCCGCGGTGGAGGCGGAGGATCTGCCGGAGGCGGAAGCACCGGATGGCAATGGTGCGGATGTAGAGACACCGGAAGGAGAAGGGACGGATAACGAAGGAGGACAACATGCGGATTCATCTGATAACGGTCAAAAGGATGCAGAGCTCTCCTCTCTGCGCTATATTCCGGACGAGGAGGGAGACCTTCTCGGTGATATTTATGAGATCGGAGACGGACAGTTTACGGTGACGGAGATCTATACGGAGTCAAATGACGACGGAAGCGTGACGATGGTCAGTGTGGCGGAGGGATCGGAAGGGGCATCACCGAAGATCACGGTTTCCTATGATGAAAATACCATATTTGAAAAACAGAAGATCTGGGACGGCGGCGCGGGCCATGAAGAGAGGGAGGGCTCGGCGTCAGATCTGCAAAAAGGCTTTACGGCGGAGATGTGGGGAAGCTATGAGGGAGATGTATTCCATGCGACAGCGATTAAAGTGGTGGAAGTGATACTGGAATAGCGCATGTTATTATATAAACTATGCGGAAAATATATTAAATAAAGATTTAATATTAAAATAACGCAGAAATGGAGAGCGAATATGAATAAATTCTGGAAATGGGCAGCATTATCCTGTGCGGGCATGATGAGTATTTTCATGCTTGTGGGCTGCGGCGAAGGCGGCGGAGCAAATCAGGCGCTGCCGGATGCGAAAACGGAAAATTCTGCGGTGGATACGGAAAACGCGGAGAAGAGGATGGGACGGTATCTGGAAAACGAGATCACGGTTCCGGAGGACATAAAGACCACGGTAAGTTATCCGGCTCCCTATCTGCAAAAGTCTGAGAGAGATGAACTTGTCCTCGCGGAGCCGATGGCGGGCAGGTATTTCTCGGCGGATATGGGCGGGAACTGGGAGCAGATGGACTGTCCCTGGCAGGAAGTGGTCTCAAGCGGCTATATATCGGACGTTTCGCTCTCACCGGAAGGGGCAGTAGCGATGGTCTACAGTCCTTATAACGAGGAAGAGGATTCGGATTCGTCTGAGATGGTATGGAAGGCGGTGTACTTCGATGCGGACGGAAACGAGACGGAACTTGATTTCCCGGAGACGGGCGATGCGAGAGCCTGGAAGCTTGCGTTTGACAGACAGGGCGGGCTCTATGCGTTCGACTTTGAGGGCAGAGTGTACCGGCTCGATCCGGCGGCAGGGATAAAAAAGGAACTGTTTGACACGGAAGGGCTTATGGATTTCGTCTGTTTTACGGACCGGTATATGGTCGGATTTACCACCAGAGGAGAAGTCGTCATCTATGATATGGAAGAGGAAGAGCTGGCGCCGGAGGACAGGATATTGCAGGATTTTGTCAGTGAGAATCTCGGAGATTCCCTGGGCGGTATGGAGCGAGGGCATGAACTGGTGGCGGCAGCTGGAGAACAGGAGGATATCATCTATTTTGCCTTTCACGGCGGCGTCTACCGGCATGTGATCGGCGGGACGGCGATCGAGCAGATCATAGACGGGGCGACATCTTCCTTCGGAGATCCCAGCATGACGCTGATGGATATGGTGATGATGCCGGACAATGAGTTTGTGGTACTCTACAATGATGTGCGGCTGTACCGGTATACTTATGATCCGAACGTGCCGTCAGTGCCGGAAAGGCAGTTAAAGGTGTACAGTCTTGTGGAGAATTATTCGATGCGCCAGGCGGTGAGCCTGTTCCAGAAAACGCATCAGGATGTGTACGTGCGCTATGAGATAGGCATGTCCGGGGCGGACGGCGTGACGAGGGAGGATGCGATTCGGAACCTGAATACGAAGATCATGTCGGGCGAGGGACCGGATATTCTGGTGCTGGACGGCCTGCCTCAGGAATCCTATGAGGAAAAGGGGATTCTGGCGGATATGAGCGGCGTGGTGGATGGTTTTGGCGGGGAGGAAGAGTTGTTTCCGAACGTGGTGGAAGCCTGCCGGAAAGACGGAAAAATATATGAACTGCCCATCAGGATACAGATACCTATGGTGGCGGGGCGTGAGAAGTATGTGGAAAAGATCAGGGATATCGAGACCCTTGCGGACGCGGTGGAGGAGATGCGGGCGGAAAACCCGGAGGGAGTGATCCTGGGACTTAAGTCGGAGGAGCAGCTTTTGTATACGCTGGGACTGACATCCTCCGCGGCGTGGACGGATAAGGAGGGAAAGATAGACGAGAAGGCGTTGGAAGAGTTTCTCGCGGCGGCAGGCAGAATCTGGCAGGCGGAGTTGTCCGGCGTGGACGCCGGCTGGCTGAAGGACAGAACGAATTTCAGCTCCGGGTTTATGGGGGAGGATCGATACTACGCAACTCTCTCCACCAACGCGGTCAGCGTCGCCACAGGGGCGCAGGAGTTTGCGGTAGGCAAGGTGTACCGCGTGGATTTTGACTATGCTGTGCTGACCAGTATCGCGGAAGTTTCGGAGGATGATTTTGGTTTCGGATTCTGGGACGGACAGGTGAGCGGCGGCTTTATTCCCGACGGAATGGCGGGCGTTGCGGCATCTTCCGCGGACAATGAACTGACGGTGGAGTTTTACAGGTTCCTGTTTGGCAGGGATCTGCAGGATATGGACCTTTCCGGCGGTCTGCCGGTAAACATGGCTTCCTTTGACACGTTTGCAAAAAATCCCAGGGCGGGAGCCATCGGAGGAGATGAAGATCTGGCGGGCGGGCTTGCCATGAGCAACGATGACGGGAGTTATTTTGAACTGGATGTGAGATGGCCGAAGGAGGAGGAATTTGGGCGGCTGAAAGAGATGGCGGGCTCGGTCTCTCGGATCAGCACGGGGGATACCGCTATCGAGGAGGCGGTCTATGAGATCGCGCCGGATGCACTGAACGGCATCATTACGCCGCAGGAAGCGGTGCGGGAGATTGTGAAGAAATCTGCGATCTATCTGGCGGAGTGAAAAGCCGGACAGAGTACAGAAAAAAGATCATATGACGATAAAAGAAAACAGGAGGATAAATACAATGCTTAATTTAAAGAAGAAACTGGTAATAACAGGTGTTATGGCAATATTGGCGCTGGGGATGCTCACCGCCTGCACAAAAACGAATGAGAGTGTGAATGACGGAAATGTATCTACAGAGGGAGAGGACTTGCCGGAAGCGAAAAATTCGGACAGCGGGGATACAGAGAATGCGGAGAGCGCGGATGTACAGAATACCGGGGCAGAAGACGGCGCAGGAGAGGCTTCATCGGGAGAGACGGAGCTGATGGGTATGATAGAGGAGGTTCCGGAGGACAGCGACGATTCCTTTATTATAGCAAAGCTTGTGACAGAACAGGTAAACGGAGTGGATCTGATCGGTCCCGATGAGAATGGTACCAAGATTACCGTGGTCTACAGCGATGAGACGAATTTTATCAAACAGACAGTTCAAAGCGGCAGCGAAGAGGTGGAGGAGAAGGAAGGCTCGGCGGCAGACCTCAGGGAAAACTGTACGGTGGAGATGAAGGGGAGCTATTATGAGGGGGCAGAGAATGTGTTCTTTGCCACGGATGTTAAGATTGTGGAAGTGGTTTCATAAGAAAAGCGGAACTGGATATAGAGGCGACTATGAGAACAATAAAGAAATGGACAGCGCTTTTTTGCGCAGGGATAGCAGCGGCATCTCTTCTGGCGGGATGCGGCAATGGAGGCGGCAGCGGCGATACGGTCACTGCGCCGGAGGAGAAAGAGGAAAAAAAGAATACTGCCGCCGCGGAGGAGGAGAGCGGAGAAAAAAGCATGGGGCGATATCTGGAAAAGGATATAGCGCTGCCGGAAGAGATCAGTGAGATGATACAGTATCCGGTTCCCTATATAAAGAAGCTGGGAAACGGGGATCTGATGCTGGCGGAAAAAGAGGCGGGAAAGTATATCTCGTCGGACGGCGGGGAGACATGGGAATCTGTCGGGAATCCTTGGGGAGATGTGGGGAAAAATCTCTATATGACCAATATGGCAATCTCTCCGGGCGGCGCGGTGGCTATGCCCGGTATCCCAACAAGTGAGGATGACGGTGAGGCGTCGGAGGCAGAGGAGGCGTCCGATGCAGGAAGAAGAGAGATCGAGTGGAAATATTACTATTTTGACGCTGAGGGAAACGGAACGGAGCTGGAACTGCCGGATGTGGAGATCAGAAGTTTTGCGTTTGACGGTTCAGACAGGCTTTACGGTTTGGCGGGCGGCGGGAAAGTCTACCGGATCGATCCCGGGGACAGCAGCAAAAAGGAACTCTTTACGGCGGACGGCACGGTGGATTTCGCCTGCTTTACGGACAAATATATGGTCGGCGTCACAACGAGGGGCGGCGCTGTCCTGTATGATATTGAACAGGATATCCTGTTGGATACGGATACGGTGCTGCAGGAGTTTATCGGACAGAACCTGGGGCTTTCTATCGGCAGCAGCGATGTGGGGCACAGCGTCGTCATGACGGCGGGGGAGCAGGAGGATGTGATCTATTTTGCATTCGACGGCGGGTTGTACCGGCATGTGATCGGCGGTGCGGCGATCGAGCAGGTGATTGACGGATCGACTTCCGGCTTTGGTGATCCCAGTCTGATGCTGATGAATATGGAGACGCTGCCGGGCAATGAGTTTGTGGTGCTCTATACGGGGATGAAGCTGTACCGCTATACCTACGATCCCAATGTGCCGGCCGTGCCGGACAAACAGCTCAAGATATACAGTCTTCTGGAGAGCACTGCGGTGCGGCAGGCGGTCAGCATGTTCCAGAAAGCCCATCAGGATGTGTACATCCGTTATGAGATCGGCATGTCGGGAGATGACGGTGTGACCAGGGAGGATGCGATCCGGAATCTGAATACGAAGATCATGTCGGGGGAGGGACCGGATATTTTGTTGTTGGACGGCCTGCCTCTAAAATCCTATGAGGAAAAGGGCATTCTGGCGGACTTAAGCGGCATAGCGGAAGAGATGAGCGGCGATGCGGCGCTGTTTCCGAATATCATTGAAGCCTGCAGAAAGGACGGGAAGATCTATGCGCTGCCCGTCAGGATACAGCTTCTTTTGATGGCGGGGACGCCGGAGGATGTGCGAAAGGTGAAGGATCTGGATTCTCTTGCAAAACTGACGGAGGAATTACGGGAGGAGGAGCCGGAGGGCGCTCTGCTTGGCGTCAGGACACCGGAGCAGCTTTTGTATATTCTGAGCATGAGCTGTTCCGCGGCGTGGACCGATGAGGAAGGGAACATTGATGAGAAAGCGCTGGAGGAGTTTCTCGCGGCGTCAAAGCGTATCTGGCAGGCGGAAATATCCGGCGTGCCGGAGGAGGAGCTCGGCGTGAGAGAGGGCGGCTACGGTTCCCTGGATAATGAATACAGGCAGTACTACGGAAATGTGTCGGGCAGTGCGGAGAGCATTATGATGGAAATGCAGAAGTTTGCGGTGGGGAGAGTGCGGGGAGTCGATTTCGAGTACGATATGCTGACTACCATCGCGGAGCAGGAGGACAATTTTTACTTTGATGTCTGGAACGGGCAGGTGAATAATGGTTTTCTGAGCGACAGCTTTGCCGGGATTTCGGCAAATTCCATGGATAATGAGACGGCGGTGGAGTTTTATCTGTATCTGTTCGGCAAGGAGTTTCAGGATATCGATGTGTATGACGGCCTGCCGGTGAATATGGCATCCTTTGAGGGAATGAAAAAGAATCCGCGCGCAGGACTGGTAGAAGGTGCTGACGAGCGCGCCGCGGGGTCTATCGGCACAAGCACACCGGACGGGAAGCATTTCGGGATCGAGCTGTTCTGGCCGACGGAGGAGGAGTTTGAGAGGCTGAAAGGTATGGTGTCCTCCGTTTCCGGGATCAGCACAGGCGATGAGACGATAGAGGAAGCCGTGTATGAGATCGGGCCGAGAGCGCTGGAGGGCGCCATTACGCCGAGGGAAGCGGTGCAGGAGATCGTGAAGAAGTCGGCGATCTATCTGGCGGAGTGAGAAGGAGAAGCCTGCCGGGAGAGAGAGTCTGGTTTAGATTGTTGAGTATGGAATTATAGCAAATTTGGCAAAAACAGTCCTTTGATTGCCTGGTGGTGCGGAGGGCTGTTTTTGCATGGAGTTATATCGGTGCTTGGTTCCTAAGAAGACATCATATCACAATTTTTGATCTGTTCAACCGTGTAGTGAAGTACATTGTTGAGAATGTCGGAAAAACTTTTTCCGCAAACGCTATCGTAAAATATTTGAAGAGCGAAGGGCGCGCTCTCAGCGTGGAATCTGTCTACAAATATCTGGAATGGCTGGAAAAAGCATTTGTGATCTACCGCTGTCAGCGGTATGACTTACAGGGAAAATCTGTACTGAAAACCCAGGAGAAATTTTATCTTGCGGACGCTTCCCTGAATATTGTATAATGGGTTTCAATCCGAAGTCAGTTGCCGTGATGTTGGAGATGTATTGCGTGATATACAGGATAAGTGTATGGCAGATACAGATGGATTGAGGAGGTGTCGGGAGCATATGCGGTTGTTTCAAAAGGTGGCGGTTATATTGTCGGTAACATCAGTGTTGGCGCTGGGTGGTTGTTCTAAGACAGAGCAGGGAACAGTCTCAGGGGAAGTGAAGGTGGAGCCCCATGCCGCTCCGGAGATTGTGAATGCGATGCAGTCGGAGGTATATCTGAGCGGTGAGGGCAACGGAAGCCGGTATGAGATCATAGACGGAGATCTGTATGGCAGCGGCTCCAATACATTTGGCCAGCTGGGGCTGGGAAAAACGGATACGGCGGGCGTCAGCTTCACGGAACCTGTGCTGATCGCGGAGAATGTGATCCATGTGGATGCTTCTCAGGGGTGCGTGATCTATATTAACGAGGAGAAGGAGTTGTACGGGCTTGGAAGGAGTCTGTGTGGGCAGCTCGGGACGGCTGTGGATGAAAACAGCGTGGAAGGGGATGTGAGCATTGTCACGGAACCGCTATTCATAGCGGATCAGGTGGCTTATGCGGAGGTGAGCGGCTGCTGTACCATGTTTTTGAAGGAGGACGGCAGTCTGTATATGCTGGGGGATAATCAGAACGGGCAGCTCGGGGATGGCACTGCCAAGCCTGTGCGGGCGGACCGGTTCATCACGGATGCGGTTCTCTGTACGAGCGAGCCGTATTTTGTCATGGATAATGTGAAGTTTATCTCCCTGGGGGAGTACACGGCGGCAGCAATCTCGGGATCGGGGGATCTGTGGGCATGGGGAGACAACTCCTGCGGACAGGTCGGAAACGGGAGAAAGGGAAATGGGCTGCCGGCGTTTTCCGATGACGTCGTCTCAAGTCCGTATCTGGCGATGAAGAAAATAAAGAGTGTCAGCATTCGGGGAAATACGGTCACTGCGGTGGACTTTTCCGACAGGGAGTATGTGTGGGGAGAAGGGTACGGCGCGTCGCCGAGGGAAGCAGAGAGCGGGAGTTGAATGAAAATATGTGTTTGAGCGGGAATCCTCCGGAGACGGGGGATTTTTTGCGCGCACTGACATTTGTTTTTTAGAGAATTTTTAGAGATTGTTCTGGTATGCTGTACAATAAGCAGGAGGATTATGAGGTATGATTCTTATAGAGAGCGGTAAAAAGAGAGCATTGAAGAGAACTATAGTGAAGAAAACTATAATAACGGTTGTTTTTATATCTATAAGCCTTCTCCTTGCGATGGGCTGCGGGAGCGGAAAGCAGGGGGAGGAGAAGACGGCGGAGGGCGATGAGAATCCGGGCGGCATGGGGCGGTATATGGAGGATATCCATGAGATTCCCGGGGAGATCAACCGGAACGGCGGGCTGAATGTGCTTGCGGACGGTTCCATGGCGGTCATCAGTTTTAACGGCGGGCTCTACCGCTCTGCGGATCAGGGGGCGAGCTGGCAGCGGGAGGATGTGCCCTGGTTTCCGATGATGCAGGGGGTGTATGCCATGTCCGCGGTGATGGCTCCCGACGGGACGGCGGCGATCACCTGCTCGGGGGAGATGCCGCAGGAGGCGCGGGATATGTTTCCCGGGGAGCTGCCGGAGGACTGGGAGGGAAATTATTGTATTTTTGCTTTTCCGGATGGTGAGATAAAGGTTGTGGATTTCGGTTTTACGCAGGAGGATGGAAGCTGTATCGGCGCCCTCTGTTTTAAGGACGACGGCAGGTTGTTTGCCGGGGATATGAACGGCAAAATCTATGAGGTGGATATGGAGCATGAGAGCCTTCGGGAGCTTTTCGTGATGGATCGGGAGAGAGGCTATATCGGTTTTTGCGGCGATGTGCTGATAGCGGTTGGCCCGGAGAGGGTGTATCTGTACGAGCTGG
>ERZ779622.1098-NODE-1098-length-11985-cov-5.765968_pt1 | contig 11985 bp, 14 predicted proteins | sample MGYA00514188_ERZ779622 | MGnify/ENA primary metagenome ERZ779622 (study PRJEB29562, sample SAMEA4376702) | mouse gut metagenome | isolation source: Cecum | study: EMG produced TPA metagenomics assembly of the A DSS colitis mouse model was used to assess the...
GTGGGAACCGGAAGTATTGTTTCCCTCAAACTTATAGTAGATCTTTGCCGGCGTCTGCAGCTTTTCCTCCAGACAATAAGCCCGCACCAACGGTGACGGACGATACATCTTGTAAAAATCTCTGATCTCCTGCGGGATCGGAATATCTCTCGTGTCGTTGTCCAGCTCCTGCTTCACCAGCTCATCACAGAACACGGGACGAAGTTCCTCAAAAGTCATGGGCTCGCCGGTCCCCGGATTCAGCAGGGGCGCCGGTTTCGTCTTCATATCCGCCCGCACATTGTACCAGTCTCTCGGCATTTCCTCCTCCGAGAGGTATATCTTGTATGGAATTTTTTCGTCAGACATTACTTTCTCCTCTTTTCAACCGATATCGTTTTCCATTTTAGAGATTTTGCGGGTTATTGTCAAGAAAAATCAGGTTATCCCGGACAGTTCCCTCTCTGTCCGGATCCGGTCCGTGATCCCCTCCGTCGCATACAGCTTCCCATCCACAGTGATCAGCACCATGTCAAACGTATCCGTATTTTTTCTCCAGTAAGAGATCGCCTCATTAAATCCCATGATATAGAGGGAGGTGGAAAGCGCGTCCGCCAGCGTTCCGTCCTCGGAGACCACAGTGACCGAGGCCAGATCCCCTTCCGCCGGGCGCCCCGTTCTAGGATCCAAAATATGGATATAGGTGTTCCCATCCTCCTCAAAAAATCTCTCATAGCCCCCGGAAGTGACAACCGCACAATCCTCCGCTTCCAGAACCGCCGCCAGCTCCCCTCGGTCTCCTTCCGGATCCTGTATTCCCACTCTCCAGGCCGAGTCGTCGGGCTTTTTGCCGAGCACCTGCACATTCCCGCCGAGCGATACCATGCCGGAAGTGACGCCGTACTCCTCATATATTTCCATCACCCTTTCGGAGGCATACCCTTTCGCGATCCCGCCGAAGTCCGCCTGCTGCCCTTCGCCCAAATGTATTTCGCCCATCCCGTCTTCTCCCACCCGGACCTTCGACGCATCCACAAGCGGCAGAACCTCCTGCAAATCCTCCGGGGAAGGCACCCGATACTCTTTCGTCGGAAATCCCCATAAACACATCAACGGATAGACTGTAAAATCAAACAGCCCGTCCGTATCCGCATATATTTCCAGACCTCTGCGGAAAATCGCTATCGTATCATTCGACAGCCCCCGCCCGCTTCCAGTCCTGTTTAATATGGAGATCTCGCTGGAATCGTCACCTGTGGAGAACAGCGCATCCAGGCGCTGTACTTCCTTTATCGCCGCATCCACAGCCTCCTCACAGTCTTTGCCGTAAGCCGTGAAATCCATCATCGTATCCATGGCAAAGATCTGCTTTGTGCAGGACTTCCTCCCCTCGCATTTACTATGCCCCCAGACCAGAAAGCACATCACCGCCAGTAAAGTCGCGCCCGCAAGGCGCTTGACTATCTTTTTCTTCATCATCTCTCAAATCCATTCTGCTGTTTCCATTCCCTATCCCAGCTGGTTATGACTTTCACTAAATAATACTGCTGCCCCGCATTACCCTGCAAACATTTCCGTGGACAGATATCTGTCTCCCGTATCGGGGAGAAACGCCACGATCACCTTCCCCGCATTCTCCTTTCTCTTCGCCAGCTCCACCGCCGCCCAGAGCGCCGCGCCGGAGGAAATGCCCACAAGGATACCTTCGGTTCTCGCAAATTCTCTGCCTGCCGCAAACGCATCCCCGCTCTCGACCTTAATGATCTCATCATAGATTTTCGCGTTCAGTGTCTCCGGCACAAACCCTGCGCCAATGCCCTGAATTTTGTGAAGTCCTGACTTTCCCTCCGACAATACCGGGGAGTCCGCAGGTTCCACCGCCACGATTTTCACCGCCGGATTTTTCTCTTTCAGATATTCTCCCACGCCACTGATCGTTCCGCCGGTACCAACGCCCGCCACAAAGATATCCACCTTGCCCTCCGTGTCCTCCCAGATCTCCGGCCCGGTAGTCTCCCTGTGGGCTCTCGGATTGACCGGATTCACAAACTGTCCCGCAATCATGCTGTTCGGAATCTCAGCCGCCAGCTCCTCCGCTTTGGCGATGGCGCCTTTCATGCCCTTCGCCCCCTCCGTCAATACCAATTCCGCTCCGTAGGCCTTCATCAGATTCCGTCGCTCTATGCTCATGGTCTCCGGCATCGTGATGATGATGCGGATGCCCAGGGATGCCGCGATAGCGGAAAGTCCTATCCCCGTGTTGCCGCTGGTGGGTTCGATGATCACGGAATCTTTCGTCAATGTCCCTTTCTCCAGCGCGTCAAAAATGATGGCTTTTGCGATCCTGTCCTTCACACTGCCCGCCGGATTAAAATATTCCAGCTTCGCCAGGATCCGCGCATCCGGCGCATACTTTTTCCCGAAATTCCCCGCCTCCAACAACGGCGTCCTCCCCACCAGTTCCGTTACATTCTTATAAATTGCCATGATAAATTTTTCCTCCATTCTCTCCTGCTTATGTGAGCCTTTCGCCATCTGTATTTTATATTCCTACTAATTTGATAGGTTTTATATATCATATCCATTTTTTGGCAGTTTGTCAATACATTTTCTGCCATTAATTCTCTTGCCAACTCAATTACCATGTAATATGATAGGAATATAGGAAATAAATTCGGATATACGGAGAACAAACACCATGATGATATCCACGAGAGGACGCTATGCCCTGCGCGTTATGATCGATCTGGCAGAGCAAAGTACCGACAGCTACATCCCCCTGAAGGAAATTGCCGCGAGACAGGAAATATCGGAAAAATATTTGGAGAGCATCCTGAAATTGCTGGTAAAGGGAAAGATTCTCACCGGACTGCGGGGCAAGGGCGGCGGTTACCGCCTGAACAGAGCCCCACAGGAATACACCGTGACAAGCATTCTGGAGCTGACCGAGGAAACCCTGGCCCCGGTGGCATGCCTTGAGAAGGACGCGGAGCCCTGCACCCGGGCTTCCGCGTGTAAAACGCTTAACATGTGGAAAGGACTCGACCGGCTGATACGGGATTACTTCGATCATATCACACTGGCGGATCTGACCGATCAGGTATCGGAAGCGCATATCTTTCCGCCGCCCAGCACCAGTTCCTGATCATACAACACCACGGACTGTCCCTTTGTGATCGCCCTCTGGGGTTCCTCGAAAATGACTTTCAGCAAACCGTTTTCCAACATCTCCGCTGTGGCGGGCTGCGGAGCGTGCCTGTAGCGGATCTTCGCCTGCACTGGGATCCGCCCCGCCGGTTCCGGGATCGATATCCAGTTCACATCCCGGGCGTAGAGAGTTTTCTGAAACAGTTCCTCGTGCGCACAGAGCACCACCTCATTGCTCTCCGGCCTGATCTCCTTCACATACCAGGGAAAAGCGGCGGAAATGCCGAGCCCCCTGCGTTGCCCTACGGTGTAGTGGATGATTCCCTTATGCCGCCCGAGTATCCTGCCGTCCTCCGTGACAAAATTGCCCTCCGGAGCCTTCTCTCCTGTATACTCTTCAATAAATTTTTCATACTTTCCATCCGGTACAAAACAGATGTCCTGGCTGTCCTTTTTCCCCGCATTAAAAAAACCGTACTCCTGCGCCAGCTCCCTCACTCGCTCCTTTGTCAACGCTCCGAGCGGAAAACAGACATGGGAAAGCTGCTCCTGGGTCAGCTGATACAGCACATAGCTCTGGTCCTTCGTCTGATCCAGAGCCCTGCGCATCTGCCATCTGCCTGTTTTTTCCTCCCTGCCGATCCTCGCATAGTGCCCTGTTGCGATCTTTTCACAGCCGAGAATCTCCGCTCGCCCGTACAGCTTTTCAAACTTCATATAACGATTGCAGTCGATGCAGGGGTTCGGTGTCTCGCCGTTTAAATAGCTGTTCACAAACCGCTCCATCACCTGACAGCGGAACTCCTCCTCGAACGAAAACACATAGAACGGCATACCAAGCTTCCTCGCCACCTCAGCCGCGTCCTCCGCATCGTCCGCACTGCAGCAGGTCTTTTCCTGATCCGCTCCATCCGCTTCCATCCTGTCCCCGCTTCGGTGCAGCTTCATCATCGCCCCGGCGCAGTCATATCCTTCCCTCTGCATCAGCGCCGCCGCCACCGAGGAATCCACCCCGCCGCTCATAGCGATCAGAGCTTTCTTCTGTTCCTGTTTTCTGTTCTCTGCCAAAATATTAAATCCCCCGCTATAATTTTCTTCGCAGTTTTCATTTTATCACGCGCCTTTGTAAATGGCAAGCCGTGCCCTATTCCCCGCACTGCGCGCAATTGTGATCACAAAAGTCCTTCGCGTGATAAGGAATCCCGTTTCTGTCGTAATAATCTTTCACTGCCGCCCTGACCGCCTCCTCCGCCAGCACCGAGCAGTGCATCTTATGGGCCGGGAGCCCGTCAAGCGCCTCCGCGACAGCTCTGTTGGTGAGTTCCAGCGCCTCACTGATGGGTTTTCCCTTGATCATCTCAGTGGCCATGGAACTGCTGGCGATGGCGGAGCCGCAGCCGAATGTATTAAAGGAAACGTCCGTGATAATATCGTTCTCCACCTTGATATATATCTTCATGATATCGCCGCACTTCGCGTTGCCCACCTCTCCCACGCCGTCCGCGTCCTCCATCTTCCCGAGGTTTCTCGGATTCCTGAAATGATCCATCACCTTTTCACTGTATAACATGTCTTCTCTCTCCTTTCTCCAGTTCTTCCCACACCGGGGAGATACCGCGCAGATATTCCACAGCTCCGGCGATCTCCTCCGCCATATATTCCACTTCCTCCATCGTATTTTCCGAGGACAGAGTCAGCCGAAGGGAACCGTGCGCCACCTCATGGGGCAGGCCGATCGCCAGCAGTACATGACTTGGATCCAGAGATCCCGATGTACAAGCCGAGCCGGAGGAAGCCTCGATCCCTCTGGCATCCAACAGCAGCAGAAGCGATTCCCCCTCGATCCCTTCAAAACAGAAATTCACGTTTCCCGGCAGTCTCTTTTCCCGGTCTCCGTTTAACCGGGAGTGGGGGATTTTCGACAGCCTTTCTATCAGCGCATCCCGCAGCGTTCTCTCGTATGTCCCTTTTTCCTCAAGATTTGCCGCCGCCAGCTCCAGCGCCCCGGCCATCCCGACGATCCCCGGCACATTTTCCGTCCCGGCGCGCCTGCCCCGCTCCTGGGCGCCGCCCTCTATAAACGAAAACAGGGGAACGCCCTTCCTCACATACAGCGCTCCCACGCCCTTCGGCCCATGAAACTTATGCGCAGAGAGCGACAGCATATCGATATTCATCTCCTTCACATCGATCTGTAAATGCCCTGCCGCCTGCACCGCGTCCGTGTGAAAGATAACGCCGTTCTCCCTGCAGAGAGCGCCAATCTCCTCTATCGGCTGCACCGTTCCGATCTCATTGTTGGCGAACATGACGCTGACCAACGCCGTATCTTCCCGCAGTGCCGCTCTCACATCCTCCACCCGGACGATACCGTCCTCATGCACCGGCAGAAGGGTCACCTCAAATCCCTCCCCCTCCAGCTTTCTCAGCGTGTGGAGCACCGCGTGATGCTCAAAGGCCGTGGAGATCAGATGTCTTTTTCCGACCTTCTTTCCCCATCCGGCCGCCGAGCGGATCGCCTGATTGTCCGCCTCGCTGCCGCCGGATGTGAAGATGATCTCCTTCGGCTCCGCCCCCAGCGTAAGCGCCACGCTCTCCCTGGCTCCGGCCAGCACCTCTGCCGCCCGCTGACCCGAACTGTGGAGACTGGACGGATTTCCGTAAGTCTCTCCCATACACTCCGCCATGATATCTATCACGGCCTTCGACATCTTTGTCGTCGCCGCGTTGTCCGCATATATCCTCATAACACTCTCCTTTCTTCCATCTGCCCTCATTATAAACCAATTTGCATACTATTTCAATAGGTTTTAAATCTGTCAACCGCAATCTGGATATAACGATGAAAGGAAAGGAAAACGTAAGCTTGCCGAAAGGTTCCCGCAAGATTTCCGTAAGGTTTCCGTGATACCATTAGACCATCAAAAAAACCGGTGCACAAACCGCGCCGGCATTCCCATCACAGAAAAGGAGACTTCATATGCAGAAAAAAATAATACTCAAAACAACAATACTCTTCGCCGCCGCACTGGGACTGATCTGTCTTTTCACCCTGATTCTCGCAAAACCCGGAAATAATTACTATTACACACAGATCGACAACACCCGCATAGAGCAGATCGATCCCCAGGGCGGCGTAATCAACTTTCAGGGCAGTCTGCCCTACTCCTACACTCTGCCCGCCCTCGACGAAAAGGGCAAAAAAAAGGACATCACATTCAGCGCGTCAAAAGAATTGACCGAAGGCGCCTATATACGCCTGACCGTGAAGCCCATCCGCGGTGTCACCGCGTGGGAGGAAGTACAGTATGAGGAACTGCCAGCCGCTGTCCGGAGCAATTATGATGCTCCGGCCTTCTGATCGGTACGTCCTCTGTACTCCTCCTTCAATGTCCCATCGATCATCTCATAGGGAATATCAAACAGAAAATTCCCCGCCGCATAGGGCGCGATCTCATAGATGTTGGAGATAAAGCAGATGCCTTCCTCCGTGAAGTACCACTCCACGCCCTCCATCTTGCCTTCCAGGATTCCCTGCAGGCCGCCTACAGCATCCAACATCTCCTCATCAAAAAGGAGTCCCTGCGCCCTCAGATCCTCGCACTGACGCAGCATCTCCTGCACGCATATCTCCTGAAACGCGGCCTCGTCCTGCGCAATATCCGCTATCGCCAGGACCTGTCCCGTTTTCGCATCAAAATTGAGGCCATACTCCATATAATAACCGTGAGCGCCGCCCTCAAACCCGCTCGAGCCGGTAGAAAAAGACAAAATACGACCGTCATTTCTCTTTACTTCATATCCCTTCTCCTCACTGTAAGACATGCCGCTGTCCGTCACGAGCGTATCTTCCTTTGCCCATTCGACAAGCTCCGCAAGACTTTCCTGAAACGACTCCTCCCGCTTCTCAAATTCTGCCATGATCGCCTGCGTGGCGGCCTCGTTTCCCTCCACCGTGACCGACACTTGATCGAAATCGGCGGTCAGAACAACCTTATCGCCCTCTGTATATTCCTGTTCCTTATGCTCAATATTTACAACAGCCGGCCGATCCGCCGAAGTTTCACTCTCCACCAGCTCCTCCACATCCGTTTTTTCCTGCTGGTCTTCCTCCGGCGCTCCGTCCGCCTCCTCATTCTCAGAATCGTCTTCTTCCGGCGGAAACTGATCCGCGGTATCCTCCTGCTCGACCTTCTGTGTATCGTCTCCCACAGCGCCGCAGCCCGCAAGCATAATCGCCATGCATGCGCCGCCCAGTATCATCTTCCATTTCCCTGTCATGTTGCCACTCTTTTCCTTCCGCTTTCTGATCTGCAGAGTTATATGCTACAATCCATACACTTCCCGGCACACCCGCTTTCCCGCTTCGGTCCGAAAAATTCTGCCGTACGCATGCTCTATCGCCTCTCTGCTCTCTTTCCCCTCGTAAAGATTTACGAGGAAATCCGCTTCCACGAGGATCTGATAATCCGCTCTGTCGATGTCTGTGTAGGTGTGATGATGTCCCACCAGATAGCATACCCGGTCGATCAGCGCTCCCGCGTAGCCGGACTTTTCCAGTATCTGTTTTGCCGCGGTCGGCCCCTCTTTCTCCTGCAAAGGACCTGCGTCGCTGCCATATTTTTCCTCCGCGATCTTGATCCCGATATCGTGCACCAGAGCCGCCGCCTCCAGAATCTCCTGCGTTTCCGCGTCCAGTCCCTCTTCCTCCCCGATCAGCTTCGCGAAACTGTGGACTTTCAGAAAATGGTGGATCCTTGCGGGATCGCCCATGTAATACTCTATCATATTCCCTTTTAAAATATGCAGTTTTTCCATCTTATTTCTCCGCCTGACCGTACAAAGCTGTCATACGAAACGCCCATCTGAGTTCCGCTAACATATCTCATACTGCATCATCTCATATTTCAGCTTTGTCCCCTCCGTGATCTCCGCCGGCAGCAAAGCTCTCGCCACCAGCTTCAGATCCTCCAATGCTATATCCGTCCTTCTCAGGTTCGCGTAATCCCCCTCGATACTTGCCACTTCGTAATACCAGGTTTCCATTTTTCTCCTCCCCTGAGTCCTCTACAGAAGATATGTCGGCAGTTCGCAGTAAATATGGCTCACCGCCTCAAATTTCTTCTCATGGATATCATCCGAGGAGACCACGGACGCTGCCACCACCGTCTCCTTCTTCTTCGCCGGAGCCTTTGCTGCTTTTTTAGCCGGAGCCGCTTTCTTCTTCAGTGCCGCCTCTTTCGCCGCCTCTTTTACCGGCTCTTCCTTCTCCTCTTCTGGCGCTTCAACCAGAACCTCTTTTTTCTCCGCCGCATCCTTCGCTTTCGCCGCTCTCTGAATACTTCCCTTTCCTACTGACATAATGCAATGACCTCCTTCGCCAACTCATAATATTCTTTTGCGCTTCTGCTGCTCTTTTTATACACAAGAACGGGACTGGAATCATCCTGTGCCCATTCTATCGCGCTGTCCACATGGATATAATTTTCAAAAACTTTTACATCCTCCAGTTCCCGCAGCGTCTCCACTGTCTGCCTGAAATAATTCTTTCGCTCGTCCACCTTCGTGATCGCGATCCCCAGAAGTTCCAACTCCGGCGCGATCTCCTTCGCCCCGCCCAGAAATTCAAACATATTCGCCAGGCCGAAAAGTCCCCAGGGGCTTGACTCCACGGGAATGATCATCTTATCCGAAGCGCAGAGTATGTTCATCACCCAGCCGCCGAGCGTGGGCGGCGCATCAATCAGGATCACGTCATATTTTTCCGACTCTTTGACACTCTTCAAGGCTTTCTTTAAAATAAACTCCCGCTGCCACTTCGCGAACAGTTCGTACTCGATGGAACTCATCAGCGTCGAGGAGGGAATGATATCCAGATTTTCGTATGGAGTGGGCACGATATAATCCTGCAGATCCCGCCCGTTCTTCACCGCCATATACAGGTTCTTCTCCCCCTTAGCCATCTCCAGCACCTCATCCTCGCCAAAAAAGGAGAGAGACAGGTTGAGCTGCATGTCGCCGTCGATCAGCAGCACCTTATATCCCAGGAGAGACATCGCGTATCCGATGTTGGAACAGGATGTGCTCTTCCCGCTTCCCCCCTTATTATTGCAAAAACATATGGTCTTTGTCCTTCCCACATTACACCTCGCCGCACATTTTCCGCCAGGAATATTCCTGTTATTTCCGGGTACAATACCAGTATACGTTTATCCGCAAGACATGTCCAGAGTAAAATTTCGCGCAGAAAAAGTCATATTTTTGGATTCTTTTCTTTTCCTTTATATTTTCTTAATAAAAAAAATATTTCTTTTAGATTCCTGCCACACTTTTGACACATTTTCCATTTATGATAATAAACATAGAGCAGGGCACAAGCCTACCGATACTACCCCACCTTCTTAATTGAAGATTTCGGAAAGGTTCCTGCATCTATTACACTTTTCATATCTCCCCCTTGTTTTAAAAGCAAATAAAACGCCCTGGCGAGTGAGCCGGGGCGTTTTATTTAATCTATCTTATCTGTTTCTCTTATCCATTTTCTTCGAGATCTTTGTACCGATATACTGCATCACCTGCACTAACAGCACAAGCAGCACCACCGTCACCATCATGATCCCCATCTGGTATCGGTGATAACCGTACCGGATCGCCACATCCCCGAGGCCGCCGCCGCCCACTGCGCCGGACATGGCGGAATACCCGAGAATCGTTGCAAGGGCAATCGTCCCGTTCACGATCAGGGATACCCTTGCCTCCGCGAGCAATACTTTCCATATAATATTCCAGTTGCTGGCTCCCATGCTCTGGGCCGCCTCCACCACTCCCTTATCCACCTCCAGCAGAGAAGATTCCACCAGCCTTGCGATAAAAGGCGCGGCGGCAATCGTCAACGGCACGATAGTCGCCGTAGCACCGTAGCTTTTTCCGACGATCAGCCTTGTAAAGGGTATCAGCATGATGAGCAGGATCAAAAAGGGAACGCTTCTCACAATATTCGCCACAAAATCCAACACTTTATACACTACAGGATGGGGCTTCAGTCCCTCCTTCGCCGTCACCACCAGCGTCACTCCCATCGGCAGTCCGATCAGATAGGCCATCGCCGTCGATGTGAGCGTCATATAAATGGTAATCCATGTCTCTTTCGCCAGCATGGCAACCGTCTGAGCGTCAAACATAATCTTCCAGCACCTCCACTCCCAGTTTTCTCTCCCGCAGATACTCTATCATGTGATTCGCAATCATCTCATCCTCCGGCAGCTGTAAGATCATCTGCCCGTGGGCGATTCCGCCGATATCTTTCGTGTCCGCCAACAGGATATTGGCCGGCGCCTTGCACTCTAAAATCATATTGCCGATCACCGGCTCAAAAGAGGAATTTTCCGAGAACACGATACGGATGCATTTCTTTCCGTGCATCAGGCTGTAATCCTTGTTCTCTCCCTGATAGATCAGCTTTTTGCCCGCCTTCGTCTTCGGACGGGTAAAGACCTCCTCCACCGTTCCGCTCTCCGCCAGGCTGCCCTGATCGATGATCGCCACATGGGTGCATATCTCCTGCACCACGGCCATCTCGTGTGTGATGATGACCATCGTGATGCCGAACCGTCTATTGATATCCTTTAAGAGCGCCAGAATAGACTTCGTGGTCGTCGGATCCAGCGCACTGGTCGCCTCATCACAGAGCAGAATCTTCGGATCCATGGCGAGCGCTCTCGCGATCGCCACTCTCTGTTTCTGACCGCCGGAGAGCTGGGCCGGATAGGCCTTTGCCTTCTCCTCCAGATCCACGATCTTTAACAGTTCCGCCGCCTTCTCTCTAGCCTGCTTTTTGGGAACGCCCACGATCTCCAGCGGAAAACATACATTGTCCAACACGGTCCGCTGCATCAGCAGATTAAAGTGCTGAAAGATCATCGCGATCTTCGTCCGCAGCTTTCGCAGTTCCTCCTCGCTCATCGCCGACAGATCATTCTGCTCAATGCAGACCGTCCCCGCAGTGGGTCGCTCCAGAAAATTCAGACACCGCACCAGCGTGCTCTTTCCGGCACCGCTCATACCGATAATCCCGTATATCTCTCCTCTATGTATCTCCAGATTGATGTGATCCAGCGCATTTACCACAGCATCCTTTGACGCGAAACTCTTGCTCACGTCCTTTACTGAAATCATAACTTCCTCGTACATTCTTTCCCTCACTCTGATCATATGGTCCGCTTTCCTGCGCCCGATCACCTGAAAATTTATTTCGCGTCCTTATTCATCGGCCGCACAAGGAACACACTCAAAAGCAGCGCAACGATATAGAGCACCAGCGTGAAGTAGAGCACGTTCTGATAGCCCACAGGGTTGATACTGTTGCCGTGAGAATCCGTCATAAATTCTCCGGTGCTGTTCACGATCAGATTCGCGATCTGGTTGCCCGTCAGTCCCGCGAACGCCCAGGCGGACAGGGTAATACCGTGGAGCGCGCTGATACTGCCCATGCCGTAATGGTCGGACAAAAGCGTCGGCACATTGGAGAAGCCGCCGCCGTAACCGGCATTGACAACGAAGATCAGTCCCAACACGAGAACCACAAACAGCATATTGCCCTGACCGTTCTTGATGCCGCCTGTCACCATCACCAGTCCGGTAAACGCGATGGACAGAATGAAGATCAGTTTGTAGATCGTGTTTCTGTCTTTCATGGTGTCAGCCCACGCGGAAAAGCCCAGACGGCCGCCCGCATTGAAGATAGCCGATACCGTGGAGACCACGCCCACCGCACCTGCGAGGCCGATGCACTTCACGATCATCTTCTCCTGGGAGATCAGCGCGAGACCGCAGGTGATATTGATATAGAACATGAGCCAG
>ERZ779622.1100-NODE-1100-length-11980-cov-4.160503_pt1 | contig 11980 bp, 5 predicted proteins | sample MGYA00514188_ERZ779622 | MGnify/ENA primary metagenome ERZ779622 (study PRJEB29562, sample SAMEA4376702) | mouse gut metagenome | isolation source: Cecum | study: EMG produced TPA metagenomics assembly of the A DSS colitis mouse model was used to assess the...
CCGGATCAACTGATGAATCTCCGACTTTGACCCCACATCAATGCCCCGGGTAGGCTCATCCAGAATCAGCAGTCTGGGCTTCGATGCCAGCCATTTGGCCAAAACCACCTTCTGCTGGTTGCCGCCGGAAAGGGTTTCCACCCAAGCCTGATCCCCGGAAGCCTTGATGGCCAGCTGTTCCATATAGCTTTCCGCCATTTCTTTTAATTTTCTGCCATTGATAATTCCCCACTTGCTGATCTGGCCGTATATGGGCATTCCGATATTATTTTTAATGGACATAGACAGACATACGCCCTCGTGCCTCCGATCTTCTGTCACCCAGGCGACCCCCTCTGCAATCATCCGTTTGGGCGATAATTTGCCGATCCTTCTGCCGCTTACCAGGACGCTTCCCCCCTGCATAGCCCGCAGGCCGTGAATCGCCTTGATCATCTCGGTCCTTCCGGATCCAATCAGGCCAAATACTCCCACAATTTCCCCGGCATAAACTTTTAAATTCAGATTATTCACGGTAACCTCTCCATACTGCCCGCTCCTAAGATCCCGGATTTCCAGAATCAGTTCCCGCTTTCCCTCAAACCTGGAGGCCGTGTACGCATCGTGAATATCCCGCCCAACCATATAATTTACCATGTCCTCTACAGTCACTTGCTCTATAGGCTCTCTTCTGACCATATTCCCGTCACGCAGGACGGCGATGCTGTCGCAAAGCTCCTGAATTTCATCCAGTTTATGGGAAATAAAAACAATGCCCGTCCCCTGTTTCTTCAATTCCGGCAGAATGCGTTTCAGACAGCCCATTTCGTGTTCTGTCAAAGAGGAAGTGGGCTCGTCCAGAATCAAAACCTCCAGCGGACCTATAAGGCTTTTGCAAATTTCCACAAGCTGCTTCTGGGCGGCAGACAGTTCTGCCACCTTCCGGTCTGCCCGGATATCAATTCCAAACTGCCCCAGCAGCTTCTGCGCCTCCTGGCAGCACGCCTGCCTTTGTATTATTCCCGGCCCCCTGCGCAGCTCCTTCCCCAGGAACATATTTTCTGCCACAGTCATTTCCGGCAGAAGAGACAATTCCTGATGCACAATCTGTATCCCCAGACGCTGGGCCAGAACCGGAGTCAGACGGGAGTATTCCCTGCCATTCAAAACGACAGTTCCCGTATCCGGCTGGAGTGCCCCGGACATGATGTTCATCAAGGTAGACTTTCCCGCACCGTTTTCCCCGATAAGTCCCAGGATTTCCCCCCTGTCAAGGGACAGGCTCACATGGTCCAGCGCTGCGGTCCCTCCAAACCGTTTGCTGATATTGCGAAGCTCCGCTGCTGCCTGTCCTTTTGCTGCCTCCGCCATTTTGTGTCACCTCCTCGCTTGAAATTCTGTTGTTACTATCATCTTAGAGAACCCTTCTCTTGATTACAACTGACCAAATTCTCGATTTTGTGTGTGAATTCTAGGGATTACTGTCTGAAAATTGACACCTCCTATCCCTTATGATATAAATATATTATATTTTATCTGACTTTTTACACTTTATTTAGACAGGAGAATGTTTTGATAGAAGTACTTCGATTGGACCATGTGCGGATAAAAGATTCCCATGGGAACGTGTTGGAAAACTTTGATTTCAGCATAAATGAAGGAGAAGTGCATGGAATTATTGGAGATTACGGCATCGCCCACTCTCTTTTGAGCCTGCTCTGCGCCGGCACCCTTTTGCCCGACAGCGGAGAAATCTATTTCTATGACCAGCCGCTCCACTGTCTGTCTTATACAGAATCGCGTCAGAGGGGGATTTTCCTGATTTCAGAAGGAAAGAATCTTCAGGGCCATATGACTGCCCTGGAAAATATTTATTTGATTGCCCGCCGGAAATTCGGATGGAAATTTTGCAGGCACCAAATTGCCCTCATGGCCCAGGAATATCTGGATTTTTTTAATACCTCTCTTTCCCTCCAAGAACGGGCCGAAAATTTCTCGACTCTGCAGAGCTGCATCATCTCCATGACAGGAGCCCTGATTGCCGGCGCAAAATTGTTTATTTTGGATGAAGTTACCTCCTCCATGAATGAACAAGATGCCGTTGCCTTCCAGCACATCCTGTCATGTCTGAAATACAAAGGACTGACCGTCATCTGCATGGTGCACCGCATTGAAGAGCTGGTGCGTTACACGGATCGGGCAACTCTGGTCAAAAACGGCTCCACGGTCCGGTGCCTTGATAAAAATGACTATTCTTATGATAAAATGCTGGCCATGCTTTTAATCTGACAGGGGGATTGGCAATGTATAAAGTTTTAATTGCAGACGATGAATTTTGGGTGGCAGCCCTAATTCGTAACAGCATTGATTGGGACGCAATGGGCCTGGAATTAATCGGCGAGGCTTCCGACGGGGACGAAGCTTGTGAAAAGATCCTGTCCCTCCACCCGGATATCGTAATTACCGACATCCGTATGCCCGGCCTGAACGGCATTGAATTGATGGAAAAGATCCGCCTGATGCGCCTAAAGGTAGAATTTATTATTTTGAGCGGCTTTGACAGCTTCGCCTACGCCCAGGCCGCCGTCAAGTACAACGCCGTCAGCTTCGTTTTGAAACCACTGGATGAAGAGGAGCTGCGCCAGGCGCTGCTGACTGCCGTTGAACGCCTTCACAGCATACATGTTTTTCAGGAAACTACCGCCCAAGCCCAGAGCCAGCTGGAGGAGCTTCGGAACGCATTCTTTTTCCGGACCATCAAAGCGGAAAACGAAGACTCCTTTTCCGCTTCCCTGGAAACTATAAATCAAAAATACAACTGCCATTTCCAGGAAGGCCACTTCTTTGTTATCACCGCACAGCTGGAGCGCATCCCGGAGCCGGCCCTGTGCCGCAAAGCGGCAGAACGCTCTCTGGCACTGCTCCGCGCTTCTGCCCTGGACGCCTATTTCCTAAGTGAAGAGCGCCGCTTTATCTGTATTGTCAATGCTTCCTTCTCCCCGCTGGAAGATTACAGGAAGCTGGCCGCTCTTCTCTTTCAATGCCAGGAAAGCCTCTGCCGGCAGGCAGACATTCCCGTCTCTGCTGCCCTCGGCACCATAGAAACCGGCTGGCCGCGTCTGTACCGCTCCTATGCCGTTTCCTGCCGCCTGCTCCGCAGCCGCGTTACGGACGGATTCGGACGTCTGTATCTATGGGACAGCCAGCGGAATGCCTCCGATAATCCCCATGTCCATCTTCCGATTAGCCGGGAACTGCACCTCTCTACGCTGATCGAAACTTTTGAGACGGAAGAACTGGAAGGCAGCTTAAAAAATATTCTTGATCAAGTTATCCAGGTGTCTCCCGGAAGCGATCTTTTATTTCTTGTGCTGGAGGAACTTATCAAAATATACCGGCAGACCGTAAACCAGATGCACATCGGGGATCTGACCGGCCTTATGACCCGGCAGCAATACTTGGCCTGTCTGGAACAGTGCGATTCCCTCCCGCAGCTGAAGCAGCTTTTGTGCCGGCTCTTTGTTCATCCTCTGGAGCGCTACCGGCAGGAGCAGTCATGCAGTGAAACCAATATCTCCTCCCAGATAAAACTATATATTTCCAAGCACTACCAGGAAAATATCCGGCTGATTGACATTGCAGATCATCTCTACCGGAATCCTTCTTATATCGGCTACATTTTCAAGCGGGACATGGGAATCAGCTTTTCCGAATACCTGGCCGCCTACCGGATTAATATCGCCAAAGCTTATCTTCTGGATACACGGCTGACCATCTCAAATGTGGCAGAGGCTGTGGGCTTCGGGGATACGCATCATTTCAGCAAAACTTTTAAAAAACTAGTCGGCATGACTCCCGCCGCATACCGGAAAAAATCTGTCCGGTGAAAGGCAGACCATGAAAAAACATTCCTCTCACATACCTGAAAATTTACAACTCAACAGTGTTCTGCTGCTTGTCCTCCTTCTGGCTCTCATATCCGGCTCGGCCGGGCTTTTGCTCTATGCCGTACTCTGTCCGGAAGCAAGACCGGAAGGCCTTCCTCTCTTTCCCATCCTCTTCCTGCTCTGCGCCTTCGATATCCTTGTGATCTTTGTGTATATTTTCATGGTATATCTTCCTGTGCGCCGTCTGACACAGGCCCTTGCACAGGTGATGGAGGGAAATTTCGACGATCTGCTGGAAGAAACAGGTGCAGGGGATTTGTCTGCAGCTTCCCGTAATTTTAACCGCTTTCTCATTTCCGTGCGGCAGATGATACACAACGAATATAATATCAAACTGCTTAAAAAGCATGCGGAACTCAATGCGCTGCAGAGCCAGATTAATCCTCATTTTCTCTACAATACCATCGATTCCATCCGCGGGCAGGCCCTCTTAGACGGCTCCTATGATATTGCCGGCATAGCCAAGGCTCTGGCTTCTATTTTCCGCTACTGCATTGATACCCCCTCTAATATGGTCACGGTCCGGGAAGAACTGCAGCACGTCTCTAACTATTTTTCCATCCAGCAATACCGTTTCCGGGAGCGTTTCTCTCTGGATATCCAGATAGAAACCTGCGTTCCCGATATTCAAAGCTATTACCTTCCCCGTTTGACCTTGCAGCCTTTGGTGGAAAATTCCATCGGCCACGGCCTGGAAGCAAAGCCGGGGCCCGGCTCCGTGAAAATCAAGCTCCGCACCACCCAGAGCCGCCTGATTATTTCCATTGATGACGACGGCGTCGGCATCCCCGCTCCCCAGCTCGCTCAAATTAACAAGGCCCTGCTGCAAGGAGAGAGGAAACTCCCGGAAACCTCTCCGGAAAAGCAGCCGGGCAACCGCTTTGCCCTGCTGAACGTGAATGAACGCATCCGCATTACCTTCGGAGAAATCTACGGCGTCCGTCTCTACAGCACCTACGGGGTAGGCACACAATGCGAGGTCATACTTCCCATTATCACGGAACTGCCCCGGCAATCCGCAAAAGAAAAAAGCTCCGGGTAACAATAATCATTACCCGGAGCTTTATGCTCTATTTTTAATTTCTCATAGTTTTAAAGGAACAGCGTCTCCCGGATGACCTCGCAAACGGTGGGATGAGGGAATATGGTCCGCTTGATGCTCTCCACCGGAATCCGGTTCTCGATCATGAGAGCCAGGGAATATATATATTCCGACGCATAGGAAGACATGAGGGCTGCCCCTATGATCACATCTTTCTCTTTGTCAATGAGAATCTTACAGATTCCGCTGCTCATGCCGTTCTCCGCCACATGGCGTCCGCTGAAATTGATCGAAGCCTTCTTCACTGCATAGGAGATTCCAGCCGCTTTCGCCTGCTCCTCCGACATTCCCACAAAAGCAGCCTCCGGGCTGGTGTACACCACACCGCAGATGGCATCATAGCTCATCCGGTCCTCTTTTCCCAGAATGTGGTTGACTGCAACCTCGCCTTCCCGGTAACCTACATGGGCCAGCATAGCTTTTCCGTTTACGTCTCCGACGGCATAGATATGAGGTACATTGGTACACAAATGTTCATCCGTCACAACGGCTCCCCGCTCCAGCTGCACACCCAGCTCCGCCAATCCCTCTACATTGCTGTTGGGCCTGCGTCCTACGCACATCAAAGCCTTATCGTAAGCAGCTACGTCAATCCGGCCGTCCCTGGTAAAGGTAACTACGCCTTTGGACACCTTGGTTACCCCGCTGGAAAGATAGAAAGTCACACCCTTCTTCTCCAGTTCCTGCTGAAGCAGTCCGCTGACCTCCCGGTCATTGGGACCCAATACTTTATCCATCATTTCAATGACGGTCACTTTGGACCCGGCTTCCTGGAAATAGGCAGCCATCTCAAAACCAATCACTCCGCCGCCTACGATCAGCAGTTTGGCCGGAATCTCTGTCATATCCAGAATCTCATCGCTGGTTACGACCGTTCCCCGCTCCAGTTCTTCCTTGACACCCTCTATGGGCGGAACGGCAGGCGCCGATCCGGAAGCGATAATCAGATCTTTTCCTGCAAAGGATTCCTCCTCCGTGGAGACTATAAGCGTCTCTCCCTCTTTGGAGACACGGGCCGTTCCGGTCACAACCTTGACCTTCCCTCTGCGCAGTCCGCCGGCCACACCCTGTACCAGGGTTTTTACCACTTCATCTTTCTTCTTTACCACCGCCGCGTGATCGAGGACGGCCTCTTTCGCCGTCACGCCGTATGGTTCGCCGGCTCCGTTTGCATAGTGATACATCTTGGAGGCATACAGAAACGTCTTTGTAGGGATGCAGCCCGCATTCAGGCAGGTACCGCCCAGGTTTTTCTTTTCAATCAGAAGCACGCGCTTCCCGTGATGAGCCGCATACTCCGCACTGTTGTAGCCCGCAGGCCCTCCGCCTATTACGATGATATCAAATTCCTGCATGTCTCCTCCTTTCACACTTAAACCTCAGCCAGCTCTTCTTCTGCGGCTTCCGGCTCTTCCTCCGGCACATCCTGTTCCGGCTCTAAGTCAAATTCTTCGCTCAGATCCAGCTCTTCCTCCAAATCCTCTGAAAAATCCAGCTCCGCAAAATCATCCAGTTCTGTATTCAGCTTCACGGAACGATAGCGTTTCATACCTGTTCCGGCCGGAATCAGCTTACCGATAATCACGTTTTCTTTCAGGCCGATCAGCGGATCGACTTTGCCCTTAATGGCCGCCTCTGTGAGAACCTTGGTGGTCTCCTGGAAGGACGCCGCAGACAGGAAGGAATTGGTCGCCAGGGACGCCTTGGTAATTCCCAGCATCACCTGTTTGCCTTCTGCGGGACGCTTGCCTTCCGCGATCAGCTTCTCATTGATGTCCTCAAACTCCAGCACATCCACCAGGGTTCCGGGCAGGAAATCTGCGTCTCCGTTGTCCTCCACCCGGATCTTCTTTAACATCTGGCGTACAATCATCTCAATGTGCTTATCGTTGATCTCCACACCCTGCAGGCGGTATACCCGCTGTACTTCCTGGATCATATAATCCTGGGCAGCACGGATGCCTTTGATCTTCAGAATATCATGGGGATTGACGCTTCCCTCTGTCAGTTCATCACCGGCCTCCAGCACCTGTCCCTCCTGGACCTTAATGCGGGAGCCGTAGGGAATCAGATACGTCTTGGACTCCCCGTCTTCGCTGTTAACCTGGATCTCACGCTTTTTCTTGGTATCCAGAATCGTTACCGTTCCCGGAATCTCCGTGATAATCGCAAGTCCTTTGGGCTTTCTGGCCTCGAAAAGCTCTTCCACACGGGGAAGACCCTGGGTAATATCACCGCCGGCCACACCGCCGGTATGGAAAGTACGCATGGTCAGCTGGGTTCCCGGCTCACCGATGGACTGAGCCGCAATGATGCCTACGGTCTCACCCACTTGAACAGCCTCTCCGGTAGCCATGTTGGAGCCGTAGCACTTGGCGCAGACGCCCACATGGGACTTACAAGTCAGAATGGTCCTGATTTTCAGGCAGTCAAAAGGCTTCCCGTTCTCGTCCACACCGGAATTGATAATGGCTTCCGCGCGCCTGGGCGTAATCATGTGGTTCGCCTTCACAATTACATTGCCGTCTTTATCCTTAATGGTCTCACAGGAGAAACGTCCCGTAATACGCTCCTGCAGGCTCTCAATCTCTTCTTTCCCGTCCATAAAGGCTTTCACTGCCATGCCGGGAATTTCATCTTTCCCTTCGCAGCAGTCTACTTCCCGGATAATCAGCTCCTGGGATACATCCACCAGACGCCGGGTCAGGTAACCGGAGTCCGCCGTACGCAGGGCCGTATCGGACAGACCTTTGCGGGCGCCGTGGGCCGACATGAAATACTCCAATACGTCCAGGCCTTCACGGAAATTGGACTTAATGGGAAGCTCAATGGTATGTCCGGTGGTATCTGCCATCAGGCCGCGCATGCCGGCAAGCTGTTTGATCTGCTTATCGGAACCGCGGGCTCCGGAGTCCGCCATCATAAAGATGTTGTTGTACTTATCCAGTCCGTCCAGCAGAGCCTTGGTCAGAACGGCATCCGTCTCCTTCCAGGTCTCCACCACCTCTTTGTAGCGCTCCTCCTCGGTAATGAGGCCGCGCTTATAGTTTCTCGTAATCTTATCCACCGTATCCTGGGCCTTCTTAATCAGCTCCGGTTTCTCAGGAGGCACGGTCATGTCGGAAATGGACACGGTCATAGCCGCCTTGGTGGAATATTTGTAACCCATAGCCTTGATATCGTCCAGCACCTCCGCAGTCCTGGTGGCCCCGTGGGTATTGATTACTTTCTCCAAAATCTGTTTCAGGCCCTTCTTGCCCACATGGAAGTCTACTTCCAGCTTCAGTTCATTGCCCGGAATGCTCCGATCCACAAAGCCCAAGTCCTGGGGCAGGATCTCATTGAAAATAAAGCGTCCCATGGTAGACTCTATAATATCCGAGATCTCACCGTCCGCCGTCTTTTTGTTCACACGCACCTTAATCTTGGACTGCAGGCAGATAGCGCCGTTCTCATAGGCAAGAATGGCTTCATTGACGTTCTTAAATGATTTGCCCTCGCCCTTAACGCCCGGACGCTCCTGGGTCAGATAGTAAATACCCAGAACCATATCCTGGGAAGGCACTGCCACAGGGCCTCCGTCGGAAGGTTTCAGCAGGTTGTTGGGGGAGAGCAGAAGGAATCTGCACTCTGCCTGAGCCTCCACGGACAGGGGAAGATGCACCGCCATCTGGTCTCCGTCAAAGTCCGCGTTAAACGCCGTACATACCAAGGGGTGCAGCTTGATGGCTTTGCCCTCTACCAGGATCGGTTCAAAGGCCTGGATACCCAGCCTGTGCAGGGTAGGAGCACGGTTCAGCATCACAGGATGCTCCTTGATCACATCCTCCAGCACATCCCATACCTCCGGCTGTACCTGGCGCTCTACCATCTTTTTGGCACTCTTAATATTGTGGGCCGTACCGTTCTGCACCAGTTCCTTCATTACAAAGGGCTTGAACAGCTCAATGGCCATCTCCTTGGGAAGGCCGCACTGGTAGATTTTCAGCTCCGGTCCCACCACAATAACAGAACGCCCGGAATAATCCACACGTTTTCCCAAAAGATTCTGGCGGAAACGGCCGGACTTTCCTTTCAGCATATCAGACAGGGACTTCAAGGCCCGGTTGCCCGGCCCCGTAACGGGACGTCCCCTTCTTCCGTTGTCAATCAGCGCATCTACTGCTTCCTGGAGCATGCGCTTCTCGTTTCTCACGATAATATCCGGAGCGCCCAGCTCCAGCAGGCGTTTCAGACGGTTGTTGCGGTTGATGATTCTCCGGTACAGATCATTCAGATCGGAAGTAGCAAAGCGGCCGCCGTCCAGCTGGACCATAGGGCGCAGATCCGGCGGAATCACAGGAATCGCGTCCATAATCATCCACTCCGGCTGGTTTCCGGATCCGTGGAAAGCCTCCACAACCTCCAGGCGCTTAATAATACGGGCCCGCTTCTGTCCTGTGGCATCCCGCAGGGCGCTTTTAAGTTCCGCGGACTCCTTCTCCAGATTAATGGCCTGGAGAAGTTCTTTGATGGCCTCGGCTCCCATTCCCACCCGGAAACGGCTTCCGTATTTTTCCCGCATATCCTGATATTCCCGTTCCGTCAGAACCTGCTTATACTGCAGCTCTGTATCTCCCGCGTCCAGCACAATATAGGATGCGAAGTACAGCACTTTCTCCAGGGTTCTGGGAGAAAGATCCAGAATCAGTCCCATACGGCTGGGAATTCCTTTAAAATACCAGATATGAGACACGGGAGCTGCCAGCTCAATATGCCCCATGCGCTCCCGGCGGACGTTGGACTTGGTAACTTCCACGCCGCAGCGATCGCAGACTACGCCTTTGTAGCGGATCTTCTTATATTTTCCGCAGTGACACTCCCAGTCTTTGCTGGGTCCGAAGATGCGTTCACAGAATAAACCTTCTTTTTCCGGTTTCAGAGTTCTATAATTGATGGTTTCCGGTTTCTTTACCTCGCCTCTGGACCACTCCCGGATTTTCTCCGGGGATGCGAGCCCGATCCGAATCGCATCAAAGGTCATTGGCTGATATACCGCATGATTCGTTGTTTCTGGCATAAATGGCACTCCCTTTCTTATTCTTCTTCAAAATCCCCGTCGAAGTCTAAATACTCGTCTTCGTCCTCTTCTTCCTCTTCCTCAACGCCGACCAGTTCTTCGCCTTCGAATTCCTGCTTGCTGAATCCGTACTGTCCAAAAGATTCCTCTTCTTTTCCGAAGTGTCTGTCGCCTTCGATGATGGAGCGTAAATCCACTTCGCCGTAATCACTGGTTTCCATGATTTCGACTTCTGTATTGTCTTCTTTCAGGACCCTTACATCCAGGCCGAGAGACTGGAGCTCCTTCAAAAGCACTTTGAAGGACTCAGGAATTCCCGGTTCCGGAATGTTGTCGCCCTTGATGATAGCCTCATAAGTCTTCACACGCCCAATCACGTCGTCGGACTTCATGGTCAGAATCTCCTGAAGGGTATAGGAAGCGCCATAAGCCTCCAGGGCCCAAACCTCCATCTCCCCGAACCGCTGTCCGCCGAATTGGGCTTTTCCGCCCAGAGGCTGCTGGGTCACCAGGGAATACGGTCCGGTAGAACGGGCGTGAATCTTATCATCTACCAGATGATGGAGCTTCAGATAGTGCATATGGCCAATGGTAACGGGACTGTCAAAATATTCTCCCGTCCGCCCGTCGCGCAGGCGCACCTTGCCGTCCCTGGAAATGGGGACGCCCTTCCAGAGGGAGCGGTGTTCCCGGTTCTCATAGAGGTAATCCAGCACCTCCGGGAGCAGCTCTTCCCCATGCTTTTCCTTAAATTCCTCCCACTCCAGATTGACGTAATCATTTGCCAGATCCAAAGTGTCCATAATATCATTCTCGTTGGCACCGTCAAATACCGGCGTCGCCACATTAAAGCCGAGGGCTTTGGCAGCCAGGCTTAAATGAATCTCCAATACCTGTCCAATATTCATACGGGAAGGCACGCCTAAGGGATTCAATACAATGTCTAGGGGACGTCCGTTAGGCAGGAAGGGCATATCCTCCACGGGAAGCACCCTTGAAACTACACCCTTGTTTCCGTGACGGCCTGCCATCTTGTCGCCTACGGAAATCTTTCTCTTCTGGGCTATATAGATGCGGACCGCCTGGTTGACGCCGGGGGAAAGCTCGTCGCCGTTCTCCCTGGTAAATACCTTGGCATCTACCACGATTCCGTATTCTCCGTGGGGCACCTTTAAAGAGGTATCCCGGACCTCCCGGGCCTTTTCCCCGAAGATTGCGCGAAGAAGCCGCTCTTCGGCCGTCAGCTCCGTCTCTCCCTTGGGCGTTACCTTGCCCACCAGAATATCTCCTGCCCGGACCTCTGCGCCGATACGGATAATTCCCCGCTCATCCAGATCCTTCAAAGCATCGTCACCCACACCGGGCACATCCCGGGTAATCTCCTCCGGTCCCAGCTTGGTATCCCGGGCCTCCGCCTCGTACTCTTCAATGTGAACAGAGGTGTACACGTCCTCCTGCACCAGACGCTCGCTTAAGAGAACGGCATCCTCGTAATTATAGCCTTCCCAGGTCATAAAGCCAATCAGCGGATTCTTGCCCAGGGCAATCTCTCCGCCCGATGTGGAGGGCCCGTCTGCGATCACCTGGCCTTCCTCCACCTTGTCGCCCTTAAATACGATGGGCTTCTGGTTGTAGCAGTTGCTCTGGTTGCTCCGGGCAAACTTTGTCAGATGATACGTATCCTTCGTTCCGTCCGGGCACTTAATCACAATCTCATTGGACACCGAGCGCTCTACCACGCCGCTGTGCTTCGCCACTACACAGACGCCGGAGTCCACCGCCGTCTTGGTCTCCATTCCGGTTCCCACCACAGGAGCCTCCGTCATCAGAAGGGGAACTGCCTGGCGCTGCATGTTGGAACCCATCAGGGCCCGGTTGGCATCGTCATTCTCC
>ERZ779622.1102-NODE-1102-length-11971-cov-6.190164_pt1 | contig 11971 bp, 13 predicted proteins | sample MGYA00514188_ERZ779622 | MGnify/ENA primary metagenome ERZ779622 (study PRJEB29562, sample SAMEA4376702) | mouse gut metagenome | isolation source: Cecum | study: EMG produced TPA metagenomics assembly of the A DSS colitis mouse model was used to assess the...
GTCAAAGACTATCGCGCGCCATGAAGTGTGCTGTACTTTTCGGGATATCGCTCTGATGACCGCAAAATTGCTGAGGCCGGGAGGGCACTTTTATCTGGTTCATCGCCCTTTTCGCCTCGCGGAAATTCTTGTGACGATGACCGAATGCCGTTTGGAGCCGAAGCGTATGCAGCTTGTATATCCCTTTGTTGACAGGGAGCCCAATATGGTTCTGATTGAGGCGGTAAGAGGCGGAAAGTCCAGAATAAAAGTGGAGAAGCCGTTGATTGTCTTTCAAAGCCCGGGTGTCTGCACACCTGAGATCAATGACATTTACGGCTATTAGAAAGCGCAGCCGCAGAAAGGAAACAAATGCCCGGAACATTATATCTGTGCGCCACCCCCATCGGAAATCTGAAAGATATTACGCCGCGTGTCCTGGAGACATTGGCGGCGGTGGATCTGATCGCGGCGGAGGACACGAGAAACAGTATCAAGCTTTTAAATCATTTTCATATTAAGACATCTATGACAAGCTACCATGAATATAATAAAGTGGAAAAGGCACAGGTGCTTGTGCAGAAGATGAAGGAGGGGCAGAATGTCGCCCTGATCACGGACGCGGGGACACCGGCCATCTCTGATCCCGGGGAGGTGCTTGTAAAACTCTGTCAGAGGGAAGGCATTACCGTGACATCCCTGCCGGGGGCGGCGGCCTGCATCACGGCTCTGACGTTATCCGGGTTATCGACAGAGCGATTCTGTTTCGAGGGGTTTCTGCCTTCAGAAAAAAGAGAGAAGGCAGAGATTCTGGAACTGCTGGAAGGGGAGACGAGGACAATGATCCTGTACGAGGCGCCGCATCACCTGAAGCGCACGCTCCAAGAGCTCTATGAGGCGCTGGGGGACAGAAATATTACGATCTGCAGGGAGCTGACCAAAAAATTTGAGACGGTGATACCGACTACGCTGAAGTCCGCAGTTGCGCTCTATGAGGCGGAAGAGCCCCGCGGGGAATATGTTCTTGTGGTGGAAGGAAAAAGCCTCCAGCAGAAGAGAAAAGAGCGCCGGGAGAGCTTTTTAAGCCTCAGCATCGAGGAGCATATGAGGAGATATGAGGAGGCGGGAATGGAACGAAAAGAGGCGATGAAAGCGGTGGCAAAGGACAGGGGAGTCGGTAAACGAGAAATTTATCAGTATATGCTTGACAAATAGGAAAAGCCTAACTATACTCTGTATAGACCAAAAAGTCGTCTGCTTAAAAACCAACCCGAAGCAGAAATAATGTGATAAGGCTAGATGAAAAAGGAGACAAGAAAATGTTAGAAAAAATTGCGGCAATCATAGAAGAGCAGCTGGGAACGGTGGATGCGAGCGAGATCACGGAAGAGACTTCCTTCAAGGATGATCTGAACGCGGATTCCCTGGATTTATTTGAGCTGGTTATGCAGTGTGAAGAGGAATATGGAGTGGAGTTCCCTTCTGATGATCTGGAAAACATCAAAACTGTCGGGGATGTGATCCGGTTTATCAAGGATCAGGGGATCGATGCCTGAGCGATATGAAATAAAGAGAGTCTATGCAGAAGCTTCTGAACTTTATGTACGGTTCGGAAGCTTTTTTTATGGGAAACAGTTTACAAGAGGAGACAAATAGTGATATATAATGATTATGGACACACAGACGTCCAAATAATAAAAAGGAGAGAAGAAATGAGTTACATCGAAACGTACCAAAAATTTTCCAAAGCCATTGTGGAAGAGCACGCATCGATCTTTTCACAGCTGGATATGGAACAACTCAAAACCTTTGTGGATGCAATCGTTGAGGCAAAGCATATTTTCGTCCACGGGACGGGAAGGGAAGGTATTTCCATGAGAGGATTCGTGATGAGGCTTGCGCATCTCGGGAAACCCGCCTACTGGCTGATGGATGATACCACGATCGGAATGCACGAGGGAGACCTGTTTATCATCTGCGACGGCAGAGGGGATGTAGGAATCCACAGAAGGATCGTGCAGCAGGCGAAAAAGACGGGGGCGAAGATCGCTATGGTGACAGCCCTGCCGGAGGGAAACCTTGCGAAGAATTATGCGGATATCATACTGTTCGTGCACTCTACGGTGTATATGGATGAGAAGCATGCAGAACCGGACGCGCCGAAGCAGCATGATGTGGTTTTGACAGAACAGCCCATGGGAAATCAGTATGAACAGCACATCTATCTGTTGATGGACATTATAGCGATCCTTGTGAAAGACGAGATGGGGCTCAGTTATGATGACATGGAGGCAAATCACAGAAACATAGAGTAAATTTTTTTGCGGCGGAAAGAAACCGGTTTCATCAACGGGAAGAAAGGAGAAAAAATGAAAAACGAAAAGATAAAAAAGATCATCATCGGCGGGGATCCCGGCGGGTTCGATCTGAAAAACGCCATTCGGGACCATCTGGCACAGCAGGGCTATGATATCACGGATGTGGACCCGGAGAGCCCGGATCTGTTTCAGAACGTGGCGGTAAAAGTGGCCAAAGGCGTGCAGAGCGGAACCTATGACAGGGGCATCGCCATCTGCGGAACGGGCATGGGCGTGAGCATTATCTGCAACAAACACCGGGGTGTTTACGCGGCTTTATGTGAGAGCGTGTACCAGGCGAGAAGGGCTAAACAGGTGAACAATACCAACGTTCTGTGCATGGGCGGCTTCATCGTGGGGCCTGAGATGGGCAGAGTGATGGCGGACGCATGGCTGGAGGCAGAGCATATGCAGGGGCTCACCCCGGAGATGGCGGCTATCGTGGAGAAGGAGTTCGACCAGCTGGTGGAATTTGAGAAGACCGTATACTGAGAAGAGATATTTATCTATAGTGCACAAAAATGCGAAACGTTTTTTGGTAAAAACATAGAATAGAGCGAAGAACCGGAAGAAATGGGTTGACAAATTGTTTAAAAGCAGGTATTCTTAACGAAGATGTAACCGGTTTCACAAGAAAAATACCCATAAGAATTAAGAGGTAATGAGAGATGGGAAATGTTACGATTACTGATATTGCAAGGGAAGCCGGTGTATCGAAGGCAACTGTCTCGAGAGTGCTGAACAGGTCTGCTTCCGTGGACAGCGGCACCAGAGAGCGGGTGGAGGAGATCATCCGAAAAAAAAGGTATTCTCCCTCGACGGTGGCCAGAAACCTTTCTTACGGAACCAGTTCTATTGTGGGAATTATTGTGCCGGAGATCGACAACCCGTTTTTCGGGGAACTGTTGCGGGGAGCTTCCAGCATTGCGGATAAAAACGATCTGACGCTGATGTGCTTCAATTCGGATGACAATGCGGAAAAAGATTATAAGGCATTGAAGACGCTGAAGGATTACCGGGTCAGGGGGATGCTCTATACGCCCGCCACGGATTACGATACATCGGAACAGAGAAAAACGGTGACCAGGCTGATCGAGGGTCTGGATGTTCCGGTGATTTTGATGGACAGGGAGCCGGCGGCATTTGAACGGTTTGACGGTATCTTTTTTGAAGACAGAAAGAGCATGTATGAGGCGACGGAGAAGCTGATATTGGCAGGACACAGGAAGATCGGCATCATAAATGCTTCCCTGGACAGAGGCCTCGCCCGTATCAGGCAGGCGGGATACCGGGACGCGCTGGAAAAGTATCAGATCCCCTATGATGAGAGTTATTGCTATTTTGGAGACTATTCCGTCCCGCAGGCTTACAGACATGCCTGTCAGATGCTGGATATGGAGAATCGGCCCACCGCGGTCGTGACCTGCAACAACAATATCAGCATGGGATTTTTAAAGGCTCTGCAGGAACATGGCATGAAAATTGCGGAGGATATCGCCTGCATCGGGCTGGACAGGATAGAAGCCCTTGACATCATCGGCAGCGGATTTAATTTTATCAGACGGGATGCCGGGGAGATGGGAAAAAAAGCGATGGAGATGCTGATCCATAAGATGGCTTTTCCCAACGGAGCGGCACAGAAAGTATATCTGGATTCGGAGGTTGTGATCCGGAAACTGTAAACAGAAGATATCCGGAATGCCGGATATCTGTCACAAAGCCCATTAAGGGATGCAGAAATGCATATACATATAAAACTTAAAAGGAGGAACAGGAACATGAAAAAGAAAATTGCGTTATTCTTAGTTGCAGCGATGACCATTTCCACACTGGTTGCCTGCGGCAACAGCGCAGAAGAAGCTCCGGCTGCAGCTACGGAGGAAGCGGCACCGGCAGAGGAAGCTCCCGCGGAGGAAAGCTCGGGGGGGGTAGAGGAGGCACCGGCCGAAGCAGGAGATAACGACCTGTTTAACGTTGCGAACTACAAATCTGACAAAGACAAATCTGAATGGACGATTGCGGTTGTCACAAAGGACAACACGGCAGACTGGTTCAAGCGTATGGAGCTCGGTGTAAATGAGTACGGCGAAGAGTCCGGCATCAATGTCATCCAGAAAGGTCCGGCTAACGCGGATGCAGCTTCTCAGGTAGAAGTGGTGGATAACATGATCGACCAGGGCGTGGACGCACTCTGCGTGGTGCCGATCGATCCCGGCGCACTGGAAGCATCCTTGAAGAGAGCTATGGAGCAGGGAATCGTCGTAATTTCTCACGAAGCATCCAACCTCGAGAACACCTTATTTGATACGGAAGCATTCACGGCTGACAACTTTGGCGCAGCGATCATGGACGCTCTGGCAGAGGATATGGGTGAAGAAGGCAAGTACGCAATGATGGTTGCCTACACGACTTCCACAACGCATATGGAATACGCAAACGCTCAGTACAACCGTCAGCAGGAAGCATATCCGAACATGGAGCTGATCAACGACGGTGCTATCCCCACCTGCGAATCTGAAGAATCTATCGATACCTCTTATGAGAGAGCAAAAGAAGTGTTAAAGGCTAACCCCGACCTGAAAGGCTTTACAGGCGTGGCTTCCACAGACTGCCCCGGTATTGCGAAGGCAGTGGAAGAGCTGGGTCTTGACGTAAAGGTTGTCGGTGTCGGTACACCGAACAGCTTTAAGCCTTATGTTATGTCCGGTACGATCACAAAGGTGAAACTCTGGGATCCGAAGGTATCCGGTTACGTTATGTGCAAACTGGCAGCAGACATTCTTGCCGGTGAGGACATCGGAGACGGCGACGGATATAATGCGGGAGTGGAAGGTTATGAGAGCATGAGCCTTTCCCAGGGTATCAACAGATGCCTGATCGGTCAGGCGGATATCACTCTGACAACAGAGAATATCGATGACTACGATTTCTAAACAGTGACACTGTAAAAAAACAAAAAGGATGCGGGAGCCGCGGCATGAGATGTTCAGGCGCGGCTCCCGCAATGTAAAACAGGGTTAAGAGGGAAACAGGAGGTATCATGGAAAACATACTCGCTGTAAAGGGGATAAAAAAATCTTTCGGTGGTGTTCATGCGCTGAAAGGAGTAGATTTAACGATCAAAAAGGGGGAGACGCATTGTCTCGCCGGCGAAAACGGGTGTGGAAAATCGACGATCATCAAAGTGATATCCGGGTTTTATAAACCCGACGGCGGCACGATCGAGGTGGACGGGAAAAACTATCCGGTCATGACTCCGGGGGATGCGATCAAGGCGGGCATCCAGGTGATCTATCAGGATTTTTCCATTTTCCCGAATCTGACGGTTATCGAGAACCTGGCGTTCAATCAGGTTCTGGCGAACGGCAAAAAATTTGTGAATAAAAAAGAGTTCCGTAAGATAGCGGAGGAAGCGGTTGCCAAGATCAATTTTAATGTGGATATGGACGCGCTGGTGGAGACGCTTCCGGTTGCGGATAAGCAGCTGATCGCTATCTCTCGCGCGCTTTTGGATAACGCGAAGCTGATCATTATGGATGAGCCGACGACGGCACTGACAAAGAAGGAAGTAAAACGGCTTTTTGAGATCATAGCCGATCTGAAAAAGAACGGGATCACGATTCTGTTTGTATCTCACAAACTGGATGAGGTATTTGAGATTTCGGACAGCATTACGATTTTGCGAAGCGGGGAAAACGTGATTTCCTGTCCGGCTTCCGAGATGACGGAAGAGAAATTTGCTTACTATATGACCGGGCGTCACTTTGACAACCAGGAGTTGATGGACAACAAGAAAAAGACGCTTGGCGAGGAAGTCCTCCGCGTGGAGAATCTGAGCGCGCCGGGCTTTGAAAATATCAGTTTTTCATTACATAAGGGAGAGATTCTGGGGATTACGGGACAGCTGGGTTCCGGGCGTACGGAATTGTCGCTGTCGTTATTCGGCCTGAATAAACCGACCGCGGGAAAGATCGTTGTGGAGGGGAAGGAAGCAAAACTGACAGATGTGTCAAAAGCGGAGGAGCTGGGGATCGCGCTCGTCCCGGAAGACCGGCTGACAGAAGGACTTTTCCTGCCGCAGTCCATCATTAAAAACATAACGGTGACAAGATTTGACGCTCTGGCGAGCAAGATCGGGTTTGTCCGGGGCGGCGATCTTGTGGAGGAATCCGCAAAGTGGGTGAAAGAGCTGGGCGTCGCGACAAAGAATCATGAATTTCCGGTACAGACGCTCTCCGGCGGAAACCAGCAGAAAGTTGTGCTTGCGAAATGGCTTGCGAACAGCCCTAAAATACTGATCCTGAACGGCCCGACAGTGGGCGTGGACATCGGCGCAAAGTACGATATCCATAAACTGCTGCATAAACTGGCGGCGGAGGGCATGGCGATCATCGTGGTATCGGACGATACGGCGGAAGTTATCGCAACCTGTGACAGCGCCATTGTAATGCATGACGGGAGAATAACCGGCGTACTGGAAAATGAAGATCTGACGGAAGCCAAACTGGCGGAAGCTGCGATATAGGGGGGTGAGATGAGATGAAAAAGCAGATGAATAAAGTTTTAAGACAGACAGAGTTCTGGGTATTTCTCATTATTATTTTTCTGGCTCTGATCATACAGGCGCGTTCCGGGGCATTTTTTGCGAACAATAATATCGTGGATATCATGCGTTCCATGATCTGTCCCTCCCTGTACGCGGTGTGCGCTCTGCTCGCGTTCGTCAGCACGGGGCCCGATGTATCTTTCCCGCTGATCGCTGCGCTGAGCAGTTACTTGGCGATCACGATCTCGATCAGGATGAACTACGACGGACCGTGGTTTGTCGTATATCTGATCGGAATGTTTTTCGGCGCGCTGATGGGGGCGCTCAACGGTTTTATCATAGTAAAATATAAATTCCCCAGTCTGATCGTCACTCTGGGCACATCCTCTCTTTTCAGCGGAATTCTTCTGGGAACCTTCGAGGCGGCGCGTATGGATCTGCCGTCCACCCTGCAGAGATTTGCCGAGCTGTCACTGCTGACGGTAAAAAATGAGAAGACGGGACTGGGTTCCACGCTGCCGATGACGTTCCTGATTCTGGTGGCAGTCTACATTGTGGCGTACCTTGTGCTGAACTATACGATGGTGGGCCGCGGCGTCTATGCGATCGGCGGCGACGAGGTTTCGGCGGAACGGGCAGGCTTTAACGTAAAGAAAATTCGTTTCGGGATTTTTGTAGTCAACGGCATGATAGCCTCTGTGGCGGGACTGTGCTATGCGGTCATGTCCATGAGATATCTGCCGAACGAGTACGCGGGAGGCGAGATGGTGGTGATAGCCGCGATCATTCTCGGCGGAACAAGGATGACCGGCGGTATCGGTACGCTGAAAGGCTGTATTCTTGGCACATTGCTTTTGACGATGGTGACAAACAGTCTGATCCTGGTGGGCATTTCCGTGTACTGGCAGAAAGTTTTTATCGGCGCAATTATTATTATCGGAACAGCTATTCCGGCAATTCAGACTCTGTTCGGGAAAACGAAGGAGAAGAAAGCGAAAGGCGGTGAAGCAGCATGAAAAAGAAGATAAAAATAGATGATAATATTTTCAGACTGATAATTATTCTGATTGTTTTTTTGCTCATTGCCGGCATTACAAAAGGTAATTCCTTTTTGAAGGTTTCCATCTTCCAGACAATGGGAAGACAGATGGCGGAATACGGCCTGATGGCAATAGGCTGCGGCATCTGTATGATATCGGGAGGAATCGACCTCTCCTGCGTTTATGTGGCGAATTTGTGCGGCATTTCCGCGGCGCTTTTGATGCAGAAGAACGAGAGCGCAATCCTGCCCGCTATTTTGCTGGCGATCGTGATCGGCGCTGCCTGCGGCGCGTTCAACGGAGTTTTGATCTCTTATCTGAAGATACCGCCGATGTTGGCGACCCTTGGTTCCTATCAGCTGTTTCAGGGAATTTCCGTGGTGCTCTCCAACGGAAGCACGGTCAGTGGTGCTCCTTCCGCGTACACGGACTTCGGGATGAAGACGGTGGCGGGAATTCCGGCGGCGTTTCTTGTCTTCGTGCTGATCATTATCATTATGAGCGTGATCATGGGAAGGACAAAATTCGGCGCGAGAGTATTTCTGGTGGGCACCAACGCGAAGTGTGCCGTCTTTGCGGGAATTAAGAACAAGTCCATCATTATCAAGACCTATATGATCTCCGGCATCGTTTCCGGCTGTGCAGGTCTTTTGTCTCTGGCGAGGATCAACTCAGCGAAGGCGGACTTCGGTACGAGCTACACAATGCAGTGTATCCTGATAGCGGTGCTCGGCGGCGTAAACCCGAACGGAGGATTCGGCACGATCCCCGGCATAGCGATCGCGGTACTGATCCTTCAGGTGTTATCTTCCTACCTGAACACGTTCCCCGATGTCAGCAACTATTACAGAGACTGTATCTGGGGAATCGCGCTGATCGGCGTGCTGATCCTGAACTATACGATCAACAAAAAGAAGTCGGATAAGCTTGCCAAGATGGGGTCTTAAGAGTTATTGTTAAAAAGAGAAAAGGAGGCGACGGAAAGTATGAAATATGGAATTTATTTTGCGTATTGGGAGAAGGAGTGGTTTGCGGACTATAAAAAGTATATCGACAAGATCGCGAATCTGGGATTTGATATCCTGGAGATATCCTGCGGGGCATTCAATAACACCTACACGACGGATGAGCAGTTGTATGAGCTGCGGGATTACGCGAAAGAGAAAAATGTGATCCTGACGGCGGGGTATGGCCCCCAGCCATCCCAGAACCTGGGTTCTGCGGATCCGGCTGTCCAGGAGAACGCGCTGCAGTTTTTCACGGAGACGCTGCATAAGCTGAAAAAAATGGACATTAAGACGCTGGGCGGAGGACTTTACTCCTACTGGCCTGTGGATTACTCGAAGCCCGTCGATAAGGAGGGAGACTTTGAGAGATCTGTCGCCAATATGAAGAAGGTGGCGAAAGTCGCGGAAGAATGCGGCGTTGTGCTTGGAATGGAAGTGCTGAACCGGTTCGAAGGTTATCTCTTAAATACCTGCGACGAGGCGATCCGCTATGTGGACGCGGTGGGAAGCAAAAATGTGCAGATCATGCTGGATACGTTCCACATGAGTATCGAGGAGGACAACATCGCGGCGGCGATCCGGAAAGCGGGCGATAAACTCTGCCATCTGCATCTGGGAGAGAGAAACCGGAAAGTGCCGGGGAAGGGAACGATGCCCTGGGACGAGATCGGGCAGGCTCTGCGCGATATCAACTATCAGCATGCGGCTGTGATGGAACCGTTTGTTATGCCGGGCGGAACGATCGGGAGCGAGGTAAAGGTCTGGAGAAATCTGGTGGAGGATACCTCGGAGGCAGCTTTGGACGCGGACGCAAAGGGTGCTCTTCAGTTTGTGAAACATGTATTTGAACTGTAACAACAGGGAAGACTGATAAAATGCCGTATATGGATCCTTCCGTATGCGGCATTTTCGCGGCGGAAGGAGAGAAAAATGAAAGAAGTACAATATTTACTGGATGTTCAGGAGGAATTAAAGGAGAACGCAGGACAGGTGGATGAGAGGGAAGTCGAGGAGATGGCGGCAGCCATACTCAGGGCAAAACGCGTTTATGTGGCGGGCGCCGGAAGATCCGGCTTTGCGGCGAGGGCTTTTGCGAACAGGTTGATGCATCTGGGACTCACGGTATTTTTTGCGGGGGAGCCCACGACGCCCGCCATCGGTGAGGGGGACCTTCTGATCATCGGGTCAGGATCCGGCGAGACGGAGAGCCTGGTTGTGATGGCGCAGAAAGCGAGGAGGCTTAAGGCGGAGGTGGCGACCGTAACGATTCATCCCGAAGCCTCCATCGGGAAGCTCTCCGCAAGCTGCCTTGTGCTGCCGGGCACCACGCCGAAGAGCGGCCTCGCCGACACCTGCAAAACGATACAGATCATGGGGAACGCGTTCGAGCAGATGACATGGATCGTCTACGATGTGATCATCATGTATCTGATGAAAAAGCTGGGGATATCGGAGGAAGAGATGTTCGCCAGACATGCGAATCTGGAGTAGAGGAGGACGGGAGAGATGAAATTACAGCTTGCGTTGGACGATATCACGCTGGAAGAAGCGATGGAACTGGTCGCGAACGTCCGGGATTACGTGGACATTATCGAGGTGGGCACTCCCATGGTGATGGAATACGGCATGGCCCCCGTACGGGAGCTGAAAAAGCGGTTTCCGGATAAGAAGGTGCTTGCCGACCTGAAAATCATGGACGCCGGGAAATACGAGTCGGAGATTGCGTTTAAAGCGGGAGCGGATTATATCACGGTTCTGGGTGTTACGGACGACGGGACGATCGAGGGATGTGTGGAGGCGGCGAGAGCGCACAGAGGTCTTGTGGTGGCGGATATGATCTGTGTGAAGGACGCGGAGGAGAGGATCAGAAGGCTGGAGGAGCTGGGGATAGACATCCTTTCCGTGCATACGGGGGTGGACCAGCAGGCGGCGGGAAGAACGCCGTTGGATGACCTGATAGTCATGCGAAGGGCGGTGACCGCCGCAGAAATTTCCGTGGCGGGCGGGATCTCCGCGGAGACTCTGCCGGCGTACCTGGAATACAAACCGGAAATCGTTATCGTGGGTTCCGGTATCACACATGCGGAAGATCCGAGGAAGGTGGCGGAGAAAATATATAAGATAGTGAGATATGGCATAAACCGAAAAAAGTATTTCGTGAATTGAATAATATGATTTTGTGGAGTCATGCAGGGATAAAGGAACACCTTTGCTTCCGTGGTCATTTCTTTTGTTTCTGCCGGCAGGCATTTCCCAAAAAACATGGCCTTGCAGTCGGACTTCCTGCGATAAGGGTATTCCATCCAGCCTGCCGGAATACTCGTCCGACTTTCGGATGATCGCCTGGTATTCCCCGTCACTGCTCACGATACAGTTCATGACTAATTAGAGGTAATCAAAAGAGGAAAGGAAAAGCATAAGGATTAGAGGACAAAATGGAACAGGCGAATAAAATTGATGAATTATTAGAAAAAACCTGCTATGTCATAGATTTTCTTCCTGAACAGGTAAAGACGGACGCAGGAGGGCAATATTTTGACATAGAATCCTACTTGCTTAACAGTGAAAGACATTTCTTACTGAAAGACCGTTTTGTGAATGTCATTTTGAAGCTGATGTGCTACTACCATGTATCCATACAATGGAACGGCTGGATTGATTTGGCCGCAAAATTACAAGTCATTGATAAAGCTGTCAGCCGATGAGAACGTGGACTAGGATTTCCTGACATCAATACGATTGAACCGCTGGCTGACGCTTTGGGATTGAGCGTTCTGGAACTAATGAAGTCAGAAAAGATAGACGAAATGCCTGTAAGCCGTGATATTGCTGATACCATGTCGGCAAATCTGATAGCACAACTTGGGAAAAACTTCTCGGAGAATGGCGGAACATAAATCACCGGGGCAGAACTGCTTAAACTTGCCTGGGATAAAATTAAAGAGATACAGTATTTGGGCGGAGGCGTAGTGACCTTCTTAGAGGCAGAAAATGAGGAAAAGCTGTTATCATTTTACCGTGACAACCGCTTTTCGCAGTTCG
>ERZ779622.1105-NODE-1105-length-11948-cov-4.944085_pt1 | contig 11948 bp, 6 predicted proteins | sample MGYA00514188_ERZ779622 | MGnify/ENA primary metagenome ERZ779622 (study PRJEB29562, sample SAMEA4376702) | mouse gut metagenome | isolation source: Cecum | study: EMG produced TPA metagenomics assembly of the A DSS colitis mouse model was used to assess the...
TGGCAGGGTCTACCTTATAGATGGCAGGATAGCCGGAAGAGGTAGTGACTGCCACATATGCGTTGCCATTTTCCATGTACGGGGTATTACCAAAGCCAGAGACATCGCTTGGAAGGCCGTTCACATAAGTCAAAGCTCCAGTGGAGGCATTGAAGACGGCAAGTTGGTTGGCAACCTTGTCTGATGCCGTAATTGCCTTATCATACATCAGCAGCAGGAAATAATTACCTGAAATATACCAAGTCCGCAAGAAAGAGGCGCCATTGGCTTTCTCTTCAAGATTATAGTAATAAGCGGCATCAAATTCTTCTGCTTTGGTATCGATGCGTACAACTCCAGCAGGCAATGTAGTCTGCTGACGCGAATCACTCATGGTCTTGGCATAGCTCGGAGAAAATACATATACATAGCCGTCGTCGGCAAGCCAGTTCATCTGGTAGTACTGTGAACGGTTACGTCCGGCAGCATAACTGATTTTGTCTGTAGTGATGACCTTATGAGAATTCAGTGTCTGATCACCAAAGATAGCGATATGGCATTCATTAGGATACTGGGTCCATTGCAATTCGTCCTTCTCATAGGCACCGCTACCCTGCCCGCCGGATTCTGTCTTTATTAAATCCTCATTACCGGAAAGCACCCACTTGTAGCTACCGTCTTCGTTCTTCTGCATGCAACCATACTGGCTAAGCCCCATGGGAATGGCTGCTGCATAAACCTTACTGCCCACTTGTTCTATACCGGCCAGTGTTACGTATTCACCATTTTCAAGGAAATTTTCGGCAAGAAATGGAGTATCCTTTGTTACCGAGTTCTTTGTATAAGTCTGTTTCTCGACATCCAGATAGGAAATCAAAAAAGATTGGGGAGTATATCCATTTGCATCATTCAGTTCCGTAGGGCCGTCGCCGGTAGAAGTCGTCATTATAAATTGGTCATAATAGCCGTAGGTAGTGAAACGATTGACGTTATACTCCTGGCTACGTTTTTCCAGTTCACCGTTTGTATTCATAATGAACGACTGGGTAGTGCCTGCATTTCCCTGGTGATAGTTCAAGGCATACAGATATTTGTTTCCGTAGAACACCCAGTAAGTAGCCCCATCGTTCACAAGGCCATTGCCGGCAGCAGTAATTTCACCGCTTTCCAGTGACTCGGCTGTCAGCAGGACAGGAACGGAGCTACCTGAAACTGTAGCCGTGGCAGCTATCACATAGTTACCCTTTGAACCGGAACCGGAGCCGGAACCCGGTTCGTCTGTGTCTGTACAAGAAATTAAAGCCATTCCGGTCATTGCCATTGCAAAGAGGCCGGACAAAAGATAATTCTTCTTCATTTGTTCTTCTTATTAATTACACCTATTAAAACCATTATATTTATTAATCACCAAAATGTACACGTATCTTGCCATAGAACGCACGCCCGGCTTTCTGAAGGCTGAAGTTGTCGTACAAATCCTCGTTCGTGAAGTTGCGGCATTCAAACGAGATATTGTAACGGCCATTCTTCAGACTATAGCTCAATGTCAGGTTATGGGAGAACTGGTCGGGTACCATGAAATCCTTGTTCTTGCTACCGATGGCCTGCGAATAGTAGGAGAAGCTGTGCATGTACTGGTTGTCGTAAGTCACGGACAGTATATTCCCTTTCTTCCAGAGGTCGCGCCAATAGAAGTTTACGTCAAAATCAGCAAACTGATAGGGCACATTGGGAATGCGTGCCTTGTAACCGAGATTTTCCACAGAGTTGCCGGTACTGCCGATTTGCATCTTCTCATTGTCACGCACATTCATCTGCGTGAAGTTGCCGCCCACACTCAGCCAGCGTCCGAAGCCATAGCGTGCCGATACATTGTATCCCTTCGTCAGCACCTTGCCGTAGTTGGTATAAGTGGCCCCTTCTTTTCCTCCGCTCAAGTCCTGGATATTACGCTGGATATAATCCTTCGTATTGCGGTATACCACACCGCCTTCCACGTAGACGGAATGTTTTCCAAAACTCCGGGAATAACTCAGGTTCAAGTTGATGTTGTCACTTTTCTCGGGACGGATGCCGATGTCTCCACTCTCCAGGTCTTCGTCACCAAACATCTCTTCGATAGTGGGCAGGCGGTAAGCTTTTTCATAAGAGAGCTTCGCCTGCAAGCCGGGTAGGATGAAGTAGGTTCCGGCAGCACCATATCCCCAAGAGTCTACCGTACGGCTGGTGCGTACATAATTACTACCGGTATCATCCTCGGCCATAGGTCCTGCCACATACTGGCGGTAGTATTTGCCGAATGCCGAGAAGTTCCACTTTTCGGAAGGCATCAGGCGGTATGACAAACCGGAGATATTCTTGCGGGTCTGCTTGGCAATGGCATCCGTCTGTTCTTCCACCGCCAACAGTGAAGTATTATCACGCTGGAATGCACTCAACACATGATTGAAAGTCAGCATGTGGACTCTGGCAATGCGGTAATTCAAGGTCAATGTACCGTTCCAATTGTCATTATCGGCACGGGAATACTGGCGGGACTGTTCGCCGGGACTGTTCAGCGGATGTTTCTCACCAAGCCAGTTGTATTCATAGCGGGCAGTATCCACATTCGTAGTGGCATTGCGATTGTAGTTGGCTGTCAACACCATATCCAGCCCCTTGATTATCAAGTTGCGTTTGCTGTATTCCATCGAAGGCATTAGTGAATGGCCGAAGCGGTGCTTTTCTCCGAAGACTGTCTTCTGGCGTACACCGGTCTGTATGTCCTTGTACATGTGCGAATAGGTGAAACCGAACATCAGCCGGTCTGCCCAACTTTTGTCCACAATACCCGCTTTGGCCACAATGGCTTCGTTGTGGTAAGTATCATTGAAACGCTTCACGCGCACCTTCTCACTTTCGTTGAAACTGCCCGTCTCAAAATCCTTTACCGGCGCATCTACATGATAATCGTTGTCCGAGTAGTTTTGAAAGGCATTGATTTCATAGCTGAAACCGTTCTTGAAAGTCTGTCCGAAGTTAACGTATGAGCGGTGGGTATTGAACGAGCCGTAAGAATAAGAAGCATCCAGGAACCAGTTCCGGAGTTTCTTGTTGGTAACAATATTGATGACACCGCCAATGGCATCCGTACCGAAGCCCACGGGAACTACACCCTTATATACCTCTATACGGTCGGCAAAGCTCACCGGAATATTGTTCAGGCTGAAGGAGCTTCCCACACCTTCCTGCGGCACACCGTCAATGAACACCTTGACGTGCTTTCCGCTAAAACCGTCCAGCATCAACTGCATGTCCGAACCTACCCCACCCGACTCACGGAGTTTCATGCCCGGAGCCTTGGTCAAGGCATCGCTCAGATTCTTCGTGGTGTTCTGGAGTTCCTTTGTATCGACTGCCACAGCATTGAATGCCGACCTCTTCACCCGGCTTACTCCGGTAGAAACGATAGTCACCTCGTCCAGCTGTTGCGTTTCGGGAGCGATGGTTATGTTCAGCTTCATCCGCTCATCATTGACCAGTTTCACCTTTTTCTCCACCTTTGTATAACCTACGGCAGACACCACCAGCGTATAGTCGCCGGCAGGCGCCTTGATGTGATAGAGGCCTTCCTGATTCGTGGTTCCTCCATAACTCGTCCCTTTCAGATAAACAGTCGCAAAATCCACCGTTTCTTTTTCCGTAGAAATGATTCTACCCGAAATCATCCCTCCTCTCCTCTGCGCATGTACAGACAGAGAAGCCAACAGAAGGAAAAACAGCAGCGAGAATTTAAGTGTATATGCTTTCAATTTTATAATAATTATAATGTTGTTAGTAAACCGGTGCAAAGGTCATTATTAACAGCCAGCTGTGCAATCACTTATTGTAGGTAATTATATGGAGTGGATTTATCGTATATATCATATTATGCAATCACCATTGATAGGTATTATCAATAATAAATCTAAAAAAAGAGGAGCCGGGAAATGAAAAACCCCTATTTATAGGTATTGCCCAATATGCCTTTTTGTACGACCTTTGCTGCAAATTAAAACAAGACAACGGACAATAAATTATTAAAGTTTAAGTATGAAAATTGAAAAGATTGTAGCCCGTGAAATCCTTGATTCACGCGGCAATCCCACAGTAGAAGTGGACGTTATTCTGGAATGTGGTGTTATGGGACGCGCAGCAGTGCCTTCCGGTGCTTCTACCGGCGAGCACGAAGCGCTGGAACTTCGCGATGGCGACAAGCAACGCTACGGTGGTAAAGGTACACTAAAAGCAGTAGAAAACGTCAACAAGATAATCGCACCGGCACTGATTGGCTGGTCGTCACTGGAACAGCGTACCATCGACCACAAGATGCTTGAGTTGGACGGCACGCCTACCAAATCCAAGCTGGGTGCCAACGCCATTCTGGGTGTCTCACTGGCAGTAGCCAAAGCCGCCGCCAATTATCTCGATATACCTTTATACAGATATATCGGTGGAGTAAATACCTACGTAATGCCGGTCCCGATGATGAATATCATCAATGGAGGTTCACACAGCGACGCTCCTATCGCTTTCCAAGAATTTATGATTCGGCCGGTAGGCGCCTCTTCCTTCCGTGAAGGCCTGCGCATGGGAGCCGAAGTATTCCACGCCTTGAAAAAAGTGTTGCACGACCGCGGCCTCAGCACTGCTGTAGGCGACGAAGGCGGTTTTGCACCGGCACTGGCAGGAACAGAAGATGCGCTGGACTCCATCATGAGCGCCATCAAGGCTGCCGGCTACGAACCGGGCAAGGATGTGAAAATCGGTATGGACTGTGCCTCATCCGAGTTCTTTAAGAACGGTATCTATGACTACTCCATCTTTGAAGGCGAAAATGGTAAAAAACGTACTGCCGACGAACAAATAGCTTACTTGGAAGATTTGATTAATAACTACCCGATTGACTCCATCGAGGATGGCATGAGCGAAAACGACTGGGAAGGCTGGAAGAAGTTGACCGAACGCATCGGCAACCGTTGCCAGCTGGTTGGCGACGACCTGTTCGTGACTAACGTGGAATTCCTTGAAAAAGGTATTGCCATGGGCTGCGCCAATTCCATCCTTATCAAAGTCAATCAAATCGGTTCACTCAGTGAAACGCTGGATGCTATCGAAATGGCACACCGCCACGGTTATACCACAGTGACTTCTCACCGTTCCGGCGAAACCGAGGACGCCACCATTGCAGACATTGCCGTTGCCACCAACAGCGGACAAATCAAGACCGGTTCTCTGAGCCGCTCCGACCGCATGGCGAAGTACAACCAACTATTGCGCATCGAAGAAGAACTGGGTAACCTTGCTGTCTATGGCTACAAAAGAATAAAATAACCCTTTGTAGTGAATAAGTCATAAAGAGGGAATAGCGTCTTTGGGAAAAGGCGCTATTTTTATTAAAGAATCGTCTATATCTTTGCAAAAGTCATCCCCTACTATCCTCTATAGGAAAGATTCTTTCCAAGATGGTAGCAGGTTAATGTTTCATTGACTAAAGACTATTCGTCCGACAGTCGTTACATTATCGTCCGACATATGTTTAATTATCGTCCGATAGCTGTTGGACGATAATTAAACATATGTCGGACGAATAGTTTTTAGTAAGCAAGAATATAAAATATAGCGGCGCAACAATCATTTGCTCCCAAAGCCTCCCTTTATTATTTACGGAGGCCTTCAAAAACAGTCCTCATTCACGGTTCATCAAACGATGCTCTGCCATCTGCTCGAACTTCGTGCCGGGACGTCCGTAATTGGCATACGGATAAATGGAGATGCCTCCGCGCGGGGTGAAGATACCCGTCACCTCAATATACTTAGGGTTCATCAAATGAATGAGGTCTTTCATTATGATGTTCACGCAATCCTCGTGGAAAGCACCATGATTGCGGAAGCTGAACAAGTAGAGTTTCAAACTCTTGCTCTCTACCATCTTGACATCGGGGATATAGCAAATACGGATTTCTGCAAAGTCCGGTTGCCCCGTGATGGGACAGAGGCTGGTGAATTCGGGGCAGTTGAAACGCACCCAGTAGTCATTGCCGGGATGCTTGTTATCAAATGCCTCCAATACTTCGGGGGCATAGTTCTGACGGTATTCTGTCTTTCTCCCCAAAAGGGAAAGTTGGTCTTTCAATTCTGTCATAGCCATATATTTTTAGTGATACAAGTGTGCCTCATTTAGTAGAAGCCAAAAACTTTTCCAATCCTTCTCTGCGCAACGTGCATGCCGGGCAGTGTCCACAACCATCTCCCGGGATACCGTTATAACAAGTCAGCGTTTCGTGACGTATAAGTTCGAGCACTCCAAGCTCGTCTGCCAGCGCCCAGGTCTCCGCTTTGTCAATCCACATCAGTGGTGTGTGCAGTACGAATTGCTCGTCCATAGCCAGGTTCAGCGTCACGTTAAGCGACTTGATGAAAGCATCCCGGCAATCGGGATAACCGCTGAAATCGGTCTGCGACACCCCCGTCACAATATGATTAATCCCCCGCTCGCGGGCGTAAACGGCGGCTATACTCAGGAAAAACAGATTGCGTCCCGGCACAAAAGTATTCGGAAAGCTGTCTGCCGGCTTCTCCTGGTCCATCTCCATGCCGGCATCTGTCAATGAGTTATGTCCCAGCCGGCCGATAAAGGAAACATCCATTACTTCGAACTCCACACCTGCCTTACGGGCAATGGCCCTCGCCAAGTCCACTTCCTTCTGATGTTTCTGTCCATACAGAAAACTCAGCGCATACACTTTCTTAAATTCACGTTTTGCCCAAAAGAGGCAAGTGGTCGAGTCCTGCCCGCCACTGAATACCACCAAAGCAGTGTCCCTATTCATCTTGTTAAAAGCCTCTCTGTTTCCCTCCCCCGTAGGGAGGGAAACAGAGAGGGCATTGCTAATTATTTGTTTGACATAATAACTGATTTCCCCTCACTACGGGTAAGGGGCTTTAAATATCGCCTATTTTCCATACTTTATAGGAGATGCCTTCATCATAGACATCACTACCGTCTATCCGCTTAATAGCTTTTACCACACGGATAGTCACAGGCAGTATCAATACCTCGTACATGGACTTCAGCAGAATCTGGATACACATCATCACCAGCAACTCCCGCCATGCAATGATTCCTCCGAACGCCACCGGAAAGAAAATCAACGAGTCTGCCGTCTCACCAACCACCGTCGACCAAATGGCACGTGCGGAGAAATTACGCCCGTTGCTTGCCAGTTTCATGCGGCTCATTACGTAGGCATTCAGAAAAGAGCCCACCAAGAATGCCGTCAGACTGGCTATGACAATACGGGGCGCCATTCCAAAAACGAAATTGAAATGCGCGGCACCATCCCAGAAAGGGGCGGCAGGCAACGCCACGGCTATCAGTCCCAGCATTACCACAAAAAAGTTCATGGCAAAACCGCTCCAGATAATCAGGCGGGCTTTACGAAAGCCCCAAACCTCGGCTATGCAATCGTTGATAATATAAGAAATCGGGAAGACCAGCAATCCGGCTGTTACGGTAATACCAAAAACCTGGATAACTTTAGTCTCAAGAAGATTGGCTGCAATCAAGCATACATTGAACAGAATGCCCAGCAACATAAAAGGTACAGATACTTTTTGTTTCATACTCCTGTTTTTTACGTGGTGTTCTAGAATACACGACCGCTATTCACGGCATCATACATTTTAAATCCGGTTGCAAAGGTACAACAAGTTTTGCAAATGAACAAACAACATATATTTTAACTAAATCCCAAGCAAGACAAAGCTCCTTTTTTTTATTCGAAGTAATTACAGACAGTGCATATTTAGTTAACGAGACTTAAATAATATTTCCAAAACCAAGAATATTATTTACAATAGTTTTAAAAAACATAAACCAATAGCATAAAAATCAATATATTAACTGATTTTAGCACAAAATCAAAAACATGCAACCAAGTTTGCTCTCAAACAAGATTTCATTCACGCAAATTTCTTAAGCAAATAAAATAATGGACAACATATTTTAATACATACGATTCTATATTTTAAATAATGAAAATTAGGATTATATTTGATAACAACAATCCGGAAGCTCTGGAAAGCACATTGATATTAACCAAGAATATACCATATTATATATAGTAACCTTAGAAAAACAATGAATGCCTATGATTTACCCGAAAGCCCCAAGACACTATTAGTGTCATCTTCTATTCAACCTATTTATTTTGAGATCCATTAGCTTAAACAAAAAACATCTATTATGAATGAAAATCGTAAACGAGGAACATCGAACAACAAAATCCTCACAGCAATTGCCATCGCCTCCCTATTTATAGGAAGCAGCAAAATCATGGCAATAGAGACCTATTCGGAAAATTCATTCGGAGTGACAGAACAGATGCAGGCACAAACAGCCCGCGGTATCATTGTCGACCAGAATGGAGAGCCTATCATCGGAGCAAGTATCTTGGAAAAAGGTACTACCAATGGAGTTACTACCGACTTATACGGTAAATTCTCGCTAAACGTAAAAAGAGGTGCCACCCTGGTCATTTCCTACATCGGCTATAAGACGCAGGAAGCCAAAGCAGATGCCAACATGAAAATCACCCTTACAGAAGATTCCGAACTACTGGATGAAGTAGTTGTTGTCGGTTACGGTGTACAGAAAAAGAAACTTGTCACCGGCGCCACTGTACAAGTGAAAGGGGAAGACATAGCCAAGCTGAACACTGTGGATGCCCTGGGCGCTTTGCAGAGCCAGTCACCGGGTGTCAACATCACACAGAACAACGGCTTCCTGGGTTCGGGCTTTAAGGTGAATATCCGCGGTATCGGTACTACCGGAACCTTCTCCCCGCTTTATGTGGTAGATGGAGTTGCCAACGGTAGCATCGACGGGCTGAACCCGAGTGACATTGAATCTTTGGACGTCTTGAAGGATGCCGCTTCTGCCGCCATCTATGGTGCGCGTGCTGCCAACGGCGTTATCCTGATTACCACCAAACGAGGTAAAACCGGCGTTGCCGAAGTCAGTTACGACGGCTATGTCGGCGTGCAGAACCTCTACAAAATCCCTACTATCCTCAATGCCCAAGAGTACATGATGATGCAGGATGAAGGCCGTGTAATGGACGGATTGAGTCCGTACAACTGGGCGACCTATATTCCGGAAAGGGATTTGCAGGCCATACAGAACGGAACATGGAAAGGGACAAACTGGCTGAAGGAAGTACTGAATGAAGATGCATTGGTACAGAACCACGCAGTCAACATCACCGGAGGAACAGACCGTTCCAGATATGCCATAGGTATTTCATACACCAACCAAGAAGCCACCATGGGAGTTCCCGGCGAATTTCCAGAAATGAACCGCTACAACTTCCGCGTCAACTCGGACCACGTAGTCATGAAAAAAGGCAATCTTGACTTCCTGAAAGTGGGCGAAACCATCAACTACAAATATTCACAAACACAAGGTTCATTCGGAACCGGCGGCATTTATTGGAACGGAGTGCACAATATGCTCATCATGAGCCCGTTGATGCACCCTTACAATTCAGACGGAGACTACTACCTCTACGCAGACCAGGAAAAGGACAACTACAAATGGGATATCTCCAACGGAGCCAATAAAAACCCGATAGCTTATCTGGACTACTATATGAACCAGAACCTAAGCAAATCCCATTACATGCAGAGCAGCTTCTATGCAGAACTGCAACCCATCAAGAACCTGCGTATCAAGAGCCAGTTCGGTTACATCATGGGAGCCTCCAGTTATCGTTCCTATTTGCCGAGATTCGATTATCTGAGTGCGTCACTCAACAACGCAGAAGACAAGGTTACCCAATCCATGTCTATGTATAACCGTTGGTCATGGGACAATACAGCCAACTACATCTTCAATATCGATGACCATAACATCGACGTCCTGGTAGGTCAGAGTATTGAAAAATGGGGTATGGGAGAAGAAATGAGCGGTTCAGCCATAGGCTCAAACTTCTATGACTTCAAGCACGCTTATTTGTCCAATGTTCCATTGACCGCCAACAGTGTGTCCTCCTTGACTGGCAAGCCTAACGGGGAAGGTTCCATCGCCTCCTTCTTCGGACGTATCAACTACAACTATCAAGAGAAATACATGGCTTCTGTCATCATGCGTGCGGACGGTTCCTCCACTTTTGCCCGCGGACACCGCTGGGGCTACTTCCCTTCAGTATCCGCCGGATGGGTTATCAGCAACGAGTCCTTCATGTCAGGAATCAAATGGCTGGACTTCTTAAAGCTACGCGCTTCCTGGGGGCAAAACGGTAACTGTAATGTATCTACTTTCCAATATCTTTCACTGATAACTTCCAACAACGGATATGGCGGTTATACGTTCGGCGACTCCATGGACCTCATCAGTACCGGTTCATACGCCTACCGACTGACCAACCCGGACCTTACCTGGGAAACACAGGAGCAATTGAATTTCGGTATCGATGCACGCTTCTTGAACACCCGACTGGTCTTTGAAATCGCCTGGGTTAACAAAAATACCAGAGACTGGCTGGTTACGGCTCCGGTACTCTCTTCCTTCGGTGCCAATGCAGTGTCCGTCAATGGCGGTAATGTAAAAAACACGGGTATTGAAGTAGGACTCCACTGGAACGACAACATCGGAAAGGATTTCCAATATGGAGCCAACCTGACCCTTGCTCACAACAAGAATGAAGTGACCAAGATTGCCAACAAAGACGGAATCATCCACGGTAGCGGCAGCGTTCTGTGGGAAGGAGCCGAAGAGTGCTTCCGTGCTGAAGTAGGCAAACCCATCGGCTACTTCTACGGCTACAAGAGTAACGGCATATTCCAGAACCAGGAACAGATAGACAACTACAAAGGTCCGAAACTGAACGGCGACAAGACACAGCCGGGTGACGTAATCTGGGCAGACACCGACAATAGCGGTACGCTCGATGCCAATGACCGTACTATGATAGGTAACCCGAATCCCGACCTGACAATGGGACTTTCCCTGAATGCCAGCTGGAAGGCCATTGACTTCTCAATCACTACTTACGGCGCATTCGGCCAGCAGATTCTGAAGTGTTATCGTGACTTCTCCTCCTCACCCTTGAATAACTATACAGCAGAGATATTCCAACGCTGGCACGGCGAAGGTACGTCCAACAAGTTCCCGAGACTGTCCAGCGCTTCCAGCTCCAACTGGAACAGAGTATCAGACATTTACATCGAAGATGGAGACTATCTCAAGATAAAGAACATCACTGTGGGATTCGACTTCAAGAAAGCATTCAAGAAGTTACCGGTACAACAGCTGCGCCTGTATCTGACCGCACAGAACCTCTTTACCTTCACCGGCTATTCCGGTATGGATCCGGAAATCGGTTACGGTGGCGACGATTATGGTTGGGCATCAGGCATCGACCTGGGCTACTACCCCAGTGCACGTACCTATATGATAGGCTTAAATGTAAAATTCTAATTAACCGAAGAAATTATGAAAAAGATATTATTCATAGCATCAGCAATACTGATTCTTCTTTCAGGATGCGAAAACTTCCTCGATTCGGAACTTTTGACCGAAAAGACAACCGCCAACTTCCCGGAGACAGAAAAGGATGCCCAAGAGATGGTGACGGCCATATACGCCCATCTGTTGTTTGAAAGTCCTGAAACCTCTTCCCAGTATTACATTGCCCAGTTGGCAGGTGACGACTGTCTGGGAGGCAACCTCTCCTACTCCAACAACTGTGCCACCAACTTCCTTATGTACAGTGGCAATCTGAATACATTTGCCGGCATCTGGGACCGTTGCTACACCCTTATCAACCGTGCCAACAATGCCATCAACACAATGGAGAATGTGAAATCATGGTCCAGCGAGAGCGAACGTAACCGACTTTTCGGTGAGTCCTACTTCCTGCGTGCCATGGCTTATTATGAGCTGGCAC
>ERZ779622.1107-NODE-1107-length-11944-cov-5.084195_pt1 | contig 11944 bp, 13 predicted proteins | sample MGYA00514188_ERZ779622 | MGnify/ENA primary metagenome ERZ779622 (study PRJEB29562, sample SAMEA4376702) | mouse gut metagenome | isolation source: Cecum | study: EMG produced TPA metagenomics assembly of the A DSS colitis mouse model was used to assess the...
TCGGCTTTGAAGGATATTGCCTCCTCCCTGTACCTTGCGGGCTTTCCGGTGGACGTAGTACAGCTAATGGGCAGCGTCCCCGGAGGCGTCCCCAACTGCACGCCCCAGGCCATTGTATCCGATATTGCCGAGCGCATCCAAGGACACGCCGACTACCTGAACCTGCCCCTCTTTATTGAGGATGATTACGCACGGAGCCAGCTCTGCAGCGACTGGAATAACAAAAAAATCTTAAACAAAGGCGTTTTTTCCGATCTGATGATCACCGGCATCAGCAGCATCACGGAAATCGGGGAAAAAGAAAGCTGGCTGGGCTATATGACGCCGCAGATGTACCGGGAGCTCCTGAAAAAAGGCGCTGTGGGCGCCGTCTTTGCCCGCTTTTTTGATGCAAACGGCCTGGAGGTGGACAGTACCTGGAACCGGAAATGTGTGGGCATCCCCTTTTGCAATATCCGGGAATCCGCAGATGCCGTCTGCATCGCGTCCTCTCCCCAAAAAGCACAGGCCATCTATTCTGCCATCCGGGGAAAACTCATCAACACGCTGATCACGGACGGTACAACCGCTACCGCCGTCTTAAACCTGCTCTGAAACAGCCCCGTTTTTCTACATCACAAAAAGCGCGGGTGGAAAATGAATGAAACAAAACAAAAAATATTAGATGCCGCATTAGATTTATTTTCTCAAAATGGGTTTTCTGCGGTTTCAATCAGAGACATTTGTAAGGTAGTAGATATCAAGGAAAGTTCTGTTTACTACCATTTCAAAAATAAACAGGCCATTCTAGATGAACTGCTGCAGCATTTTGAATCAATAGCAGCTAGTTTCATGAGCCAATTAGATCAGGCATTAACGATTACACAGAAAACTGTTGAGGGAAATATATTTGAACAAACTTGTGATTGCTTTTTTGAAAAGTATCTATTGGACGAATATTGCAACAAAATTATGAGATTACTTTCGATCGAACGTTTTAGCAGTGATGAAATACAAGAAATATATGATTACTGGATATTTGATAAGCCATTAAATTTTCAAGCAAAGGCATTTTCTCTGTTAATGTCAAGAGGGGTTATCAAAACAGCAGACAGCAAATATCTAGCGATAAAATTTTACGCACCGATTTATCTTTTTACGCAGCGGTGGCTTTTTTGCGGAACATTGACAGATGAGCATAAACAGGTTTTTCGTAGAAATGCGTATGAGCATATCAATAATTTTTTTAAAGAAATGCAGGGCATATAATATGGCGAATGTATTAATTGTCGGTGCCAATCAAGGGATTGGTTATTATCTTGCAGAACGATTACTGGAATTGGGAAATACAGTAACGGTGTTGGATATCCAGATTCATGCGATTGAGAAATTAAAAGAAACGTATCAAAAAACACTCCTGCCAATCATAGCAGATGCACGAAGTCTTTCCGGCATTGAGAATGGTGTATTACAGGCGATCCAAAATTTTGGAGATATTGACATTGCAATACACAATGCCTGTCTATGCACTTTTGAAAGTGAGCATGACACAGACTATGAAATCTACCAAAATGTAATGGACGTAAATTATTTTGGGGCGTTGAGATTAACAAAAACAGTTCTTCCGCATATGCGCAAAGCGAAAAGGGGACGTATTATATTTACAAGTTCGGGTGTAGGCGTGACTGGATTTGTAAACATTTCTCCGTATGCCGCTTCAAAAGGAGCAATCGAATCATTGGCTAAATGTCTGCAGATAGAAAATGAGGAATACGGGATTACCTTTCATTTGTTCCATCCGCCATTGACAGATACAAAATCAGCATCGGGAATTTCAGTTCCAAAAGAATTTATGGCAAAGGCAAAAGAAGTTGGATATGGACTGGCTAACCGTGTATGGTCAAAAAGATTTGTGATTTGCCACTCTGCGCTCCAGACAGCCCAAACGAAGTTTTCCTACAAACATCCTCTTTTCATCGGAAAAATGATGACTCGAGCAGCCAAAAGAGCAATCGAATCAGACAAAAGTGAGGAGCGCAATAAAAAAATATAATATTGCTATGGCGGAATGCCGCGCTGGATAATTCTCATAAAGGTGTCCCTCGTTTCATAATTTTCGAGTAAAAAAGTTGATTTTTCTGAATTTCCTGCATATAATTAAAGTAGGGATTTCCCTACTTTTTAATGTTTCACAAGATACAGGAGGTATACCGCTATGTTAGCAAATACATTTATAGATAATGCAAAAGTCATGGCAAAAGGACAGATCACGATACCCAAAGATGTCCGTGAAGTCCTTGGAATAACATGCGGTGATCGTGTTACGTTCATCGTTGAGGAAAATACCGTGCGTATTGTCAACTCTGCTGTCTACGCTATGCAGGTGCTTCAAAATGAAATGGCCGGAGAAGCAGAACGTACCGGCCTGACTTCTGACGATGATGTTATGACGCTTGTAAAAGAATTGAGAAACGAGGATGACAACATATGAGGGTTTTGATAGATACCAATGTCCTGATCTCTGCTGCGCTTAATCCAAACAGCGTTCCTTTTCAAGCGTATGTAAAAGCTGCATCTTATCCCAACCACGGGCTAATCTGCGAGCAGAATGTTGATGAAATGAAGCGGATATTTAACAAAAAATTTCCGAACCGGCTTACTTCACTGGATAAATTTCTTTCTGTTGCACTCCTGACTTTGGAGTTGGTTCCGATTCCAACAGACGAAAATATTTATGAGACACAAATCCGTGATGTGAATGACCGGCCGATTCTGCGAGCAGCTATGGAAGCCAAAGCAGATGCCTTACTTACAGGTGATAAGGATTTTCTGCAATCCGGCCTGAAAAGTCCTATGATAATGACTCCGGCTGAATTTCTTCACTGCTGAAATGATGTGGAGCCAGGAACAAAATATGTTGTTCCCGGCTCCGTGATTTTTTGCCTCTGTTTAATCTCATTTTTCATTATGCGTTTGTCGCGGTTCTACACTTTTCCTGCTTGTACAGGCCTCCTTTTTATGATATAATAGATGCGATTTTGAAAATTTTTAATGGAGGTACTAAAGTTATGAAGAAATGCACAAAGATACTGTCTGTGATATTCGTATTAACCCTGTGCGTCATGTCTCTTGCCGGATGCGGGAAGAAATCTGAGAAATATAAGATTGCAACGGATACTACCTTTGCACCTTTTGAATTCGAAGACGAGAACGGGGAGTATGTGGGAATCGACCTGGATCTTCTGGCAGCTATTGCCGAGGATCAGGGCTTCGAATATGAGCTCCAGCCCCTGGGCTTCGACGCAGCGTGCGCGGCCCTGGAGTCCGGACAGGCAGACGGCGTGATCGCCGGCATGAGCATCAAGGAAGAGCGGAAAGAAAAATATGATTTCTCTGATCCTTACTATGATTCCGGCGTGGTCATGGCTGTGAAAGCAGACAGCGGTATCAATTCCTACGAGGATCTGAACGGCAAGGTTGTTGCGGTCAAGATGGGAACCGAGGGCGCTGCCTATGCGGAGACCCTGGCAGGCACCTACAATTTTGAACTGAAATATTTTGACGATTCACCCCTGATGTACCAGGAGGTTCTGACCGGCAATGCGGCTGCCTGCTGCGAGGACTACCCGGTTATGGGTTACAACATTGCCAACGGAAACGGCCTGAAAATGGTCGGCGACATGGAAGTGGGCTCCTCCTACGGTTTTGCCGTAAAGAAAGGCGAGGACGCCGAGCTTCTGGAAATGTTCAACAAAGGCCTGGAAAACATCCGGGCAAACGGAACCTACCAGGAAATCCTGGACAAGTACATTTCCGCAGAGTAACCAGACAAAGAAGCATCGTAATACATAAGGAGTATCTATGAATTTTGCAAAAGTATTCGCAGAAGTCTTTCCATCACTCCCTCAGGGACTGACGGTTACCATACAGGTAACCGTCCTGTCTTTGTTGATTGCCTTTGTGCTGGGACTTGCTTCTTGCCTGATGGGAATGTCTTCTATAAAACCCCTGAAAGCCATTTCCAAATTTTATATCTGGGTCATCCGGGGCACGCCTTTTATCGTACAGCTTTTCTTTATCTACTTCGGTATGGCGCAGCTCATTCAATCCCTGGGGGCTTCCAATTTCAGTTTTACCTCATTTACTGCGGCGACCGTAACCCTGACCTTAAATGCCGGCGCTTACATGTCGGAAATTTTCCGGGGCGGTATCTCGGCCGTAGACAAAGGACAGATGGAGGCGGCCAGAAGCCTCGGCCTTCCCAAGAAAAACGCTATGGCAAAAATCATCCTGCCGCAGGCTCTGCGCATCTGCTTTCCGTCCCTCTGCAACCAGTGCATCATCACCCTGAAGGATTCCTCCCTGGCCCAGGTTATCGGCCTGGCAGAGATCGTGTACCGGGGTAAAATCTATGTAGCCCGCACGATGCAGTCTTTCACCACCTACGCACTGATCGGAATTGTCTACCTGATTATCATCAGCCTTCTGCAATGGGCAGCCGCTGTGATCGAAAGGAGGATGAACCGTGAGCCATAAAATCAAAGTGACCAACCTGAAAAAATCTTTTGGGAACCTAGAGGTATTAAAGGATGTGAGCCTGGAAGTGGAAGAAGGCGAAGTTGTCTGCCTTATCGGTCCCTCCGGTTCCGGGAAATCCACCTTCCTGCGCTGCATCAACCAGCTGGAAACAGCCACCGGCGGAACCATCGAGGTGGACGGTTATCTGGTGACGGATAAGCACACGGATATGAATAAGGTGCGGGAAAACATTGGTATGGTATTTCAGCAGTTTAACCTGTTCCCGCATATGAGCGTGAAAAAAAATATTATGATGGCCCCTCTGGACCGCAAGAAAATGACCAAAGAGAAGGCCGAAGAGACCGCCATGCAGCTTCTCAAGCGGGTAGGACTGGAGGAGAAAGCAGACGCTATGCCCAGACAGCTCTCCGGCGGACAGCAGCAGCGCGTGGCCATCGCCCGCGCCCTGGCCATGCAGCCGGACGTGATGCTTTTTGACGAGCCTACCTCGGCCCTGGATCCGGAAATGGTGGGAGAAGTCCTGTCCGTTATGAAGGAGCTGGCCTCCTCCGGCATGACCATGGTTGTTGTCACCCACGAAATGGGCTTTGCCAGGGATGTGGCGGACCGGGTGCTTTTCATGTCCGACGGCTACATTGTGGAAGAGGGAACCCCCGCCGAGATTTTTTCCAATCCGAAAGAACAGCGGACAAAAGAGTTTTTGAACTGCGTCTTGTAGAGAGCAAGGGCCGCCTTATTTTTCGGCGGCCCCATAATTTTAATTCCCCAAAAATCCTTCCTGCACCAGATCTCTTGTCACTTCATCCGGAATCTCAAACTCCACGCTGCCCATATATCCGGGAGCTACCTCGTACTCGTCAAAGACGATTACCAGATTTCCCTTTTCATTTACATAGAAGGTGCTGTCCTCCCTGACAGACTGGAAATCCCACTCCGGCGTCTCACTGTCCAGCCAGTAGGTAATCATCTCGTCCGCCTCCATCTGTTCCTTCATCTGCTTTTTAATATTATCCGAAATGGGAGTGATAAAGTCTGTACCTTCCCGGAACAATCCGGCCAGGTTGATCATTTCGCCCGTCTGCTTATCTATGTGATAAATCTTTACCAGCTGCGTGCCGCTGGCCATCACAAGAAGCTGGTCAAACCGGATGGAAAACAGGCGGTCGCTGTCTTTGATAACCGTATAGTCCAAATTCACCGACATATTCCCTTCCCCGTCCGCAGCCTTCACATCCGCCTCATACCGGGCAATGATTTCGTCCGTATACTCCTCAATGCTCTTATTAATCTTCTGCGTGCTCTCCTCATTGACGGTTCCGTCCTCATTCTCCACGCTAATTTCAGGAATCTTAATATTTGCCTCCATATTGTTGGTGGAGCTCTCGTATTCACGGAAAGTCACCACCTTCGCAATGGAGCCAATCAGGGGAATCTTCTCCATGGCATGTGCAATGGCAGCTCCTGAGTTTGCCATTATGGTAATTGCCAGCAGGGCCGCAGCGGCTCCCCCGGCTGCGCGCACTCCATACACCTTAATCTTTGATTTTCTCTTTCCCGGATTTTTCTGCATCATTTTCTCCTTTCTCTCCTCCTCCTTTGCCTTCTCTATTCCCAGTTCCACTCTCCGGCGCAGCTCTGCCGGAATCCGGATTGTCTCATAATCCTGTTTCATTTCCTCCAGCCTTTTATCCTTCACAGAGCACCTCTCCTTCCGTCAATTCCATTTTCAGCTTCTTTAGGCTGCGGTACAAAATGGTCTTCACCGTATTGACATTTTCGCAGAGGGTCTCTGCAATCTCTGTCAGCTTCTGCTCCTCAAAGAAACGGAGAACCACCACCGCACGCTCTCTTTCGTCTAAAACCTTCAAAGCATCAAGGGTGTCGAAATCCCGGTATATATCCTCCCGTCCAGTCTCGGAAAACGCATCCACGGAAATCTCTCTCCGGTTTTTCCTGATAAAATCAACCGCCGTGTTCATAACAATCCGCCACAGCCAGGTTTTGATATATGCTTCTCCTTTTACACTGCCGGCACCCTTCATGGCCTTGTACACGCTTTCCTGCACAATGTCCAGGGCATCTTCCTCATTCCTCACATAAGTGTATGCAAGCCGGTACATTGCCTCATAGGAATCCAGCACCTGCTCTTCCACTTTCTTTTGCAGGGTTTCCGTATTCATCTCCTCATCCTCCTTTCTATCTATTAGACGCACCGTCATTCCGAAAAGTTTTCTTTTCCCAGTCAAAAAGAAAAAAGCCCTGCAAGACCGTTTCCGCCGCACAGAGCTTTTTTCTTTTCTATTATTTTAATTACTTTACGGCTTTTCCTGCCTGGATATGATGCTTCTCCACGTATCCGGTCAGCATCAGTGTAAGAGCCCCGTCGCCCGTTACATTGCAGGCCGTACCGAAGCTGTCCTGAAGGGCAAAGATGGTGAGCATCAAAGCCGTTCCCGTATTGTCAAAGAGAAGAATTCCTGTAATTAACCCCAGAGAAGCCATTACCGTTCCTCCCGGAACTCCCGGCGCTCCGATGGCAAAGACGCCCAGCAGCAGGCAGAACAAAACCATAGTCCCCGGGGCAGGCAGCTTCCCGTAAAGGATCTGGGACACGGTCATTACAAAAAATACCTCCGTCAGCACGGAACCGCAGAGATGGATATTTGCAAAAAGCGGGATTCCGAAATCCACCATATCTTTGCGCAGTACGGAAGATTTTCCGGCACAGCGCAGAGCTACCGCCAGAGTCGCCGCAGAGGACATGGTTCCCACCGCCGTAATATAAGCCGGACCGTAATGCCTTACCACCTCCATGGGATTCTTTTGGGAATATGTGCCCGCAAGCCCGTAGAGCAGAGCCATCCAAAGGTAATGTCCCACCATAACAATCAGAATTACCTTGACAAATACCGGAAACTGCTTGGTAATCGTTCCTTCATAAGCCAGCCCGCAGAAGGTCGATGCAATAAAGAAGGGCAGTACGGGAATTACCACCTTCGTCACCACGGCCAGCACCACGGCCTGAAATTCCTCCAGAAGCTCCTCCAGCTTTTTCGATCTGGTCCAAGTTACGCCAAGCCCCAGCAACAGGGAAAATACCAGCGCGCTCATCACCGACATGACCGGCGGAATCTCCAGCTCAAACAGCAGATCCGGAAGGCTCTTCAGCCCCTCTACCTCCGATACAATGGACAGATGGGGAATCAGTCCGTATCCCGCCGCCATGGAAGCCAGGGCCGCCCCTACGGAAGACACGTACGCCAGAACCAGTGCCACTCCCAGAAGCCGGGACGCATTGTTCCCCAGTTTTGTGATGGAAGGGGCTATAAACCCAATCACAATCAGGGGAACGCAGAAGGTAATCAGCTGCCCCAGCACCTGCTTTACCGTCACCACCACATTCATAACATCTTCATTCGCCACAAGCCCCAGAACCATGCCGGCCACCACACCTACCAGCAGCCGGAAAGGCAGGCTTTTAAATAATTTCTGCATAAAATTACTCCCTCTTTTCTTTCTACTATTATCTTACGCATCCGCAAATCACAGGAACACTCTTTTTCTATTATATCGGAAACGCCCCTGTGCCACAAGAAAATTCCGCGGAAAATCCGCCTGCGGCTGCTAATTTTTCACTTTTTTCTGACCGGCCAGCAGCTTGTCCAGGTAAACAGACTGAAACTGCTTGCTTGCCAGAGCCTGTTTCAGAGGCGGAAGCTTCAAAATTGCGGCAAATACCGCCGCCATAGCCCGGTGATTGGCAAAGGCCTGGTTGTCAAATACCAGATTCTGCAAGGTTCCCTTCTCTATAGCCTGCAGCACAAAGCGATGCGTGCTGTTCACCGGAGTGATCACCTGTACCGGGCGGCGCTTCATTTCAATGGCCTTGGCAGGACAATTTGCTGCGCAGACTCCGCAGCCCAGGCAGATTTCCGCATCCACTTTCGCTTTTTTCTTTCCGTTTTCTCCCTCTTCCAGGGAAATGGCAAGGATGGGACATGCTTTCTCACATTTCCCGCAGCCCACACAAGTCTCCTTCTGCACCTTCGGAATGTAATTGGTGGTTGCAACTGGCTGCATGGGTGCAAACTTCCGGGCCGCCTGCAAAGCTTCGCAGCAGCAGCCGCAGCAGTTGCAGATAAAAGCCGGATCCTCCCGGACATTTTCCCCGATCTGCACCAGATTGTGGGCATAAGAGCGCTCCAGGGCATCCATAGCCTCCGCCTTGTCAATCAGCCGTGCGTAACCCCCATGCTCCGCTAAGGAACGGGCCACATTTCCGAAGGTCAGACACACATCCAGGGGCGCGTCAATCTCACAGGGATGGCCGGCGTGAAGCATCTTGTGACGGCAGTAGCAGGTCCCCAGGCCGATATACTCCGCTTCCTCCACAATGTGGCTGGCCCGCTCATGGTCCAGAATATGAAGGGTGTTGGGATTGGTCAGCACCGGTTCCTGTACAAACACCCGGCCCAGCCGTGTTTCCGTGACAAAGAATAGATCTTTGACGAAATCCTCCTCCACATTCATGTATTGGTAATACAGTTCACTCAGATACTTCTGATCGATATCGCCCCTGGTCCGCATAAGCGCAAATTCGATAAAGCCTGCCATGGGAGGCGGCATAACAAATTTGCGCACACCGTTGTGATAAGAATCTACCAGCAACGGCTTTTCACTTAAATGTGTGAGAAATTTCTCTGCTTTCGCCTCGCTGGTCTGCCAGATACGGGCCGCCTTTTTCGCCGTAAACGGCCTTACAGGCAGGAGGGCCACCCATTTGGCCTCTTTCTCCGTGTAAAGCACCTGCAGAATTTTATATAATGTGTCTGACACCGGAGCCCCCTGAGTAAACCAGTTAATCCGGTCCTCCAGATTTTTATAAGCATCCCTGCTCGCAAGATGTCCCATCTCTCATTCCTCCTTTTTTCCTACAGCTTCTTTCTTTTTCATAACAAAGGATTTGCTGTCAACCGCCCTCATGGTAGCCAGTATCCCATCCAGATGATCATACTCATGCTGGATCAGTTCTGCCATCTGGTCATCCATGCGCAGTTCCCGTTCCTGCCAGTCCTGGTCACGGTAACGCAGAATGCAATGACGGTAACGCCGCACACGCACCAGCAGGCCGGGGAAAGACATGCAGTCATCCATGAGTTCCATCGTTTCATCTCCGATAAATTCCAAAGACGGGTTGAAGATAACATAAGGTTTGTCAGTTAAAATACAAATCAGCCGCTTTTTTACTCCAATCTGCGGCGCCGCGATTGCACGGCCGAAACCGTAATCCCGGCGAATCCCCCGGATGCAGTCAAACATATCCGCAACTACAGGCTTAAGCATCTCCAATTCTTCCCGTTTCACATCCTCAGAAATTTCATACAGCCGGGGATTTCCAAGCAGCAGTATCTCCCGTTCCATTTTTTGTTTTCCCTTCCCTTTCCGCTTTCGTTTCGATAAGTCTTATTTTAGATTAATTTTCTGTAATTTGCAATCCATACTTGCAGACCGCATAAAACCCGGAAACCCTTACATATATTTTCTTGAGACCCATAAAAGGAATCACCTATGAGCACCTTCAGCACCTTCATCGAAACCCTCAACCAATACCTCTGGGGGCCTCCCATGATGCTCCTCCTTTTCGGAACCCACCTTTTCATGACCTGGAAAACCGGCTTTATCCAGAGAAAAACCCCTCTGGCTATCCGCCTGTCCCTGACCCGGGATCCGGCTTCCCACGGAGATATCAGTCCCTTTGCCGCCCTCTCCACTTCCCTGGCCTCCACCCTCGGCACCGGCAATATCATCGGTGTAGGGACCGCCATTGCCCTGGGGGGACCGGGCGCTGTCTTCTGGTGCTGGCTGACCGGTGTTTTCGGTATAGCAACCACCTACGCGGAATCCCTGATCGCCATCAAATACCGGGTAAAAACTGTTGACGGCCGGATGCTGGGAGGGGCCATGTATGCCCTGGAACGGGGGCTTAATATGAAACCGCTTGGAATCCTCTTCGCCTGCTTCGGTGTCCTTACTTCCTTTGGCATCGGCTGCGGCGTCCAAGTAAATGCTATCTCCACCATTGCAGACTCCGCTGTGAAATCGGCTGTGACCGGAACCGGATCGGCCCTGGAACACCTTCTGCTGCGGCGTCCCGATGCCGTCTGCCTGGCCGTGGGCCTTGCCACCGGCCTGATTACCTGCGCGGTGATTCTGGGCGGCGTCCGCTCCATCGCCCGGGTCTGTGAACGCCTGGTCCCTTTTATGGCCGGCTCCTATCTGCTGGGATGTATCGTCCTCCTCTATCTCAACCGGGCCTTCCTGGGTGAAGCCCTGTCCCTGATTGTGAGCAGCGCCTTTACCGGAACTAAGGCTGCCGCCGGGGGATTGGCCGGCTCCGGCCTGATGCTTGCCGCCCGCTACGGCATTGCCCGGGGTCTCTTTTCCAACGAGGCCGGCATGGGCTCCGCGCCCATCATTGCGGCCGCAGCCAGAAGCCGCAATCCGGTGCGCCAGGCCCTGATCGCTTCCACCGCAACCTTCTGGGATACGGTAGTCGTCTGCCTCATCACAGGGCTGGTCCTTGTCAGCAGCCTTTTAAAGGGCGGTCTTCCCACGGAATCCGTCTCCGGCGGGGAGCTGACCAGCCTGGCCTTTTCCAGGATTCCCTATTTGGGAAGGCCGATCTTAATTTTCGGCATTATCACCTTCGCCTACGCTACCATCCTTGGGTGGTCCTATTACGGGGAACGGTGTCTGGAATATCTCTTCGGAAAAATATCCTTGTTTCCCTACCGTTTTCTCTGGATCCTGGTCCTGGTTTTTGCACCCGTTGTCCGCCTGGAACTGGTCTGGAGTATTTCCGATGCCCTGAACGCCCTGATGGCAATTCCCAATCTGGCCGCTGTCCTGCTGCTCTCCGGTACGGTTTCCAGGGACACCTGCTATTATCTGAAACACCTGGATGAGCCCGACCCCACGCCTGTCCCCGTCCGCCGGCGGTAGGCAGGTGCTGTCTTTTAAGGTACACCCTTCGGGCACCCCGTATGACAGAGCCTTCGGCTCGTCTTTTAAGGTATACCCTTCGGGCACCCCGTATGACAGAGCCTTCGGCTCGTCTTTTAAGGTATATCTTTGTCCCTCTTTTCATATCTTAGGATAACCGCAGCAATTCGGCCTGTACAAATTTCCGGGAGGGAGAAAATTCATGACAAATCATACAGAACAGCTCCGGGGACAAAATATTTTAGAAGAAGGGCGCCAGAAAACCATGCCGGAAGCCTTTCTGGAGCAGCTCAACGATCCGCTCATTTTTATCCTATTTATAGCTGCCGCTATTTCCATGCTTCTGGGCGAAGTCAGCGAGACTGCTATTATTCTGGCTGTGATTCTGGTCAACTCCGTGGGGGGCGTTATTCAGGAGGGAAAG
>ERZ779622.1108-NODE-1108-length-11919-cov-4.946392_pt1 | contig 11919 bp, 8 predicted proteins | sample MGYA00514188_ERZ779622 | MGnify/ENA primary metagenome ERZ779622 (study PRJEB29562, sample SAMEA4376702) | mouse gut metagenome | isolation source: Cecum | study: EMG produced TPA metagenomics assembly of the A DSS colitis mouse model was used to assess the...
CGCCAGTCGGACTCGGAGCCGACCTGGGCAAAGCACACCACAATATAGTCGTGCCCCTCTTCAATCTCATCCTCATACAACAAGGCATTTTCCGGTTCTTCTTTCTTCCCGGAACACCCCTCCAGTACAAGAATCAGGATTAGACACCATACAAAGTATAAGTTTTTTGTCCTCATGGCAGTCCTCACGGTTTCGTTATTTTTTCGTATCCTTCATCTTGGCAAATACGCTCTGAAGCACAATAAAGAAGCACAGAAGCGCCGCCACAGCGATGCTGGACCAGGAGCTAAGAAGCTTACCGTTGGTTTTCACCAGCGTGGAAATGGTCCCATTAATCAGTACGCCAAAGAAGGATCCAATCACATTTCCTACACCGCCTGTGAGAAGGGTTCCCCCGATAACTGCCGAAGCAATGGCATCCATCTCAAGCCCCAGGGCCTGCCGCACACTTCCCGACATGGTATTCAAACAGAAGCAGATTCCTCCTACGGAACACAGAAAAGACGAAAGCATATAAGCCTTCAGCTTCGTCAGCTTCACATTCAGGCCCATCATGGCTGCCGACTGTTCATTGCCGCCCACCGCATACAGGCTTCGTCCGAATTTCGTATAACGCAGCATCAGAAACACAGCTACTAACACAACCAGGGCAATCAGCACCGGAAGCCGGATAAAAGGAACCTGCAGTACGCCTTTGCTGTTGGTGTATGCACCGAAGGGAATCTGAAACTTCATATTCGCCAGGCCCACAAAAAATTCATTCTGGCTGATGGATACCTGATCCGTACAGATCACTGCCGTCATGCCCCTGGCAAAGAACATGCCGGCCATGGTCACGATAAAAGGCTGGATCTCCAGATATCCCACACAGAAACCCTGCACAAGCCCAAAGACCACACCGATCAGAAGCACCAGCACGCAGAGTAAAACCGCATTCATTCCCCACTGTTCCATGCCCACTGCCAGAAACATGCAGTCCATCGCTACCAGGGAACCTACGGAAATATCAATTCCTCCCGTAAGCATCACGCAGGTCATACCGCAGGCAATGCAGAGAAGTCCTGCATTGTTGATCAAAATATTCAAAAAGGTCTGCAGATGTGTGAAACCTTTGGAAGAGTAAATCACACACCCTACTGCGTACATTACCACAAACAGGGCAATCGTAATGAGAAGCAGGAGTGTATTGCTGTTGATCTTTTTCTGTTTCATGCCGCAGCACCTCCCTTCGCCAGCGCCTTCTTGGCCGACATCCGTTTCAAATAAGCCTTAAAGGGCGGAGCTTGAATCATAACGATCACAATTACGATAACCGCTTTGTAAACAGGCGCCACATCCGAAGACACGCCCAGGGCATACAGGGTGGTAGTAATAGCCTGAATCGTATAGGCTCCGATGATGGAACCTGCCAGGTTGAATTTTCCTCCTCCCAGGCTGTTTCCTCCCAAGGCAACCGCCAGTATCGCGTCCAGCTCATAGTTAAGCCCGATATTGTTGGAGTCCGCGGAGCTTATCCGGGAAGCCCCTACAATCCCGGCAATTCCCGCCGCAAGGCCGCACACAACATAACAGACAAAAATAATCTTTTCCGAATTTAATCCGGCGATCCGGGAAGCCCGCTTATTAATTCCCACGCTCTGGATATACAGGCCCAGAGCTGTCTTTTTCAAAAGAATCATCATCACAGCCACGCAGAGGGCGGCAATAATAATCGGAGTAGGCATAAACCCTGCATAACCTCCGAAAAATTTAAAAGAATCGTTCCGCACATACACAATCAGATTGTTGCAGAGCAGAAGACCAATGGCCCTTGCCGCAGAAAATAGAATCAGCGTAGCCACCATAGGCTGTACATTCAGATATGCCACCAGAAAGCCGTTGAAGGCACCGCAAAGACATCCCATCAGGATGCCGCCCAGCACGCCCGCCAGCAGGGGGACTGCCAGATCGCTGGTGGAGGATACGCCGTAACCGGCCAGCAGCATACAGCAGAACGACGCTGCCAGGGACATAACAGACCCCACGGAAATATCCGTTCCTGCAGAGGCCGACACCACCAGGGTCATGCCCACGGCCAGAATGGCAATCTCGCTGCCCCGGTTCAGAATATCAATCAAACGGCCGTAGAGAACGCCGTTGCGGACGGATATGGTAAAAAAGTTAAACGCAAAATTGCCGGAAGCGGCATCGTACAGAATATTTACCGCCATCACCAGCACCATGCAGAATATGGGAAGAAACAAAGGCATCCCTGTAATCTTTTTCGCTTTATTCATTCGCGCCACCTCCCGCGATTGCTTTCATCACGCTCTCCTGGGTCAAACTCTCGGTAATCTCTCCCACCTTTGCTCCGTCCCGGAGAACTGCCATCTTCGTACAGGTACGAAGCATTTCTTCTATCTCGGAAGAGATAAAGATAATTCCCTTTCCTTCCTTCGCCAGCTTCAGCACCAGCTTTTGAATCTCCGTCTTGGTACCGATGTCGATTCCTCGGGTAGGCTCATCCAGGATCAGGAAATCCGGATCCGTTGCCAGCCAGCGTCCCAGAATCACCTTCTGCTGGTTTCCGCCGGACAGCTGCCGGATCAGGGTCTCCCGGCTGGCCGTCTTGATTTGAAGCATTTCTATGTATTTGTCCGCCAGTTCTATCTGTTCCTTCATGGACAGAAGCCGGAACATTCCCCGCTTAGCCTGCAGGGCCAGGATAATATTCTCACGCACAGATAAATCGCCGATGATTCCCTCCGCTTTCCGGTCATCCGGCAGAAGGCCCATACCCAGATTCATGGCATCAATGGGCGCATGAATCTTCGCTTCTTTCCCGTCCACTTTCAAAGTTCCGGTCTGATTCTTATCTGCTCCGTAAATAACTCTTGCCAGCTCGCTGCGCCCGGAACCAAGAAGTCCCGTCAGGCCCACCACCTCGCCTTTATGAACCTTCAGATCAAAGGGTTTGATGGTTCCCTTGTGACTCATGCCTTGGGCGTCAATGAGAATATCCGCATCGCCAAATACCGGGGATTCTTCTGACTTGATGGACGCCAAATCATCAAAGTCTTTCCCCATCATGGCAGCTACCAGCTTCACCCTGGGAAGCTCTGCGATCGGGTATTCTCCCACCAGCTGTCCGTTCCGCAGCACCGTAATGCGATCGCAGACCGCGTACACCTGCTCCAGGAAATGGGTGACAAAGACAATGCCCACGCCCTTTTCCCGCAGCTGCCGCATGAGACGGAACAGCTTCTCCACCTCGTTGTCGTCCAGGGACGAGGTAGGCTCATCCAGAATCAGCACCTTACAGTCCATATCCACCGCACGGGCAATGGCGATCATTTGCTGCAGGGCCAGGGAATACTCTTCCAGATTCCGGGTTACGTCAATCTTCATATCCAGGTCCGCCATGATAGCTTCCGATTTCTTCACCATAGTTTTCCAGTCAATGGTCCCAAGCCTTGTCTTCGGCTCCCTGCCAATAAACAGATTCTCCGCCACACTTAAATTCGGGCAGAGGTTTACCTCCTGGTACACGGTGGAAATACCCTTCTTCTGGGCATCCAGCGTAGAATGATTTACCACAGGGCCTTCGATGCCCTCCACATGAATCTCACCGGCCTCAAATGCGTTGATACCGGTCAGACATTTAATAAGCGTTGATTTACCTGCGCCGTTCTCCCCCATCAGCGCATGAATCTCACCTTTTCGCAAGGTAAAATCCACATTATCAAGAGCCTTCACTCCTGGGAAAGTCATGGATATGCCGCGCATGGTCAATACTACATGATTGTCCATCCTATTACATCCTTTCCGTTGAGAAAGGGGAGGCCCGTTTTCACCAGCCTCCCCAGCTGCCAGCTGCTCCTTGTTTTCGCCCGGAATACTTCCCGCCGGCGTGAAATCAATTAGTACTGTGCCGCAATAATCTCATCTGTTACAACCGTCAAATTCTGGGTCTCACCGTTTACTTCGATACTGGAAAGAATATCCTCGTTTACAAACCAGTGCTCTTCCATGTAAACTTCCTTCTCCGGTGTTCCGCCGCTTGCCAGAGTCTTGATAACTTCCTCTACAAAAGGAGCTGCCAGCGGGTTGCACTCAAAGTCTGCGTTGATGTCGCCGGATTTTACAAACTCAAGACCGGCCGAGCAGGCGTCAAAGGAAATCAGAATCACATCGCCGTTTACGCCGTAGGAAACGCCGGCCTGCTTCATAGCATCCATAGCACCGAAAGCTTCGTTATCGTTCTGGCATACAACTACATTGAATTTTCCTTCATAGGACTTGCAGTAGGACTCCATTACCTCTGCTCCGCCGTCCTGTGTGAAATCTCCGCTCTGAGAATCCAGGATGGTCCATCCTTCTCTGTCGGCAATCTCTTTGAAGCCTTCCGTACGTCCGATGGTTGCGGATGCGCCGGTGGAACCTTCGATTACAAGTGCGTTAATCTCCGTAATGCCCTTCTCTGCCGCATAAGCCTTCAGCCACTCGCCTGCCGCAAGACCCTCTGTCTTGAAGTTGGAGCCTACCCAGGATACATACTTGTCGGAATCATCAATGGTACGGTCGATTACAATAACCGGGATTCCGGCATCCTCGCACTCAGTCAGTACGGTGTCCCAACCGGTGGAAACAATGGGGTCGATGATGATGTAGTCTACATCCTGCTCAATAAATCCGCGGACCGCCTCCAGCTGTACAGCGGAATCATTGTCACAGTCTACGAACTGAAGGTCGTAGCCGTTCTCTGCGGAAAAGACATCCTGGCAGGACTTGGTAGAAGCGGTACGCCAGTCGGATTCGTGTCCTACCTGTGCGAAACCAATGGTGATCACGTCGCCGGATGCTGCAGGCGCCTCCGTCTCCGGAGCCTCGGCGTCATTTCCTGCAGGCGCTTCCGTCTCGGCAGGTGCCTGAGCCGGCGCCTCTTCCTTGGAACCGCAGCCTGCCAGCATAGTGGCCGTCATAGCTGCGCACAGCAGTAAACCAATAAGTTTTCTTTTCATGATGAAAAGCCTCCCTGTTCTTTTTTAGCCGGTCTTTTTTTGGCTATGCCATAATATTACAGGGATCCGGATTTTCAGGATACGGAGATCCTTCGGAATTAGGTTCAGTTTTTTACTAATTTTTGAACAAACCATGAACAAAGTTTGTTTTTTTACGGAAAAAGTTCATAAATTTACGCCATATCCTCAATATCCTCTGCCGGAATCACCGCCTGCACTTCCGTCCACTCCCCATAGACACTGTCCAAAGCCAGGCCGTATTCCGGCCCATAGTTGAGCCGGAGCCTCTGCTGAATGTTAAAGAGGCCGAAGCCGGATGGGTCCTTGAGATCCAGCTCTCCGCTGACAATGCGCCGCACCCGGTTAAGTTTCTCCGGCTCCATGCCTTTTCCGTTGTCCCATACAGAAAAAACCAGTTTGCTTCCCTGCCGTTTCCCGGTCACCCGGATACGTCCCATGCCGCGCTTATTTTTAATACCGTGGTACAGGGCATTTTCTACCATGGGCTGCAGGGTCAGCTTGAGAATCCGGTACTGGTACAGTTCTTCCGGAATGCAGATTTCATAATCCAGAATGTCCCGGTAACGGAATTTTTGAATCTGCAGATAGCTGCGGATATGGGCTTCCTCCTCCTGCACGGAAATATAGTCCCGTCCTTTGCTTAAGGTAGTGCGGAAAAAGTCCGAGAGGGCAGATACCATCATCACCACCTGTTCTTTCTCGCCTGCCTCTGCCAGCCAGATAATGGTGTCCAGGGTATTGTAGAGAAAATGGGGATTGATCTGGGCCTGCAAAAGCTTTAATTCCGTGGCCCGCAGGTTCAGCTGCTCCACCCGGATATCCTCCACCAGATTGCCGATGCGCTCTACCATCTGGTTGAAGCTGGCGTTTAAAACAGCCAGTTCATCTCCGCTTCCTTCCCTGGCACGTACCGCAAAATCTCCGCTCCCGGCCAGGGCCGTCACTTCGCAGAGATTTCGTATGGGTTCCGTGATGCCTGTCATAATCCTGCGGCTGATAAACAAGGCGCCTGCTAGAATCACCGCAAAGATTCCGCCCCCCATCCACACAGCCTGATCTACATCCGCCCGGATTCCCTCCCGCAGGGCCTCCAGGTTGGTCGTCTCATAGTAAATATATTTCTGTATCTGTTCCTGAATCAGCTCCGTAAGAATACGGATATTCAGATCCAGGCGCCCCATATTGATGTCGTAGGAGCCGCCGGCCAGAGCATCCGCTTCAATCTCTTCCACCCGGTCTTCCAGGGTATTCAGGCTTTTCAAAATCCCTTTCAGCCGGTTTCTGGCGTAATCGGCATCCGCTGTCTCGTAAAGTCCCTGGAAAACCTCTCTGGCTTCCTCAATCATCAGATGGGGCTGCTCCGTATCCACCAGCTCTTCCGCCCGTTCTGCGTTAGCCACAATGATATACATGATGTAATCAATGTCTTTTTTGAAATCAATGTTGTAGGCATTTGCCTTGGAAATATTTTCCACAACCGCATCGTACCGCAGCGAAAACTGCCGGACCAGAGACAACAGATAGACAATCATCACAGTCAGCGGTATCAGGCAGACCAGAAGGAGCATATTCAAGCGCTTTTTGATTGAAGAATCCTTTTTCCACATAATTTTTCCTCCGGCCGCAGCTTGCTAAATACTGCTAGGCCTTCGCCCGGAATTCTCTGGGCGTACATTCCTGGGTCTTCTTGAAAAGATAACTGAAATAATGAGGGTCCCGGTAACCTACCGCAAAGGCGATCTCCGCCGTCTTCATAGAAGTGCTGCGCAAAAGCTCTCTGGCCTTTTCCATCCGAACAGAAGTAAGAAACTCAATAAAGGTCTGTCCTGTCTCCTGGCTGAAAATGGTGCTGAAATGGTTGGGACTTAGATTCACGCTGGCAGCCGTCATATTCAGGGAGATCTCCTCATTGTCAAAATTCTGCTCGATAAAGCTCTTGGCATCCTTTAAAAGAGAACTGTATTTCTTCTGAGACACCGTCTCCCGTATTTCCAGGACTGCCTCCAGCACCCGGTTTAAATATTCCTTGGTCTGTTCTGCCGTGGCAAACACGGCTGTCATGTTCTGAAAATCCCCGCAGCGCTCGATCAGCTCTCCGGCCGGAAACCCCAGCTGCTGTACCTGGGCGGCGGCCGTAAAATAAAAATCCATCGTCACATACTGCCGGAACAAGAGGGACTGAACATTCTTCTCCCCCAGGCTGTTGAAATATTCGTCCAGGAAATGGCGGGACTGGCTTTTTAATCCTGTCTTTAGAAAATTTTCCAGGACCTTCCGGTCCATCCGGTCTGCGTTGAGTGCCGCCAGACGAAACTCCTCCGCATCCGGAATTTGCGCCTCTTCCCGGCCGCTCTCAATAATCTGGTTCCGTTCCTTAAGATAGCGGTAGGCAAAGGCCCGGTTTGCCTCCTCAAAACAGCGGTTCAGTTCGCTTAAACGTCCCACAGGCACGCCGAGGCCTCCGAAGTACTCTACCTTTCCATAGGAGCGGATGGTGCTCTGCAGCTGATTAAGAAATTCCTGCTGCTGCTCTTCCAATCCCCTGTTCTCTGTCTCTTTCAGGACAAAAGCCCATCCCTCCAGGCCCAGCTCCACCATCAAAGCCCCGGGAATCTTCTCCGTCATCTCCTCGATCGCCCTTGTAACCGTATTCTGCTCCTCAGAGTAAGCCTCCATCTCCCCGCCGGAGAAAATCTGAAACAAAAGAATATTGTAGCGGTTGGCAGCCAGCTCCAAGCCGATCTCCCGCCCCTCTTTGAGAAGGGCCGACACCGATTTATTCCCCGACACCAGGCTCCGGAAAAATTTCTGTCTGGCAAGCTGGGTATTCTCCAGGCGTTCCCGCTCAAACGTCTTTAAAAACTGCCGCTGTTCCTGCTCTTCCTCCACCAGCTTTCCCACCTTTTTCACTGCTTCCAGAAGCTGCGCCCCGGATACAGGCTTAACCAGATAATCCGTAATGCCGATGCTGATTCCCTCCTTGGCATATTCGAACTCGTCGTAACCGCTTAAGACAATGATTTTCATATCCGGCATTTCCTGCTTTACCAGACGGCTCAATTCCAGCCCGTCCATAAAAGGCATCCGTATATCCGTGATCAGAATATCCGGCCGTGTCTTCTGAATGAGGGGATAGGCCATCTCTCCGTCGCTGGCTTCCCCGGCAAAAGAAAAACCCTCCTGCTCCCAGGGAATGTTGTTCTTGATGCCCTCCCGCATTACCACTTCATCTTCTACCAGAAATACTTTCAGCATGTTCTCTCTCCATCCGCAGCCAAAAAGAGAGGACGCGCATGGTGACTCTTCACAATATGCACATCCTCTATTTTCAGTTCTCCATACGCCCTCTCTGCATTCTGCACCGGGCTTTTGCTGTTTTTAGTTCCGCAGGCTCTCCACCGCCGCCCGCTCAATGGCAAGTCCTGCCGTGTAGCGCTCAATAAAGGCATCGAAGCCTTCCACATCCGCCGCATCCGGCTCTGCCTTCACGCCTGTCTCTCCTGCAAATACTTTCTCCCGGAGATAAGCACCCAGGCTTTCCCCTTCCTCCCGGTGCTTCCTATAAGCTGCCAGCAGGGCAATGCCCCAGGCTCCGCCTTCCCCGGCTGTCTCCATGACTACTACCGGAACGTTCATGGCCGCAGCCACGATTTTCTGTCCCACGCCCTTGGTTTTGAATAACCCGCCATGGCCCAGAACCTCATCCGCCTGCACACCTTCTTCCTTGAACAGGATATCCAGTCCTGTCTTCAAAGCGCCCAGGGCTGTGAAAAGATGAACCCTCATAAAGTTGGCAAGAGTAAAGCGGCTCTCCGGCCTGCGCACAAAGAGCGGACGTCCCTCCTCAAAGCCCGTAAGATGCTCGCCGGAAAAGTAATTGTAGGCCAGAAGGCCGCCACAGTCCGGATCTCCGTCCAAAGCCTTGTTATAGAGGGTTCCAAAGAGCTTATTCATATCCACTTCCACGCCGAAGCTCTCTGCAAACTCCTTAAAGAGGCCCACCCAGGCATTCAAATCCGAGGTGCAGTTGTTGCAGTGGACCATACCCACCAGGCTGCCGTCCGGCGTGGTCACCATGTCAATCTCCGGGTGTACCTTTTTCAGCTCATGCTCCAGGACAATCATGGCAAAGACGGAGGTGCCCGCAGAAATATTTCCCGTGCGCTGCTTCACGCTGTTGGTGGCTGCCATACCCGTGCCGGCGTCTCCCTCCGGCGGACAGCAGGGAATCCCTGCCTGAAGCTCGCCCGATACATCCAGAAGCTTTGCACCCTCCTCCGTCAGTGCCCCGGCATCTTCGCCGGCACAGAGAACCTCCGGAAGAATCCGGGAAAGCTTCCAGGGATATTCTTTATCTGCAATCAGAGTGTCAAACTGATCTATCATACGACCGTAGAATTTCTTCGTCCCGGTATCGATGGGAAACATGCCGGAGGCTTCCCCTATGCCCATCACTCTTTTCCCTGTAAGTTTCCAGTGAATATAACCGGAAAGGGTAGTCATATAGTCAATCCGGGGCAGATGCTCCTCCCCGTTCAATACCGCCTGATACAGATGTGCAATGCTCCACCGCTGAGGAATCTGATAATTGAAAAGCTTTGTCAATTCCTCAGATGCCTGCCCGGTAATGGTATTTCTCCAGGTACGGAAAGGAACCAGCTGGTTTCCCTCCTTGTCAAACACCAGATACCCGTGCATCATGGCACTGATTCCCAAGGCTCCCACTGTGGTAAGCTTTACGCCGTACCGCTCCTGCACATCCGCTTTCAGGGCCTGATAGCTTCCCCGAAGGCCTTTCCAGACTTCCTCCAGAGCATAGGTCCAGATGCCGTTCTCAAGCTGGTTCTCCCAGTCGTAGCTTCCGCTGGCAATGGGCTTGTGAGCCTCGTCAATCAACACCGCCTTGATCCGGGTGGAGCCCAGCTCAATGCCAAGGGCTGTCTTTCCCTCTAAAATTGCCTGCTTTAAATCACTCATAGCGACCTCCTATTCCAGTTCCGCATCGCCCTCTCAAAGCCCCTTTTCTGGCAGCATTTCCGGCCGCACTGCGTCCGGAAACCCTGCCGGGCTTTGTTCGGGAACTTGCTGATTCCAGTTCCGCTCCATCCCTGCTGCGCCTTCTTACCGGCAGAGACTCCAGCCGCATTCTGCTTCCGGAATCTCTGCCGGGCGCTTCCGGGATTTCGCTGTTTTGATTCCAGTTCTCGTTTATCGGAAGGCAACGGAGTTCCAGAGCAGTTCGTTCTTCAGGCTGCGGATGGTGGTGTCCTTGTCTATGTATACGGTCTCGATTCCCATGGCTGCCGCCCAGTCACCCAGCTGCTCTGCCGTCAGGTCGTAGGTAAAGGCCGTATGGTGGGCACCCCCTGCCAGAATCCAGCTCTCCGCTCCTGTAGCCAGGCTGGGCTGGGGTGTCCAGAATGCGGTGGCTACGGGAAGCTTTGGCATGGGCTTCTCCACCTTCTTGCAGTCTACCGTATTGATAATCAGGCGGAAACGGTTCCCCAGATCGATGAGAGATGCCGCAATGCCCGTGCCCGCCTTGGAAGTAAATACCAGACGTGCCGGATCCTCCCGGTCTCCCATGGTAAGGGGATTTACCTTGATGCCGATGGGGCCTTCCGCAATGCTGGGGCAGACCTCCAGCATATGTGCCTGGAGGATTCCCTCCTTGCCCGGCACCAGATTGTAGGTATAATCTTCCATAAAAGAGGTTCCCTTGGCGTCTTTCATGCCTTCTGTCATAATTTTCATCAGGCGCACCATGGCCGCAGTCTTCCAGTCACCCTCTCCGCCGAAGCCGTATCCTTTTTCCATCAGGCGCTGGATCGCCAGGCCCGGAAGCTGCTTTAAAGCCCCCAGATCACCGAAATGGGTCACGATGGCCTGATAGTTTTTCTCCTTCAGGAAGCGCTCAAAGCCAAGCTCAATCTGAGCCTGCACCGCCACGTGTTTCTTAAATTCCTCCGGATCCCTGCCTTCCAACAAGATCTCATATTTATCATAATATTCTTCTACCAAAGTGTCAACGTCGCCTTTTGCCGTCTCCTGGACATATTCTGCAATTTCATTGACCGGATAAGCATCGATTTCCCAGCCGAACTTGATCTGGGCCTCCACTTTATCACCCTCGGTAACGGCTACGTTCCGCATATTGTCTGCCACACGCACTACACGGATATGACTGCTTTCCATGATTCCTACCGCAGTCCGCATCCAGGAGGCAATTCTTCCGATGACCCCTTTGTCCGCCCAATGACCCACAATCACCTTGCGCTCAATTCCCATACGGCTGACAATATGTCCGTACTCCCGGTCTCCGTGGGCTGACTGGTTCTCGTTCATAAAATCCATATCAATGGTATCATAGGGAATTTCTTCATTAAACTGCGTATGCAGATGCAGCAGAGGCTTGCGGTACTCCTGCAGGCCCAGAATCCAGGATTTGGCCGGAGAAAACGTGTGCATCCAGGTAATCACGCCTGCACATTCCTCATCTCCATTGGCTTCGTTGAAGGTTCTGCGGATCAGCTCGTTGGTAATCAAGGTGGGCTTCCACACAATCTCATAGGGCAAAAGCCCGGACTCGTTCAGATGCTCCACGATTTTTTTTGAGTGCTCCGCCACATGGGCCAGGCATTCATCCCCGTATAAATCCTGGGACCCGGTTGCAAACCAAAACTTGTAGTTTTTCATCTCTTTGACCTCCTATTCCGGTTCCGTAATTCTCCTACCAGAGAATTACTGTTTTAAAGTTCCGTAGTGCCACCAATTTTCTTTACGGAATCCCGTTCCACCAGCCGGGCCTCAAACTCATACGTGCAGCCCGGAATGCCGGTGCGTATCATGGAAAGAAGCATCTCTGCCGCCTTTTCTCCCAAGGCCTCTTTCGGATGAT
>ERZ779622.1109-NODE-1109-length-11913-cov-33.801737_pt1 | contig 11913 bp, 13 predicted proteins | sample MGYA00514188_ERZ779622 | MGnify/ENA primary metagenome ERZ779622 (study PRJEB29562, sample SAMEA4376702) | mouse gut metagenome | isolation source: Cecum | study: EMG produced TPA metagenomics assembly of the A DSS colitis mouse model was used to assess the...
TCCCTGTTACCAGCAGGGGCATTTTCATTCTGTCCGATTTCTAACAACTGCTTTACCAGTTCCAACAGTAATTTTTCCTCTTCTATATTTCCGTTTTTCAGATGCTCTAATATCTGCTCCAAAGCTTTTGCAACCCTGTTAGACATATAACTTCCGGCAGTTACCGTCACTTCCTGTCTCAATATAGCTTTTCGGTAATAATCCCCTTTGGGAAGTCCTGACAGTATAATCCTCGCTTCTACTTGTGCTTTTTCCTCATCACTCAGCCAAAAAGCGATTGTATTACGACGGAACCTGTCCTCACGCTTACACGCCACTTTCTTCACCCCTCTCCACCTTTCCAAGTCTGTCTGCAATTTTTATCTGTGCATCCATAGACTGATGACAGTATGTTTCAATCGTAGTCGTAACTTTCCCATGCCCTAGCCGCTTTGCAATCTCTACCGGACTGAACCCCATCTGCACGAGCATACTCGCATGGCTGTGGCGGGTACAATGGACAGTAATCTTTTTTACGCCTGACAGTTTAATTCCACGCTCCATTTCATGCTCAAAAAAGCTTTTTGTTCTGCCTGCAAAAAGTCGTGTTCCTGCCCTCGCCCGATAGAGTGTTGAAATATATTCCTTTATCACCTCCTGCAATTCTTTATGTATCGTAATAACCCTTATGGAACTTTCTGTTTTCGGTGCGGTAATCAAATCCTCCCCATCAATCCTCGCAAGAGATTCATCAACGGTAATCGTACCTTCCTCAAAGTTTACGTCTTTTACCTGAAGGGCAAGCAGTTCTCCCAAACGCATTCCCGTCCAGAATAAAATCTGAAATGCAACCCATGAATCCTGCTTATCCATAATTGCATCCGAAAACTTCTGAAATTCCTCTAAAGTCCAATATGGTCTTTCATCAGCCCTGCTCTTTCCCATACTTCCCGCTTTCCGGCATGGATTGGAGCGCAAATCATAAAAATTGACTGCATAATTCAGAATGGCGCTAAGCTGGTTATGTATGGTTTTCAGATAAGTAGGTTTGAAGCCTTTCTCCATCATCTCGCCCTGCCACTTTCTTATCATAGGAGCAGTGATTTCATTAATTGGCGTATTGCCAAAGTAAGGCAGAACCTTATCGTTCATCACATACTCTTTCTGCTTCATGGTCGTTTTCCGCAAACGTTTTTCCATATCCGCCTTGTAAATCTCCCAAAAATCAGCTAGCGTCATTGTCGGATCAGAGGACTGTTGCAATAAGAAATGCGCATACCATTCTTCTGCTTCCTTCTTGGTTTTGAACCCTCTTTTCTGTGACTTCTTTTTTGCTCCTGTCCAGTCCGTCCAGCGGTACTGTATTCTCCAAGTGCCGTTTGGATCTTTCTTCGCATTACAGCTCATACAACTGCCTCCTTTGCCGCCCCATACCATTTTTCTTTGAAATAAGCTACGGGGATTTTCCCTGCAATTGTGAGAAAGCCTTTAGAAGATAATTCGCTGTTCATTTCCCTTAAAATCTTGTAGGACTTCCCCATACTGATGCCGAGCATCGCCGCAATGTCTGCGGCATTGTAATAAAGTTTTTCGTTCATGTCTTTTCCTCTCTTTCTTATATTTGTTTCTGTAGCGCAACATTTGTTTCTGTTGTGTTGTATCTATATGCTACCGCAACATTTGTTTCGTGTCAATATCTTTTTCTTTATTTTTTCCTTTTTATGTGGTATGCTATATTTATACTATTCTAATTTTGGAAGCTACTTTGCAGGAGGTCGTTATGACTGTGGGAGAAAATATACGAAGAATCAGGCAGGAAAGAAACTTAACTCAAAAGCAACTCGGAGAATTGGTTGGCGCAAGTGAAGCATATATTCGTGCATACGAAAGCAGCAGACGTAACCCTAAGCCAAAATCCCTTGAAACTATTGCAAAAGCTTTGGCTGTCAATGTGGAGGTATTAACCAACTCTGACTTTGATGGCATCAAAGCCATGCACAGGCTTTTTCAAGTGTTCCGCCAGTATGACGGGCATTTATTTGAATATCAGGATCAGTATGGTAATGATATGGTTGCTGTCAGCTTTGGCACACTTTCTTTGATGCGCTCATGGTGTGACCGCTATGAAAAATATATGGAAGAAGTGGAGAAGTGTAATTCTATTAAAGATGTGAAAAAGCGCGGGGAGGCATTGTTAAAAGCGGAGGCGGCTTTTAACCTTTGGATGGATATTTATCCGGAGTCGGAACCTTGGCAACAACATCTGGATATTCAAAAGATACATGATAATTTTATTGATAAGCTTGGCCTAAATCCAAAAGAATGATATTCTATCTTCTATTTTAGTTAACGAAAACACATAGGAAAAACAATGAAACCAATTCGCCAATTATGTAAGAAAATTAATCTGATTATTAAATATATCGCATATTATTTTGTAATTTCACTTATTATTATTACTGTTTTTGCCTTTATTTACCATTCCTTTAATTATAAAAATCCTATAGAGGCTAGTATAAAAATTTTTTGGGGCATATCTAATGATTTTATAAACCAATCGACCTTCTGGACTATAGCAGAAACTCTTGTTAGCAATTTATTTAATTTGATAATAGTATCCTCAGTGTTAATAAAGTTTTTAAAACCTCTAAATCCAATTATTGTTTCAAATAATGTTGCCTATAATAACAAAACAAAGAAGTTCAGATTTTGTTACTGGATTATGCTTCCAGAAAATAAGTTTTTATTTGATATAGAAATACGTATTTTTTTAACCACACGCGCCGCATATCAAGATGGTGTGAATTCTCTACCTGTAAAATGGCAGTCTACAGATGAAAAAGTTACAAAACTAAAGCAGGCACGTGGAATCCGATATGTGCAATTAAGTACGAAAGAAAGCCAAGAACTCTATAAATTTGTAAAAAATAAAAACGCAACAAATCAGGGACTTGAGTTAGGTTTTGTAATAAATGGAAATGATGCAACAGGAAATAGATACTATGCTTGGAAAAGATACAAACTAATAAACATATATTATGGATTTCAATTCGTTCCCTTGCAAAAACATGAATATACTTCTAACCAATTTTTTTTAGGGAATGAAGACAATTTAAATACACTAAATCATAGTAGCCATTTTCCAAGAGAACTATTCAGATACCAACATTTTGATAAATTATTTGAATTAAAAGGAGCCAACACTCTTATGCAAAAGCAAGAAAGAAAAGATATTTTATCAAAAGATAAAATAATCAACGGTCAATATAAATGGTTGCGGCAAAAATCGGTAGACTTATGCAGTTGGATTATTATGCTATTCCTAGACCGTTCGCACTGGAAATCTTGGTGGAAAAAACGCTAATGTAAGCATCTATATCCCGAAATAAGATGAAATAGTAGAAAAATGATATTCCGTAATAAATTTTATATGGCAACAAATTCTGCAAAATGAAATTTAATTTCTGTACCCAAATCATACCCACCGCCAATTAAAAAATCCCTGCAAGCCTTGATTTTTCAAGACCTGCGGGGATTTTACTTCTTACTCGAACTCGGCGTGTTCTTTGTTGTCATTAACTATATTTGTTTAAGTTTTATGCAAATACACACCTATTTTTATATCAACTACATCATTTATTATGGCTTGCTGATTTTCTGTTGCCAAAATGTTGCCACGCATTTATTATAGCAAATCCCCACAGATTAGCAAGCCATTTTTCAAATATTACGCAGTAAAAACCCATTTTTGAGGATAATGGTATAAAATATCGTTCTGCATTTATTTACGTCCTAAAGGTCTTGAAAATAAGACTTTCAAAAGGGCTAAAGCGTAACATATTCAACACATATTTTCTCTTTGAACCTCCTTATCACTAAAGAAAATATTATTCTACTTCCTTCAAAACTATAACCCATCTGGCAGTTCCAAAAGCGATTTTACTCTATTTATATCTTTTTCTGATTGCCCTTTCATTGTTATCTGTGCCAATGAAATGATAATATTCTTTAGATCTCCATATGCTTCATCTGTATAAACATCCTCATACTCTCTTATCCTATTCATTATCGCTAATACGAATTTTAAAAATTGAATTGGTATTACCAAGTCCGAAATATCATTCCACCCTGTTATATTTCCATAAGAACGTGCTATTGCCTCCATTTTTCTATCACATATTCCTTTACAAACGCAATAAACTTCTGTATATTTATTCTTTCCAGCATTACATCTATAGTAGTCCATATCCTGAACAAATACGACTATTCCTTCATATTTATCCAACATATCCCTGTGAAGCAAATCTTTTCCGCACACCTTACATCGTAATGGTTCATATTTTGACAATAAATTGGAAGGTGATTTTAATTCTATTTCGTTATAGGATTGTGGAAAGAAACGCCTTATCAATTTATTAACTGCTCTATTTTCTAATAAAATTCTCTCTATCTTTTCTCTGTCAAATATTTCTATCTGATATTTATCTTTTAATGCCTCAAACTTTCTATTTAGTGGCGAACTAACAACCGTAGAATAAAAGCCAATAAATCCATCACAGCGATGAAATTGTATTCTATCTGATATATCTTCTTCATCGCTCACATTAACTGCTGAACCACTATGAATTTTATGTTTACAACTAACTAACCAACGTATCTCTGTATCATTTATAATGCCCGTCCGCTTTTCAGAAATGATTATATCTCTTCCACCGTCCTGTCCTCTGTCTGGATCTTCAAGAACAAAAAAACCTAATGCATGAAAAAACTCGCGAGCAAATAATTCAAAAACATCTTGATTTCCATTTGCGACATTGGCTTTGGGGATCTCTTTAAAATCTATAATAGCCATAACTCATCTCCTCATTATATCATTGGCAACAATTCTACATTTTGAAATAAAAAACTCTTTTTAGATAAAGCAAGTAACCTTATGAACTATCTTTCACATAAAATAAATGATATACCTTTTACGCCATTTTTATGTTCGGAACGGCTTATAAAATAAAACATTCCAAAAAGCTAATGTGCAACAAATTCAACACGCATCTTCTCTTTGAGTGTCCTTATTACATGGTGCTAGCACCATGTAAATACTACACATACGGAAAAACAGGGACAGTGCTACCTACCCCTATGCTTTTCTTTCCTTTTCTGCTGTTTCAGTTCAAACTGCCGTTGTTTTTCTGTTTCTCGCTGTTCCCGGCTCACAGTCTTTCGTTCAGTTTTCAACTGCTCCTGCTGTAATTTCAAAGCCTGTTGCGATTTTGTGCCTATCCCGGTATTCTGTACCTGTTTCCGTACCTCTCTTTGTATCCGTTTAGGATTGCGGCTAGTTTCTTTTACATCAGTTGCCACAGCCGGACTAAATCGTAGCTGATAGTAATTTCTCAGAACGAAATCGTATATTTCATAATCTTTTGGTTCTGCGCCAAATGTAACCTTACACGCAGACAATTTATTATCTGATATTCGTTCAAAAACACCTACCCAAAATGGTTCCTCAAAAAATACTGTCAAACTACCCGATACTTTATCCATGACAATTCCTCCTTAAAATGATTGTGATGAACAAAGAACGGACGACCCTAAGGAGGGAGGGCTACTTACACCCAAATGGTGCGACTGGACTACCTACCAGTTCTGCAAGATTTCCTTGCGTTGTGTTTTTATCTTTGCCCCTATATATTACCACATAACCGCCTACTTTTCCATAAAAATGTGACAATCCGCTTGATACTGCGAACTGCCACATTATTACCTTACCCTTATTTGCATTAACTTACATGGTGCTAGCACCATGTTCAAATTCATTACTAAGGAAAATGTTATCTCTATTTCCTTGCAAATTAAACTTTAGCCTATTACTTTTTTCATCCAAGCATTTAAAAAGGCAAGCTGTTCTTCCGTATGAAACCAATGCTCCCCATTTTCCATAACAGTAAGATGTGCATTATGATTACCAGTAAATTCACTCACTGTTTGACGGGATACAAGGTTATCATTTCCCGCATATAAGATTTCTGTGGGAATATTCCATGTTATAGGATTTTCTCTGACAAAACATAAATATTTCCATGACAATGTTTCCCCAAAGTCTGTAGGAATTTCGCCTTTCTCGCACAAATCTTTTTCTGATACATTTACCCAACTCATCATATCAAGTATAAGACGTTCCATATCAAGTACAGGCGATATAAATAAAGCCTTTTCAATATCACAAGCCTGTAATGTATGCATTGCAAAATAAGCCCCTATACTGTTCGCAATCAGATAAATTTTATCATATCTTTTATGTGCTTCGTCATAGACCGTTTGAATCTGATTTTGCACAATCCACGGAAGATAGTCGTTATAATCCACCCCTATCATATCAAAACCAGTGCAATTCTTTTTATACTGTTCGGCTTCTAAATAACTTCCGCCTTTTCCATGAATATATAAGATTACCTTTTTCAAAATACCACCTCTTTCAATTCTGATTTATAGCCATACTCCCCAATCCCCATATTGAAACGTCCCGCTTCCATGATGAAGTTTTCCATCTGCCCTAAGACTTCTAAACGCATCCCGCATACGGATTAAGATTTCCGGCTGTATATCCAGTGAATGATGTCCCGGAAATACTTCTTTCACAGGTAATGCCGCAACTTTTTCCAATGAATCGTAACCGCCAAATAATAATGCGGTCAGATAAAAAATTACCCCAGCCCTTTGCGAGTTGGAGTAATTCACTATAATTCACATGCGATTTTTGATAGATTGGAGTTTTTCACTCCAGGGTGCAAGCTCTGCGAGCTGATTATCAGTCATCTCTTTCGTTGGCCGACGTTCCAGCAGAAATTTCAGATATCCGTAAATGTTCAGGTCGTGCGCCTTTGCCATCTCAACCATTGTATAGACTACAGCACTGGCATTGGCTCCTTCTACAGAATCACTGAACAGCCAGTTCTTCCTGCCGACTGCAAACGGACGGATCGCGTTCTCGCTGAGATTGTTTGTGAAGCTGCAGCGGCCATCCTCCAGATAAGTCTGTGCTGTTTCCCGCCGGTTAAGGACATAATTCACTGCTTTATCCATGCGGGTATTCCGGACTGGCTTTTGCTGCTCAAGCCACGACCAGAAAGCCTCCAGAACAGGTTTTTCCTTCTCGAGACGCAGCTGCTTACGCTTTTCATAATCACCGGGATATTTTTTGTTAATGGAATCCTCTATGGCAAACAGGCGGTTACAGTACTGGACTCCCTGTACTGCCGGCTGGCTGTAATCATACTGTTTCCCTTTGGGAACGGCATCGATAAAGTACCGGCGGATGTGTGCCCAGCAGGAACACCGCTTGATATCCGGCAGGCTGTTGTAGCCCTGATAACCATCCGTTTCCAGATACCCATGATAACCTTCCAGGAACCCTTTTGCATGGCTGCCACTCCTGGTTGGAGAATAGCCATATAAGATAATGGCGGGAAGACCGTCTTCGCCGCTGCGGAACAGCCACATGAAGGATTGCGTCTGTGCCCGGCGATCTTCTTCCTTCAATACCTGGACTCTGGTCTCATCTGCCATTGCGAAGCTGCGCTTCAGCAGTTCCCGGTGGAAATAACCATACATTGGCTGAAAGTAATTCCTGGAGCAATAGATAATCCAGTTAGCAAGTGTCGTCCTGCTGATCTGGACACCATACTGTTTCCAGTCTTTCTCCTGACGATAAAGAGGGAGCCCATTGGCATACTTTTGATACATCGTCCATGCAACGGCAGATGCGGTCGCCGGGCCTTTTCCTGCCAGAGCCTGCGGAACCTGAGACTTTACGATCACAGGTTTTTCCGTGTCTCCCAATCCATCCTTACAGGACGGACATCCATAGCTCTGGCTGTAGTATTCGATCACTCTGCATGTGGCCGGAATGAATTCCAGTTCACGGCGGACATACTCTTCGCCGATCAAAACCATCTGCGTACCGCAGACCGGGCAGGCCTGATCTTCTTCCGGAAGAGGGATAACTACTTTTTCAACCTTCAGCCCTTTGAAAAGCTCCTCATGGGTTGCTTTCTTCTTGCGGGTATGCTCCCGGGCCACGGTCTCTTCTTCCAACAGGGAAGGATCTTGTTCCACTTCCGCTTCATCAAAAAGGTGCTGTTGTCCTGGAATGTCATCGCTCCTTCTTTCGCTGGAGGAACCGAAAAGCTTTTTGGCAAGATAGTCCACCTGTTCCTGAAGGGCTTTTTCGTGGCTGGTTTTTTCGTCAATAACAAGACGGAGAGATCTGATCAGTTCCGTCTGCTCAGAAATCATTGTCTTCAGCTGTGTTATAGTGTCCTTCAGCTCTCGCAGCTGGATGTCTTTTGCACTGGAAGCCATCGTTCTCTCCTTGGGTTTGATACCTCTATTATACCAGAAATACAGCCATTCCTAAAGGAAAACAAGGGCTGAAAAACGCTGAATTTATAAGGAAATCAGACATTTTTCTGTGCAGGATTTTTGCCGGGATCCAGATACTTTTTTACTCTGTTTTAAGTGCTTTTGGCTGGTCGATATCAATTCCTGACATCAGCCAGTCGAACTCCCGCCAGGAAAGATTCCGGACTTCCGACTGCTTCCTTGGCCATTGATAGCCGCCCCGGACAGACAGCCGTTTATAGATCAGAACAAAGCCATCCGGTTCACGGAACAGGGCTTTGATCCTGTCCCGTCTTCTTCCACAGAACAGGAAGAGCGCACTGGATGCCGGATCCATCTTAAGCTGGTCTTCGATGATGGCACAGAGCCCATCGATCGATTTGCGCATATCTGTATAGCCGCAGACAATGTAAATCTTTTCGAGGCCGGAGATATCACCTAACATGAGGTCTCCCGGATCAGGCGGAGTGTCCTGGTGAGCAGGACAGGATCCGCATCATTGCTGATGCGGATTATCACATCATTCATGGACACTTCAATCGTATGTGAATTGTCAAGGTTCGCTTGGTGCATCTGCGATGCTATATGCTGTTCCGTAAGGTGATCCGAAACAATGTCAATGGGAACCACGTCCTGCTTTGAACGCGGGATCTCACAATGACCATAATTCGGTGCCGGAATCTGATCCGCTGCTGTTTTCCTGCAGCGGCTGACCCAGTTATAAAAAGTGCTTACAGCGATACCGTTTTCACGGCACCAGTCAGCATCTGTCATGCCGCTTTGGCGGCATTCATTGATAAGCCTGATCTGTTCCGTCATCGGAACACGAGTTTTGCGAGTAGTTGCCATAACCAATCCTCCGTAATTGTAGTGAAATAGTCTAACTATCTTCCATTTACAATCATAGAGAAATTCATGAGATTAGAAAATCCGCAGGAATATTTGGCGCTTACAATGAATCAAGATAGCTCTTCGGGTCAGTAGACGGGTAATATGCAAATAATATATCTTTATAAACCAAATCGCCTGTAAATAAATATCCCCTGCTTTTCTCCCAAAAACATAAATGCCCCGGAGAATGTCCGGGTGTATGCAGCACTTCAATTTCCCTACCGCCAATATCAATCATATCATGGTCTGCCAGCACTTTTGTCGGCATACCTTGAAATAATTCATAATTATCCACACAGAAACTGTCAGGCAAATCACAGCGGTCTATGACCATCTCTCTAATTGTTCCGATTGACAAAGGAAACTTACCATTCAGCCACTTCAATTCATCAGCGTGGGCATAAAAATCTGAAAAATACTTATGTCCCCCGATATGATCCCAGTGAATATGTGTAGCCACTGCCGTAATGGGTTTATCGGTAAGTTTCAACACTTCCTCATATATATTGGAAATGCCAAGCCCTGTATCAATAAGCAGGCTTCGCATATTTCCATTCAGCAAATAACAATGCGTTTCCTCCCAATGTCTATATTCACTGATAATATATGTATTTTCATCAATCTCATCTATCGTAAACCAGTTATCCATTATTTCACGCTCCTTAAAATCTCAATAAATTTATAGTTTCTCTATCTCTGCCAAAGAATTTTGAATATCCTTACAGACCAATGGCTGCATACTGTCAGCATAAATTGATATATCCGCTTTTTTCAGTGCAGAAACAATATCGCTCTTTAACTCCGGCTTATTTTTTGCAATCAAAGGCAGCAATTTTATACACTGCCTTGCAGTTATCGGTTTCACATCCTCTATATGCTTCAAATATTCGTCGATGATTTCATCAATTTTATTATCCCTATCCCATTTGGCGTTATAGGCAATCAGTATCAGTCCTCTTGTCCGTATATAAGAATTATCGCTATCTATCATATCGGCTAGCTTATCCATATAGCAGTATATTTTATCCGATTCCTCACATTCCTTTTGTAACGCTTGTAATGCTTTATATGCAGTACTATTATTCTTATCAAAAAGCAGCGCAAAATTCTCCTCAACATTTATTTTCATTCTTTTTCATCTCCCATCTAAAATCACGCTTTCGATTATATCACTTTTTCCCAATGTCTGCCACTATAAAATATAGGGCATAGCAACCGCCACGCCCCACATTTTTTATCGTTCCAACGACTTCTCAATCTTCCATCTCTGCCCTTTCAAGTCATTCTGCTTTTCATACAGACTGTTCCGCTCCTTGCAAAGTTCTTTCATGCGCTCCAACTGCGCTCGCACTCCCTCCCGGCAATCCGGCTCTATCTTCTTATATTCCCCGGTCAGATTGCGGATTGTATTGTTATTCGTCTTAATCTGCTCCGACACACATATCCAGTCAATCAGATTCCTCACTTCCATATCCGTATCATATAATTCTGTTTCTGTCAAAATCTTTGCACACAGCCGCACCATGACTTTCTTTTCCATATCCGTCATATCCAATCAATCCTCTCTTTCCTACTGGCTCATTTCAAAGGCACGTTTCGGGCGTTTAATTGCCCTCTCCGCCTGTTCTAACGCCTTTGACCGTTCTACTATCAACTGCACCTGTTCCCTGCCGAAATGACGCTCCAAACGCCCCAAATCAGACGCTTTTTCCTGCAATCGCTCTATGGTGTCGCTCTGCTCCATGACCTTATCCGTCAAACGGCTAATCTGCACTTGTTGCCCGTCCAATTTGGCGGTCAGCTTCTTTCCCTGCTCTGTAAGCTGTACGCATTTGATAGTCAGATTTTTTACTACCTCTTTTAATTTCTCCACAAGCGGTAAAGCCTTTTTGTCCCGATATGCCTTTGCGCTCATCAATGCCCCCGGCTCTGCCAACTGCCATTTTACATCTTCATCATAGGCGTGTATATTGCGCTCCATGACTTCCTTTGACTGCACCATTTTGTTAAGTTCCTGCTGTAACTTTTTCTGCTGTTTCTCCAATTTTTCATTTTCGGATAACAGCTTTTCTTTATCCTCTGCCAGTGTTTCCGTCTGCTCTTTCAAAAGAAGATTTGTAGCGGAAAGTTCTGATACTTCCTGCCGGATCGCTTCGCCCTCTTTCCGTATCTGTTCCGTTTCCTGTCCTGCCGCTATCTGCTGATGAAGAATATCGGATAATTCCTCTTTACTGCCGGAGATTGTCTGTTCCAGTTCTGCAACTTCTTTCTGCCGCTCCTGCTTTTCAAAATCAAGTACCGACAAATGTTTCTCATGTGTTCCCTTTTTCTCCCACTCAATATCATGCTTGAGCATAATCTCCGCAAGACGTTCCTTTTCTACCGCTACCCACTGGTTACGCTCCGTTTCACTCCTTGTGCCGCCTTTGAAGCCGAGTTCTGCCAGTGCCTTTTTTAATGACACTCTTGTTTCAAGCCCTCTTTTGCTTCCAGTCGTATAAGGTATAAAATCTATATGCAGATGTGGTGTTGCTTCATCCATATGGAGATGTGCCGAAAACACTCTCAATGTGGGATTGCGCCGCTGAAAATCCTGCATATATTCATCAAGTATTTTTGCCGCAAGCTGTCCGTCCTCTGTCTTTG
>ERZ779622.1110-NODE-1110-length-11889-cov-5.482593_pt1 | contig 11889 bp, 11 predicted proteins | sample MGYA00514188_ERZ779622 | MGnify/ENA primary metagenome ERZ779622 (study PRJEB29562, sample SAMEA4376702) | mouse gut metagenome | isolation source: Cecum | study: EMG produced TPA metagenomics assembly of the A DSS colitis mouse model was used to assess the...
GGAAAGATGACAGCCATCGTGGGTGAAAGCGGTTCCGGAAAAACCACACTGATGTCACTGCTGCAACATATCTACCCCATTCAAGGAGGACATATCCGCATCGGCAAGCATGACATCGCCGAAATAGACAACCGGAGCCTGCGCCAACGCATCGGCACCGTGCCCCAGCACATCGAGCTTTTCTCCGGAACCATCGCCGAAAACATTGCCGTAGGCGAACTGCATCCCAAGATGATACGGATAAAGGCCTTGATGGAAATGCTCGGACTGGAAGAGTTCATCGAACGCCAGCCCAAAGGCTACCAGACCCAAATCGGTGAGCACGGCGTGAACCTCTCAGGCGGCGAACGGCAACGGATTGCCATAGCACGTGCCTTGTACAAGAATCCGGAGATTATTATTCTGGACGAAGCAACCTCTTCGCTGGACAACATTGCCGAAAATCAGGTAAAAATAGTAATGGAAGTGATGAAGGATGCGGGCAAGACAGTTATCATCATTGCCCATAGGCTGAGTACCGTGAAGCATGCCGACCGGATTATTGTGCTGCACAATGGTGAAGTAAAAGAGGAAGGGACACACGAGGAACTTTCGCAGAAAGACGGTTTATACCGCAAACTCTGGAAAGAACAGTTCGAGGTCCTTAAATGACAAGAACCCGAAAAGCTCCCGGACTGCAAATCCGGGAGGACGAAGCTCCTTGCCCGCTGTAGCCGAAAAGTATTTTCCTGCCTACGGAAAGTGAGCCTCGCCCCTACGGAAATATGGAATAGAGGTTTCATTTCTACAAACAAAGCCTTTATTCTTAAAAATAGAACTTCTATTCTTAGGAACAAAGGCTTTATTCTAAGATTTCTTAGGCACGAAAGGAACTTTGCATCACATGGAAAGGGAGTTTCTATAGAATCGCAGCCAATTCCAGTACCTCTTCCGGCAAATGCCCGCTGCGTATGCGCCATTCCTGGGGATAGAGGTTGTTGGCACGGTTACCTATATTCTTGACAAATCCCAAAGGAATCTGTTTGTAGGTGAGCAGAACAATGCCGCGCGGAGCAATCTCCGAAAGGACAAGAGCCTCCTTGCGCAGATAGTTGCTGGCTTGCTCGTAACTAATGTCTTCACGGGCAAAGTCATCCGGTTGCAATGCTATATTCATGGCAAGACCGTGAGCAGGCATCCAGTCTTTTCCTTTCAACTCGGCAACATCCACCCCGGCCTGCACGATACGGAGTGACGAACGCAAAGCCGACAGTTCGGAGAGATACGCTTTAGGGAAAGCGCTGACGTTGTTGCCATTGACGATAAATTCGTAATTATCCGGAACCGCAAACCACTCATGCAGTGCCGAAAGCTGTTCTTTGGAAACACCCGGAATTTTCGCTCCTTTTCCTTGGGGTTTTCTTCCTTTTTCCCTGGATTTCACCTGCCCGGCCCAGATATTCCCGTCGCTCACGCCCGGTTTGCGGAGAACTGCCAAAAAGAATCCTTCCCCCTTCGTCCGATGGGGCAGGAAACGATAGGCGGGAAAGTCCTCTCCCGACAATAGATTACCCGTAATATTCCAGTCAGTAGAAATTTCCAACGGCAATACCTCCGCCCCGAATTCATCCCGTATCCAGCGGATGTTCTCTTCGTTTTCCTTTGTATTATAGGTACAAGTACTGTAGATGAGAATGCCTCCGGGCTTCAAGCAAGGCCAGATATCCGTAACGATGCGACGCTGGCGCTGCCAGCAGATTTCCACATTCTCCCCACTCCACTCACTTACCGCAACAGGGTCTTTACGGAACATCCCCTCGCCAGAGCAGGGGACATCCGTCAATATGACGTCGAAGAAGTCCGTCAAGGAAGAAAAATCCGCCGGGTCATTATTAGTGACCACCACACCGGAATGCCCCCATTTCGTAAGATTCTCCGCCAATACCTGCGAGCGGTTGCGGATTACCTCATTGGCCACCAGCAAACTGCCTGCGGGCAACACGCTACGGGCATGCGTGGATTTCCCGCCGGGAGCCGCACAGAGGTCAAGCATCACCACCGGTCCTTCGCCCACATACCGCCTCAAAGCCTGCTCCACAAACATGGACGAAGCCTCCTGCACATAGTAGCAGCCTGCATGAAACAGCGGGTCGAAAGTGAATGTCAGCCGCTTGTCCAGATAGTATCCGGCAGCAGACCAGGGAACATGCTCCAAAGAGGAACGAAAAAGACTGAATGAAGATTCCGGTAATTTATCTTCATTCAGTCGGATACTGACCGGCTGCTCCCCTTCCAGGGCAGCAGCCAGCTTTTCATATTCTTCCACACCCAAGAGGGCGCGTGTATAATCGGTGAAAGATGAGGGTAACTCCATGCTTTGAACTGTTTTATGGCAGCAAAGATAGTGCAAAATACGTTTCACCAATCTACGGGGCTAAACAAAAAGCACGGTTCAATACTCTTTTTAAAAACTGAGTTTCACCCCTGCAAAATAGGAACGCGGTGCACCCGGTCCGTAGATATAACCGGAATCGCGGCTCGCTCCTTTATCAAAATCTTTCTGATAAGAATTGAATATATTCTGTACACCGGCATTGAGCTGCAAACAGAACCCTTGAAAATCAAAGTCGTAAGCTATCTTTGTTCCAAGTTCAAAGAAGTCCGGACTCTTTACCAATACATCCGCCTCACCGTTCACCTCCGAAAGCAAATGGGGAACGTACATCCGCCCGGTATAATTGCCGTTCAAAGCTATTGAGAAGGCTTTAACCGGCATATAGGTAGCTGTAAAGTAGCCGTAGACGTCGGGAGTACGCAGTATCTTGTCGCTGTAACGTTCTTTCTCCGACAAGTGCCCCTCATCCGCACTCCACTCTTCGGGAGAGTCATAGATACTTCGTTGAAGTGTCAACCCTGCCTGCAACTGAACCTTATCCTTATAGGCAACCTTTCCTTCCAATGTGCCGCCATACACTTTAGCTCCCGAACCATTGATGCGGGTCCGTATCAGATAAGCACTACCGTCCGGGTCTTTCACCGGAGGCGTCAAGACAAACGGGTCGGAAAGTTTCGTGTAGAAGCCTTCCACCAGTAAGTTTGCCTGGAAATCTCCGAAGTAATGATACCAGTCTACCGAAGCATTGAAGCTGCGCGAACGCTCTTCCTTCAATCCTTTGGCACGGACAATGGATACCAGTTCACCTCCCACATTACTAATATGCAAATCCTCATCGAATGCCTGCGGAGCGCGAAAGCCCTCGGCATAGCTGAAACGGATATTCACATCCTGGGTAGGATTATAACGGATATTGGCACGGGGGCTGAAAACAGCCTTGTCCATGATACTGTTTTTATCCACGCGCCCACCGATGAGGAAACTCCACTGCTCGTTTTTCCACTCATTCTGTACGTAGGCGCTTGCTATGTTCACCACTTGGTGCAATGGGGCGGGGGTATATTTCTCAATCAGTTGTTGCAAGCGGTCGCCCGTTGCGGCAGGGTCTTCGGCCAAGGCAGCATCGCGGTACTTCTGCGCATCCGTCGCCTTGTCGTGCAGCTTGTCATGATTGAACTCAATGCCTCCGGTCAAGTCGGCAGGCATGAACAAGCACTTGTCAAAATGATAAATATACTGGACACCCAGCACACCGGTAAAGTCCGTAGTCATCCCATAAGCGCTGTAATAACTATCGCGCACGATGTGCTGAGCCGAAGCATAGGTGCTGAACGTATGTTTCTGGTCCTTAGAGAAAGCTGTGAACTTGAGCCCACCCGTATTGATAGAGTGCTTCAGCTGTTCCACAAGTCCGGGTGCTCCGGTACCATTCAGGTCGGCATCCTCGGCTATATGGGGCGGCAAGCCGAAACCACTTCCACCACGGCGGAATTCCTCCAGATGATGGTATTCAAGGCTCAGCTTGGAATAGGCGCTTGTACGGTAGTAAGCATTCAGACCGATAGTCTGGTTCTTCAGTTTCGGCAATTCGGAGAAACCGTCTCCGTTGGAATCCCAGGCCGAACGGTGCCTATTTTGTCCATACACATAAGCCCCCATCTTATTGTCCGAAGAGACAAGGGAGAGGTTCAGGGCCGTATTATTATCGAACGAACCGGAACCGTCGAAATTGGAAATGGTATGCGAGAAAGAACCGGAATTACGGACCGGTTCCTTCGTAATGATGTTCACTGTCCCGGCAATGGCTGAAGAACCGAACAAGGCGGAACCACCTCCGCGCACCACTTCTACACGCTCTATCATATTGGCTGGAATCTGCTCCAGTCCATACACACCCGCCAAAGAGGAGAAGATGGGACGCGAGTCTATCAATATCTGGGTATATTTTCCATCCAGGCCGTTGATGCGTACTTGTGAGTAGCCGCAATTCTGGCAATCGGTCTCTACCCGCACACCGGGCTGAAAGACCAGTCCTTGCGACAAAGTATGCGAGTTTGTCTGTTCAAACAGTTTAGGAGTGACTACTTTGACCAAGGTAGGCGCCAAGCGCCGGGCAGTCTCGTTGCGGTTGGCAGTGACTACCACTCCATCCAGTGCCACCATGTCTTCTTCCAACTCAAAGTTCTCTTCTAAGGTCTTGCCACGTTTCAAAACGACTTTGCGCTCCTGCGACTTATAACCTACGGCACTGACGGACAACGTAAACTCACCTTCAGGCAGATTCTTTAGGAAATAGTGACCGGTGGCATCGGTTATGGTCCCGATGGTGGTGCCTTTCAGTGAAACTGTCATATAAGGCAAATGTTCCCCCGTACCTTTTTCTATTACATGACCGACAATATTGGCATCGGTACTCTTCAAATCTTCAGCATAAACGGTTGATGAGAGTAACAGACATACTGCTCCCACCACAAAAAATATATATTTTTTCATGTACTTCTAAAATAATATGTTAATCAATGAGGTTGACGCAATTCCACAACGGAATCGCCATAATCTATCGGATTTGAAAAAAAGAAGGGGGAGCACGCAGGCAAATGCCGCCACGAAGCTTTACACACTTGATGCATTCCGTGGCAGGAATGCTCAGTACACACAACAAAACAAGGAAAACCGTCGCGGCAACCGGAAGCGGCGGAAAGGAAGAGGAAACGAAAGAGGCAAGATTAAAAATGGTTTCCAACTGCACCTCTGTATGCTCATGCTGGCCCTTGAATGGATGGGAATGCACAATGATAACGCCATTCACCACATGCGAGTGGGTAAACAGCGTAATTCCTCCCAGATAGGCAATGAACAGCAGAGGGAGGATATACTTCATTATATTCTTCAACTTCGTCAAGACTTCCCAATAAAACAGATGTGCGAAGATAACAGTATTTACAATAAGAGACAACCCGGTTTATATATTTACCTCTATTTACAGTCACAAATACCTACTTCTTGTTATTCCAGGAAAAAGACAATAGAGCATTTCCATTAAAAATATCGTCTTATTTCCGGTTTTCTAAAAAAAATATCTTCTCTTTGCAACTTTATAAAGGTGACGATACGTCTAACCAACAAAGAAACAAATTAAAAGACCATAGATTATGAAACGTATCATTTTTGGATTAATGCTTGCCATGATGTTCTGCACACTGATGCAAGGCGCAAACAGAACCGTAACAGAGAACGACGGTCAGGGGAATAAGAAAAGAGTCATCGAATTGAGGGACACTGTCATCAATGGAGAAACCGTAACAGACACACTCAGTGTCATGACTTATGAAAACGGTGCCGGCAGTAGCAATGCTCCGGAAAAATGGAGAACCCACCATAGCAGCGGTATGGACTGGAACGGGTTCGACCTCGGGAGCAAGACCTCGGAAACCGTGATTGCCGTAACAGCCATCGTCTTTGTATTCGGACTGCCGCTACTCATCATATTCGTAGTATTCTTCTTCCGCTATAAAAACCGGAAAGCCAAGTACCGCCTGGCGGAACAGGCCCTGGCCAGCGGACAGCAACTGCCTGAAAACTTCTTCAAAGAAGCCGCAGCAACGGATATCCGCAGCAAAGGCATCAACAACATATTCGTCGGCATCGGCCTGTTCATCTTCCTTTGGGCCATTACCGGAGAATTCGGTCTCGGATGTATCGGCTTGCTCGTCATGTTCACCGGCTTCGGACAATTGGTGATTTTCTACAGCCAACAGAAGAAGAACGAAGAAAAATGAGTCAGATGGGTGACATATCGTTAGTCGCACAGGTCGTGGTGTTTCACAACACCAGGGCCTTCGACCAGTTGGTAAAGAAGTACCAGTCGCCCGTGCGGCGGTTCTTCCTGCACCAGACCTGCGGCGACAGCGAGTTGAGTGACGACCTGGCACAAGATACGTTTATCAAGGCCTATACAAACATCGCTTCGTTCAAGAATCTGTCCAGCTTCTCAACCTGGCTCTACCGTATTGCCTATAACGTTTTTTATGATTATATTCGCAGCCGGAAAGAAACGGACGATTTGGATACGTACCGAGTGGACGCTCAATGCAGCACACTGCAGCAGGACGTGGGACAGCACATGGACATTTACCGTGCCCTGGCCACACTGAAGGAAATGGAACGCACCTGCATCACGCTCTTCTACATGGAAGACCAAAGCATCGAAAAGATTGCAGGTATCACCGGATGTCCGGCGGGAACGGTAAAAAGCCACCTCTCGCGGGCGAAAGACAAAATGGCTTCCTACTTAAAACAAAATGGTTATGATGGAAAATGATGATAAACTCCTGACTTCATTCTTTGCCGAACACCGGCAGGAAATAGCCGATAACGGGTTCAGCCGCCGCGTACTGCGACATCTGCCCGACCGTAGCCGCCACTTGGCGCAGATATGGACAGCATTCTGCTTTACTCTGGCCCTCGTACTGTTCGTCTCCCTCGACGGAGTGCAGCTGATACTGGACACCTTGCGCGAAACCTTCGATACTGCCATCCGGAGCGGAGCTTCGGAGCTTGACCCCAAGTCGTTAATCATTGCCGGAGTGGTATTGCTCTATTTCGGTTACCGCAAGATTTCATCTATGGCATAGTTGTTTTTCAATGATAAATCGTATCTTTGTCCCCTCATAAAACTAACTAAGAGGAGAAAGTTTTGAGAAAGATTCTATTCATCATATTATTCGTTTTTTCTATTGGGAATGCCGGGGCGCAAGCAACAAGCGATTCCATCGTCATGAATTACTTGAAGGAAATGGGCGCCCCCGTCACTTATAACAATGAAGTGAAATTGCTGATGACCGGCCATGACAAGTTCGTCGATCTCTTCGAGAATATCCGCCATGCCCGGCATCATATCCATTTGGAATACTTCAACTTCCGCAACGACTCCATAGCCAATGCCTTGTTCAGCCTTCTGGCAGAGAAAGTCAAGGAGGGGGTTAAAGTCCGTGCCATGTTCGATGCCTTCGGCAACTGGTCCAACAACCAACCATTGAAGGAACGCCATCTGAAATCCATCCGCGCCCAAGGCATCGAAATCGTCAAGTTCGATCCTATCACTTTTCCCTGGGTGAATCATGCCATACACCGCGACCATCGGAAAATAGTAGTGATTGACGGAAAGATAGGTTATACCGGCGGCATGAACATTGCCGACTACTACATCAACGGATTGCCTAAAATCGGTAAATGGCACGATATGCACATACATCTTGAAGGAGATGCTGTGCGCTATCTGCAAGGCATCTTCCTGACCATGTGGAACCGGGAGACGGGACAACACGTTGGAGGTCCAGCCTATTTTCCGGACACTCCGCAACTGCCCGACAGTATTGCCGAAGAAATAGCCATCGTGGACCGCACGCCACGCGAAACACCACGCTCCATCAGCCATGCCTATGCAGCTTCCATACAAGCCGCACAGAAGAATATCCGAATCGTGAATCCCTATTTCGTTCCGACCAAATCAATCCGCAAGGCAATCAAGAACGCACTGAAAAAAGGTACTGAAGTGGAAATCATGATACCTGCCGTGTCGGACATAGCCTTTACTCCGGATGCCTCATTCTACATAGCACACAAGCTGATGAAGAAAGGAGCCAAGATATATCTCTTCAACGGCGGCTTCCACCATTCCAAGATAATGATGGTAGACAGCACTTTCTGCACGGTGGGTACTGCCAATCTCAACAGCCGCAGCCTGCGCTATGACTACGAGACAAACGCTTTCATCTTCGACCCCAAGACCACCAATGAACTGAATGCCATGTTCGAACGAGACATGCAAAACAGTACGCTGCTCACTCCTGAAGTCTGGAAAAAGCGTTCCGGATGGAAGAAATTCGTAGGCTGGGTGGGAAACTTGATGACCCCCTTCCTCTAAGTTTTTAATTTTTAATTATTAATCTTTAATTAATTCCCCTACCTTTGCGTTCGGATAAAAACAGAGCATTACATCATGAAACAATATTTAGACCTGCTGAACCGCGTACTGACCGAAGGCGTAGAGAAAAGCGACCGTACGGGTACCGGCACCATCAGCGTATTCGGCCACCAAATGCGTTTCAACATGGATGAAGGCTTCCCCTGCCTTACTACCAAGAAGCTGCATCTTAAATCAATCATATACGAACTGCTATGGTTCCTCCAAGGAGACACCAATGTGAAATATCTTCAGGACAACGGTGTACGCATCTGGAACGAATGGGCGGACGAAAACGGTGACCTGGGACATATCTACGGGTATCAATGGCGCTCCTGGCCGAACTATAAAGGTGGATTCATCGACCAAATCAGCGAAGCTGTAGAAACCATCAAGCACAATCCCGACTCACGCCGGATTATAGTCAGCGCATGGAATGTAGGCGATTTGGACAACATGAACCTCCCTCCCTGCCACGCTTTCTTCCAGTTCTATGTCGCCAACGGACGGCTGAGCCTGCAACTGTACCAGCGTAGTGCGGACATTTTTTTAGGAGTGCCCTTCAACATTGCTTCCTATGCCCTGCTCCTGCAGATGATGGCGCAAGTCACCGGACTGAAAGCCGGAGATTTCATCCATACCTTAGGAGACGCCCACATCTATCTGAACCATCTGGAGCAGGTAAAGCTCCAACTATCTCGTGAACCGCGGGATTTGCCGCAGATGAGAATCAATCCGGATGTGAAAAACATCTTCGATTTCAAGTTCGAGGATTTTGAGTTGGTCAACTATAACCCGCATCCGCATATTGCAGGGAAAGTGTCAGTATAAATCCTACAATAAAAAGATAGAAAGAGAAAAGAATTTTACACACATATGATTAGTATTATCGCCGCAGTAGATAGAAAGAGAGGTATCGGTTATCAGAACCGGTTGTTATTCTGGCTTCCCAATGATTTGAAGCGTTTCAAAGCCCTCACCACGGGAAATACCATCATCATGGGCCGAAAGACCTTTGAATCTCTCCCCAAAGGCGCGCTTCCCAACCGCCGCAACGTTGTTCTGTCCACTCAAAAAGATTTGATTTGTCCCGATGCAGAAGTTTTTTCCTCACTGGAAGAAGCACTGAACAGTTGCCAGCCCGACGAACACGTCTACATCATCGGCGGTGCAAGCGTTTATCGCCAGGCACTCCCCTTTGCAGGTGCCCTCTGCCTGACCGAGGTGGATGCAGAAGCCCCTCAGGTGGATGCCTACTTTCCCGAAGTCGCTCCGACTGTATGGCAAGAAAAAAGCAGGGAGTCCCATCCCGCAGATGAGAAGCATCCCTGCCCTTATGCATTCGTCGATTATATCCGCCGGTAGAATTAATCTTCCTCTTCTTCTACCGTTATAGGCATCTGCCGCTTGATGGCTTCATGGAAAGATATCAAGGTTTCCGTACGCGCCAGTCCCAGCGGTTGCAACTTATCATGTATGATGCTCAGCAAATGATGGTTGTTGCGGGCATAAAGCTTTATGAACATATCATACTTGCCCGTTGTAAAATGGCATTCCACAATCTCGGGAATAGCTTCCAATGCTCTCGTTACAGCATCGAAGGAAGCAGGATCCTTTAGGTAGATACCGATATAGGCGCATGTTTCATATCCTATCTTCTCCGGATCAATCACATATTCAGAACCTTTCAATATACCTAAGTTTGTCAGCTTTTGAATGCGCTGATGAATGGCTGCTCCCGATACATTACAAGCTCTAGCCACTTCAAGGAAAGGAATGCGTGCATTATCGGCTATAAGTTTTAAAATCTGTTCGTCTAAAGTATCCAACTGATGATGTCCCATTTCAAATTCTAATGATTAATAAATTACTATATCTCCCGCATATCTATACGGCAACATGCAAAGTTAGCTATTTTTTCGCCAATAAAAATACGGTTTATAACTTTTCTTACAAAAAAAAGAATAATACCGCATATCAGGCATTTCAAAGTGCATATGCAAAATTCCATCTCGCACGACCGGAAAATTGCAGATGAGCTTTAAAGATATTATCTTTGTAGTAGCAATAATAATGAACCGTTATGAAAAAGTATTCCTTATTCCTATTATGCCTGATGGCAGCAATATCCTTGCATGCCCAAAGTTTTGCCGATTATTTTGCAGATAAAACCCTGCGTGTCGACTATATCTTTACCGGAAATGCAGCCAAACAAGAGATATGCCTGGACGGATTGTCTTGTCTCCCCTCTTGGGCAGGAAGGAAGCATCATTTATCTGAGTTGCCCCTGCAAGGAAACGGACAAATCATTATGCGAGATGCAGCCAATGGCAGCGTAATCTACAAAACATCCTTTTCTTCGCTCTTCCAGGAGTGGCTGGAAACGGATGAAGCCAAAGCGGTGACCAAAGGATTCGAAAACACCTTTCTCCTTCCCTATCCCCTCCGTCCTGCAGAAATAGAAATAACACTTCTCGACCCGCGTAGAAATGTACGGGCAAGCATGAAACATACGGTCAGTCCCGACGACATCCTGATACATCAGAAAGGTACTGCCCACATCACACCACATAAATATCTGCTGCAAAGCGGCAATACGGCCAAATGCATCGACGTAGCCATCCTTGCAGAAGGATATACTCCCGAAGAGATGCCGGTATTCTACGAAGACGCAGCCATTGCCTGCGAAAGTCTGTTTGCCCACGAACCCTTCCGGTCCATGAAAAAGCACTTCAACATTGTAGCAGTGGCCAGCCCCTCCGAAGACAGCGGAGTAAGCGTACCACGCCTCGGAGAATGGAAACGGACAGCATTCAGCTCTCATTTCAGCACATTCTATTCAGACCGGTATCTGACAACCTCCCGTGTCAAATCCATACACGATGCGCTGGCGGGAATACCGTATGAACACATCATCATCCTTGCCAATACGGAAGAATACGGAGGCGGTGGAATCTATAATTCCTATACCCTTACTACCGCCCACCATCCCATGTTCCGCCCCGTTGTGGTACATGAGTTCGGGCATAGCTTTGGCGGACTGGCCGATGAATACTTCTACGACAATGACGTGATGACAGATACCTATCCACTAGATGTGGAACCCTGGGAACAGAACATCAGCACAAGAATCGATTTCACTTCCAAATGGAAAGATATGCTTGCTCAAGGAACTCCCGTTCCTACTCCCTCTTCTGAAAGTGGAACATATCCCGTAGGCGTATATGAAGGAGCTGGCTATTCTGCCAAAGACATCTACCGTCCGGCAGACAATTGCCGCATGCGCACCAATGAATACCCTACTTTCTGCCCGGTCTGCCAACGGGCCATCTGCCGCGTCATTGAATTTTATACTGAATAAAAACAAACTAAACTAAAAGAACTTATGATCAGACTTCAACGTATTACAACAGCTGACACAGACTTGTACAGCTACATGGAGAAATTAATGACTCAATCGTTCCCTTCAGAGGAGTACCGGGAACTGGAGGAATTGCGCAAGTATACAGATACCAAAACGCACTTCTATAACAATATCATCTTCCATAAC
>ERZ779622.1118-NODE-1118-length-11833-cov-8.128205_pt1 | contig 11833 bp, 12 predicted proteins | sample MGYA00514188_ERZ779622 | MGnify/ENA primary metagenome ERZ779622 (study PRJEB29562, sample SAMEA4376702) | mouse gut metagenome | isolation source: Cecum | study: EMG produced TPA metagenomics assembly of the A DSS colitis mouse model was used to assess the...
CCCGTGCGTTCGGAAAGAGTTGACCGTTCCACGCATTATGACTCTACCAAGCTCAGTAGTGTGACGACCCACGCCTGAGCGAGGGAATGAAAAGGATCGTCTGCGCTCGGAGAAATTCCTGTGGAAGTGCTTTCGGACGGGAGTTCAACTCTCCCCGCCTCCACCATTAAAATCGCTGGTCGAACCCAAAGCTATGAGATCATCGTCTTGTGGCATGGGTTCTGGCTGGCCCTCGACTTGACCGCTCAGGTTTGACCTGGGCGGTCAAGTCGCGTTTTGGGGAGGCCCGCGCGCCTGTCCCAGGGGACTGACAAGCCCGGAGCTGCCCCAGGAGCTCCACGGTCTCCCGTATCGCGTTTCTGGCCTGGGGCCCTGGTGGTTTATACTCCTGGAACCTTGGACGCGATACGGAGCTCCTGGGGCTTGTTTCTGCAAGCTCGGCTTGTTGTTGTTGGCGTTGCCGTTGCTGTTGACATTGCAGAAGTTGTTGGAGTTGGTCGCATTAGGAGAACGCTCCCACCAGTTGTTCGCAGACAGGGCAACAAAACAGGACTTGACCCACAAGCGTTGAATTAGTCCGGGAGGTCTTTATATCGGGCGCGATCTGGACGCCTGATACCGGAAATAAGTTTGGCCTCCTCGTTGATAAGCTCGCCCCAGGTCATGAAGGCGCTCTCAAAACCTTTGAAGTTCTCAGGATTTTTGCGGAGAACTCCCGCAAGAAGACCAAGTTGACGGTCAAGAAAGGGAAGCTATGGATAAGCAAAAGAAGACACTGACATTTTCCATTGAGGGAAAGATTATCACCGATGTTGCCAGAGAGCATTTTTATGTCAGGAATGACATGGCTAAGGCCCTGGACCTTCTGTGCTGTGGGCTCCAAAGTGACAAACTGAACGAGTATGAGCAGATGGCTTTAGCTCTCCGGGTGTTAGACGGAAAGGCTGAAATTCGAGGAACGTACCCTGGTGACAGTTATGGTATCTATGACTTGGATGAACCAGATGGACGGTTCAGGATTGCAGACCACATTAACAAACTGGTGGAGAAGCTGGAGACTGCCGAGACCGAACTGCGTGACTTGCAGATGCAATTCAACATTGAGTTGCAGGGCCAGCCATAAGGCCGCCTGATAGCAGATCGCTGCTCAGAGACAGCTCGCAAGGGTGGATACTCGATTTTCTTGTGCTCCCATAGGGCCCAACTGGAGCCAAGGAGGTACAAGAGCTTGGTGAGTACCTGCTGTTCATTCACCACCAGGCGTGCCAGATGGCTTCTCCCCTGACCGCTCCCTGCATCTACGGGGCTGCCACCACAATCGAGTGGGTGGTTCGGGACTTTATCCAGGACAAGGAGAACAGCCCCTGCATCTATAAGGGGATGCCATTGCACACGGAATACCGTATTTTCGTTGACTGCGACAGCAAAACAGTCATTGGCCACACCTCTGCCGTGGGGTAAAAAGTGCAAAACCCGGGAGGAAACAGGCCGAAAGCTGGCATTCCGGCGTAAAAAAGTAAAACTGGTAGACATCCGGTAGACGTCCTAAAATATGGAAAGCCTCCAACCCTTTGCAGCACAAGGAATTGGAGGCCTTTTTGGTAGACATTTGGTAGACGGGGAGACGTGGAACAGCCCGGATTTTTCAGCAAGGTACACTGCCGTCTGTACTGATCCGCTTCACTGAGCAGTTGGATGACGGAGGGGTGGCTTGCTTATCAGCTCAATTGCCTGCTTGCCGCTTATATGCTCAATTGTCAGTTCCAGAACACAAAGCGCCGGCATTTCTTTCGCAATCAGCTGCCTTGCGGCGGTGCCTTCCGGTGCATACTTTAACGCTATTTTCTCCGCCGCCGCCGTTTTTTCCGCCTCCGTCTCCAAAATTCGTATGGTACCGAAAACAATTGCGCTTCGAAAATAAGTGGTATATTTTTCAGGGACAACAAGGTCTTGTTCAATAACACAAAAAGAGGCCTTTGGGTTCCTGCTGACCGCATCCAGTTTATGTCCTTGCTTTCCCCCATGGAAATAAATCTTGCCATTTGCAAAGACGTAACTAATGGGGACCGCATAAGGATACCCACCGTCTCCAAAGAGGGCCAGCGTTCCTGATGTTCCCCGCTTTAAAATCTCAGCGGTCTCCACCTCGGACAGCTGCTGCTTTTTTCGCCGCATTTCTCGGAACATAGCCATCTCTCCTTTTGAAATCAATTCAGTGCGACAGCCCTTCCCCGAATTTCTGAGGCTTCGGGGAAGGACTGTTGTTGAAGCAAACGGACTGGTTCACCGAATGGCGATCGCCATTCCTTTTTGCAGCGCATAGGGATTATAACAACCGAAGCAGTTAGAGAGAGGGAGGACCTCCGGTTTGAGTTTCAGGCCCAGCTGTTCCTCCGCAAAAGCCCGGCGTGCCATCATGCGCTGATAGACCTGGGGATATAGCTTCTGAATCCGAGAGCGCAGGGACTCGTCCGCGATCAGCAGTCCATCTTCCACATTGGGGGTGCAGTATTCCGGATCAGTGGGAATAATGTCCAGCTGGAACATCATTCCGCTCTGGATCAAAGCCTCAGAGCCTTCATAGATCGGGGAGCACATCCACTCCTCATAGCCGATCATATGGCCCGGGTTCAGGCTCCAGCCATACTTCTCTTTGGGGAACTGGGTCTGGATCATCGTGTAAATGTCTCCGCAGGATACTCCAATTCCAATCATTTCCAGCCAGTTGAAGCAGGCGGCTATGTAAGGCTTGGCGATGTTCTCCATAAAATGCTCGCCGCCTTTCACGTCGCTGCTGTCTCGGGCCAAAGCGACGTGACGGCAGGTCAGGCCGCCCTCCAGGCCTACGCTGACGACCAGCTCATCTCCCAGCTCCACTTTATGGTCGGAGGGGCTGATAAGGCCCCGACGGGTATTGACGCCTCCCACCACATAAGGATGGCAGGATACAGGCTGCCCCCAGGTCTGGATCACAGATACGATCTCACGCTCCGACATCCCGGGCTGCACATGCTCCAGCATCCGCAGGACCGACTCCGAGGCGCTTGCCGCCCCAAACTCGAGCTCCGCGGCGGCCTCCGCGCCGATACGGCAGCGCAGGCCGTCTGGTGCGGCGATCAGCATATCTGTAACGTTGACCAGCTGTTCCCGTCTGCCCGCCGCGGCGGCCAGTCCCGTCACAAGATACTCCGGCATCCCCGAGATGGCACGGAAATCCTTTCCATGCTTTGAACTCATCAGCTTCCAATCCACCAGGCCGATTTTCATTCCGTGCTTGATGCCGCACTGCTTCGCTGTGTGCTCTACAGATACAAATTCATCCATAGGCTGATTGGGCAGAGACAGGCACTGACACAGGACCCCTGTGATGGGAATCCGGGCTGTTTCGGCCAGATTCAGGCACTCGTTGCCCAGTGCGCAAAATACATCACCCTCCTGATAAATAAACAACAGCGCCTCTTCAAACCGGGGGTCTACACCGGTGTAGAATTTAAAACTTCCATAGTGCTCCCGGTCTGCGTAAATCACAACAGCGTCCAGCTCCCGGCCAGCCATTGCCTGGCGCAGCTTCTCCAGCCGAGCATGGAAAACCTCCTCAGGCACCACCGGCTTCTCGGCCGGAAAGCCCAGCTCAGGAAGCTGGACAGAACGATACTCCAAGTCTTTTACGGTAATCATAACAATTTCCTCCTCATTAACTCTCACTGATTCCCAGGTAGCTCTCCTGGACGGACGGATCGTTGAGCAGCTGCTCCCCCGTTCCTTCCATGACGATTTCCCCTGTTTTGATCACATAGGCCCGGTCGGCGACCTCTAAGGCCAGAAATGCGTTCTGTTCCACCAAAAGGATTGTCTGCCCACGCTTTTTGTTGATCTCTACGATCCGGCCAAACATTTCGTCGATCACAATGGGGGCCAGCCCCAACGATGGCTCATCCAGACACAGCAGCTTTGGGCGGGACATCAGCGCCCGGCCCACCGCCAGCATCTGCTGCTCGCCGCCGGACAGGGTGCCGGCCGTCTGCCGTATGCGCTCGCGCAGCCGGGGAAACAGCGTCAGCACTTCTTCCAGGTCCTGGGCAGCCCCTGCCTTGTCACCCTTGCGGGGCCAGGTGCCTACCATCAGGTTTTCCCGCACAGTCAGCCCCGAAAAAATGCGCCGCCCCTCCGGGACCAGGGAGATACCGGACCGTACTACCTCATGCTCGTGTCTGGGCAGCGGCGCCCCGTTGAACCATATCTCGCCGGAGGTCACTTTTTTCTCCCCCACGATGGTCCGCATGGTTGTGGACTTGCCCGCCCCGTTAGCGCCAATGATCGAGACGATTTCTCCCGCGTTGACGTGCATGGAGACGCCGTGTAGGGCGTGAATCCCGCCGTAGTACACGTCGATGTTCTGAACATCCAGCAGTTTTTCAGTCATAACGCTTCCGCCTCCTGTCCCCCAAATAGGCCTGGATGACCTCTGGGTCCTTCTGGACCTGGGCCGGAGTCCCCTGCCGAAGGACCTCCCCCAGATTCAGAACGCACAACTTATCGCACAGGCTGGCCACCAGGTCCATGTGGTGCTCGATCAGCAGAGTGGTCAGATGAAAGTCCTGATGCACCTGCTGAAGCAGCGCGACCAGCTCGTTGCACTCGTCGTTGTTCATCCCGGCAGCCGGCTCGTCCAGCAGCAAAAACTTGGGGTCAGTGGCCAGAGCCCGGGCGATCTCCAGTTTGCGCTGCATGGCGTAGGGCAGGCTGCCCGCCTTCATGTCCTGCTTGTCCAACAGGCCGAACCGGTCCAGGAACTCTCTGGCCCGCTGCTTGGTCTCCCGCTCCGTCCGCTTTACAACAGGGAGCCCTAAAAAAGCCGCCAGACGTGAATATTGAGGCACCGCATGCAGGCCGATCTCCACATTTTCCTCTACTGTCATCTGCGGGAACAGGCGGATATTCTGATAGGTGCGGCTGATGCCCATTTTACATATTTCATCCGCCCGTTTTTTGAGTACACTCTTCCCGTCAAACAGGATGTCTCCCTGCGTTGGAGTGACGCTGCCGGTCATAGCGTTGAACATGGTGGTCTTGCCCGCGCCGTTTGGGCCGATCAGGCCAAACAGCTCTCCTTGCCGAACTGAAAAGCTGACGTCGCTGTTGGCCTTCAGGCTGCCGAATTGAATTGTGACGTTCCGCACTTCAATCACCGGTTTTGTCTCCATACTTATCCCGCCTCCTTTCGCCCGGTCGTCCTCCATGCCCATACGCGCTTGATCCACCGCCACAGACGTTTCAATTCTCCGGCGATCTCTTTGTTGCCAAACAGGCCTTCCGGACGAAACAGCATGATCACCACAAACAGCAGTCCGTAGATCACCAGCCGCCACATGGCAAAGGCCCGGAGGACCTCCGGCATAGCAGCCAGGATAATGGCGGCCATCATCGGGCCGGACAGACTGTTCACCCCGCCAAACACCACCGCGGCGTTCAGGTCGGTGGATTTTGCGCTGCCGTAGGTGGTGGGATACATGGTCGTCGCGTAGAAGGCGTACAGGGCACCGGCAAAGCCGCAGGTGAAGCCGCTGATGGCCAGCGCCCACATCTTATTGCTCATAATGTTCATGCCCATCATTTCCGCCGCTACTTCCTGCTGGCGAATGGCGATGAGATTTTTTCCATAGTGGGATTTGAGATAATTTCGAATCAAAAACAGGATCACCAGAGTGCAGATTACGACTACCGTCAATGTAGTCTTGCGTGGAATACCGGTCAGGCCCATCGCGCCCTTGATGTAGGGTTTGAAGTTTGCGGAGACCAGCCGCACCGCCTCGCCGAAGCCTAGCATACAAACGGCAAAGTAGTCGCCGGTCAGTTTGTTTTTCAGAACAGGGAAGCCAATCAGCACCGCCGCCGCTGTAGACACAAGCGCCCCCAGCAAAACGGCCAGAAGGAAAGGAATATGTCCGTAGATATGGAAGCAGGCGGCAAAATAGGCGCCGATGGACATAAAGCCCGCCTGACCCAGGGAAAACATCCCGCCGTAGCCGGTGAGGACCGTACAGCCGGATACCGCAATCATATTGATGCCCGCCAACAGGAGCACAGTAGCTGTGTATTTCATTGCATATCCACCTCTCAGCTCTTTTCCTTGCTGTTTTTGCCAAAGAGGCCGTTTGGCATTAGCAGCAGGACAACGATCAGCACGGCATAGGAGAATAGATCCCGATAGGTGGAGGAGATGTACCCGGAGATCATGGTCTCCAGCACCCCAAGCAGAAGCCCGCCTATCACGGCACCGGGCAGACTGCCCAGGCCACCGATGACGCTGGCAATAAAGGCCTTGGTGGAAATACCGCCCATTGCGGGATAGACCGCATATTTAAAGCCGAAGAAAAAGCCGGCGATCCCCGCGCACAGTCCGGAAATGGCAAACACCAGAAAGGAGATCGTATTGGTATTGATTCCCATCAGGCCTGCGGTGTTTGTGTCCAGCGCGCTGGCCCGAATGGCCACGCCATAAATAGTCTTGTCAAGAAACAGCCACAGGAAAACAAGGATCACAAGACAGCTCACCAGCGCGAGAATATCCACAAAGCCCACGTTCACCGGTCCGATCGCAATGGTCCTTATTGGCCAGGCATAGTTGACCTGCTTGATATTTCCTCCCAAGATCAAGGTCATTAGATTGACGATGAAGATGTCCACGCCCATCGCCGCGATCATCAGAGTAAGCCGGGAGGAGCCTTTGGTCCGCATAGGACGATAGGCCACCAGCTCGGTCGCCAGCGAAATAATAATGGTAATCAGCACCGCCGCCGCAAATGCGCCCCAGATGGGCAATCCAAAGGAGTTGACCGCAAAAAGACAGGCAAACGAACCCATCATCATCATGGCGCCGAAGGCAAAGTTGGTAAAGTCAAAAATGCTGTAGATCAGCGCATAGCCCACCGCCAACAGAGCATAGATGCCGCCGATAGACATTCCTGTGATCGCTTGCTGCAGGAATATGGCCATAATATCACCCTCATTTCATACATACGATCCGATGGTCTGTACTTTAAATCGCTATGGGGCTTGGTGTCAGGCACCAAACCCCATTAAGCTGAATCTGGATTTATTATTTCGCCTTGGGATCAAACACCTTGTACAGCTCAAATCCGCCGTCTTTGATGGTCATAATGGTAACTGCCTTGTCCACAGGGTTGTGGGTGGCCGGATCAATGGTCAGGGTCCCGGTAAAGACGGGCGCGTCCTGAATGTCGTCCAGCGCGGCCCGGATGTCGGCGCTGTCCAGGCTGTTGGCCTCTTTGATGGCAGCCTCTAGCAGCATCAGGCAGTCAAGGCCGTAGTAGCAGAACATGTTAGCGCCCATGCCGTGCTTGGCCTGGAAGTCGGCCCGATAGTCCTCATAGGCCGGGTCGTCGTCGATCAATCCGGTAGAGACAAAGCTGCCCTCCAGTTCCTCAGCTGCCTCCAGCAGCTCATTGCCATACACGGAATCTGGAAGAACGAAGGGCACATCGATCCCCAGCTCACGGGCCTGCTGAGCAGCCAGCACGCCGTAGCGGATGTTAGTGGCGGGGAAGAAGATGGCTTCACAGTCAGTAGCGCCGATGTTGGTCAGCTGCGCCCGGAAGTCAATGTCGTTCTCATTGAAGCCCTCGGTACGGGTGATGGTTCCGCCGGCGTTGGTGAAAATCTCAGTAAATAGATTTTCCATGCCCACAGAATAGGAGTTTGTCACGCAGGTCAGCACGCCCACCTTGGTGATACCCTCGTCGATCAGGAAGTTGGCCAGGCCCTCGGCCTGATAGTTGTCAGTGAAGCATACCCGGAACATCCAGTCATACACCTCGCCGGTCTGCTCATTGACCGTACAGGCGGCGTTGGTGGCTGACAGGGCGATCAGGGGTACGCCGCCGGCAGTGACCACCGGCTGAGCGGAGGTAGCCCCGGCGCTGTAAGTGGGGCCCAGGATGGCGATGCACTTATCCTGCTCGATCATCTTGGTGGCGGCGGGAGCCACTTCTTCCACGCCGCGGGCGATGTCATAGGTGACCAGCTCTACCTTGTAACCCAGCCAACCACCGTTGGCGTTGACCTCGTCCAGATAGTCCTGCATGGCCGCGGTGGTGGGAACGCCAAGGTAATCGTCCGGGCCGGAAATAACAGCCAGATGCCCGACTTTAACGGTGCCCTTGAAGTCGCCTTCCGGCTGTGCCTGGCCCTGGGAACCGCCGGAAGAGGGCGGCGTGGTGCCAGAGGTGTTTCCCGCTGTGCCGCAGGCAGCTAAGCTCAGCGTCATCGCGGCGGCCAGAATTACAGCAATCCATCTTTTCATGTTTATACCTCCTACTAAATTGTTGTTTGGGATCTATGTCCAGCTCCGGAAGCGGAGCAAAACATACCTGGAATTAATTGCTAAACTTTAGTTATTAATTAAGGAAAAGTTTCCCTCCACGGCGAAGGATTTTTCGCCGTGGAGGCGGCGTTCAGGAATGAATCAGCTCCTCATCAATCATAACGCCGGTCATCAGATACTGATAAAACATAATCGAGGCAGATAAAATCAGGTTGTTTTTGGAGGCGCATACATAGGTGCGTTCCAGCAAATACTGTTCATCCCGGACAGCTTCCCAGATGTACTGCTTATACTCCTCCTTCACTTGAGTAAAGAATTCCGGCCAATCCTCCTGGAGCGTTCCCCCCAGGTAAATCACCTCCGGATCGTAAAGATTCACACAGTTGGCAATCCAAACCGCGGCATAATGGGCCGCTTCTGTTAAAACTTCAGTGCATAAATGATTCCCCGATTTCGCGGCAGCTACGCAGGAAGGAAAATCCATCCCGGTCCGCTCCTCAATGCTGGTGCGGGCGATGTGGGTGCGGAGACAGCCATATCGTCCGCAGCTGCATCGGACGCCGTTGGAGCCGACCAGAATATGACCGAGCTCACCCATTGCGTTGTGCTTTCCCGTTTGGACCCTGCCTCGGCTGATATAGGCAGCACCTACACCGCTTCCCACATCAATGATCAACGCATTTTGCCGCTTGTCCGCCGTTCCATAAATCAGTTCCGCCATCGCCTCCGCCTTGACATTGTTTTCGATCAACACGGGGAGTGGCCTGGGGAGGAGCCGCTGCAGCTGCTCCATCAGGGGGTAATTCTTCCAGTTGAGCTGTGGAGACTGGCGGATCACCCCGTTTTTTCGGTCTACATATCCGGGGACCGCAATGCCAAGCCCGATCAAATTGTCCTGCTGCTCCGGGGTAAGGCGCTGATACAAGGTCCCGATGATATCCGCCAGAAGCTGTGTCACCTCTTCCAGCGGCTGGCTCTCCGAAATAGATGTGCTGTAGCTGGTGACGACCTGCTGGCCAATGTCCAACACGCCGCCCCTGATGATGCCTACGTCAATCTCAATCGCCATCGTCAACACCTTTTCCGGCACGATGTTCAGCTGGATCGCGTTGCGCCCAATTTTCCCGTCCGCGGCCAGACCGCATTCTGAAACCAGACCGTCTTCGATCAGGGCGGCGATGATCTTGCCAACACTGGTGGGCGTCAGATCGATCATGCGGGTGAGCTCAGACCGGGATATCCCCACATGACGGCGAATCAAATTGTACAGTTTCTTTTTATTGTAATCTCTGACCCAAAACGCACTGTGCTTTACATCCGTTCTCTGCATGTCCTCATAGTTCCTTTACCTATTTATCGGTTCGCTCCGGTTCAGTCTCTGCCGCGCAGGTATTTGTCGTCCAGGCTGATTTTTTCCAGAAGGACTGCCATCAGGGAAACACGTGGCACAATGGTATCCAGCTGAAGCCGCTCCTCGGGGGAGTGGCAGCCAAAGGAGGCGGGGGCCAGACCATCCAGCGTGGGGCAGTTCAGCACGGTGGAGGCGCTGTCCGCCCCACCTCCGCTGCACCGCTCTTCCAGGGGGAAGCCCATCTCCTCACTGGTAGCGCGGACCAGCTCGACCAGAGGATCCACCCAGGGCAGCTTGGGCATGGGACCGAAGCCGCCCTCCGGCCAGAAGGTGATGCTGGTGGTCGTCCCGGGCACATATGTAATGGACTCTACCTGCTTTAGGAACGCGTCGATCTCCGGCTTCGGGTCCCAGTTAAAAATACGGTAACGCAGCATGGCATAGGCGTTGTCCGCTACGCAGCAGTCACCGGTCCCGCCCTTGATCCAGCATACCACCAGGTACACATTGGGAAATTCCCGGTTGAGAATGTCGTTGAGTTTCCGGGTCAGCTCCACCAGCGCGTTCGCGCCCTCCTCAGGATTTACACCGGCGTGCGCCATCTTTCCCTTCACATTGATCTCGTAGTAGAGCGACCCGGCCCGGGCCGTTGTAAATGTGTCCGCACCCTCGGGCCCCTCCATGCAGAAGGCCAGGTCCATGTCCTGGGAATAGTGCTTCAGCCACTTAGTGGAAGAGGGAGAGGTGAGCTCCTCGTCCGGGTTGAATACGAACAATAACTCGCCGTAGTCCTCAAAACCGAGCTCATTCAGCACCCGCAGCGTGTACAGAGAACCCAGAATGCCATGGGTACAGTCGCTGACGCCCGCGCCATAAGCCATTCCGTCCTCAATGCGGAAGGAATTTTTCTCCGCGGTCCCCTCCGGCCACACAGTATCCATGTGGGCGTAAAACATAATCTTTACTTTGCCCTTTCCGCGTCTGCGGCCCACCACAGTGCTGCCATATTCAGGGTCTGTGTGGTATGTCACCTCGCAGCCCATCTCCTCCAGCCGGCCGCCCAAATAGCGGGCCGTCTGCTCCAGGCCGTGGAGCGTTTTGGTTCCACGGTCGATACCGGTCAGATATTTCGCGGTCTCAATAACCTCGTCATAGAGACTGGCGGTCAATTCTTTCTCCCGTTCGTACATAATAATGGATACCTCCCGACAATGCTTTGTTGCTTGTGCTAAAATTGCGTTGACAATTTGTTCGGAAAATGATAAACTAAGTTTATAAACTAAGGTTAGCATAGCGGTGGATCGAAGTCAATTATGAGTTTCGACATTTTTCTTTCAACATTTTTATGCATATTAAATAATTTCATTTTTACTTTTTAAAATTTTTTTATGAAAAATGAGGTGCTGATACATGGAAATCGGCGATTATCATGCCATTCTGGATCTGCTTATTATTTTCTATGGTCTGAGCGGGCTGACCGCCTGCCTGAAAATGCACCGGACACACAGGCTGTCCTCCAGCCGGCTTATTGTGCCAAATGGCATGGCTCCGGAGGAGTGCGCCGACCCGGAGGCGTATCTGCGCTGTATCCTGCCCAGGGCGGCAATCTTTTCCCTGGTAAATCTGATGTGCGGCGGAGTTAATCTGATTTGCGTTTTTCTTCCGGATGTGTTCCCTTCCCTGCTGCTCAATATCACCATTCCCACATTTCTTTCGAATCTCCTGATTTTTGGAGTGTCACTGAGGCGAGCCGTCAAGCGCTTTTGGCCGGGCTGATCTGTCACGCCTTAGTTGCCCCAGGGAAGATACATAGCCCCGCCTCCAATTTCGGAGGCGGGGCTATTTTTTATTGATTTTATAGACGGAAATCGTCTTATAACTTCTTACAAGCCTTTATAGAAAACGGCAAAAACCATTGATTTTTCAAGGTTCTTGCCGTTTCTGCTTATATCACGCCGTATCTCTTTACAAGCCCACTTTTGGAGCAAGGGCGGCAAAATAGCGTCAAAAATTTAGGCGCATGAACAGGAGGACGACATGAAAAACGAGCTTTTAGACAAGGGCATTATACTCCCGTCCGGCGAAATCGGCAAGGATAAGATAAACCTTGTAGCCGGGGCAATCACGCAGCCATTCGC
>ERZ779622.1119-NODE-1119-length-11824-cov-8.397230_pt1 | contig 11824 bp, 11 predicted proteins | sample MGYA00514188_ERZ779622 | MGnify/ENA primary metagenome ERZ779622 (study PRJEB29562, sample SAMEA4376702) | mouse gut metagenome | isolation source: Cecum | study: EMG produced TPA metagenomics assembly of the A DSS colitis mouse model was used to assess the...
ACACCATGCAGTCCCACGAGCGCTGCTCCGTGGTGGAGGTCATGGGCCGCCACGCCGGCTATCTGGCCCTGTATGTGGGCATCGCCGTGGGGGCCACCGCCGTGCTCATCCCCGAGCGGCCGGTGGACTTTGAGCGGGATGTCATTGAGAACATCCGGCGGGCCCGCCTGGCCGGCACCACCCACTATATGATCGTGGTGGCGGAGGGCGCCGGCAAAGCGTTTTATATCGGCCAGCAGATCAATGAGGCTATCGGCATCGACCCCCGGGTCACTGTGCTGGGTCACATCCAGCGGGGCGGCTCCCCCACCGCCCGGGACCGGGAGACCGCCAGCCGCATGGGCTACGCGGCGGTCCAGACCCTGGTGGGCGACAAGGGCAACCGTATTATCTCCCTGGTTGACGGACAGATCAGAGACCTGGACATGGAGGAGGCCCTGGCCATGACCAAGCAGTTCCAGATGGACCGCTACGACATTCTGGAGGCTTTGACCAACAACGGAACCAGCCATTTCAGATAAAAAGAGAGCCCGGACGGGATAAACCCGTCCGGGCATCTTTTACATCTCTGCCAGGAGCTGTTCCAGCTCCTCCCCGGAGAAGCGGTAGACCTGGTCGCAGAACTGGCAGGTCAGCTCGGCCCGGCCTTGTTCCCGGATCAGCTCGGTCAGGTCCTTCCTGCCCATGCTGATGAGGGCCCTGGACACCCGCTCCCGGGAGCAGTAGCACCGATATTCCACCGGGTGTTTTTCCAGGATGTCCAAGTCGAAGCCGCTCAAAACGGCCCGGAGCAGGCCCTCGCCGTCCAGGCCGCCGGCCAGGGCGGAGCTGACGGAACCCAGGCTGTGGACCCCGGCCTCAATTTTGGAGATCAGCTCCTCGCCGGCCCCGGGCAGGAGCTGGATGATATAGCCTCCGGCGGCGGTGACAGACTGGTCCAGCCCCACCAGCACCCCCAAAGCGCAGGCAGTGGGAATCTGCTCGCTCTCCACAAAGTACATGGCCAGATCGTCGGCGATCTCCCCGGAAAACAGACCGATAGAGCCCACGTAGGGCTCCTTGAGGCCGATATCCTTGATGACGGTGAGGGTGCCGTCCGTCCCCACGGCCCGGCCTACGTCCAGCTTGCCGGGGCGCTGCTCCATCAGCTCCACCTGGGGGTTTTGGACGTAGCCCCGGACGTTGCCCCGGTGGTCGGAGACAGCCAGAATCGTGCCAAGCGGCCCGCCTCCCTTGATCTGGAGGGTGAGGGCCCCTTTTTCCTCCTTGAGCATGTCCCCCATGAGGGAGGCCCCCATAAGGGTGCGGCCCAGTGCGGCGGTGGCGGTGGGCAAAAGCTTGTGGATGTTCCGGGCCCGCTCCACAATATCCCGGCCGGTGATGGCGGCGGCCTTTACAAGGCCGTCAGCCGTAATCGCTCTGACGATTTCGTTGGTCATAGGTCAGATTTCCTTTCTCGCGGTGAAAAAGATGCGCGGTTCGTTTGGCTTGGGCGCGCGCATTTTCAGATCTCCGAAGGTGCGGATATCCGTGAAGCCCGCTTCCTCCAGCAAGACGGTCAGCTCGGGGACGGTATAGGCCCGCTCCCGGTGCAGCTCCTCCCCCCGGCCCCACTGGCCGGTGGATTCGTCCAGACGGAAGATGTCCATGAAGTAGGAGCAGATGCGGCTTCTCTTTGAAAACTCCGCCCGCCACACGCAGTAGGTATCCTCGGTCTCGTCCAGAAAGATCTGGCCGTCCAGCCCCTCCAGCTTGGCGGAAGAGTTGATATCGAAGAGAAACAGCCCCCCCGGCGTGAGGAAGAGGCGGACCCGCTGAAAGGCCCGCCGGAGCTTTTTGGGGTCGGTGACGTAGTTGACGCTGTCCAGGCAGCAGACGCAGGCGTCCACCGTGCCGTAGAGGTCCAGGTTTTCCATGCTCTGGCACAGGAAAATGGGCTCGACAGGGGAGCCCCCCCGGTTCTTGTCCGCCGCCCGGGAGAGCATCTCCGGGGACTGGTCCACGCCGATCAGCTCATAGCCCCGGAGGGCCAGCTCCCTTGTGAGGGATCCGGTGCCGCAGGCCAGGTCCAGTACAGTGTTCCCGGGCAGGGGATTTTTCCGAAAGTGCTTTTCGATGTAGTCGGCCCAGGCGGAATAGTCCACGTCATAGGTCAGCGCGTCGTAGCAGCCGGCCAGGAAATCGTAGCTGCTCATTTCTGCTCCGCTTTCAGCCGGGGGACGATGGTCTGATAGCCCCCCGCCCCGTAGTGGAGGCAGCGGTTCACCCGGCTGATGGTGGCGCTGGAGGCCCCGGTCTTTTCCAGAATCTCGCTGTAGATCAGCCCTTCGTCCAGCAGGAGGGCCACGTCCATCCGCTGCTGCATGGCCTTCAGTTCTGAGACGGTGCACAGGTCATCCAGAAACTTGCGGCACTCCTCCTCGTTCTGGATGCTGACGATGGCCCGATACAGGGCGTCGCTGCTCTGCTTGTCTAAAAATTTTGACATGTGACCTGCCTGCCTTTCTCTGGTTTTTCCAGCAGAAAATATTTTTCTGATTCCTGTCCCCGCGAAGGCGGGAACACGGAAAAGTATGGGAACTGTTATTCCTATTTTAACACACTGACGTAAAAAAGTAAACTTAAAAAAACAAAGAAAAGCACAAATAGCCGGGGTGGGAATAGGATAAAAAAAGGAGGTGCGGTCATGGAGGAGATCAAGGTGATCTGGGAGGAGGAGACGCGCGTTCTGACCCTGGAGGGAGAGCCGGTATTGAAATACGCCCTGTCCTGGCCCCGGGTGGAGGGGGCCGGTCTGGGAGGACGGTGGATTGGCCGGTACTATGTCCGGCTGGCGGATCAGTGGAGGCGGCGCTGGGAACGGGAGGTCTACTGGCGCGCCTGTCTGGAGCTGGCCGCCGGTCGGGAGGCGTCCAGGCCCTTTACTCCCTGGACAGGGGAGCTGACCGGGGAGACCGCCCTTCTTCGGGACGGCGTACTCAGCCTGCGGTTTTTCGGCTGCGAGGTCCGGGGGAACGGCCGTCCCGCCCGGGTGCGCTGGGGGGACGTGTGGAAGATTCGGGAGGGGACGCCCAAGCCGCTGAAGGAGCTGTTTGGGAAAAGGGGCTGGAAAAGGGGGCTGTGGCGGTCCATTTGCCGGCAGGGGGAGGCGCGGCGGCAGGCCGGGGACTGTTTCCTGGACGGCGGCTGGTCTCAAAAAGCCAAGAAGTCCCGCCCTCTCCGGGGCTGGTGCCTGACGGAGGAGGGGGTGGAGGTCTCTCTGCCCCAGTGCGCCGTCTCCCCGGCGGCGGAGGGATGCCCGGTGTTTACCGTGCCGCTGGAAGAATCAAAACAGGACGCCTGACGGCGTCCTGTTTTTGGTATCGGCTGCTTACACCTTGGGACCGGCGGCCACCAGGGCCTTGCCGGCGTCGTTGCCGGTGTACTTGACAAAGTTCTTCACGAAGCGGCTGGCCAGGTCCTTGGCCTTCTCGTCCCACTGAGCCGCGTCGGCGTAGGTGTCCCGGGGGTCCAGGATGGCGGGATCGACGCCGGGCAGAGAGGTGGGAACCTCAAAGCCGAAGTAGGGGATGGTCTTGGTCTCAGCCTTGAGGATGGAGCCGTCCAGAATGGCGTCGATGATGCCGCGGGTGTCCTTGATGGAGATGCGCTTGCCGGTGCCGTTCCAGCCGGTGTTCACCAGATAAGCCTTGGCGCCGGATTTCTCCATGCGCTTGACCAGCTCCTCGCCGTACTTGGTGGGGTGCAGCTCCAGGAAGGCCTGACCGAAGCAGGCGGAGAAAGTGGGGGTGGGCTCGGTGATGCCCCGCTCGGTGCCGGCCAGCTTGGAGGTAAAGCCGGACAGGAAGTAATACTGAGTCTGCTCCGGGGTCAGGATGGACACGGGAGGCAGCACGCCGAAAGCGTCAGCGGACAGGAAAATCACGTTCTTGGCGGCGGGACCGCGGGAGACGGGCCGCACAATCTTCTCAATGTGGTCGATGGGGTAGGACACGCGGGTGTTCTCGGTGACGGACTTGTCGGCGAAGTCGATCTTGCCCTCGGAGTCCACAGTGACGTTCTCCAGAAGAGCGTTGCGGCGGATGGCGTTGTAGATGTCGGGCTCGGCGTCCTTGTCCAGATTGATGACCTTGGCGTAGCAGCCGCCCTCGAAGTTGAACACGCCCTCGTCGTCCCAGCCGTGCTCGTCGTCGCCGATGAGCAGGCGCTTGGGATCGGTGGACAGGGTGGTCTTGCCGGTGCCGGACAGGCCGAAGAAGATGGCGGTGTTCTCACCGTTCATGTCGGTGTTGGCGGAGCAGTGCATGGAGGCGATGCCCTTCAGGGGCAGGTAGTAGTTCATCATGGAAAACATGCCCTTCTTCATCTCGCCGCCGTACCAGGTGTTGATGATGACCTGCTCACGGCTGGTGATGTTGAAGATGGCGGCGGTCTCGGAGTTCAGGCCCAGCTCCTTGTAATTGGTCAGCTTGGCCTTGGAGGCGTTGTAGGAGACGAAATCGGGCTTGAAGCTCTTCAGCTCCTCAGCGGTGGGCTGGATGAACATATTCTTCACGAAGTGGGCCTGCCAGGCCACCTCCATGATGAAGCGGATGGCCATGCGGGTGTCCTTGTTGGTGCCGCAGAACACGTCCATCACGTACAGCTTCTTGTTGGACAGCTCCTCAATGGCCAGCTTCTTGCAGGCCTCCCAGGCCTCCTGGCTGGCGGGCTTGTTGTCGTTCTTGAACTCGTCGGAGGTCCACCACACGGTGTCCTTGGAGTTTTCGTCCATGACGATGAACTTGTCCTTAGGGGAGCGGCCGGTGTAGATGCCGGTCATCACGTTGACAGCGCCCAGCTCGGTCATCTGACCCTTCTCAAAGCCCTCCAGGGTCGGGTCCATCTCCGCCTCGTACAGCTCCTCGAAAGAGGGGTTGTAGACAATCTCCTTGATGCCGGTAATGCCGTACTTTTCCAGACCGTAAGTTTCCATAGATAAGTTCCTCCTTATAAAATGGTAAAAATGGTCATCCATTCAGATCGTGCCCTATTTTACCCTATTTTTTGGGGGTTTGCAATAGACAACTGATCGAAATTGACGAAATGGTCAAAAGGGTCAAAGCAGACCCCGCAGAGCGCGGGACAGTTGGGCAAATTGGGGAATGGACAGCCGCTCCCCCCGGATGCCGGCGGGCAGAGAGCACCGCTGGATGGCTTGTGCGATCTCCTCTCTGGGCATCCCCAGACCGGCGGCCAGGCTGTTGGCCAGCGTCTTGCGGCGCAAGGCGAAGGAGGCCCTCACCACCCGGAAGAAGTGGTCCGGGTCGTCCGCCTCGGCCGGCGCCGGGCGGGGGACCATGCGTACCACCGCCGAGGTCACCTTGGGGGCGGGGAGAAAGCAGTCCGGGGGCACCTCGAAGAGGTACTCCGGGGCAGTATGGTACTGGCAGAATACGGAGAAGGCCCCGTAGTCCGCCGTCCCCGGGGCGGCGCACACCCGTTTGGCCACCTCCCGCTGAATCATCACCGTGATAGAGTCAAAGCATCCCGCCTCAATCAGCGCCGTGATGGCGGGGGTGGTGATGTTGTAGGGCAGGTTGGCGCAGGCGACAGCCCGCGCACACTGAAACTTTTCCCTGACCAGGGCGGAAATATCCGTTTTCAGGATATCTCCTGATACCACCTCCGCATTGGGACAGTCCCCCAGTGTCTCGGCTAAAATAGGCAGCAAGGCCCGGTCCAGCTCCACGCTGACCACCCGATCCGCCAGGCCGGCCAGTTCACGGGTCAGCGGCCCGATGCCCGGCCCTACCTCCAGCACTCCGACGCCCGGCGCCGCTCCGGAGGCGGCGGCGATGTCTCGGGGCACCCAGTCCTGGATGAGGAAGTTCTGCCCCATGGATTTGGAGAACCGGAACCCGTGCCGGGCCAGTAAGGATCTAATCTGGTCAATGTCGCACAAATTCATAGGCGAAACGCTCCTTTGCGGCTGTCAAGCTGAAAACTTCTGCCTCTTGCGGGCAGGAACACGAAAAAGAATTGGGAGAACATAAAAAGGAAACGGCACTCTTTACAGAGTGCCGTTTCCTGGCGCAGAAGGAGGGATTCGAACCCTCGCACGGGTTTAAGCCGTCTACTCCCTTAGCAGGGGAGCCCCTTATAGCCACTTGGGTACTTCTGCATGGCTGCAAGTAAATGCTGCGTATTCTGTTTTAAGCAAGTCTCAGCAAGCCAAAACAAAGAACGTAAGGCTTACGTCTGCGAGGCCGCCCGAAGGGCGGCCGCCAAATCGGAGCCCAGCGTCAGCGGGTCCGATTTGGAGAGGAGGGGCAGCGGAGTAAATGAGCTTTCGCCGTAAGGCGGAAGCGAACGATACGGAGCTTGCTCCGACGACGTGGCGGAGAGAGTGGGATTCGAACCCACGGCTCTTGCGAGTCACTGGTTTTCAAGACCAGCTCCTTAAACCACTCGGACATCTCTCCGAATTATCCCTTGACCAGAGTCGTGTGATATATTACCATCCTAAATCCGATTTGTCAAGGGGTTTTTCAAAATATAGCGGACAAGGGTGGGAGGAAATTCTGTTTTGCGGACCTGATATGAGTTTCGGGAAATGACTTGCTTTTTTCCGGCCGCCATATATAATGAAAGTATCCAAATTTCAAGGAGGGTTTTTCATGAACAAGACCATTTCCGCCCCGAACGCCCCCGCCGCCGTGGGCCCCTACTGCCACGCCAAGCTGGCGGGCGATACCCTGTACACCTCCGGCCAGCTGGGCCTGATCCCCGCCACCGGCGAGCTGCCCCAGGGGGTGGAGGCCCAGGCCGCCCAGGCGCTGGACAATCTGAAGGCGGTCCTCGCCGCTGCAGGAATGGGCCTTGAGGATGTGGTCAAGACCACCGTTTTCCTGGCCGATATGAACGATTTTGCCGCCATTAACGCCGTCTATGCCAAATACTTCCCCGGCGAGGCCCCCGCCCGCTCCTGCGTGCAGGTAGCCGCCTTGCCCAAGGGGGGGCTGTTTGAGATCGAGGCGGTGGCCGTCCGCTGAGAGGCCGTATCGATCACAATACCAAGGAGGCTGATTGCTATAAACGCTGCCATCCAATGGACCCTGAACAGGATGCCCAGGAGCGATGACAGATACCTGAGCCTGATGTCCCGGGAGGCCGTGGCGAAGGCCGGGCAGTTCCACCGCTCCTTCCCCGGGTACGCTCCCACCCCTCTGGCCCGGCTGGACGGCATGGCCGCCCGTCTGGGGCTGGGCGGGCTTTACGTGAAGGACGAGTCCTACCGCTTCGGCCTCAACGCTTTCAAGGTGCTGGGCGGGTCTTTCGCCATGGCCCGCTACATCGCCGGGGCGCTGGGGCGTGACGTGTCCGAGACGGACTACGCCTATCTCACCGGTGAGGAGCTGAAAAAGGACTTCGGCCAGGCCGTATTCTTTACCGCCACCGATGGAAACCACGGCCGCGGGGTGGCCTGGGCGGCCGGCAAGCTGGGCCAGAAGGCGGTGGTCCACATGCCCAAGGGCACCGCCAAGAGCCGCTTTGACAACATCGCCAAAGAGGGGGCCCAGGTGACTATCGAGGAGGTCAACTACGATGACTGTGTCCGCATGGCCGCCGCCGAGGCGGCCCGGACCGAGCACGGGGTGGTAATTCAAGACACCGCCTGGGAGGGCTACGAGGAGATTCCCTCCTGGATTATGCAAGGCTACGGCACCATGGCCGCCGAGGCCGCCGAACAGATGGCCGGCCGGCCTACCCATGTGTTTGTCCAGGCCGGCGTGGGTTCCCTGGCCGGGGCGGCGGCGGGCTTCTTTGCCAACCTGTTCCCCGACAATCCGCCCAGATTTGTTGTCATAGAGGCCCAAAACGCCGACTGCCACTACCGCGGTGCTCTGGCCGGAGACGGCGAGCCCCGGGCGGTGGGGGGCGACCTGAAAACCATCATGGCCGGCCTGGCCTGCGGCGAGCCCAATCCCATCTCCTGGGATATCCTGCGCAACCACGCCGACGCGTTCCTGTCCTGCCCCGACTGGGTGAGCGCCAGGGGGATGCGGATGCTGGCCGCCCCTGTAAAGGGCGACCCGGCGGTGTGCTCAGGGGAGTCCGGGGCGGTGGGTATGGGGGTCATTTCCGCCGTTATGGAGGACGACGCGTACAAAAACTTGCGCTCTGCCCTGGGGCTGGACCGCTCCAGCCGGGTGCTGCTGTTCTCCACCGAGGGGGACACCGACCCCGATCATTACCGCAAAATCGTCTGGGACGGGGCGTACTCCGTGGAATAAACAAGAAAGGCCGCCTGTCAGGCGGTCTTTTTAATGAAAGCGGGACCCAAGACGTCCGAAGGGTGAAGCGGCCTTTGTTTGCCAAAACCCAAAAAGAAAGACACGCTTCCAGCGTGTCTTTCTTTTTGGAGCGAGTGACGAGGCTCGAACTCGCTACCTCCACCTTGGCAAGGTGGCGCTCTACCAGATGAGCTACACTCGCAACAACAGTGGCTATTATAGCGGCATCCGGAGAAAAAGTCAACCCCCAAATTTTAAAATTCGAAAATTTTTCAGGCGGCGGGCTGGGAGAGGATACCCTCCAGCGCCCCCTGGTGGATGGGGCGCAGCTCCTTTAGCCGGCACAGATCTGCGGGCCGAACCAGGGACGGGGGCTTGGGCAGCTCCGCCGCCCCGCAGTTCTCCAGCAGGCCGGCTACAAACTGGGAGCAGAAGTAGTGGTGCCTGCGCTGGAGAGCGAGGTTAAAGTAGCAGGCCAATACCCCCAGTACACTGTAGTGGTATTCCTCCCGCTGAGCGTACATGGAGCGCAGCTTACGCCGCAGGCGGAAGTAAGTCTCCTCGCTTACCTTCAGCTCATACAGGCAGCAAGGGACCGCCCGGCGGTACACCGTGACCTGTTCCTCCACCAGCCCGGCAGGAAGGGCCAGATAGCGGTACTTCCGGGCGAAGCTGTAAAAGGGGCCGTCGGGGCCGTCCAGGCCGATAGAGGCATGGGTGTAGTCGTCCTGGGTGGCGAAATGGATCAGCTGGGAGAACCAGGTCCCGGACCGGGTAAGCAGAATGTAGACTGTGCGCTCCGCCATGGCATATCTCTCCTTTCATGCGGACAGGTGAGACTTTTTGCCCGCCTGAATAGAATACTAACAGGGAAACTCTAAAATGACTTGAAGGAAACATTAAGATTTTCTGAAAATTTAAGGCCAATAGTAAACCAACAAAAAAATAAGTTGACAAATAAAATGAGATATTGTATACTGAGTTAGAAATCGGGTTACAATTAAAAAGGAGCGAAAAAATATGGAAACAAAGAAAAAAAGCAGTATTTATGTCCTGGCGATGACCGCTGTAATGGCGGCAGTTATTGCGGCGGTCAGTCCCTTCGCTATTCCGATTGGGCCTATTTCTCTGTCTCTGTGTACCCTTATGCTGTATATGACCCCTTATATTTTGGGCTGGCAGCGCGGCGCCATAGCTGCATTGGTGTTTATTTTGCTGGGCATGGTAGGTGTTCCGGTGTTTACCGGCTTTCAGGGTGGTATGGGTAAAGTGCTGGGTCCCACAGGGGGGTACATTGCAGGCTATATCCCGCTGGTGATCATTACCGGACTGGCCATTCAATTTTTTCCAAAGAATCGGATGCTTCAATTCCTGGGGATGGTTGCCGCTACCGCTGTACTGTACACCATGGGTACGATCTGGTATATGATTCAGTCCGGAAATCCGCTGGATGTAGCCATGAAGTGGTGCGTACTCCCCTTTATTCCCGGCGACCTGATTAAAATGGTTATTGCCACCGGACTGGGTCCCGTCCTGCGGGAGCGGCTGGTCCAGGCCAATATCCATCCCGAGGGCTGAACTAATCCCCTTTGCCCGCTGCCTCAGAGCTGTTCTGGGGCGGCGGGATTTTTTCTTGCTTTCCGGAGGGAGGAGCAATATAATAGGGTATAGGGTTGAAAAATTTTTTTTGCGTGCAATAAAACAGCGCCTTCGTGCGTTCCTTATGTGACAGGAGAAATGGGCTATGCTGACTGGGCTGGGAGTTCGGACAACGGAAGAGAAGGACCGGGAGCTGGACCGGCTGTTGATCCAGGTGGGGCAGGGGGACCGAGAGGCCTTTGCCAGGCTGTACGGACTGACCCGGGGGGCGGTGTACGCCCTGGCGCTGTCCTTGCTCCGGGACGCCCATGAGGCCCAGGACGTGGCCCAGGATGTCTATGTAAAGGTGTGGGAGAGCGCCCCGACCTACCGGCCCCAGGGCTCGCCCATGGCCTGGCTGCTCACCGTGGCCCGAAATCTGGCCCGGTCCCGTCTGCGTCAGAGCGGGCGGCAAATAGAACTGGACGAGGAGGCCTGGAACGCCATTCCCGCCGCCGTCCCGGACGTGGAGGAGCGGCAGCTCATCCGGGGGGCTCTGGCCAGGTTGGGGACGGAGGAGCGGGAGATCGTCCTCCTCCACGCCGTCACCGGCCTGAAGCATCGGGAGATCGCCCAGCTGCTGGAGCTGCCCCTGTCCACCGTCCTGTCCAAATACCACCGCGGGCTGAAAAAACTGAGAGCCCAGATGAAAGGAGAGAGCGACCGATGACCGACCGGGAACTGGAGCGAAAGCTGGCGGACGCCTTTAGACGCGCCGCCCCCGACGACTTGGAAGCGATCCTCTCCCGCTGCGGCGAACAAAACGGGAGCGTGATAGAAATGAAGGAACTGAAATCTGATATCATTGACGTGGAGGCCGTTGAGGTGAAGCCCAAGAGGAAGCTGCGCCCCTGGCTGGCCGCCGCCTGCGCGGCGCTGGTGCTGCTGGGGGCCGGAGGCGGCGGGCTGATCTACCGCCAGAGCTACGCCGTGGCCAGCGTGGTGTCTCTGGACGTGAACCCCAGCATTGAGCTGAAGGTGAACCGGGCGGAGCGGGTCATCTCCTGTACCGCCCTGAATACCGAGGCGGCGGCGGTCCTCTTCGACATGGACGGCGGCGCCGACCTGAAAGGCACCAAGCTGGACGTGGCGGTGAACGCCATCGTGGGCGCCTTGGTGCGGGAGGGCTATCTGGACAGCGTCTCCTCCGCTATCCTCATCTCGGTTGAGGACAGCGACCAGGCCAGGGCCCAGCGGCTCCAGGCGGAGCTGGTGGCCTCGGTGGACGGGGTGCTGCGGACCCAGGCGCCCAACACCTCCGTGCTGAGTCAGACTCTTACCACAGACGCGGGTGAAAATTATGTAAACTACGATTCCGGCATCTCCGTTGGCAAGGCCGCGCTGGTCCGGAAGGTGATCGACACGAATGGCGTTGACGCCGCCGCCTTCGACCAGCTGGCCGCCCTGTCTGTGGAGGAGCTGAACGACCTGCTGAAAGCGGGGGAGAAGCGCATCCCAATCGGTAAGGATAAAGCCGCCTGGGCGGCCCAGGAGTACGCCGGCACGCTGGTGCTCAGCTCCAACGTGGTCAAGGACGTGGACCCGGAGCTGGACGATGTTCCGCCCCGCTACGAGGTGGAGCTGATCGTGTCCGGGCGGGAGTACGAGTATCTTGTGGACGCCTTTACCGGCCAGGTCCTCAGCGGACAGAAGGACGTGCTGAACACCTCAGCCAACACGCCCGCCGCCCCAGACCCAGCTCCGACGGCGCCTGACCCAGGAGCCCAGACCCCCAGTACCCAGAAGCCCAGTACCCAGAAGCCAGCTGAAACTACCCCGTCCACCGCAGGCCAGGACGTGGGGGAGGAGGCCGCAAAGAGGGCCGCTCTGGACAACGCGGGGCTGTCCTCCGGCGATGTCACCAACTGGAAGATCGAGCGGGAGTGGGATGACGGCCGGCTGGAGTACGA
>ERZ779622.1120-NODE-1120-length-11819-cov-4.578970_pt1 | contig 11819 bp, 13 predicted proteins | sample MGYA00514188_ERZ779622 | MGnify/ENA primary metagenome ERZ779622 (study PRJEB29562, sample SAMEA4376702) | mouse gut metagenome | isolation source: Cecum | study: EMG produced TPA metagenomics assembly of the A DSS colitis mouse model was used to assess the...
GCGATCTAGGCTTAAGTGATGTGGACCCGGGGGCGGATCTGAAACATCTCTCTGTGGCCCAGAAGCAGCTGATTGAGATTGCCAAGGCTTTTTCCAAAAAGGTAAAAATTCTGGTAATGGATGAGCCGACCTCTGCCCTGAACGACGCGGAGACAGAGAACCTTTTCCGGCTGATTCTGAAAATGCGGGACGAGGGGGTATCTATTATCTATATTTCCCACCGCATGAACGAAGTCTTCCGCATTGCGGACACGGCTATGGTTATGCGGGACGGACAGTACATTGCCAAAGTGCCGGTGTCAGATACGGACACAGATCAGTTGGTGGCCTATATGGTGGGACGGGAGATTACGGATATGTATCCGGCCCGTGACGTGAAGATTGGAGAAGAAGTCTTTGCCGTGGAGGATTTGTCAACGGACTGGCTGAAACATATCAGCTTTTCTATCCGCGCCGGGGAAGTGGTGGGATTGTTCGGACTGATGGGAGCCGGGAGAACGGAGATAGCCTCCTGTATTGTGGGGAGCAAGACGGTTAAGACCTCCAGAATGCGGATGGCAGGGAAGCCTTATGTACCTTCTTCACCGGGGAATGCCCTAAAGAACAAGATTGCCTACGTGCCGGCGGAGCGCAAGGAGGACGGTCTGATCCTGGTATCTTCCGTGAAGGATAATATTACCATTTCCAATCTGGACGCTTTTATCAGTTATGGGAAGATGAATCTGAAAAAGGAGGAAGCGATTGCGGAGGAATGGATCCGAAAGCTGCGCATTAAGACGCCGAAATCCTCTACTGTTGTGGAATCCTTAAGCGGGGGAAACCAGCAGAAGGTGGTGGTGGCCAAAGCCCTGAATACGAAGCCGGAACTGGTAATCTTAAATGAGCCTACCCGGGGAATTGATGTGGGGGCGAAGGTGGAAATTTATACATTAATCAATGAACTGTGCGCCCAGGGGAAGGCGATTCTGATGATTTCCTCGGAGCTGCCGGAAATCTTGTCCATGTCGGACCGGATATATGTGGTCTGCGAGGGAAGGATTACCGGACAGGTGGATCGTGAAGAATTCACCCAGGAGCATCTGGTAAAATACGCGATAGGAGAAACGGACTAGTATGGAAAAATTTACGGAGAGGAAAAAGAGCCCTTTAGGGGCGGTGCAAACATTTTTTAAGGGGGATGTCAGCACGTTACTTGCATTGTTTGGCATGATTGCCCTGTTCGGTGTTCTGAGCCCGTATTTTCTTACGGTAAAGAATATGATGTCCATCGGTTCCTATGCCTCCATTCAGGGTACCATGGCGGCCGGCCTGACCTGCTGCATGCTGCTTGGAGGCATGGATGTCTCCCAGTTTTCCCTGGCCGGACTCTGCGGGATGTTTATGGGGCTGATGTACGAAGCGAGGGTAAATGAGTGGCTGATTATTCCTATGACACTGTTGGTAGGCGTGCTGGTGGGCTGCATCAATGCAACCATTGTGGCGAAGCTAAAAATTAGTCCTATGATTGCTACCATGGGTATGCAGTTTGTGGTCCGTGGGTTCTGCTATATTATTACCGGCGGCTCTGGCAGGAATCAATACTACTGCTATGCGGTATAAAGCACATATTGTTTCGTCTGTGTGTGCAGCGATCGGCGGCATTATTATGACATGCCAGCAGACGGCAGCTATGTGCAATGCAGGGGAAGGAAATGATATGGACTGTATTGCAGCCGTTATCCTGGGCGGTCTGGGGCTTGCCGGAGGAAAAGGGAAAGTGACCGGAACCCTGATTGGCGTTTTGATTATCTGCGTGCTGTTTAACGGTATGACTATGCTGAATGTGCAGGTGTACTGGCAGAAGGTGCTCAAAGGCGTGGTGCTTCTGCTGGCGGTATTTATCGATTCCCTGAGAAGCGGGCTTTTGAAAAAGGCATAAGAAATAACCTTAAGGAGGGGGCTGCTGTGAAATTTTCTTGAACAGCGGCCCTTTTTTGTGTAAAATAGGGAGAAAAGGAGTCAGGAGAGGAAGAGGTATGGGCAGACGTTCCGGCAGTTCTGCGGGGGAGCGGCGCAGAAGTACAATCTATGATGTGGCAAAGGAGGCGGGAGTTTCGGCGGCCACGGTTTCCCATGTTCTGAACGGTACGGCGACCATCTCGGAGGCTACCAGGGAACGGGTGATGGCGGCCATTGAATCCCAGGATTACCGCCCCAATAACACGGCAAGAACTCTCAGAAAGCGCAGGAGCGGGATTATCGGCCTTGTAACCCAGGATATGACCAGCCAGTTCTATTCTATTATGTATGAACGCCTTTTGGTGCGGGCCCAGGAAGCAGGATATATTACCTTCCTGACCTGCAGACAGCAGGATTCAAAGCTGACCAGAAGCAACATTGAGATGCTGATTGAACACCAAGTGGACGGTATGATTCTGGTGGGAAACGGCTATGCGGAGGAATCCCTGCAGGCCGCAGAGAAGTACGGAGTTCCGGTAGTCCTCTGCGATCAGTACGCTCCGAATTTCCACAGTGTGGAGTTTGACAATTTTAACACCATGCGCAGGCTGGTTCACTGTCTCTGCGGGGAAGGTATGCGGCGGCTGGCGTATATCGGAGTTGCAGGAGCAGACGGGCATGAGAACCTGTACCAGCGCTACCGGGGATTTCAGCAGGGGATGCTGGATGAGGGTCTTAATCCGGATCGGTATAATATTGTTCTGTCCAGAGAGGAGTCCAAGTATTTCAAATACAACCGGGAATTCCGGGTTTTCTCGGATTTTCTCCAGAAGATGCCGAAGGAAGAATGGCCGGAGGCCGTGTTTGCCTCCCACGATGCCATTGCCCAGATTTTTATTGCCTCCGTCTTGCGGTCGGGGGGACAGGTTCCCCAGGATATGTGGGTGCTTGGTTTCGATGATACCAGCCATGCGTTTTTCTCTGCGCCCAGCATTTCTACGGTGCATCAGGATCCGCTGGAGCTGGCGGACGAGTCCTTACAGATGCTGATTGCCCGCATGGAGAAAAAGGACTGCCGGCTGCATAAGGTACTGCAGCAAAAGATCGTGATCCGGGAATCCGCGCCCATAGCCAAGTATCTTCTGCAGAGAGAAAAGCTGGAGATACTGGTTGATGAGAGAAGCGTTGCCGGGGCGGCGGGACAGCTCTTGGAGCAGCCGTAACATTCAGACAGGGAGGTGCAGAGGGCAGATGCGTTTTCGCCCGTGTATTGACATCCACAACGGAAAAGTAAAGCAGATTGTAGGCGGAAGCCTGACAGACCGCCGGGATTTTGCCAAGGAAAATTTTGTGTCGGAGCAGACGGCAGACTGGTATGCCAGGCTTTATAAAAAGGACGCCCTTAGGGGCGGCCATGTGATTTTACTCAATAAAGCCGGCTCGCCCTATTATGAAGCCACAAAAGAGCAGGCATTTCGTGCTTTACGTGCCTGGCCCGGCGGCCTGCAGGCGGGGGGCGGCATTACACCGGAGAATTCCTGGGAATTTCTGGATGCAGGGGCATCCCAGGTAATTGTCACCTCCTACGTGTTCCGGGAAGGGCGGATTCACTATGAGAGCCTGAATCAGATGCGGGATGCGGTGGGAAAGGAGCGGCTGGTGCTGGATTTGAGCTGCCGGAAAAGGGACGGGATCTATTACATTGTCACGGACCGGTGGCAGAATTTTACGGATGTGGCGGTGACGGAAGAGCTTCTTAAGGAGCTTTCGGGCTATTGCAGCGAGTTCCTGATCCACGCTGTGGATGTGGAGGGACAAGCCTCCGGTATTGAGGAAGAACTGGTACGGTTTCTGGGAGCATGGCAGGGGATTCCCGTAACTTACGCCGGAGGCGTAGGCAGCATGGAAGATTTGGAGAAGCTTCGCAAGCTGGGAAAAGGGCGTCTGGATGTGACGGTGGGGAGTGCTTTGGACTTGTTTGGAGGGAGCATCCCTTATGAGAGGCTTGCGCCCGGATTTTCTTTGGTGAAGTAGTTGTCTCCCCTGGTAGATTGTGGTATACTCAAAACAAGACAAAGGGTATGAAAGCTTCCTGCCCCAAGTCTAGAAAACCGTAAAGGAGTTGGGTGTATGCGTTATATTATCAGCGGCAAAAACATTGAAGTGACAGAGGGGCTTCGGACAGCGATTACGGACAAGCTCGGGAAGTTAGAGCGCTATTTTACTCCGGACACAGAGGTACAGGTAACACTGAGCGTAGAGAAAGAGAGACAGAAGATTGAAGTGACCATCCCTGTGAAGGGAACGGTGATCCGTTCCGAGCAGGTGAGCAATGATATGTATGTTTCCATTGATCTGGTGGAGGAGGTGATCGAGCGCCAGCTCCGCAAGTACAAGAACAAACTGGTACAGCGGGAGCAGGGCGGCGGCAGTTTCCGCCAGGAATTTATTGACCGGGAGGCGGAGGACGAGGAGGTGCGCATTATCCGCACCAAGCAGTTTGACCGCAAGCCCATGTATGCGGAGGATGCCTGCATACAGATGGAGATGCTGGGCCACAACTTCTATGTCTTTGTCAATGCAGAGACGGATGAGGTGAACGTGGTGTACAAGAGAAAGGGCAATACTTACGGATTGATGGAGCCGGAGAATTGAGATAAAGTAAGGCTTTTGAAAGCGGATGGGGGATGAAGCTATGCGGATTGGAGAGGTAAATCTTCGGAATTACCAATCGCTCCTGCGGATGTTCCAGAATCTGAACGGCAGCCAGGCGAAGGGCTCCGCCCTGCAGGCACCTGGTTTTGCGGCGGGGAAGAACGGAAACGCAGATATGGTAGAGGTTGTGCCGGGGTTTTTCTGCAAAAATGATCCGGTGATCATACGCAATTTCAGAAAAAATTTTGATGAAGACGGGGATTTCATTAATTCCCACGGCGTGGCCGGAATGGATATTACGGGCAAAGACCCTTCGGAATGGCACAAAATTGTGGAGGTTTCAGAGGAGGGCAGACAGAGTATGTTCGACATGGTGAAGCGGGAGTTTATCCAGGAACAGGGGATTCAAAACGGCGACACTACACAGAGGAGCGAAGTGTTTGCCGCTTATCAGAAGAGTATTCCCAAGAAAGACCGGCTGACTGCTACCTGGACTTTGGGGCAGTATGAGAGGCAGTACAATGCAGCCATGTATGAGGCGGTGAAGGCCCATGATCCCGGCTGGCAGCCGGGGCAGTATTTTGACCCAAGGATCCTGGACGGAATTACCCGGGAATCCGTGGAGGCCAGGATTGTGCAGACAGGCAGTGATTCACTGGATTTAAAGTCAGTAGACTGCCGGGCGTAAGAAAAGAGAATCAATGCAGAGGAGCTGTCGGATGAAGACAGCTCCTTTTTTGGACTTCAAGAGCAGGTATCTGTTTTCCGAATATTTTTGAGAAAATACTTGAAAACTAAACGGTAGTATGCTACCATCATATGTAGTATTGAAAACTAGATTTGATGGTAGAAAAAGCAAGTAAAAAAAGATTCGGGAGACAGATTATGAGTTATAAAATTGTGGTAGACAGCTGCGGAGAACTGCCGGAGAGATGCAAGCAGGATGAACATTTTGAGAGCGTGCCTCTGGTACTGGATATTGACGGTCACTTGGTGGTGGATGACGAAACCTTTGATCAGGCGGATTTTCTGCGCAGGGTTGCGGCCAGTCCCAACTGTCCTAAGTCCTCCTGTCCGTCTCCCCAGCGCTATATGGAGGCGTTTACCTGTGAGGCGGAGCATGTATATGCCGTCACTCTCTCTGCAGAGCTGAGCGGTTCCTGCAACAGTGCGGAGCTGGGAAAGAAATTGTACCAGGAAGAGAAAGGGGAGAAGAAGATTCATGTATTCAATTCCCGTTCCGCCTCCATCGGCGAGACGCTGATTGCTTTGAAAATCGAGGCCTGCGAGAAAGCAGGCATGGCTTTCGAGGAGGTTGTAAAAACTGTGGAAGACTATATTGCAGGGCAGAATACTTACTTTGTGCTGGAATCTTTGGAAGCTTTGCGCAAGAACGGCCGTCTCAGCAATCTGAAAGCATTTGTGGCCAATGCCCTGAATATTAAGCCTGTGATGGGGGCTACCCCCATAGGCACCATCTGCCAGCTGGATCAGGCCAGGGGCATTACCAGAGCCCTGAAGAAGATGGTGGAATACATTGCGAAAGATTTGAAAGACCCGTCGGAAAAGACTCTGGCTATTTCTCACTGCAACTGCAGGCAGCGGGCGGAAATGGTGAAGGAAGAGATCTTAAAGCAGATTTCTGTGAAAGATGTCCTGATTCTGGATACGGCAGGGGTCAGCAGCCTTTATGCCAGCGACGGCGGAATTATTGTGGTGGTATAATATTGCTGCGGGCGGCTGATAGGCCGCCCGTGTTGACTTAAAGATTATCGTTTTTATAAAAGCTACTTGCAAAACGGAAAATAAAGTGCTATAATTCCTCCAACAAGTAAACAGGGGAGCTTGTGTGACAGGCTGAGAGGAAGGTAAACCTTCGACCCTTACACCTGATGCGGATAATGCCGCCGGAGGAAGTTGCAGAGGAACATGTACTTTTTCAAGGGGACATCCTATTCGGGTGCCCCTTGTTTTTGTTTGTTTACAGGAAAGGAGGCCAGCAGGCCTCGACTGACTTTTTCCAAACAGGCGGGTCATTCCTGCCGGACATCAACAGGGAAAGCGCTGCCATATAGGGACGTTTTCTCCCGGATCAAAGGAGTAAAACTATGTTTGAAGAAATTTTTGATAATGTTAGAAAAAAATCCCCCCTGGTTCACAATATCACCAATTATGTCACAGTCAACGACTGCGCCAATGTGCTGTTGGCCTGCGGAAGCTCGCCCATCATGGCGGACGAATTGGAGGACGCCGTGGAGATCACCGCCATCTGCGGCGGGCTGAATATCAACATCGGAACGCTGAATCAGCGTACCATCCCCGCTATGTTTGCTTCTGGGAAGCAGGCCAACGAGCTTGGCCACCCCGTAGTGCTGGACCCGGTGGGAGCGGGAGCTTCCACACTGAGGACGGAGACCGCTCTGGGACTGCTCAAAGAGGTCAAGTTTGCCGTGATCCGCGGCAACATCTCGGAGATCAAGACCCTGGGTCTGGGCAGCGGCACCACCAAGGGCGTGGACGCTGACGCGGCGGATAAGGTGACGGAGGAAAACCTGGATGGGACGTTGTCTTTCGCCAAGGATTTTGCACGGCGCACCAGGGCGGTCATTGCCATTACTGGGGCTATCGACATTGTGACTGACGGGGAACGGACTTTCTGTATCCGCAATGGCCGTCCTGAGATGTCCGCTATCACCGGTACCGGCTGTCAGCTCTCCGCTCTAACGGCGGCTTTTGTCACCGCCAATCCAGATCAGGCATTGGAGGCTGCTGCCGCCGCTGTGTGCGCCATGGGACTATGCGGGGAGACCGCCTATCAGCGTATGACCAATCTGGACGGCAACTCCTCTTACCGGAACTACATCATCGATGCCATGTACCGCCTGACCCCGGCGGAACTGGAGAGGGGAGCCAATTATGAAGTGCGATAAGAGGTATATGCTGCTTTACGCCGTTACTGACCGGGCTTGGACCGGGAAGCAGACGCTGTATCAGCAGGTGGAAGCGGCTTTGAAGGGCGGTGTGACCTGCGTGCAGCTGCGGGAAAAGGAATTGGACAAGGCTGCGTTTCTCCAAGAGGCCAGGGATATCTGCGCCTTGTGCCGGCGGTATGGGGTGCCCTTCATCGTCAACGACCATGTGGACATCGCTGCCGCCTGCGGCGCGGATGGGGTCCATGTGGGTCAGGAGGATATGGAAGCGGGAGAGGTCCGTCGCCGGGTGGGGGAGAACATGATCCTGGGCGTCTCCGTCCACACGGTGGAGGAGGCCCGCCAGGCCGTCCGGGACGGTGCGGACTATCTGGGTCTGGGCACGGTGTTCCCTACCAGTACCAAAACCGATGTGGACGTGATGCCCAGAGAGACCCTGCGGGCGATCTGCGGCTCAGTAGATGTGCCCATCGTAGCCATAGGCCGGCTGAACCGGGGCAATATCCTCCAGCTGTCTGGCAGCGGGGTGGATGGTGCGGCTTTGGTTTCCGCCATCTTCGGGGTGGAGAACATCGAGGAAACCTGCCGGGAGCTGCGGGCGCTGGCAGAGAAAATGGTGAACCTATGAGGATTCGCGGAGCTATTTTTGACGTGGATGGAACACTGCTGGATTCCATGTTTATCTGGGACACCATTGGCGAGGCCTATCTGCGTTCCATTGGGTATGAGCCACGGGAAGACTTGAATGAAGTGTTCAAAAATATGAGTTTGCTCCAAGCGGCCCGCTACTATCAGACCGAGTATGGTGTAACGCTGTGTGTCGATGAAATCATGGACGGGGTCAACACCATGCTGGAGCGGTATTACTGTTTTGAGGCCCCATTAAAGCCGGGAGCGGCGGAGCTGCTGGCATGGCTCCAGAAGAACGGCGTTAAGCTGTGCGTTACCACTGCCACCGACCGGTATCTGGTGGAGGCCGCCTTAAAGCGATGCGGGGTGCTGTCCTATTTCGGGAGGATATTTACTTGCGGCGAGGTAGGCCGCGGCAAGGACGAACCTCACATCTTTGAGGAGGCCCTTCGTTTCCTCGGAACCCAAAAATCAGAGACAGTTGTATTTGACGATGCGCTCTATGCCATTCGAACAGCGAAAGGGGCCGATTTTCCGGTGGTGGCGGTCTATGATGTCCACGAGAAGGCACAGAACGAGATTCGAGAGCTGTCTACTATCTATTTGGAGGACTTGACACAGTTGAACGAGCTACAGAAGCTCTTCTCAGTTTAACCGCTGAGCACTTCCAGCGGCGGACCGGGGGCACCACTCTTTGTCGCTCAATAAAAATAATGCAAAGGAGATTTGAACATGAAAACAGCATTATCAATCGCTGGGACCGACCCCAGCGGAGGCGCCGGGATTCAGGCCGATCTGAAAACGATGACCATGAACGGCGTTTTTGCTATGAGCGCTATCACAGCGCTGGTGGCCCAGAACACCGTCGGCGTGAAGGAGATTGTAGAGATGACTCCCGCATTTTTGGGGGCGCAGATCGACGTGGTGTTTGAGGACATTCCGCCCGATGCTGTGAAGATCGGTATGGTGGCCTCCTGCGGGCTGATAGAGAAAATCACCGAACGCCTGAAGTTTTATCAAGCAAAGAACATCGTAGTGGACCCGGTGATGGTTTCCACCAGCGGCGACCGGTTGATCTCTGAGGAGGCGGTGGACACGCTGAAAAGCTGTCTGCTCCCTCTGGCGGCAGTGGTCACACCCAACATCCCGGAGGCGGAAATTTTCACCGGTATGACCATCCGCAGCGAGGCGGACATCGAGGCTGCCGCAAAGCAGATCAGCGATGTCTACAGCTGCGCTGTTCTTCTCAAAGGCGGGCATAACATCAACGATGCCAACGACTTTCTCTATGGGGACGGCGTGGGGACTTGGTTCTATGGAACCCGCATCGGCAATCCAAATACCCACGGCACTGGTTGTACCCTGTCCAGTGCCATTGCCGCTAATCTGGCCAAGAGCTTTGACCTGCCCACCTCCATCCAGCGGTCAAAGTATTACCTCTCCGGTGCGTTGGGAGCCATGCTGGATCTAGGGAAAGGCCGGGGACCCATGCAGCATAATTTCAATCTGGCCGGCAAATTTGCAAAGGAGGCGGGGGGATAAAAACCACCGAGCGGCTTTTATCTGCGGCTAAGGTTTTTGCACTGGGCTTCGCCAAGGCCAAAAGCCCGGAGACAATCGCCTTGTTCTCCAAATATGTGCAAGCTTTCCGACCCTGTTTCACGGACAATGGCAATCCTGCTATTTTTGGAAGCTTTACGGGAATTAGAAAAATAAAATTTTTCATGCTTTTTTCATGTTTTTGTGCTATACTGGGTGTACCTAATAAGTAAAGAGAGGGTTTCGTAAAATGAGTCAGGAAAAAGTAAACCGTTATAAAGAGGAGAAAGCCAACCGGAAGGAGATTTTGGCTAAGGAGAAGAGAAAGCGGACCCAGGTGAAAATCTGCGCCAGTGTGATTGCGCTGTTTTTGGTTTGCTGGCTGGGATATTCCGTGTACGATATGGCCACCAGGCCGGACTCCTCGGCCGTGGAGCTGGATGTGACGGCTTTGGACGAGTACCTTTCCTCTATGAATACGGAGGCGCAGGAATAATTTTTTGCCGAAGAGCGCAGGCGGAAATTGCGGAGATATGCAGCTTAGGTAAAGCAGAGAGCGGTAGAAAATCGTTCTCTGTTTTTTGGTGTGCAAGAAAAAGAAAGAAGGAGAGTTCGGATATTATGGCGGCCCATATGAAACATATGACAGAAGGAAAACCGGGAAAATTAATATTTGCCTTTGCCCTGCCCCTCATGATGGGAAACGTATTCCAGCAGTTGTATACAGTGGTGGATACTATGGTGGTAGGGAAATATCTGGGCGTAGGCGCACTGGCGGCGCTGGGTGCTGCAGATTGGATGAACTGGATGATGCTGGGAATTATCCAGGGATTCACCCAGGGCTTTGCCATTCTGATGGCCCATGAGTTTGGCGCCGGGCAGTATGAGAACCTCCGCCGTGTGATCGGAAATTCCAGCGTCCTCTCGGCGCTGTTTTCCCTTCTGCTTGTGATAATCGGGCAGCTGCTGGCCCGCCCGGTTCTCATCCTTTTGCAGACACCTGGGGATATCCTGCCGGATTCCCTGCTCTATCTGCAGATTATGTTTCTGGGAATTCCCGTGGTGATGGCTTACAATCTGCTGGCCTGCATCCTGCGGTCATTGGGAGATGGAAAAACGCCCCTACAGGCTATGGTGTTCGCCTCCCTTACCAATATAGTCCTGGATCTGCTTTTTGTAATGGTGTTTCATTGGGGAATTGCAGGGGCCGCCGCCGCAACGGTTATTGCCCAGATGGCGTCCGGCCTTTTCTGTATGTACCACATCAGCAGAATTGATATGCTGCATTTGCAGAAGGGAGATCTCTGTCTTCGGGTGGGTCTTTCCTGGAAGCTTTTGGGGCTTGGATTTCCGATGGCTTTCCAGAACTGTATCATTGCCGTAGGAGGAATGATTGTCCAGTTTGTGATTAACGGCTTCGGCGTCATCTTTATTGCCGGCTTTACTGCCACCAATAAATTGTACGGCATTTTGGAAATTGCGGCCACCTCCTACGGTTACGCCATGATTACCTATGTGGGACAAAATCTGGGAGCCGGGAAACACGGGCGCATCCGCCGGGGAATGCGGGCGGCCGTCGGGATTGCAGTGGTTACCTCCCTGGTGATTGCAGCCGTCATGCTGGTCTTTGGCAGGTTTATTCTGAGCGGTTTTATCTCCGGTACACCCGCAGAGGTAGAGCAGACAATGCAGGTAGCCTATTTTTACCTGGCTGTTATGAGCATATTCCTGCCGGTTCTCTACATTCTTCACGTGGTCCGGTCCGCCATTCAGGGATTGGGAAATACCGGGCTTCCCATGCTTTCCGGCGTGGTGTAGTTCCTTATGCGCACAGCCATCGTTCTCTTTTTGCCCCTGGCTGTAGGCGAGATCGGGGTTTTCTTTGCGGAGATTGCCGCGTGGCTGGGGGCGGATGTGGTGCTGGTGATCAGTTATTTTGCGGTGACGGGGAAGGTGCTGGAGAGCTAGTGAAACCCGCCTTCCCACACCGGCATATGAGAAAGGTAAGACTCTTCTACAGCAGGAACATAGTAGGCTCCGTAGGTTTTCAGTCCGTCTTCCGCCTCCATTTTAGGCAGTTCCACATAAAAGCGGTAATAGGGCATATAATACCTCTCCCGCTCTCCC
>ERZ779622.1122-NODE-1122-length-11796-cov-4.455072_pt1 | contig 11796 bp, 10 predicted proteins | sample MGYA00514188_ERZ779622 | MGnify/ENA primary metagenome ERZ779622 (study PRJEB29562, sample SAMEA4376702) | mouse gut metagenome | isolation source: Cecum | study: EMG produced TPA metagenomics assembly of the A DSS colitis mouse model was used to assess the...
AGGGAGTGCAGGTCGTCCCGGAGCGTGGGAATATGCATTCCCCGCTCCTTGCGCTTCTGGGTGCAGTAGGCGCTTTTCAGCGACATGTAGGCCACGGCGATGACAATGGCCGTCAGCACGATGGTAATGACGCCGTACAGCATGCACAGCATGGAATTATCGCCCTTCGTATACACAAAGATGCCCAGGGCTTCGTCCCAGACCTCCTCCTGGAGCACGGTGCCCAGGGTGAAGAAATCCCCCATGGCCCCGATGCCGAAGGTAACCATATAGGCGATGTAGCCGATCTCGATTGCCAGCAGCAGCAGGCCGCGGCCGATCTGCCTGTTTATCAGGTTGCCCAGACCAAAGATGAGAAGGGACAGCTTGGAAATGGCGTCGCTCTCACGGATCACCTGTAAGGGACGCGCCGTGTTTGGCAGCACGGCTCGCAGTGCCGGCGCGTCAGTGCGCGGATTCTTGCTTATAGTCTCCATAGATTTTCTCGCTCCCCCCTGTTTTTTTGATCGCGGCGGGGCGCCGCAGAGACGGCGCCCCGCCGCTTTATGGACATCGGATCTTGTCTGTATCAGGTATTCCGTGTAGGCCCGCCTACACGGATGGAAACGCCATGGCGTTTCCATCTGATATAGAATTCATAACGGGGAGCCTTACTCCGCGGTCATGGCGGCGACAAAGGTGTCCAGCTTGGACTGCACGTTGTCCTTGTTGATCGCGCCGCTGCGCATCTCGGTGGGGATGGCGCCGGCATAGGTCCAGTACCGGGCGGAGAAGGTGGTATTAACGGGCTGCATCACGCTGCAGCTGTTGGACTCGTTCACCAGGACAGTGGCCAGCGCGTTGGCCTTCACGGCCTCGGTCTCGGCGGCGGCCATGTTGGTGGGAATCTGAGCGGATTTCTCAAAGCGCAGGACCTGGTTCTCCTCGTTGCCCAGGAAGGCGGCGAAGGCCACGGCCGCGGCGGGGTTCTTGGACTTGGCGTTGACGCCGATGCACTTGGAGCCGTAGAAGCTCAGCAGCTGGTAGTCGGTGCCGTCGGGGTTAAAGGTGGGGATCACGGCCATGCCCAGGTCGTCGCCCAGCACATTGTGGTAGGTGTCGTAGTTCCAGGCTCCGTCCCACCAAGCGCCCAGGCGGTGGTCACCGATGAGCTCGGACACGGCGATCTCGCCGTCATACGCGCACTTGGGGTTGTTAATCAGGTCGATGAGGTAGTTGCTGACGGCCAGACCGGTGGCGTTGTTCCAGGCCACACCGGCGCTCAGATCGCTGCCGTCGGGGCCAAACACGGGCAGGCCGGCGCCGTAGTACCAGGCGCCCAGCTTCCAGCCGCCGGAGGACTCGAAGTAGAAGTTATAGACGTTGTCGGGGGTTTCGGCGGCCATGATGCCCTCCATGGACTTGATCTGGTCGTCGCTGAGCAGGCTCTTGTCGTAATACATGAAGAAGGTGTTGTGGGTGAAGGGGATGGCGTAGAGCTTGCCGTCGGCCATGGCGGTGTCGATGACGGCCTCGGCCATGGTGGTGTTCACCATCTCGGCGGCGGAGCCGCCCAGCTGGGCGATGGCGCCGGCGCTCACCAGGTCGGGCAGCTGGTCGTTGGCAAAGAAGAACACGTCGGCCGCGGCCTCCACGTCCTTCAGCACCTCGTCCTTACAGGTGTCCTCGCCCACGGCGGTGGTGTCCCAGGTGATTTTCCACTCGGGGTGCTCCGCCTCAAAGGCCTTCTGCTGCTCGGCCATGATGCCGGTGTCGATCTGGTTGGAGGGGCACCACACCTTCAGGGTGATGTCGGTGACCTCGCCGGAGCCGCCATTGGAGCTGCCGCCGTCAGAGGGGGCGCCGCCGGGGTTCTTGTCATCCCCGCCGCTGCCGCAGCCTGCCAGCAGGCTCAGGGCCATCGCTCCAGCCAGGAGCAGGGCTAATGTTTTTCTTTTCATTGAAAATTCCTCCTTTTCATTTCACGCTCACTCTCCTCCACAAAGTTTCGAAACTTTTTCGTCCGCAGGGGATTTCCCCCCGGATTTACAGCCGTTCAAACAATATTTCGGAAAGTTTTGCTAATGACGAGAGTAGCACAGCGGACCTGGAATGTCAAGGAGAAAATTCGTAATAACTCTAAATATCATCTGGCTTTCCTCTTTTTTCCTTTGTGCATAACGCCGATTCTTCCAGCTCCAAAAGAGGAGAATCGAAACTTATTTATTGATATTTTCGAAATCCCCGGCGAGAAGCGCCGCTTTGGCGCACCTCCGCCCGCCCCAGGTTTTTTCGGAAGTTTCGAAACAACCGTTGCTTTTTCGCTTCTGCGCTGGTATAATGACTGCATGTACCAAAGTCTATGATTGAGAACGTGGCGCGGCCGTCCCCGGGCAGCCTGCGGGTCAGGAGGTCTCCATGGTCACTTTAAACGACATTGCGGCCAAGCTGGGAATATCCAAGAGCACCGTCTCCAAGGGACTGAACAACGCCTCCGACGTGAGCGAGGAGCTGCGTCAGAGGATACTGGAAACCGCCGCCGAGCTGGGCTATTCCAGCCGGCGCGGACTGAAAAAGCTGTGCATCCTCATTGAGAATATGGGATACCAGGACCCCAACCAATTCGGCTATGACTTTGTCGTGGGCTTTCAAGAGATGGCCCGGTCGGAGGGCTTGGCGGTTGACGTGGTGCCCCTTACCGAGGAATACCAGCGCGGCGTCACCTATCAGCAGTTCATGTCCCACGGGGGCTGGCGGGGGGCGTTCGTGCTGGGCTTCTCCCTGCTGGACCCCTGGATGGAGGAATTCCGCACCGCCCCCATCCCCACCGTCCTCTATGACAACTGCATTAAGGAGAACCCCTGCATGGCCTCGGTGAGCTGTAATAACGCCGGCGGGCTGTCGGCGGCGGTGCGCCACCTCTACAGCCTGGGCCACCGGCGCATCGGCCTGCTCTGCGGGCCGCTGGAGTCCTACGTGCTGAAGGAGCGGTACAGCGCCTATTGCGGCGCGCTGGAGGAGTGCGGCCTTCCGTTGGACGAGGAGCTCATCGGCATGGGGTACTACGTGGCGGAATCCACGCGGAAGTACCTGCCCAAGCTCATCGAAAAGGGGGCCACGGCCATTCTGTGCTCCGACGACAGCCGGGCTGTGGCGGCCTATACGGAATGCTACGACCGCCGCCTGAACATCCCCAAGGACGTGAGCATTGTGGGCTTCGACGACCAGCCCATCGCCGCCTACATGACCCCGCCCCTCACCACCGTCCGGCAGGACCGGCTCGCCCTGGGCAAGTGCGGGTATTACGCCCTGTCCTGCCTGCTCAACGGCGTGGCCATCGACTCCATCCACCTGCGGGCCCCGCTGATCGTCCGCGGCTCCTCCGGCCCCGCCCGGGGGCATGACGCAGCTCCCCCCACCCCGTCGAAGGAGGACCCCCTCGATGTCAATGGAATATGACAACGCATTGCGCCGGCCGAAATCCCTGCTCCCCAAAATCTCCATCAACACCCTGAAAATCGCCGGGGCAATTCTGCTGACCCTGTATTTTTTCAGCGCCGCGGTGATCCAGAACGGCATTCTCCACGTGCCCAGCTACACCCCTCAGCAGCTCAGCGACCTGCTGGGCGGGGACCCCGAGGCCATGCTGTGGGCGGGCATCGCCTCCATGGCGGAAATCATCGGCATGATCGCCATATCCATCTACGCCTATCTGCTGGTGCAGGGGGTGGAGCACACCTCCAGCATGGGGAAATACGCCCTGTCGGTGCTGGCCTTTGCCCTGATCTCCGAGGTCCCCTACGATCTGGCCGTGCTGGGGCGGCCGTGGGACTGGAGCTCTCAAAACACCCTATGGGGCGTATTCATCGCCCTCATTACCCTGTGGCTGATGAAGCGCACCGAGGGCCGGGGGATCAAAACCTACGTGTTCAGTGCGCTGGCCGCAGTGGGCGGGTGCCTGTGGGCGGTCCTCATCCGCTGTCAATTCGGCTGGGGGTTTGTCCTGATCGCCTCGGTGCTGTTTCTCCTGCGCGGGCGGCGGACCGTCAGCCTCATCGCCGGAGTCGGGGCGAGCCTGGTCTACATGACCGCCTCCATGGGGTTTATCCTCATCTCCCTGTGCAATGGCGAGCGCACCGCCGGGGACAGCCGGCTGGCCAAATACGCTTACTACGCCTATTATCCGCTGATCCTGGCGCTGATGGCGCTGTGGGTCCGGCTGTATCAGGCGGCGTAAGGTTCATGCTGGCGCCGGAGAAGGGAGGAAGATAGCGGATGGAATATGCCGCGATCAGGCATTTTGCGGACAAAAACTATTGTTTCGCGCTGGAGCAAGGGCGTTTTCTCATCAGGCTCGAGGTGAAAAAAGACGACGCGGCCAGGGTGGTCCTCCATACGCAGGACAAATACCTGCCCCTCCGGCTGGCGGACACCCGCCGCGCCTACCCCATGAAGCCGGCGCATTCGGACGGCTGCCGGGATTATTATGAGGCAGAAGTGGAGATCGACGTGATCTGCCTTCGATATTTTTTTGAGATCGAGGACAGAGCGGGCGCCGTGGTCTATTACAGCGGCCACGCTTTTTACCACCAGCCCGTCACGGACATCGACAAAATGTACGACTGCCCGCAGACCCTCCGGGAGGAGGAGCGTTTTGCGCTGCCCGGCTGGGCAAAAAACAAGGTGGTCTATCAGATTTTCCCCTCCCGCTTTGCCGCGGACCAGGATGTCCCGGAAGAGGTGTGGTATCAGGCGCCCATCAGCCATCACGCCGATCTGAAGGGCTCCCTGCGGGGCGTCGTCCGCCGCCTGGATTATATCAAAGCGCTGGGCGCGGACATCCTCTACCTGACGCCTGTGTTCCAATCCAGATCCAGCCACAAATATGACACCGACGATTATTACGCCATCGACCCCTCCTTCGGGACCAAGGAGGACCTGAAGGAGCTCGTCCGCAGGGCCCACGAGCTGGGGATGTATGTGATCCTGGACGGCGTGTTCAACCACACGTCGGTCAACTTCTTTGCCTTTCAGGACGTGTTGACGCGTCAGGGCGGCTCCGCATATTTGGACTGGTACTATCCCCGTGAGCTGCCGCTGAAGGCCGAACGGGGCATAACCCACGGTTATAAAGCCTTCGGATATTACGGAGATATGCCGAAGCTGAACCTGCAAAACAGGGCCGCCGCGGACTACATCATCAGCGTGGCCGCCTACTGGATTCGGGAGTGCGATATCGACGGCTGGCGGCTGGACGTGGGGGACGAGATCAGCCACGCCTTCTGGAAGCGGTTTCGGCGGGAGATCAAGGCGGTGAAGCGGGACGCCCTGATTGTGGGCGAAATCTGGCATTTCGCCGGGGATTTCCTGGCGGGCGACGAGTGGGACAGCGTGATGAACTACCCGTTCTATTTCGCCGCGCTGGAGCTGGCCGCCGCCGGGACCATGCGTGCCAGCGCGTTTCTGGATCACCTGGGCTTTATGCGGGGCAATTTGAACCGCGCCCTGGACGGATACCTGTGGAATTTCATCGACAGCCACGACACGGCGAGATTCCTGCACAGCGCCGGGAACAGCGTCAAAAAGCAGAAGCTGGCCGCAGCGCTTCAGCTTCTGCTTCCCGGTATGCCCATGATCTACTACGGCGACGAAGCGGGCCTGGGGGGCGGTCCCGATCCCGACTGCCGGAGGGGGATGCTCTGGGCGGAAAGCAGGCGAAACGGGGCGCTTTTTGCCTATTATCAAACCCTGATCCAGATTCGCCGCCGGTACCCGGCATTGACAGAGGGGGAGCTCATCGAGACGTATGCGGACGACGAAACCGGGCTCATCCGCATGGAGCGGGAGATGGGAAATCAGCGCGTGACCATTCTGTTCCACACGCGGGAGGGCGCCGCCGCGCTGCCGGAGCTGTACGGGCGGGAAAATCTCGTGACGGGGGCTCCGTTCTCCGGCTGTCTGGGAGACTACGAGGCCGCCGTGCTGGTGGAGTGACGGCGGCAGGCCCGTGATCCGCAGAGCATTGCCGCACCGAAGCGGTCATGACGCGCGGCAAAGATATACGGCGGCAGAGCTGAGATTCAGCCCTGCCGCCGTTCTGCCGGCGTTCTATATTCTATATGTTGACAACTTTCAAACAAGCCCAGGGCCTACAGCTTTTCCCGGAACAGCCCGTGGCGGTTGCAGTACCAGTACAGCCAGCCGCCGCCCCAGGGATAGAACCGGGCCTCGGGCTGGCCCTCGGGGTAGAGCTTCACCAGGTCGAACCGGCCGGTGGTGACATAGGCCATGAACGAGATAAAGTGGTCCTTGCGCATCTCGTGGGGGACGGTGAGGAAATACTCCCCGTCAAAGCTCTGCCGGACCAGCCTGTGGGCCTCGTCGGGCTCCTCCGCCTCCAGGGGCGGCAGCGCCACCCCGCAGCAGGACACCACCGCCGGGCCGCTGGAGTGGATGATATTGCCGCACACCGGGCACACGTACAGCGGCGAGCGCAGAATGTTGGCCGCGCGGTTGGAGTTGATGACCTGCTCCCCGCTGAGCAGCTCGGGCACCGAGATGCGAAGCGCCCCGGCCAGCGGCTCCAGCAGGGTGACATCGGGCAGTCCCCGGGCGGTCTCCCACTTGGACACCGCCTTGGCGGTGACGCCCAGCTGCTGGGCCAGCTGCTCCTGGGTCATGCGGCGCTGGGCGCGCAGGCGCTTGATGGTCTCTCCTGTGACATAGTGATTCATATGATTTCCCTGCCTTTCCCCCACACCATACCACGCGGGGCGGGGCGCTGTCCACCTACGCAGCGTAGACAAAGCGCGCCCGGGCACGCCCGGACGCGCTTCTGCCTGCCGGTCCGGCCGCGTGCCGGAGCGGTCAGCCCTTCTTTTTCCGGCGGTTAATCATGGTGCGAAAACCGCCCGCGCCGAAGGAAAAGATGCGGTTCACCCGGCTGATGGTGGCGGAGCTGGCCCCGGTCTTTTCCAGAATCTCGGTGTAAACCAGGCCGTCGTCCAGCAGCAGCGCCACGTCGTAGCGCTGCTCCATGGCCCGCAGCTCGCCCACGGTGCACAGGTCGTCAAAAAAGGCGGTGCACTCCTCCAGGTTTTTCAGCTGCAAAATGCTCTCATACAGCGCCATACTCCGCTCTTTGTTGGTAGTTTTTGGCATAAACGGTCCCTCCTGCTCCTCAATCGCCTATATTTTAGCACACGAAAGGGATAAAGTAAATAATTATTTTCTGCCGGGCGGCAAATATTCGCCGCCCCGTTTGGAGGCGTTCCCGAGCGCTCCCGGGGCTTGTCTTTTCCCCGAAAAGCGGCTATAATGGGGGCAGCGCCCCGCCGCCGGGGCAGATCGCGAGAGGAGCTGTCAGCCATGACCCGCGACGAGGCCTTTGAATTTCTGGACCGCACCGCCCGGGGGATTGCCGAGATGTTCGGCTCCTCCTGTGAAACGCTGGTCCACGACATGGGGGTGCCCACCCACCCCATTTTGTCCATCTACAACGGCCACGTCTCCGGCCGGGAGGTGGGCTCCACCATGGACATCATGGGCATCGGCCTGACGCTGGACGAGCAGGCGGCCACCACCGACCAGGTGAATCTGGCCGCCGTCACCCCCGACGGCCGCCAGACCAAATCCTCCACCTTCCACATGATCGGGGAGGACTATAACCTGGCCCTGGGCATCAACTTCGACTACACCTCTCTGGTGTTCGCCAACCGCATTTTGGGGGAGCTGATGAGCGCCCAGTCCGACCTGCGCTCCGCCCTGTGGCAGCCGGGGGACTCCCGGCAGCTGGCCGACCTGTTTGAGCAGTGCGTGGCCGAGCTGGGCAAGCCGCTGGAGGCCCTCACCAAAGCGGACCGGCTGAAGGTCATCGGCCTTCTGCGGCGGCGCAGCGCCTTTTCCTACCGCAAGTCGGTGCCCTACATCGCCGGGCGGCTGGGGGTGTCCCGGTACACCGTGTATAAATACCTGGACGAGCTGGAACGGGAGGGGGCGGAGTAACCCGCCCCGTTTCTCTTGTATTTGACAGGGAAATGCGGTAGAATGGACAAGATCAAAGCGGCGGTCAGACCGCCGGCTCCGCGGGGCCGCGCCCAGGTGCCGCGGGGAGACAGGAGTGTTTACATATGAAAAGAGAACAGATTGAGGCATATTTTTCCGGTAAAGAGCCCCTGCTGGTGGAGGCGGTGAGCCGCCTGGTGGCCATCGACAGCGTGGAGGGCGCACCCGCCCCCGGCGCGCCCTTCGGCCCCGGCCCCGCCGCCGCCCTGAAGGAGGCCCTGGCCATCGCCGCCGAGTGGGGCCTCGCCGCCCAGGACCACGAGGGCTACGTGGGCACCGCCGACTTGAACGGCGGCGAGGACGCGCTGCACATCCTGGGCCACCTGGACGTTGTGGCCCCCGGGGAGGGCTGGACCGTGACCCAGCCCTATACCCCCAAGCTGGTGGACGGCCTGCTCTACGGCCGGGGCGCCGACGACGACAAGGGCCCGGTGGCCGCCGCCCTGCTGGCCATGAAGGCGGTGAAGGACCTGGGCGTGCCCCTGCGCAAAAACTGCCGGGTCATCATGGGCACCAACGAGGAGAGCGGCTCCGGGGACATCGCCTGGTATTTTGCCCGGCACCCCTATGCCCCCGCCACCTTCTCCCCCGACTCCGGCTTCCCCGTTATCTACACGGAGAAGGGGAACATCCGGCCCGCCGGCTCTGAAAATGGAAAGCCCCGGCCCATCTTCACCAGGAGCTGGCCCGCCCAGTCCGAGCTGCCCCGGGTGAACTGGCTCCACGGCGGCATCCGGGGGAACGTTCTGCCGGGGGACGCCTCCGCCGCGGTGGAGGGGCTGACCATGTACGACATCCAGCCCGTGGCCCGGGATATCACCGCCCGCACGGGGATCAAGTTCACCTTTGCCCATGAGAATGGCGTCACCGTCATCCGCGCCAAGGGGGAGGCCTCTCACGCCGCCTACCCCGAGGGGGGGAACAACGCCATCACCGGGCTCATCTCCCTGCTGTGCGCCCTGCCCCTGGCGGATGGGGGCTGCAAGGACGCCCTCCACGATCTCAACGCCCTGATCCCCCACGGGGACTGCAAGGGCCGGGCGCTGGGCATCGCCCAGGAGGAGCCCATCGCCGGGCCGCTCACTGTGGCCTTCTCTCTGCTGGAGGTGACGGAAACGGGGCTGGAGGGCTTCTTCGACAGCCGGGTGCCCCTGTGCGCCACGGAGGAGAACTGCCTGAACGTTGCAAAGGCCGCCTTTGAGAGCCGGGGCTTCACCTTCCAGGGCGAGCAGGGCGCGCCCCACCATGTCCCCGCCGACAGCCCCTTCATCAAAACCCTGCTGAGCCGGTACGAGGAGTACACGGGGCTCAAGGGGGAGTGCCTGTCCACCGGCGGCGGCACCTACGTCCACGACATCCCCGGCGGGGTGGCCTTTGGCTGCACCCTGCCCGGCTTTGACACCCACCTCCACGGCGCGGACGAACGGGTGCGGGTGAGCGACCTGATGCTCAGCGCCAAGCTGTTCGCCCACATTATCATCGACATGTGCGAATAAACGATAAAGGCCCTCCCCGCCGGCGCGGGGAGGGCCTTTATCGTATTCAAGTTCTCACGCTTCGCCTGTTTACGACGGCTCGGCGCTTCTTCTCAGTACCGACCGAAGTCGCCGGAGCGGCCCTGGGTCACATCGGATCCGAACTCGTAATCCTTGCCGGGGAGGATGGCGTTGAGGGCGATGCCCGCGATGGCGGCGATGGCCAGGGCGGTGAGGGTGATGGAGGCGCCGCCCACCTCGAAGGTGAGCCCGCCGGAGAAGCCCAGGCCGCACACCAGGATGACCGCGGCGATGATGAGGTTGCGGGAGTTGGTGAAGTCCACCCGGTTCTCCACCACATTGCGCACGCCGATGGCGGAGATCATGCCGTACAGGATGAAGGACACGCCGCCCACGATGGCCGCGGGCATGGAGTTCACCACCGCGGCGAACATGGGGCTGAAGGACAGCACCAGGGCGTAGATGGCGGCCAGCCGGATCACCAGGGGATCATAGACCTTGGACAGCACCAGCACGCCGGTGTTCTCGCCGTAGGTGGTGTTGGCGGGGCCGCCGAAGAGGGCGGACAGGGAGGTGGCGATGCCGTCCCCGATGAGGGTGCGGTGCAGGCCCGGGTCCTGGATGAAGTTCTCCCCCACGGTGGCGGAGATGGCGGACATATCCCCGATGTGCTCCATCATGGCGGCGATGGCGATGGGGGCCATGACCAGGATGGAGGTCAGGTCAAACTTGGCGATGGAGCCGGTGAAGTTGGTGAAGAAGGGCTGGAGGCCGATGGGGCTGGAGGCGGCCACGGTGGTAAAGTCGATGAGGGCCTCCCCGGCGGCATTCTGGACGCCGCAGGCGTTGGCGATGACGGCCACCACATAGGAGCCCACCACGCCCAGCAGGATGGGGATAATCTTAATCATGCCCTTGCCCCAGATGTTGGCGGCCACGATGATGGCCATGGCCACCAGGGCCAGCCACCAGCAGGTCTTGGCGTTGTTGACGGCGGAGGGGGCCAGGTTCAGGCCGATGAGGATGATGATGGGGCCGGTGACCACCGGGGGCAGGAAGCGCATGACCTTCTTCACGCCCACCACCTTGATGACCAGGGCCAGCGCCACGTACAGCAGGCCGGCCACCACAATGCCGCCGCAGGCATACTGGAGCTTTTCCGCGGCGTCCATGGCGGCGTATTTGCCGGAGTCCAGCTTGGACACCGCCTCGAACCCGCCCAGGAAGGCGAAGGAGGAGCCCAGGAAGGCGGGCACCTTCAGCCGGGTGCACACGTGGAAGAACAGCGTGCCGATTCCGGCGAAGAACAGGGTGGTCTGGATGCTTAAGGGCAGGCCGTAGTTATTCACCAGGATGGGCACCAGCACGGTGGCCCCGAACATGGCGAACATGTGCTGCAAGCCCAGAATGAGCATTTTGGGCACGCCCAGGGTGCGGGCGTCGCGGATGGGTTCTTGATTGTTCATACTCTAACACTCTCCCTTTCACTTGTGGTACAACCGGCGGGCGGACAAAAAAAGAAGCAATCACCAAAACGGCGATTGCCTTACAAAGGGAAATAGAAACGATACGCCCCCAGGCCGGGCGCGTTGAAAAACAGCGGCGTGAGCTGGCGCATATCGTTCCCCTCCTTTTGCATTTCGTCTATGATATCAGACGCGGGGATGGTTTGCAAGTTGGGATTTTGCACGAAAACCGCCCAAGCGTCCTGGGCGGTTTTCGTATGCTTACCATTACAGCACCTTGGAGAGGAACTCGACGGTGCGCGGCTCCTTGGGGTGGGCGAAGAAGGCGTGGGGCTCGTCCTGCTCCACAATCTTCCCCCCGTCCATGAACAGCACCCGGGTGCCCACCTCCCGGGCGAAGCCCATCTCGTGGGTGACCACCACCATGGTCATGCCCTCCCGGGCCAGCTCCTTCATCACGTCCAGCACCTCGCCCACCATCTCCGGGTCCAGGGCGGAGGTGGGCTCGTCAAACAGCAGCACCTTGGGCTTCATGGCCAGGGCCCGGACGATGGCGATGCGCTGCTTCTGCCCGCCGGACAGCTGGGCGGGCCAGGCGTCCGCCTTTTCCTCCAGCCCCACCCGGCGCAGCAGGGCGGCGGCCTCCTCGTCGGCCTCGGCCTGGCTCATCAGCTTGGTCTGCACGGGGGCCAGGGTGATGTTCTTCCGGATGGTCATGTTGGGGAACAGGTTGAAGTGCTGGAACACCATCCCCATCTGGCGGCGGATGGCGTTGATGTCCGCCTTGGGGT
>ERZ779622.1125-NODE-1125-length-11775-cov-15.484386_pt1 | contig 11775 bp, 10 predicted proteins | sample MGYA00514188_ERZ779622 | MGnify/ENA primary metagenome ERZ779622 (study PRJEB29562, sample SAMEA4376702) | mouse gut metagenome | isolation source: Cecum | study: EMG produced TPA metagenomics assembly of the A DSS colitis mouse model was used to assess the...
CTGGTTTTTGTTGACGATAATGACATTCCGGAGCTGCTGATGATGGAGGACGACTGTCATTCCAAAGGGGTAAAAGTTTATACTTATTATCAGGATCAGGTGGTAGAACTGGGGGCATTTGGTTCTTTTGGATTGATGCAGTATGTAGAAAGAGCCGGTTTGATCTTCAGTCATTATATGGGACATGGCGAGTCTGACAATGATTTTTTTGAAATAAAAGAAGGGCAGGCTGTTCTGATCTGCAACATGCATTCTACGCCGCATCGTAAAAACGGTATAGACACCAGTCTGTATGAAATTGACGGTGTTGCCGTGAATGAGAAAACCTACCGGGCCAGGTGGAAGGCCTTATATGAGGACCAGGACTATGTATTGATCGGGTATAAGGACGGAACTCCGGTAGAGGAAGCAGCAGAAAGTGAATGGTTACGGCAGTGACCATTGTCGGAGACAGGGAAGCCGCTAACTTCCCTGTTTCTTCATCAGCCGATGCTTGAAGGCTCTGATCTTTGCGCCATAGCGGGTTGCGTATAGCAGACAGATCAGGAGCAGTCCAACTGCAAGTCCCTGCATAAAATCTAATGCGGCCATAACGGAAGGATTGTCATAGAAGCTCGTGTCTTTGAGGAGGATATAAGATAATACCAGAAATAATGCGATTCCGTTACATATGCGCACACGTTTGTTATATCGCTCTGTCTCTGTATTTGTATAATCTACGGCTTGTAATACAGTTTCTTTTATCTCTTTATCCATATTGTCACTTTTCCTTTCTCCATTCAGAATTTCCCGCAGGTCAACCTCATAATAATCGGATATTTCAATCAAAATATCCAGATCCGGCATATTATTGCCATTTTCCCAACGGGATATGGTTCTGTTTGATACATTGAATTTTTCTGCGATTTGTTGTTGGGTAAGTCCTTTTTGCTTACGGAGTTCTTTTAAGAACCCGCCGATTTTCTCCTGATTCATTTTTCTTCCGCCTCCTTATGAAAATTGTATCAAAAATGCCTGAAAAAGAACACGACACAAAGCGGGAACTGATTTTTTCTGTCGGAATGCAACCTTTTTCATCCCTGAAAGGTATTACAGATAAGAACAATAACTTTGTTGGAGTATCGGGACTTTTCGGAGGAGGAAAATTTATGAGAAAAAAGGATGTGCGGAAGAAAAAGTATGGGGCAGGAGTGGCGGCGGTCTGTCTGACAGGAGTGATCCTGCTGGCCGGCTGCGGCAGCGGCGGTGAGACTGCATACACGCCGGGTGATTTGGACGTTAACGGAGAAACAGCGGATACATCGGGTGGTGTGGACATTAACGGAGAAGCAACGGATACGCCGGGTGGTGTGGACATTAACGGAGAAGCAACGGATGCGCCAGACGATTCCGGCAGTACCGGAGAGGCAGCAGGGGAGTCTGGTAATCCGGATGTCGCGGGAGAGGACGCGGCAAAGTATGAGGCGGAGCAGGAGGATATTGCGGAGAAATCAGAGTTCTCCACAGACGATGGAGGAGGGTTCTCTGCCGATATGGAAGAGAAAAGAGCGATGACAGGCGGCTATCTGGAATCCTGTTATTCATATGAGTGGGAGCCGGGACAGTATTCTGCGGAGGAATACAGTCGGTGGGAGGAGACGGGCTTTGTCTCCGTCATGGCGGAACCGTTGTCTACGTTTGCGGCGGATGTAGACACGGCCTCCTACAGTAATCTGCGGCGGCTGATCCGGGAAGGCTATACGCTGGAAGGCATTCCGGAGGGCGCGGTGCGCATTGAAGAGCTGCTTAATTATTTTGACTATGATCATAAGAGTCCGTCGAAGGAGGAGCCGTTTGGTGTGACGACGCAGATTGGCAGATGCCCCTGGAATGAGAATGCGGATCTTCTGATGATCGGATTAAAGACACAGGATATTGATTATGCACAGGCGCCGCCTTCTAATCTGGTATTTTTGCTGGATGTGTCAGGGTCCATGGATTCTTATGATAAGCTGCCGCTTTTGCAGGAGGCTTTCGGACTTCTGGCGGAGCACCTGACAGGCAGGGACAGGATCTCTGTCGTGACCTATGCCGAGGATACCCGGACAGTGCTGGACGGGGTGCGGGGCAGTGAGACGGAGAAGATCGTGACGACGTTGAATGCTCTGTCGGCGAACGGCGGCACTTACGGGAGCAAGGGGATAGAGACGGCGTATGCGCTGGCGGAGCAGCATTTTATACAGGGCGGCAATAACCGTATTATCCTGGCTACGGACGGCGACCTGAATATCGGGATGACCAGCGAGAAGGAGCTGGAAGATCTGATCACGGCCAAAAAGGAATCCGGTATTTTTCTGTCTGTGCTCGGCTTTGGTACAGGAAATATCAAGGACAATAAAATGGAGATCCTGGCCGATAAAGGTAACGGGAATTATGCCTACATAGATAATCTGCAGGAGGCGCGGAAGGTGCTGGTAGAAGAGATGGCCGCAACGCTGCTTACCGTATGCAAGGATGTGAAATTTCAGGTGGAGTTTAACCCGGCCGTGGTAGAAAGCTATCGTCTGTTGGGGTATGAGAACCGCGCTCTGGCATCGGAGGACTTCCACGACGACACAAAGGATGCGGGGGAAATTGGGGCAGGGCACAGCGTGACGGCGCTCTATGAGATCATCAGGAAGGGTGCCGGCAATCACGCCATATCGGAGAAAGGGATAGAAGACCTGAAATACGGCAGGGAATACAAAGAAGCGTTGGCGGCCGACAGGACTGCCGCCGGGCAGTATCCGTCAGCTTCGATGAAAGAATGGCTGACACTCAGCATCCGCTACAAACGTCCGGCGGAGAAATGCAGTTCAATCCTGGAATATCCGGTGGGATATGAGAGTTATACATCCACACCGGATGAGGATTTTGTCTTCGCGGCGGCGGTAGCGGAGTTTGGTCTGCTGGCATCCCACAGCAGATATCCGGAGAATGCGTCGCTGTATCATGTCGATAAGACGCTGCGGTCTCTGGAGCTGACGGATGCGTATAGGAAAGAGTTTGTGGAACTGGCGAATACCCTCTATAGTACGGTCAGATGATTGGATCAAAACAGAAAAATCCCTGCTCCGGCAAAGAGCAGGGATTTTATAAAAGAATCGACAAAATCGAAAAACGGGGAATCAAAGACTACTTCACTTCAATCTTCTTCACTTCTTCCTTCGCGGCAATCTCCTTCTTCGGAAACCGCACTTCCAGAATACCGTTGTTGTAGGAAGCGTCGATATCGCCGGGCTCCACGTCGTTCACGCGGAAACTTCTGGAATACGAGCTGTAATAACGCTCCCGGCGGATATACTTGCTCTTGTCTTCTTCGTTCTTCTCTTCCTTGTGGGAAGCGGAGATGGTGAGCAGGCTGTCCTTCAAGTCAATGTTGATATCGGATTTGTCGAAGCCGGGCAGTTCCGCCTGCAGCAGGTAGCTGTCGCCCTGGTCGATCACGTCCGTCTTGAAGGCGTCGAAGGTTGCCAGTTCGTTGTTGCCCCAGAAATTCTTGAAGGCGTTGTCAAACATCTGATCGAAGGAATCATCAAAAAACATGGGTTTGTAGGTACGATTGTTGAATAATGCTGGTCTTAACATAAAAGTCACTCCTCTTCTTTTATACTATGCGGCCTGCGCTCTGCGGTGTGCCGCATGTGTTATCTGTTATCAGTATGACCGGATTTCAGGTTCCGATGCATCTCTGATAACTTGTTTGCTGTTTATAATTGTTATACAACATATATAACATAAAATCAATTATGGAAATCTAAAGCATTTCTTAATAAAAAATAAAGCGGGATCTGCAAAAATTATATAGGAAGCAGACTTAGAATATGGTAGCATAGAGGAAGAAACGAAGAGCCTCGCATGGGGAAAATAAAACGCGCGCAAGGCAGCGCAGAAAAGAGGGATTCATGAGACTGGGAGCATTGGAAGCGGGCGGTACCAAAATGGTATGCGCCGTAGGAAACGAAACGGGGGAAATCTTCGAGCAGATCTCCATTCCCACAGAAACGCCGGAGATTACCATGCCGAAGCTCATCGCTTATTTTAAGGATAAGCAGGTGGACGCTTTGGGGATCGGGTGTTTCGGGCCGGTGGAGCTGGACCGGCAGTCGCCGGAGTACGGGCATATCACCACTACGCCGAAGCTGGCATGGCGGAATTATGATATTGTCGGCGCTTTTCGGGAGGCGCTTGGTTGTCCGGTGGGTTTTGACACGGACGTGAACGGGTCTGTGCTGGGGGAAGTGACCTTCGGGCAGGCCAAAGGAAAGAAATGTGTGATCTATCTGACCATCGGTACCGGTGTTGGCGGCGGCATATACATAGACGGTAAGCTGCTGCATGGTATGCTGCATCCGGAGGCAGGGCATGTGCTGATCCGGAAGAGGAGCGATGACGCATACGAGGGCAAGTGTCCTTATCATAAGACCTGTCTGGAAGGCCTTGCGGCAGGCCCGGCCATTGAAGCGCGCTGGGGACAGAAGGCGGTGGAGCTGAAAGACCGGCCGGAGGTGTGGGATCTGGAGGCGGACTACATCGCGCAGGCGCTGGTGGGCTATATCCTGACGCTCTCACCGGAGATGATCATTTTAGGCGGCGGCGTGATGCATCAGGAACAGCTTTTCCCATTGATCCGTGAAAAAGTGACCCAGATGCTGGGCGGCTATATCCAGACGGAGGAGCTGGCGGATATGGAGCACTATATCGTGCCTGCAAGCCTGCACGACGACCAGGGGATCATGGGTTGTCTGGAACTGGCAAGAAGAGAGAAGGCAGGCTGTGTATAGTGTGTGAGGCACCTTTTTTCAGTGCGGATTCTTTTAATGAGGCTGTTGTTGAACCCGGCAATTCCACGACAGGTGGCCGCGGGCTGCAACAGCCTTATTGCTTTTTCATACTATAGGAAGAGTCTTTGCCTGTGGGCGCATTGCGATCCGGTGCAGAAAATGCAATCATGAGTTTATCAGGGAGATCTGATCATCAATCTGCATCAGGCAATGGACTTTAGCTGCGCGCAGTCTTTTGGAGAGAGTTTAAGAGTTGAGGTGCTTTGTGTCTGCGGAATGTCTCATGCCCCGGTATACAGGTAACGCAGATAATCCAGAGCGGAATCTATGCGCGGACAGTTTGCGACAATACCCAGATAGACCGGGTCGCTGAATCCGGCCTGCCGGATCAGTTTCGTGCGGGAAAGATCGATCCCGTAAAAAGCTTCTCTGGTTTTCGCACTGTAGGTGAGAGAATCGTCAAACAGCATATCCATGGCATTATCTTCCAAAATAACAATATTTTTTTCCAGTTGAGATGACACAAGGTCATACAGGCCCGGATCTTCTCTGCACAGTAATTCTTTCAGATCGTAGAGATAGCCGCTTTGTGAGAAAGCGTCGAAGGCTTCCCTGTTCATCAGAACCACATCCATCAGTTCGCCGTCAATGGCGGCCTGGATTTTCATGCGGGAAGCATAAGTATACTCGTGGTACTGATTCGTCTCGTCGTCCGTGAGATAAAGTCCAGTATACAGCTCCAGCTCGTTTTTGGAAGGATTCAGGTTCAGGTAATCCAGAAAATCTCCGGTAAGTTCCTGCGTCAGATCCTCCCCTGCGGCCACATTGACAAGAGCGGTGTACAACACGGTGTCTTTATGAGTAATGCGGCCGTAGAGCATATAGCCGGCGGCATACAATACGATACAGAGGACTGCCAGCGGCAGTTTATAGTAATCCCAGATATATTGTACTTTCTTCCTGCCGTGCAGCGTCCGCAGATTTTCGTCCCTGAGAAATGACGCCGGATTAAATGAAGCGTGTTTCATAAGCTGCCTCCGGGGATTTTTGTCGTCGGCCGCTCCGGCGTTTCTGCCGCGGTATGGTCTGTTTCTGTAAGGTCTGCCATGGCATTGCCCGTTACTATACAGTCCGGACCCTGGACATCTGCTCCGGCATCTGGAAGCTCCTCCGTCTTACCCTGGCATATCAGCAGAATATTGGAAAGCAGGTAGGAGCAGAGCAGAGCGCATAATCCCTCCCCGAAAATAATGGCCGGTGTGAAAATGTTAATCACAACAAAGGCCATGGCAAAGTAAATAACAGCCATGAGAGCGGTGCACAGAAGGAAACGCATGCCGATCATGATCGCGTTTTTGAACATGGCAAAGGTCGTATTGTCGAACCTTGCGAGCAGTGGGAAGATGTACATGAGGACGATGGCGTAAGCGACGAGAGCGACAAAGAAAACCGCCGTGCCGATGGTCCAGAGTACATTTTCAAAACGCATGTGGTAGAATACATATCCGTCAAGCGCCAGGGCGATTCCCAGCGTCAGAAGGATCAGCCAGATTTTGGTTGCCTGTTTGAAATTTGCCTGAAAGGAATGGAAAAAGGCTCTGGTCAGGCTGCCTTCTTCATTCTTCGCCACCTTTAAAGTTACATAGAAAAGGGCGGTTGTGGATGCGCCGATCGTAACGACAGGCAGACAGCAGATAAACCATAAAACATTCAGGTAAGCGCTGTAGGACAGTTTGGTAAGAAATGACATCAGCGGCCCCTCCGGGCTCAGTAGATTGCGCATGGCGGCGTTCCTCCTTATTTCTGTACAATTCCTTAGTCTTCGGTGGATTCCCTGTAGATCAGGCGTGTCTCCGTATGAACCGTGCGGAAATTGAGGGACGGTTCCTTGATCCGGGACATCAGCAGATTCACCGCGGAAAATCCCATGATCTGACTATGGATGTGGATTGTGGTCAGAGTGGGCGACATGATCCTGGATTCCGGGGAGTCGTCGAAGCCGCACAGGTAGACATCGCCGGGAACGGAAATCCCCAGTTTCTTAAATACCTGCAGAGTGTCTATGGCAATAAAGTCGTTCGCACAGATAAATACGTCCGGCAGAGTATCCAGATTCCGGAGTTGTTCCATTAAGTAATCCGGATAGGCCGACCCCTCAAAAGTCTTCTGTACGGGATTGTCGCCTGTAATGCAGTATTCGTCAGGACAGGGAAGACCAGACAGATACATGGCATTCCGGTAGCCTATATACCGCTCAAAAAAGGACTGGCAATGTGTCGCTTTTCCTATGAATCCGATCCTTGTCTTCCCGCGCCGTACCATTTCCTTCACAAAAACATGGATGTTGGATTGGTTATCCATAATAAGGCGATCCGCGCCCAACGGTTTATCCAGCCCGGTCACCGGTGAATCTACGAGAAGAAGGGGGATATCCAGTCCGCAAAGCATGGAACAGTATGCGAGGTCGAACATTTCAATACACATGATCCCGGCGGTTTTTTCCTTATTATAAGCGGCCGGCATCCGCAGATTCTTTATCTCGGCATCCTGAAGCCGGTGCATGGTGAAGCTATAGCCCAGTGTGGAGAGCTCCCGCTGGAATTTATCCAGCATGGTGGAAGCAAAATGTGAATTTCCGATAAAGTTGGAAGTAAACAGGGAGATCTCCATCCTGGACGATCTGTCTGCCGCAGCAGGCTCCGATTTCTCAAAATGGGAGATATTTACATAGGAGAATTGTTTGTATCCCATTTCTATAGCTTTTTTCAGGACCTTCTGTCTGGTGGATTCGGCAAGGAGGCCGGTGTTGTTGATCGCCTTGGAAACTGTATTGCGGGAAACGCCGAGTTCGTCGGCGATATCCTGAATGGTAATTCGTTCTGCCATATCATATCACTTCCTTTTCCTGTACTGCAATTTTTGTAAAATATATTGATACACTTATAGTGATTTTATTATAATGCACAAGTTTGAATGTGTCAAATGTAAAATACCTGAAAATAATCAAATTGTCAAAGGTGTTTAGAAAGTTTGTTTCTATTTTGGGCAATATTTTTTGCAAATGTAAAAATTAAGGAAAAAATATTGTACAAATAACATATTTTTGGTTGACATTATGTAAAAATGCTGATATGCTATAGTTGCAAAATAAAACTTGGATTTTTACAAATGCACAATTATAATTCCGCTGTAGTCGTGAGAGAGGATAGTAAATGTAAAAATGTAAAAAGACAAGATCAAGATGATGAGAAAGGAGAAAAACAATGAGCACAAGCACTAAAAAGAAAGACGCGGGATTACACAATTCGCTGGTCTATATCGTTCAGCACTGGCAGTTGTATGTGTTCTTCCTGCTGCCGGCCCTGGCGCTGACGATCATCTTCCGGTATATTCCCATGGGCGGTATCCTGATCGCTTTCGAGAAGTATAATCCCATCCGGGGTATCCTTGGGAGTGAGTGGGTAGGATTCAAACATTTCTCGCGCTTTCTGTCCTCCCCGGATTTCCTGAGTTATCTGGGCAACACATTGAAATTGAGCGTATTCGGTATGCTGTGGGGGTTTCCGGTTCCGATTCTGCTGGCATTCCTGCTGAACCGGATCGAGAGCAAGGGCATTAAGAAGAAAATACAGCTTTGCCTCTACATGCCGAACTTTATTTCAGTCATCGTACTCTGCGGTATCGTCCGTATTTTCCTGTCGGTTACGGGACCTGTAAACCTGCTCCTCGGCACGCAGATAAACTTTATGACCATGCCGGAGGCGTTCCGTACGATCTACATAGCCAGCGGCATCTGGCAGGGTGCAGGATGGGGATCCATCATTTACACTGCGGCGTTGTCCAACGCAAGCACGGAGCTGAAGGAAGCGGCGGTCATCGACGGAGCGAATATCTTCCAGCAGATTAAGGCGGTTGAGTGGCCGGCGATCAAAGCGACCGTGATCATTCAGTTCATCATGCAGGCAGGTAATATCATGAGCATCGGATTTGAGAAAGCTTACGCCCTGCAGACTGATCTGAATATGGCATCTTCGGAGATCATAGCGACCTATGTATATAAGAAAGGTCTTTTAGACGGCGATTACAGTTTCTCGACGGCGGTAGGTTTGTTCAATACGGTGATCAATGTGATTCTTCTGGTTGCGGTCAACAAGATCGTTGCGAAGATGAACGATGGTCAGGGACTGTAAAGGAGGAGAGCAAGATGAAAAAGAAAAGTAGATTTGCCAGATATTCCTTCCAGGACAAGGCGCTTTTGATGGTTGGTTATATTCTGCTGGGACTGTTTGTTGTCGCAATCGTGATTCCGATGGTCTATATTATCGTAGCATCCTTTATCGACCCTGTTACGCTGCAGAATAAAGGAATTACGTTTGATTTCAGTAAATGGACGCTGACGGCATACGAACGTGTCCTTTCCAACGCGCAGATCTGGATCGGTTTCAAGAATGCAGTGATCTATTCCGTTGTATTTACATTCGTCTCCGTCCTGATCACCATGCTGGCGGCTTATCCGATGTCCAGAGCGGATTTCAGGGGAAGGAAGTTCTTCAACGTTATCTTCGTGATCACGATGTTCTTCGGCGGCGGACTGATCCCGACATATTTGCTGATCAGTAACCTGAAACTGTTGAACAGCATGTGGGCGATCATCCTGCCGGGCGCTTTCAGTGTCTGGAATATGATCATAGCCCGAACCTATTATCAGGGCATTCCGGGTGAACTGAGAGAAGCGGCTGACGTGGACGGCGCGAACGAAATGGTATTCTTCTTCAGGATTCTCCTGCCGGTATGTACGCCGATTATCGCGACCTTGTCTTTGTGGCAGTTCGTGGGAATGTGGAACAGCTACTTTGATGCCATGATCTACCTGAACGATTCGGCGAAACAGCCTCTGCAGCTTGTGCTCCGTTCCATCCTGATCCAGAACCAGCCGGAATCCGGAATGATCTCGGATATGCAGAGTACGGCGGAACGTGCGCAGCTGGCGGAACTTTTGAAGTATGCGACGATCATTATTTCCAGCCTTCCGCTGCTCGTTATGTATCCGTTCTTCCAGAAATATTTTGACAGCGGCGTTATGGCAGGTTCCGTAAAAGGTTAAGCCGCCAGGAAACGGCAGTATATCGTATTACAGAAAAATATTAATAAATATCAATAAAGAAAAGGAGAGGAAGTATGAAAAACAAGTTAGTAAAACGCGTAATTGCCGCGGCTCTGGCAGCAGGCATGGTATTTTCCCTTACGGCGTGCGGGGGGGGGTCTGATGTGGAACTGAACACCGGAGAATTACAGGAAGTGGATGCGTCGGAATTGGAATTTCCGCTTGCTGAGAAAGCGACGCTGACCGGGATGATCAGCTATCCGGCGAACACAGAGTCCAACCCGAATAACCGTACGATCTTCAAACGTCTGCAGGAAGAGACGAATGTAGAGATCGAGTGGACGGCGATTCAGGGCGATCAGTGGGGTGATAAGATCACACTGGCCATGGCGAATCTGGATACATTGACGGATTTCATCTTTACGGCAGGATTTGGCGATAATGATCTGCTCAGATATGCGGATCAGGGCGTTATCATTCCGTTAGAGGAGTATATCGATACTTATATGCCGAATCTGAAAGCGGTATTTGACAAATTTCCTGAATATCGGAAAATGAGTACCGATTCGGAGGGCCATATTTGGGCGCTTCCCTGGATCGAGCAGCTTGGCTCCGAGAAGACAGCGATCCAGACGGTCGGCGATATGAGTTTTATCAATAAGAAATGGCTGGATTTTCTTGGTCTGGAGGTGCCGACTACGGTAGATGAGTTTGAGCAGACGCTGATCGCATTCCGGGATCATGCCTCCGAGCTGCAGGCAGAGTTTAACATTGACGGAAGCATTATTCCGATGGCATGTATCGTAAATGACGGCAACCAGGATCCGGCTTTGCTGATCAACGGGTTTGGAGAAGGTTACGGAGACTGTGATCAGGGAAGACATATTGCGGTTACGGATGAGAAGCAGGTGATCTGTACCGCGACGCAGCAGGGATTTAAGGACGGTATCGCATGGCTGCATTCTCTGTATGAAGAGGGACTGATCGATGCGGAAGCGTTTACGCAGGAATGGTCGACCTATGTGTCAAAGGGCAAATCAGGACGTTACGGTGTATGCTTTAGCTGGGATGTGGCAAATATTGTTGATGATTTTGCGGGATGGGTTCCGCTTCCGGCATTGACGGCGGACACCAGAAACATTACGCCGGAGAATGGCTCCTTTACAAGCGGATATGACCGCGGTCGTTGTGTGGTAACGGCAGTGGCACAGAATCCGGCTCTTGTATGCGCCTGGTTGGATAAGATGTACGATCCGTTCCAGTCTCCGCAGAATAACTGGGGTACTTACGGGGAAGACGACGATTTTGATATCTTTGAACTGGGAGAGAACGCTCAGGGTGAGAAGATGTTAAAGCATGCGCCTTTGGGAGACGCTTCACCGGTAGAAGTAAGAGAGGCGGAGAGTGTAAACGGGCCGCTGGCGATTCTGGATGAGTACTATGATGTCTATGTTACGTGCCCTGATGATGCGCAGTATCGTCTGGACTGGATCGAGGAATACTATACACCAGATATGAATACAAAGTATGTTTACCCCAATGTATTTATGACCCAGGAGGATACGGAAGATCTGGCTAATCTCCAGACCGATATTACAAAGACGATCAACGCTACAAGATCAGACTGGATCATGAACGGGTTTACGGATGCTGACTGGGACGAGTATTTAAAGAATCTTGATGCATATGGCCTGAATGATATGCTTGAGATATTCCAGAAATATCTGGATGCTTATTACGCAGAATAGAAAACAGGAGATTGTCAAAGAGCAGTCTGAAGTAAGGAGCCAGACGAAGAGTCGGCTCCTTCTTTCTTACTTTATAGGAAATTCCGAGTTTTGGAAACACAAAAAAGAACAGGAGTTTGCC
>ERZ779622.1127-NODE-1127-length-11752-cov-4.462768_pt1 | contig 11752 bp, 9 predicted proteins | sample MGYA00514188_ERZ779622 | MGnify/ENA primary metagenome ERZ779622 (study PRJEB29562, sample SAMEA4376702) | mouse gut metagenome | isolation source: Cecum | study: EMG produced TPA metagenomics assembly of the A DSS colitis mouse model was used to assess the...
TTCCGGTCCGTCACGTAAAAGGTACAGGAATAAAATTCCACCGGACTCTCCCGGATCAGCTTCTCGTCAATGTTTTCTTCAATCAGCCTGCGCAAAGGCGTAATATCCGTACCTCCCTCTCCGAGAATACGAAACGTATCCCGCAGAGTCTCCCGCAGAAATTCCGGCGTCATTCCCTCTTTGTCAAACAATTTCGCCATCAGGCTGTCATCCACATCCATCACTTTGGAATACGCGATGTCTTTCCAAAGACCCTCCGCCCGATCCATATCGCCCATACAGATTAGCGCACCGTTCAAAGCACCTACGGAGGTTCCGGCAACACCCCGGATTTTTACCCCTGCTTCCCGCAGGGCTTTCCAGGCTCCTATCTGATAAGCGCCCTTCGCGCCTCCTCCCTCCAACACCAGTCCATATTCCTTTGACAAATCCAATACGGGTTCCATTGCCTTTTACATTCTCCTCCTGTTTCCGGTTCCGCGGACGCGCCCGCAGCATCCATTTTCCCTCGGGAATAAAAAGCGGGCTGCTGCAAAATAAGACCGGACGGCTTATTCTGCGGCAGCCCTGTTTTTTCAAACATCAGCTTTCTTTGGCCACCTCCGCAATGGATTTCACCATTCCGGCCATTCCCTGAATGTCGGAGGGAATGATAATCTTTGTCGCCTTTCCATCTGCCGCCTTCGCAAATGCCTCCAGGCTTTTCAACTGCAGGACGGCATCGTCCGCTGACGCTTCTTTGAGCATCTTCAAACCGTCCGCATTGGCCTGCTGCACTTTCAAAATTGCCAGAGCCTGGCCTTCCGCCTCCCGGATGGTAGCCTCTTTCTTTGCCTCTGCACGCAGGATCGCAGCTTCCTTCTCTGCCTCCGCATCCAGAATCGCGGACTCTTTCTTTCCTTCCGCCACCAGAATCGTGGACTTCTTCTCACCTTCCGCGCGCAGGATCGCTTCACGGCGCTCACGCTCGGCTTTCATCTGCTTCTCCATGGCATCCTGAATGGCCGCAGGCGGAATGATATTTTTCAGCTCTACCCGGTTTACCTTAATGCCCCAGGGGTCTGTGGCAATATCCAGGGAAGCGCGCATCTTCGTATTGATCACCTCGCGGGAAGTCAGGGTCTGGTCCAGTTCCAGCTCGCCGATGATATTACGCAGGGTGGTCGCCGTCAGGTTTTCAATCGCCATAATCGGATTTTCCACGCCGTATGCGAAGAGCTTGGGATCCGTAATCTGGAAAAACACTACCGTGTCAATCCGCATGGTAACATTATCCTTCGTAATCACCGGCTGGGGAGCAAAGTCCACAACCTGTTCCTTCAAAGTCACACGCCGGGCCACCCGGTCCAGAAACGGAGCCTTAAAATGAATTCCCACACCCCAGGTTCCGATATACGCGCCCAGACGCTCTACAACCAGAGCCTGGGACTGAGGTACGATCTTGATGCAGGATGCAAGAATGATCAAAAGAAATACAACCAGAATAATGGTCAGCACTACAAAAACAGGCATAAGTCAGTCCTCCTTCTTTTCTTCCACAATTAATTTTACACCTTCCACAGCTTTCACCAGCACACGCGCATCCACCGGAATCACTGCCGTGTCCTCCGTTGTTCTCGCCGTCCAGGTCAGCCCTTTGACAAAAACTTCGCCTTTTCCCTCCAGATTGGAAACCTCCGCCGTCACAACCGCCGTCTTTCCGATCAGGCTGTCTACATTGGTCTTTTCCTTTTTCTGGCTGTTAAAATGGCGGACCGCCCAAGGCCGCGTGGCAAACAGAAGAACCAGGGACACCGCACAAAATACTGCCCACTGTACCGTGGGAACTACCCCTGCCAGGGAAAGAAAGAATCCCACCAGCGCGCCTCCGGCAAACCAAATGGTTGTCAGGCCCAGCGTAATAATCTCAACGACCAGCAGCACAATAAAAAGAAGCAGCCAGTATAAAGCATCCATCTTGTTCCCTCCTTCTTCTTTATTCTCTTTGTTATCATACTATAGTTTTACCGGAAATACAAGGAAACCAGTTGTTAAATTTTAATGAAGGGAGCGTCCCTCCCGGAACGCTCCCTCAGCCAATTCTTCTCTTAATAGAACACATGGCTCCCAATCACAATACTGTCAGATCCCACCGAAGCTCCCGCCCTGCGGAAATGGGTATAGCTTCCGATGGTGGTATAACCGTTAATTGCATCCTGGGCAGCCTGCATACAGCTTGCCTTCGGCCCCCCGAGATACCTGGCAATAGAACCGTTGCTGACCGGGCCGAACTGTCCCGGCGCATAGATCACCTCCGCAATGGAATTGGGATACCTGGGGCTCTTTACCCGGTTCATAACCACTGCGCCGATAGCCACCTGGCCGTCGTAAGGCTGATTGCCGCCTTCTGCCTGAATCAAGGCTGCCAGAAGCACCACCTCGTTGCCATTCGCCTGGAAAGCCGCCAGCTGCTGTTTCAGCTTCTCCCGCTTCTCCTCAGCTTCCTTGGCCCGTATTTCCTCCATGGTCATGGCCTCGCCCAGTTCATACTGGACACTCACAAACTCCGCTGCCACGAAACCTGTCTTTTCTTCCGCATACCGGACCTGGATCCACTCGGACCCTTCCGCGTCCCCGCCTTCTACCACGTCCAGCTTCTCGCCCTCTCCGATGGTCTTCAAAATCCTGGATTCCGTGTTTGCCTCAGATCGGATACGGAGTCCTCCTGTCGTAGAGGTAGCCACAAGCATTACTTCCTCCTGAGCCCGCTCATACGCTTCCAAACCGAACACCAGGTACTCATTGTTTACATAGCCTTCCAGATTTCCGGACTGTACTTTGGTCCAGCCGTCCAGAAGCTCCACCACATTACCGCCGTCTCCCTGGAACATCCGTCCCAGAGCCTCCGACTCCGCATTGGGCTCGGAGCGCACAGTCACATAATCGTCTACATTCGCAAGAACTTTGGTATCCCACTCATCCTGGCGCTGCATTTCTTCTAAATCTTCACTCGTCAAATCTTCCATAACAGAGCTGATACCGGCCGATGTCTCCACATCCAGCTCCTCAAATCCCGACGTCAAAATCCAGATCAGGACCAGACTGAGAAAAACCGGCATCCGTTTACGGATCGTGTACATATAGACCTCCCTGTGTAACATTTGTATTTCATTTTATTACAATTATTATTACAAATATTACAAGATTATTACGCCGTTATTGTAGCAAAGAGATCTATCTTTGTCAAGGGGCTGAATTTCCCCGGATTTGCAGATTTTTGAAAATTTTCCCTGTCAGCTTTTTCTCTTCTGCCGATATGCTTCATACAGCAGAATGGATGACGCTACGGAAGCATTCAAAGACTCCAGCTTCCCTTCCATAGGAATGCGGATGCGTATATCCGCCAGATCCGCCAGTCCTGCGCTCAGGCCGCTGCTCTCATTTCCTACCAGAAAGGCCGCTCCTCCCTCGTAGCTTTCCCTGTCATAGGTATGTTTCCCGTCCAGATGGGCGGCAAAAGAAGGAATTCCTCTTTCCTTCAAAAATGCCAGCACCCCTTCCAGCTCTTCCGCGTAGACAAAGGGTACCCGGTAAATGGATCCCATGGTGGAACGGATGGTCTTGGGATTGTACATGTCCACGGAGCCTTTGCTTAAAATAATTCCTGCGGCGCCTGCTCCCTCGGCTGTCCGCATAATGGTTCCCAGATTTCCCGGATCCTGCAGGTTTTCCAATATTAAAAGCAGGGGCTTTTCTTTTAGCAACAGATCCTCCAGGGTATAATGGTACTGCCGCACCAGGCAGAGAACTCCCTGCGGATTCTGCGTATCACTCATAGCCCGGAATACGGAATCCTGGACCACCTCATAGGGAACCTCTTTCAAAGCCGGATCTTTCCCGTACTTTTCAAAGAAACTCTCGGAACAATACACCTTCTCCAGCCGATCCCCGGGCGCTTCCCGCAACATCTTCGGCCCTTCCGCCACAAACAGATCTTTGGCATCCCGGATCTTCCCCTTCTTATTTAACTGCATCAGCAGTTTTACCTGCTGGTTTGCCGTACTGGTAATCATAATACCGCTCCGCTTAGTGGGTGGACAGGGCCAGGGCGATTTCATACTGGTAAGGCGCAATTCCCTTGGCCATCTGCAAAGCCTCGTCAATATCAAAGTCCTGGAACTCCCCGTGCTGATAGCCTACCACCCGGTTCGTCTTGCCCGCACAGAGCAGATCCGCCGCCATAGCTCCCATCATAGACGCATAAACCCGGTCCTTGCAGGTGGGACATCCGCCCCGCTGCATATGGCCCAGAATCGTGGCTCTGGTCTCAATTCCCGTAGCCGCCTCAATCCGACGGGCCATGCTGGCGGAATGGCCGACTCCCTCTGCATTGACAATAATATGATGCTTCTTGCCCCGTTTCCGGTTGGCAATGATGTTGTTAATAATTTTCTGCTCGTCGTAGTCGTAATTCTCCGGCAGCAGAATATCCTCTGCTCCGTTTGCAATGCCGCACCAAAGAGCAATATATCCCGCATTCCTTCCCTTAACCTCTATGTTGCTGCAGCGCTCGTGGGAAGTGGAGGTATCCCGCACCTTATCGATGGCTTCCATAGCCGTATTTACAGCCGTATCAAACCCGATGGTGTACTCCGTACAGGAGATGTCCAAATCAATGGTTCCCGGAACGCCGATGGTATTGATCCCCAGCGCCGCCAGCTTCTGGGCTCCCTTAAAAGAACCGTCTCCTCCGATTACCACAATGCCGTCAATCCCATGTTTTCTGCAAATCTCGGCTCCGCGCTGCTGGCCCTCCTCTGTCATAAATTCCCGGCAGCGGGCCGTGAACAAAATGGTGCCGCCCCGCTCAATGGTGCTTGACACATCGTTGGCCGACAGATCCACAATTTCCTCATTCAAAAGACCCGTGTAGCCTTTCCGGATTCCTTTTACCGCCTTTCCGTTGGCAAGTGCCTTCCTCACCACCGCCCGGATGGCCGCATTCATCCCCGGTGCATCTCCGCCGCTGGTAAGCACTCCGATTGTTTTAATTTCTTTCGCCATCACGTTTCCTCCTCATAATTGTAGTGCCCTATCTATATCTGATGTGATTTTAATTCATTCTGCCTATCTTTTCAATACGTTTCTCCACAACTTTTACATTTTCTTCCCCAAAACGCCGGCGCAGCCTCTCCAGAAGCTCGCCTCCGGCCCGCACGCTCCGTCCCGGGGGCAGGCGTTTTACTTTCTTCTCCGCCGCCGCATACAAAACCACCCCGTCAGAACCGTCGCTGTCGTGCAGAAGTTTAAGAAGTTCCTCCTCCTGCCCGGCGCAGTCCTCCAGATCCCGGAACTGGATCCAGAGCTCCCGCCTGCCGGCGTCGAAAGGAATAATGCGGTCGCAGATGAGCTTGCTGGCCTTTTCCTCCTCCGCGCTCACATGGCCGCTGATAAATATCTTCGCCTCTTCCTTAAGAAGCTCCGAATTCCGCTCATAAATGTTGGGGAAGACAATAACCTCCACATTTCCCACCAGATCCTCCACATTGAGAAAAGCCATCATGCGGCTATTCTTTGTATATTTCACGGTTTTGGAAGTAATCATGCCGCCGATCACCGCCATCTGCCCGTCCCGCATCCGCGTCTCGTTTGTCTCCTCGTCCGGCTGGAAATCTGCCGTCACCGCTGTGATATTCTTCCTCCAGCGCTCCTCGTATTCCTCCAGGGGATGGCCGCTGATATAGATCCCCAGAACCTCCTTCTCAAAGGAAAGCAGCAGTTCCTTCGGATACTCCTCCACCTTTGGAAGCTGTATCTGAAAGCTCTGTTTCTCCTCTTCCCCCACCAAATCAAAAAGGCTTATCTGCCCGGTCATGACGGTTTTCCGGCTCTGAGCCACACTTTCCATAATTCCCGCATAAGCCAGAATGTACTGCTGCCTATTGCCGCCCAAGCTGTCGAAAGCCCCTGCCTTGATGAGGTTTTCTACGGTCTTTTTGTTGACTTCCTTCCCCGACATGCGCTCTACAAAATCCGTCAGGCTCTTAAAAGCCCCTCCCAACTGCCGTTCCGTCACCATGGAAGCCACTACGGGACGGCCGATGCTTTTGATAGCGGAAAGACCGTAGCGGATGGAACTGCCGGACACGGAAAATCCGGCCTCCCCCTCATTGATATCCGGCGGCAGAATGGAAATGCCCATTTGACGGCAGCTTAAAATATATTCGGCCACCTTGCCCGGGTTGTCGATTACGGAAGTCATCAGCGCCGCCATAAACTCAACCGGATAATAATATTTTAGGAATGCTGTCTGATAAGCCACCACCGCATAGGCCGCCGCGTGAGACTTATTAAAAGCATATTTGGCGAAATCCGTCATCTCATCAAAAATCTTCTGGGCCGTTTTCTCGGAGATGCCGTTTGCAATACAACCGGGAACTCCCTCTGCCTCATTGCCGTAGACAAAATTCTGCCGCTCCTTCTCCATCACAGCCGCCTTCTTCTTGGACATGGCACGGCGCACCAGATCGCTTCTCCCCAGCGTATAGCCTGCCAGCTTCTGCACAATCTGCATGACTTGTTCCTGATAAACAATACAGCCGTAAGTAGGTTCCAGGATCTCCTCCAGCTGGGGACAGTCATAGAAAATGGTTTCCGGGTGATCCTTTCCCCGGATGTACTGGGGAATAAAATCCATAGGGCCGGGCCGGTACAGAGAAATTCCTGCAATTACATCCTCCAGGCTTCTGGGCTTTAACTCCTTCATAAAGCTTTTCATCCCGCTGCTCTCCAGCTGGAACACACCGTCCGTCCGGCCCGTACCCAAGGATGCCAATACCTCTTTGTCATCGTAGTCAATGCGATCCATATCCAGACTGACGCCGTATCCTTTTTCCGCCAGTCTTGCCGCGTCCTGGATCACCGTCAGGGTGCGCAGGCCCAGGAAATCCATTTTCAGAAGTCCCAGCTCCTCCAGCGTAGTCATGGTAAACTGAGTGGTAATGGAACCGTCGCTGGCCCTGGATAGGGGAACGTACTCATCCACCGCTTTCTGGCTGATCACCACCCCGGCCGCGTGCATAGAAGTATGTCTGGGCAGCCCCTCCAGGCGCATAGACATATCAATCAGTTCATGGACCTGGGGATCCTTCTCATAACTGCCCCGGAATTCCGGATTCATCTGAAGGGCCATCTGAAGGGTAACATTTTTGCCCGGCTCCGAAGGGATCATTTTGGCAATGGAATCCACAAACGCATAAGGCATATCCATCACGCGTCCCACGTCACGGATCACGCCCCTGGCAGCCATGGTACCAAAGGTGACAATCTGTACCACCCGGTCTTTCCCGTACTTTCGAACCACATAGTCGATAACCTCCTGCCTGCGCTCGAAGCAGAAATCAATATCAATATCCGGCATGGACACCCGCTCGGGATTTAAAAAGCGTTCAAAAAGGAGCTGGTAGCGCACCGGATCAATATTGGTGATTCCCATAGTATAGGAGACAATGCTGCCTGCCGCCGAGCCCCGCCCCGGTCCCACGGCGATGCCGTTGTCCCGGGCATACTTGATAAAATCCCACACAATCAGAAAATAATCCACATACCCCATCTTCCTGATTACATCCAGCTCATACTCCAGCCTCCGGCGAAGGCTCCCGTCATCCTGGGGATACCGTTTCTCAAGTCCCTCAAAACAGATCTTGTTCAGGTATTCCCAGGAAGTATATTCCTGCGGCACGTCATACTTAGGCAGCTTGGTGACGCCGAACTCGATCTCCACATTGCACCGCCGGGCAATTTCCCCTGTATTTTCCAGGGCTTCCCTGGCATAGGGAAACAGCTCCGCCATCTCTTCGGGCGATTTCACGTAAAACTGTCCTCCCTCATAGCGCATCCGGTCTTCATCATCCAGCTTTTTCCCCGTCTGGATGCAGAGCAGGATATCATGGGGCTTAACGTCCTCCGCATACGTGTAGTGGATGTCGTTGGTGGCCACCAAGGGGATTTCAAGCTCTTTGCTCATGCGCAGCAGCGCCTGATTCACAGTCTTCTGATCCGGGATTCCATGATCCTGCAGCTCCAGGAAATAATTTCCCTTTCCAAAAACCTTTTCATATTTCAGGGCTGTCTTTTTCGCCTCGTCGTAGAGGCCCTTCACAATATACCTCTGGACCTCCCCGGCCAGGCAGGCGCTCAAAGCGATAATTCCCTCATGGAACTCTTCCAGCACCTCCATATCCACCCTGGGACGGTAATAGAAACCTTCCACATAGCCTCTGGATACAATTTTCACCAGATTTGCATAACCTTCATTGGTTTCCGCCAGCAGCACCAGATGATAATAACGGTCCTCCCCCCCGGTCACTTCCTTGTCAAAGCGGGAATTGGGAGCCACATAGACCTCACAGCCCAGGATGGGCTTAATGCCTTCCGCTTTGGCTGCCCGGTAGAAATCAATTACACCGAACATAGCCCCGTGATCCGTGATAGCCGCCGCTTCCATACCCAGCTCCTTTACCCGGGCCACATACTCCTTGATTTTATTGGATCCGTCTAACAAACTGTACTCCGTGTGGGTATGCAGATGTGCAAATGGCATATTTCCTCTCCTTCTTTTGTATCAAAGCTCATACCGGATGGTATCCAAAATCCGGTGGGCCGCCTCTTCCTTGGTCATCAGTTCCAGGGAAGTCTCTTTCTCTTCCATAATCAGCGTGATCCGGTTGGTATCCGTTCCAAACCCCGCTCCTGCCTCTTTAAGGCTGTTGGCACAGATCAGATCGCAGTTCTTTTCCTTTAATTTCTTCCTGGAGTTTTCCAGCAGGTGCTCCGTCTCCATGGCAAAGCCGCAGAGAATCTGACCCTTCCTCTTATGCTCTCCAAGGTATTTGAGAATGTCCCTGGTACGCTTCAGCTCTAACAGAAGGTTGTCCCCGGATTTTTTTATCTTTTCCCCGGAAACGGACACAGGGGTATAATCCGCCACCGCTGCAGCCTTGATCAGATAGTCCGCCCCGAAAGCCTCCCCGGACACTGCCCGGAACATATCCTCCGCAGACACTACCGGAATCACTTTTACAAAAAGAGGCGGCTTCACATCCCCATGGGCAGCCACAAGGGTTACCTCCGCCCCCCGGAGCATAGCCGCCCTGGCCAGGGCAAAGCCCATTTTCCCGCTGGAGTGGTTGGTGATAAAACGCACCGGATCCAGGGCCTCCCTGGTAGCTCCGGCCGTCACCAGAACTCGTTTCCCCTTCAAATCTTTGTCAAAAGCAATCTCTCTTAAGATATATTCCAGCAGGATGTCTTCCTCCGGCATCCTGCCGTCCCCTACATCCCCGTTGGCCAGCATTCCCCGCTCCGGCTCTATAATCTCATAGCCGAAATGCTTAAGCTTCTTAAGGTTATCCTGCACAATGGGGTTATGGTACATATGGTGGTTCATAGCCGGGGCTATAATCTTTTTGCAGGGACAGGCCAGCACCGTGGTAGTCAGCATGTCGTCTGCAATGCCGTTTGCCATCTTGCCGATGACGTTGGCCGAGGCAGGGGCTGCCAGCACCACATCCGCCTGCTTCGCCAGGGCCACATGCTCCACACTGTACTGAAAATTCCGGTCAAAGGTATCCATGAGGCACTTGTTTCCCGTAAGGCTCTCAAAAGTAATGGGATTGATAAACTTCGCGGCATTTTCCGTCATCAAAACCTGCACATTGCACTCCAGTTTCTTTAACATCCGGGCCAGATTTGCGATTTTATATGCTGCAATGCTGCCGGATACGGCAAGCACGGCTGTCTTTCCTTTTAGCATGGGATTCTCCTTTCCATGGTGCTTTCTACAGTATAACACAAAACCCAAATTTTTTTGTATCTTTTTCAAAAGATCTGTGGTATAAAAGAAGATGTATTGTATCTCCCCAGGGAGAATAATAACAAGGAGGAAAACTGAATATGGAAAAATCAAGAAAAGACACTCGTTGGATGGTCAGTGTTGCACTTATGGCCGCAATCGTGATTCTGCTGGCGAATACGCCTCTGGGCATGATTCAGCTTCCGATTATCAAGGCAACAACTGTTCACATTCCCGTCATCATCGGCGCAATCCTGTTAGGGCCCGCAGCGGGAGCCATTCTGGGAGGCGTATTTGGCATCTGCTCTCTTATCAGCAATACCATGGCCCCCACTCTGCTCTCCTTCGCGTTTTCACCCTTTCTGGCCAGTGATTTCCCAGGCGTCCTGAAAGCACTCTGGATCTCAGTGGGCTGCCGCATTCTCATCGGCGTCGTATCCGGATGGTTCTGGATCGCCCTCAAGAAAATGAAAGCCAGTCCCTGGATTGCCCTGCCTGTTACCGGTTTCATCGGATCCCTGACCAACACGGTCTGTGTGATGGGCAGCATTTATCTGCTTCTTTCCGGCCAGTATGCCAATGCAAGGGGCGTAGCTGCAGATGCCGTGTGGGGACTGATTATGGCTACCGTAACGGCCTCCGGCATCCCGGAAGCCATCGCAGCCGCCATACTGGTATTGGCTCTGGGAAAAGTCCTTCTGGTCTTCTTCCGGAAACAGACTGCCGCCGCAAGAGTATAAAACAGGAAAACGAGGGGACTTTGGAAATGATTTTAACTATAGATATCGGTAATACCAACATTGTTATCGGATGTTTTCTGGATAACTGGCTGCTTTTCCATGAACGCTTCGGAACCAGCCAGAAAGCTACCAGTCTGGAGTACGCCGCTATTTTCAGGGAGACTTTTGAACTTCATAATATCCAAATCTCTCACATTACCGGAGGCATTATTTCCTCTGTAGTCCCTTCCGTCACCAATACGGTGAAAACGGCTGTCGAAAAATACACAAACACGAAGATGCTGGTAGTTGGACCGGGACTGCGCAGCGGCGTAAAGCTGGCTGTGGACAACCCGGCCCAGCTGGGAAGCGATCTGGTGGTGGGTGCTGTAGCCGGGGTGCAGGATTACCCGGTTCCCCAGATTATCATCGATATGGGCACTGCCACCACCGTTTCCGTTATCGACCGCAACAAAGCCTTTATCGGGAAAATGATTCTCCCCGGCGTTGCCGTCTCCCTGGACGCCCTCATAAGCCGGACATCCCAGCTGCCGGAGATCTCCCTGGACCCGCCCAAAAGGCTTATCGGAAGCAACACGGTGGATTCTATCAAAAGCGGCGTCCTGTACGGAAATGCAGGCGCTATCGACGGGCTTATTGACCGGATCGAAAAAGAACTGGGGGAGGAATGCACCATTGTGGCCACAGGAGGGCTTTCCGGCGTAATCGCTCCCCTATGCAGGCATAAAATGTATCTGGAAGAGAACCTGCTGCTGCGGGGACTTTTGCTCATCTACCAGAAAAATGTGTAAAAACCCACAAAGAAAACGGCCCTCCCTGTACACGGGACAGCCGTTTTCTTTCTATATAAAATGCAGTTCAGATTTTTCGGATCTTCCCCTCCTCACACCTTCCCAAAAGATGTGCAATGGACGCACTTGTCTCAAATTCCTCAATCAAATCAAAAGCCTTATATGCGGTTTCAGCTCCGGCCACAATCCCATGGCTTCCCATCAAATACGCCCGGACATCCGGCGCAAAGGCTTTCTCAAAGGCCGCAAACAGCTCCTGGCTGCCTGGTGGATAATAATCCACCCCGCCGATCTTCCCGCCGGTCTGCATGGCGAGATAAGGGGTATAGGAAAAAAGCTCCGGTATGCAGGCTTCCAAATCCAGCCGGCAGCTAAAAGCAGTTCTGTAA
>ERZ779622.1137-NODE-1137-length-11697-cov-4.742828_pt1 | contig 11697 bp, 10 predicted proteins | sample MGYA00514188_ERZ779622 | MGnify/ENA primary metagenome ERZ779622 (study PRJEB29562, sample SAMEA4376702) | mouse gut metagenome | isolation source: Cecum | study: EMG produced TPA metagenomics assembly of the A DSS colitis mouse model was used to assess the...
CAGGGCAGGCTTCCCGCATAACAATTTTGAAAACGCACACTCAGCAGGGCCAGCCTCTGAAAGTTCGGCGTATTCGTCCACCGACAGCCGTAAGGCTGAAGCATGTTCCGGTTGAGAGAATCAAACATCAGCATAACCGCTTTCATATCACACCTCCTTAACCACCACTTAATCAATTCCGTAACCTGGTTTCGCAAATCAATAAAGTCCGGATCTACAATATTTGTCGGATGCGGCAGGGTATTTTCCAATTTCATCTTTATCTCTGTAGGCTTATTTGTCAAAACCAGAATATTTTCGCTTAAATATACGGCCTCTTCAATATTATGAGTGATAAAAATAACCGTAGTACCTAACTTCTGCCACAGGCGGAGCAATTCGTCTTCCAGCCGGAAACGAAGATCCACGTCCAGTTGCCCGTAAGGTTCATCCATCAGCAGAATATCCGGCTTTACGGCAAACGCCCTGGCAATGACAACTCTCTGCAGCATACTGGTGGACAGCTCCACCGGATAATAATCTTTATACTTTGCCAGACCCACAAGTTCCAGAACCTCCGCCGTCTCTCTTGCAATCACGTCCTTGGGCTTCTTCTTCATTTTCAGACCGAAAGCCACATTCTGTTCCACCGTCAGCCATGACATTGTGGAGTATTCCTGGAAAATGTAAGCAATATTATGTTTTTTTGTATCTACCTTCTCCTCATTTACTAAGATCTGCCCGGCTGTCAAATCATATAAACCTGTAATACAGTTCAAAAATGTGGTTTTCCCGCAGCCGGTCGGCCCTACAATGCACAAAAACTCCCCTCGGCGGACATCAAAGGAAATATCGTTCAAAACCTGAAGGTCTCCGAAATTTTTGGTCATATGGTCTACATTCAGAATGATATCTTGCTCTTTCACTGGCTTTCTCCTTATACTGCCTTATCAATAACGGAACTAATTTCCTCCCGCAGTTTCAAAAATTCTTCTGCCACGTAGTTGCGGGGCCTTGGAAGGTTGATCTCGTACTCCTTCTTAATATGCGTAGGACAATTAGATAACACCACAATCCGATCTGCCAAATATAGCGCTTCTTCAATATGATTGGTTACGAAAACAACAGTCCGTTTCTCCTGCTCCCAAATCTTCATCAAATCCTCCTGCATCAAATAGCGAGTCTGGGCATCCAAATGACCAAAAGGTTCATCCATAAACAAAACCTGCGGTTCATTACAATAGACCCTGGCAATTCCCACGCGCTGCTGCATTCCTCCTGACAGCTGGTTCGGAAAAGAATTTTCAAATCCTTTTAATCCCACCAATTCAATATAATGCAGGGCTCTTTCCCGCCGCTCCTGTTTGGGAACTCCCCGTACTTTGGGACCGTATTCCACATTTCCCATAACCGTAAGCCAGGGGAACAATGCCATACGCTGATAAACTACCCCCCGGTCCGGAGAGGGGCCGGACACAATCTTTCCGTTCACTTCAACCTTCCCCTCTGTAACGGGTTCCAGCCCGGACATACAGTTAATCATAGTAGATTTGCCGCATTGCCCCGGGCCGAACAAAACCAGAAACTCATTCTCCCGAACCTGCAGAGTCACATCTTCAATCACAGGCACCTGCCCCCTGGAAGTCTCGAAAATTTTCCCCATATTCTCACAAACGATAATATCCCTGCTCATTTTCCACGCACACTCCATCTGCAAAGACGCGCTTCTATTGCACGCATAACAATCGCAAGCACGTACCCAATAATGCCTATCGCTACAATCCCTACCAGAATCTGGACGGTACTGTTACTGTCCTGTCCCTTTACAATTACCCAGCCCACGCCTTCCGAAGACCGGACCATCTCCGCAGCTACCACCGTAGCCCAAGAAGTCCCAACTGCTATCTGAAGGCCCGCAAATATCTGCGGCACACAGGAGGGAAGTACAATGGAAAAAAATACCTGCCGGTTATTAGCTCCCAGCATTCTGGCTGCTCCCATTAATTCCGGATCCACAGTCCGCACTCCGGAATATGCATTCATCGTCACTGCGCAGAATGCCGAATAGAATATGAGAAAATATTTTGAAGCTTCTCCCAAACCAAACCATACAATCGAGAGAGGAATCCAGGCAATGGGTGGAATCGGCCTCAAAATCTCAAAAATAGGACGAAAAACTGCGGAAACGACCTTAAACCAGCCCATTAAAATTCCCAGAACTATCCCGGCCAGGGAGCCTAGGGCAAAACCTGTCAGCACCCTGCTTAAACTCCACAAAATATGTCCTTCAATGGTATGGGTGCCAATGGGCTTCCAAATAGAAATAAAGAACGTATACAAAGTCTCCACAGGCCCTGCCAATACCATACCCGCCTTGGTAAAGTCCACCACAAGCTGCCATATTACCAGAAAAACCAAAATAGAAGCCAGGGCGCAGATGGTCTTTTCATAACGCTTGGCCATCTTACGGAAGCCATTATCCATCCCTCCTCACCCCCTTTACAATCTTATCTTCCAAAAGGGAAAGCAGCCCGGAAAACACGGCTCCTATCACGCCAATGGCTATCATTCCACAAATAATAATATCGGGCCGGTAAATCCCCCTGGCCTGCTGAATCATATACCCCAGCCCTTTGGTAGACGCCAGCATCTCTGCGGCCACAATACAGGTCCAGGAGGCCCCCAGCGCAACCCGAATGCCCGTCATAATCAGCGGCAAGGCCGTAGGAACAGCCACATATAACAACATCTGAAAATCAGAGGCCCCAAAGGTCTGCCCCACCCATAGATGGACGTCTTTCGTCTGGCGTATCCCTGTATAAGAATTTAGCACGCAGGGAACAAACGCAGACAAAAATACTGTGGCAATCTTAGGCGTAATACCAATTCCGAACAAAATAATCATAAGGGGAATCCAGGCAAGTCCGGGAACCGGCCGAAGCAAGTCAAAAACAGGGCGCACAAACAGATCTACTTTTTTATACCACGCCATAAAAATCCCAAGAGGCGTTCCTACCACAACCCCCAGAAGCCAGCCGCCCAAAGCTATCTGCAGGGAAGAAACCATATGAATTGGCATAGTAGCTCCATCCGGTGCGGTATTGGTAAATTTATTTACGAAGGTCTTCCCTATGGTGACTGGCCCCGGCAGCGTAGCGGAGCTGGTCAGTTTCCATACATCGCAGCACAGCCACCAAACAGCCACAAATCCCAGAAGGGCGAGGACTGAAACCCACCACAAATGGTCCTTTTTCTTCTTCATAAGCTATCTCCTAATGCCCCAGCCGGAGCTTTTAACCGGCTGGAGCTCCAAATGCGTTTAGTCTGCTTTTACGTCCACCCCAATAGCTTTTGAAACAAATTCCGGATTGATAGATTTTTCCACATTGGGCGCATTGTCAGATGTAATCTTTTCTGCCTGAACCAGGAAATCCGTGATTGCCACCCAGGCAGCTCCCAAACGGTATCCTTCCTGTTTCATAGTTTCAGTTCCCACATAGGTAATGTCTTCCATCTCATGAGCCAGGCCAGAATCCGTGTAAGAAATGGCATTTTCTTCATAAACCTTTTTTGTATACTCCGTTCTCAGTTCCACGTCGCAGAGCTCGTCCACGGCCCGAATCAGGCACTCCACAAAAAGCTGTACTTCTTCCGCCCTGTTCTCTACAATTTCATTTCTGGCAAAGCATCCATCGCACATATTTACACCCGTAGCTTCTTTAAATGTGCAGAGTCTCACATATCCCTCGTCTTCCAGGAAATAAGAATAGGGCGCATTGGCCGCCATAGCGTCCCCTTCTCCTGTGGTAAATGCCTGATATGCGGAAGCGTATTCCATATTCACCTGATTAATATCCGCAGGAGTCAAACCGCATTTTTCAGCATAAGACTCTGTCATATACTGCACGGAGGTTCCCAATGGCTCTAACACCTGTATTCCCTTTAATGTCTCAGGGTTTCCAAGAAGCATTCCATCCTTTTCCTCTCCCTGGGAGTAAGAGGAATCCGGGCGGACATACAGGCCCATTCCGCCTACGGTATTCACGTCTGCCAGCCAGGTACAGTCTGCATTGGCTAAGGAATATACCGATGCAAAACCAGATACCGCTATGTCAATCTGCTTTGCAGCAATAGCCTCATTGATAGGCGCTCCGGTAGCAAACAGTTCAACCTTTACATTCAGGCCAGCTTCTTCAAAATATCCCTGTTCCTGGGCATAGATAACTGGGATTCCCACAGTCAGCGGCATGGTGCCCACGTTCAAAACCTCAAATTCTGACCTCTGGCCATCCTGGTTTTCCCCAGCCGCCTCCCCATTCTCTGCCGGAGGTGTTTCCGGTTCTGCCGAACTGCATCCTCCCATCCCCAATACCATCGCCAACACCAGCAGCACTGAAATCACTCTTTTTTTCATACCATTCTTCTCCTTTTCTCTTTTATAGCATTTTCGTTATTTTATCCCACATGTGCGGGCTGCTACCATGACTCACCCATCAATATTCACCAAATCCACTTTCCAAAACAAGTATATTTTGTAATTAAATACCATTTTTTATTTATTTTAATAATTATTTTTATTATATATATCATTTATTTACTTGTCAACAAAATATTTATTTCTTTCGTACGAAATTATTTGTTTTCCAATAAAAACCGTTATAAAATCCAAATAAGCAGGACTTTACAACGGTTTTAAAGGCTATCCCTTAGCCGTTTTATATTTCATTTTTCCGTATCATCTCCGCCACCGTTTCCGGCGAAATATTTCCTTCCATAGGTCCGAAGGCCGCTGCGTTTAAAGCTCCTGCGGCAGCACCCATCTGTGCAGCCTCTTTCAGGGATTTACCCTCTGCCAAACCGCAGAGGAAAGCCGCATCGTAGCTGTCCCCGGCTCCCGTGGCATCCACCTGCTCCACCTTGTAAACGCCCATTTCCACTTCGAGGCCCTCCCTTGTATAAATCCGGGAGCCCTTGGAGCCGTTCTTAAGGACCAGAAGCTCAAGGCCCGGATTTTGGAAGACCTTTTCGATGGCTTTGTCTAAATCCTCTTCGCCGGAGAGCATTTTAAGCTCCGACACCCCCGGCATGAGAATGGAGGAATTGTCAAAGACCTCCTGGAGAATCTTCAGCACCGCCGGATCCCGCATCATCTCCAGGCGCACGTTGGGATCGAAGCTGATTTTCGCCCCCTGAGCCTTCATCTTGTTCATGGTTTTTACAATCTCATGGGCGAAGTCCACATTGGACATCAGGGCGCAGCCCATGATGTGCATGTATTTTACATCCTCCAGCCCTTCCAGGCTCTCGGGAGCCTTCGCCATTACACAGGGGGAATTATCCATATAGAAGAGGAATTTCCGCTCGCCGTCTGCAAAATACGTCACAAAGGCAACGCCTGTGTTGCCTTTATCGCTGACCAGTACCCGGCTTACGTCCACCCCGTCTTTTTTCAGCCTGCGCATAATATTTTCTCCGAAGTCATCTGCCCCCACGCCGCTGATAATCGCCGCAGAATGTCCTAGCCTGGCTGCCGTGCTGATGAAGATGCCCGGCGCTCCGCTGGGGAAGGGGCCCCGGAAATAATCCGAATCATAAAGGGGGACATCCTCATGAGGCCGCATAATCTCCACCAGGAGCTCGCCCATTGTCATTATTTCTGCCATATGAAATCTCCTATTCCAGTTTTTATTCCAGTTCCGCATCCGCCCTTCTGGGCCCGCTGCGGGCTTCTGCTGATTAATTATCCGATGGTAAATCCGCCGTCCAGCACAATGTTGGCTCCGTTGATGAGGCTGGCCGCATCGCTTGCCAGGAATACCGCACAGGCTGCCACTTCTTCCGGATACCCGAACCTGCGGGCGGGTATGGTTTTCTTAAAGGCCTCTCCGGCCGCATTGTTCCAGTTCATCTCCCCCAGGGCTGTCATAACGATGGTGGGGGAGATGGCATTGATGTTAATGTTGTACTGAGCCCACTCCAGGGCGCACTGCTTCACCAGCTGGATAATGGCTGCCTTGGTACATCCGTATGCCACATGGCGGTCCAAGGCCACGATTCCGCCCTGGGAGGCGATGCAGACAATCTTGCCGCCGCCGGCTTTGAGCATCTCCTTGCCAACCTCTCTTGTCATCTTAAAGCTGCCTGTCAGGTTAATGTCCAGAGTCTTCTGCCAAATCTCATCCCGGACCTCTTCTATCTTTTCCAAAATGCCGATCCCTGCGCAGTTCACCAGAATATCGATCTTTCCAAATTCCTCAATACTTGTCTTTACTGCGTTCTTGATATCCTCATCCTTCGTAATATCCGCAACAATCTGTAAAAACTTTCTTCCGCAGGCCTCCACTGCTTCCCGGGTTTCCGGCGCCTCGCGGAGATCAAAGCAGATAATATCCGCTCCCTTTTTCGCATACATTACGGCAATGGCCTGGCCGATGCCGGCTGCTGCTCCGGTGATCAGGGCTGACTTTCCCTCCAGGCCGAAATTAATATCAAATTCCCTGTATTTTCTGCTGTCCATACTGCAAATCCTCCTTCCTAACACATTTCCTGTAAATGCTTTTCCCCGCTTCCGATAAAATGGCGCCGGCATACAGGCGCAATGTACCTGTATGCCGGCGCCAACTGGATTACATTTCAATCAGAATTTTTAAACTGGTGTCTTTGTTCTGCTCAATGTACTTGTACGCCTCGGCATACTCGCCAAAGGGGAAGACCTTGGAGATAAGCGGCTCCATTTTAATTTTTCCCGCCGCTATGTAGTCGATGGTATCCTGGAAATCCTTCTCCACATACATCAGCGACCCGCAGATGCGCAGCTCTCTGTCCTGTACCCATGAGAGATTTACTTCGGGATTTTTGCCAAACACGCCTACAATCACAATATCATTTCCCTTTTTGGAACATTCAATGGCCTGATTGACGGTAGCTCCGATGCCTACGCACTCGAAGAAAATGTCCGGTCCTTCCGCGCCGAAAGCTTCTTTAACCGCTTCCTGCATCGTTTTCTTTCCTGTGTTGGCCGTACAGGGAATGCCGCACTGCCTGGCAATCTCCAGACGATTCTCGGACAGATCCGTAATAAGGACGCTCTTAGCTCCCTCCGCCAGGGCTGCCTGCGCAGTTACATTGCCGATGGTGCCGGCTCCCATGACGACTACATTTTTCCCTTTGACGCTTCCGCATCTTCTCACCGCATGGACGCCCACTGCCGCAGGCTCTACAGTAGCAGCCAGCTGGGCAGACATCCCTCCCGGTATCTTCTTAATCAGGGCCGCAGGAACGTTAAAGTACTCACAGGCCGCTCCCGGAGTCTGGCATCCGATCACATCCAGCGTGTTGCAGATGTTGTATCTTCCTGCCTTGCAGGGTTCACACTCCCCGCAGAATTCCTGGGGCATCATGGTGACCAGATCGCCTGCAGCGATATCTTTTACATCGGCTCCTACCTCAACGACTTCGCCCGACATCTCGTGTCCCAACCGGATAGGGAACGACATAAAGGGATGCTGTCCGTAATAAGCGTGGATATCAGAACCGCAGATCCCGATATTCTTCACCTTTACCAAAACCTCGCCGGCTTTGATGACCGGCTTTTCTATTTCGCTGAACTCAATGGTTTCCGCTTTTGTTAAAACCGCCTGTTTCATTTACTTTCTTCCTCCATTTGCAGAACTTTTATGATTACTCGCTGAGCATTCCGTTCTCTGTGTATCTGGTAATGAACTCGTCTACATTGTCAGAGGTAATCAGGGTTACCGGAATCTGAACCTTCTCGAAGCCCTCGGTGTTCTCACCGGTGAGAACCTCATGCACAATGCGGGCTCCTTCCTCTGCCATTACCTTTGCATCCTGCAGAGCCGTAGCGTCCAGCTCACCGTCTGCAATAGCTACCGCTGCGTCAGCCAGTCCGTCTACGCCGTAGAACTGAATGTCATCCAGCTTATTGGCCTCTTTTGCAGCTTCAATGGCTCCGATTGCCATTGCGTCGTTCATGGAAAGAACCGCGTCGATCTCATGCACCTGCAGCCAGTCCGTCATGAAATTCATGCCCTTGGATTTCTCCCAGTCCCCAAGCTGCTCATCCAGAACCGTGATGTTGCTGTCCTTCAGAAGAACGTCGTCATATGCGCGGCGTCTCTCGATGGAGTCGGTATTTCCGGAGGGTCCGAGAAGAATTACTACGTTAGCATCGTCCGGCAGATTTGCCTTGGCTACCTCTGCCACTACAGTACCCAGATCATAGGGGTTTGCAATTACGCTGGATGCCTTTTCTACGCCGAAATCGTCCAGGTTGATGTTCATGAAGGGGGTTCCCTCCTCAATGTACTGAACTACATAATCATCCTCAGCAGCCGGCTCCAGGGGAAGCAGGATTACATAGTCATAACCCTGGGACACGCAGGTCTCCATATTGCTCAGCTGAGTTTCCAGAGAGTTCTTGCTGTCCATAACGGTCAGCTCCATATCATCGTAGGCTTCAAAGGCTGTTACCAGTTCCTCTGCCAGCCATGATGCGAAGGTGGCGGACATATCGGTGGGAAGGAATGCTACCTTGTATACATCCTTTGTCTCTCCGGCCGGAGCCTGCGCATCTGCCTCTCCGGTTTCTGCCGGCGCCTCTGTCTCTGTGTTGGCGGGCTGCTCCGGTTCTGTCTTGGAACTGCATCCGGCCAGCATAGTGGCCACCATTGCCGCTGCCAGCAATACACTTAACAATCTCTTTTTCATTTTGTTTCCTCCTTGTGTTTTTTTATTTGGTCTTCTTTGCATCAGAAGATGATGCCATAATCTTGATGCTGGTTTTGCCCTGTTTGGACAGGCTGTCTACCAGCACGGCCCCGATGATGATCAATCCCTTGGTGATCATCTGGATATAGGAATCCACACCCATCAGGTTCATAATGTTGTTGAGCACTCCGATAATCACGGAGCCCAGGAATGTGCCGAAAGCCGTACCTGCTCCCCCTGCGAAGCTGGTGCCGCCGATAACCGTCGCCGTAATGGCGTCCGTCTCGTAGCCCTGTCCCTCACCGGGAATACCGGCATTCAGCCTTCCCATCATAACCATACCTGCGATTGCCGCAAACACGCCGGAGATAATAAAAGCGCTCCATTTGACCTTTACTACCTGGATTCCTGCTGCGATTGCCGCTTCTTTGTTTCCGCCGATAGCATAGAGGTAACGGCCGAATTTCGTATATTTCAAAATCACATGCGTGATAATGAACATGATAACCATGAATACAACCGTGATGGGGATTAATCCTGCCACCGTGCTCTGGCCCAGCGCCTTGAAGTTGCCGATCTTGTAGACGTTCTGACCGCCTGTGTAGCGGCATATAATTCCGAAGCACACTGTTTGCATGGCAAGGGTAACGATAAAAGCCGGAAGCTTAAAGTACGCTACAAACAGGCCGTTGATGGCTCCTACCACTGCCCCGATGAGAACACCTACCATAAAGGCCAGGAATAGATTCTGGGTGGCTACAAACACGATACAGGCGAAGGTTCCCGCCATGCCTGCCAGATAACCGATGGACAAGTCAATGTCTCCCGTGATAATGATCATTCCCTGGGCAAAGGAACAAATGGTAACAATACTCACCTGCTTCAAAATGTTCATCAGGTTGGTTCCTGACATAAAACTGCTGTTCAGCAGGCTGCAGACTATCATCATGCCAATCAGAATCAATATCAGGGAATATTTTTTCATATCCACTTTCATAGATTTCATTTCTCTATCCTCCTAATTTCCAGTTACGCATCCGCTACATTCTTTACTGCCATCTGCATGATCGTTTCCTGATGGAACTCCTCACGGCTTAAGCATCCTGACACATACCCCTGGCTCATAACGTAAATCCTGTCGCACATTCCCAGAAGCTCGGGCATTTCAGAAGAAATCATCAGAATCGAATATCCCTTTTTCACAAGGTCCGTAATAATATTGTAAATTTCCAGCTTGGCTCCCACATCGATTCCCCGGGTAGGTTCATCCAGAATCAAGAGCTTGCTCTCCAGCATCAGCCACCTGGCCAGCAGCACCTTCTGCTGGTTGCCGCCGGAAAGTGAACCGATAGGTGTCTCAATGCCGGCAAAACGGACTTTCAGCTTCTCCGCCATACGCTTTGCATCCTCAATCTCCTGCTTCAGGTTCATAAAGACGCCTTTCTGGATGTGATGGTTGGTCAGGGTAATGTTCTCCCGGCAGCTTCGCACTCCGATGATTCCCTCTTTCTTCCGGTCCTCGGTAATCATCAGAATCTTATTCTTAATGGCATGGGTCACGTCCTTTGGCACATATTTCTCTCCGCAGAGGGTGATCTCACCGGAATCCAGGGGATCCAGTCCGAAGACAGCCCGGCATACTTCGCTTCTGCCCGCCCCTACCAGGCCTGCCATTCCTACGATTTCACCTTTCCGGACCTCCAGGGACACATTGCGGAACATGCCGTCAGTGGTAAGGTTCTTCGCTTCAAATACCACTTCCCCGATGGGCACCTGCTCCTTGGGATAAATATTGTCGATAGAGCGCCCCACCATGTGGGTGATAATGGAATCTTCCGTAAATTCATCTACCCTGCCGGAAATAATGCTCTTACCGTCCCGGATAATGGTGATGTCATCTGCGATGCGGAAAATTTCCTCCATCTTGTGGCTGATGTAGAGGAAGCTGATTCCCTGCTCCTTCAGTCTCCGGATCGTCTCAAACAAGAATTCTACTTCCTTATTGGAAATCGAGGAGGTGGGTTCATCCATAATAATAACCTGGGCCTTAAAAGCCACCGCCTTGATGATCTCCAGCATCTGCACGCTGGCAATCGGAAGATTCTTGATCTTCTCCGACGGGTCGTAGGAGAGTCCGTTTTCATCCAGGATCTTTTGTGCATCCTCCATCATCTGTCCCCAGGATACAAACCCGCCCTTTCCCGGCTGCCGCTTCATAAACATATTCTCGGCAACCGTCAGCTCCGGAAAAAAATTCAGTTCCTGGTAAATCATGGCAATCCCTGCGGCTCCCGATTCCTCCGGCCCGGAGAAATGGACCTCTTTTCCGTCCAGCAGAATCTTTCCTTCATCCCTCTTATAAAGGCCGTTGATAATCTTCATGAGCGTTGATTTTCCCGCTCCGTTCTCTCCCATAACCGCATGGACCGTTCCGGGCCTCAATGCGATATTTACATTATCAAGGGCTTTTACGCCCGGGAAAGATTTCGAGACACCTTGTATCTCCAGCTTAAATCTTTCTCCCATCTCCCGCTCCTTTCCTTCACAATGGCTTCTAACCCTCACAGCACTTCTTTAAATAAGCAAGGGAATCCGTGATGTATTTGGTCATCTGCGCTTCATCCGCACCGCCGCTCAAATCCCTCCAGACACGGATATCTCTTCCCACCTGGCCGCCGGAGAGCAGGAAGGGCTCCATCACCACGGCCTTCTGATAACCTATATCCCGCAGGGCTTTTCCGATCTCCGGCCAGTTGATGCTGTTGTTCATTCCGGGAAGTTTGCGGTTGCACTCGCCCACATGCACATGCCCCAAAAGGTCTCCTGCTTTCCGGATGGCATCGAACATATTATCCTCTTCAATATTCATGTGATAGGTGTCCAGCAGAATATTCACGCCTTTGCTGTCCACTCGCTTTACATATTCCAAAGCTTCTGCACAGTCCGTCAATATGTAGGTCTCGTTGCGGTTCAAAACCTCAAGGGCGCACT
>ERZ779622.1141-NODE-1141-length-11669-cov-6.971414_pt1 | contig 11669 bp, 19 predicted proteins | sample MGYA00514188_ERZ779622 | MGnify/ENA primary metagenome ERZ779622 (study PRJEB29562, sample SAMEA4376702) | mouse gut metagenome | isolation source: Cecum | study: EMG produced TPA metagenomics assembly of the A DSS colitis mouse model was used to assess the...
GCTGCCGCCGGATGTGAAAATGATGCTGTTTGGGTCTGCGCCGATAAACCGGGCCACCCGTGCTCTCGATTCTTGAATCGCTTCGTTGGCCGCTCGTCCAAATCTGTAGAGTGTACCGGCGTTTCCGTATTGGGTCGTCAGGTACGGCATCATAGATTCCAAGACCCTTGGGTCAATCGGGGTCGTAGCCGCTGCATCAAGATAAATCATTGACGCCCTCCTTGCAGTTTTATAAATTGTAGCATAAGAACACCCCATCAAGCACAGGAGAAACCGCTGTCGGACAGGGGTTTATACCTACTCGTTTTTTCCAACAGATTCAATTTTCCACCCATTGGACAGCAATTCGACCTGTTCGAGCGTCCGTGGCGTGTAGTCCATCCATGGCATCATGGCGCCGACGTTAAACATATTGCATGGGCGGGAGTACAATTCCTGCATGAGAAATTTATCATGCTCCATCATGTTGAACTCGAATGAGTTGTGGACATGACCATACAGATGATACCATCCGTAAAAATGATTTTTGAAACATGGGATAGGATAGTGACTTAGCACTACATTGCGTCCGTTATCTTTAATCTCCATGTATTCTGCGACTTTTACGAACTTGTCAGTGAACTTTTTGGTGTGACAACGGTCGTGATTACCCTTAATCAGGAAAATCCTGCCAGACAGAGAATCCAGCACAGAGATTGCCATCTCTGAGTCACACCAGAACATATCGCCAAGCATATACACTGTGTCACCCGGCTTGACCACGCTGTTCCAGCGTTCTACGAGCGCCTCGTTCATTTGCTCAATAGATGTGAATGGCCTGTTGTCAAACGCCAAGCAGTTCTTGTGGTTGTAGTGCCAATCCGCGATGTAGAAATTGGACATTGATTCACCACCTCCTAATCAATCGTCCACCAATAGTCAAAGATTTTGCGGTATCCATTCCCTTTTGCGGGAACGCCGTTGCTCCGACGCACCTTTTTGTTCGATACTCTCTTGAAGAACGCTTTGTTTGAAGAGTTCTGCGGGTGCTTGACATAGGAACCGAGAACAAATTTGTCGCCCTCCCAATGTCCGCGAAGGTGCGGCCCATAAATCCAACCGTTGCCATTACGGTACTTCTGAATGGTCTTGCGACGCATCTTCCGTCTGTATGCACGGCCCGTTTTGCGCCTGCCTTCATTTCTTTTGGAGGATTTCTCAGCAAAAGCGTCCTCGCAGTACCCTCCGGCCCAGAACTCATCTCCAACTTTGTCACAACTGCAATGGTCGTACTGAAGATTTTCCCCGAGTTCACGAGCGACCTGCATTCTACGTTCAACTTGCTCGTGAATACCGCACTCGTCACAGGCGAAACACACAGTCTTTGCTCCAACATCAATCATATGGGCACCTCCAATTTTATTTCAAACAGCCAGCCGCTTTCCGCATCGGGGCGGCGATTGTGAGTGGGCCGCTCGATGTGCATTACGTCGTTCCCGAGCCCAGCACTCACGAGCATTGCTTGTCAATGCGAGTGAGAAAGCCTCATCCGCGAAGCGGATTGCTGGGCGATGGGAACGTAGCTCCAAATTCTTACTTTTGCCTTGGGCGAAAAGCTGCTGCAGGGAAACGAGGTATGTACTGCAACATATTTACAAAGCGGCTGGCTGGTTTGAGTCGAGGAGAAATAAGAAAAGCCGCTCCGAAGAGCGGCTTTAGGGTCAGGTTTGGTCAAACTTCAGAACCTTCCCAAATTCATTTTTGAATGCGCCTGGAAGCATAGCCATGTGCTGTTCCACTTGCTCGATATATGGCTTATTGGTGTCGTAGCTAAAATACAGAGCGGCCAACAGCACATCCAAAAGCCGACCGTTGATTTTGTCCCGGTTCATTTTGTGTGTGACCATGGTTAGGCCACCAATGAGTCGGTTCCAAGCCTGGGTCATTTTCTCGGTTTCTTCAATCTTGAATTCGTCAAGCCATTCCTGAAGAGTCCACGCTTTCCCATCCTTGCGGTTTGGCTGGCAAGTCACAGGGTTTACGAAGTAATGGAAACTGTTGTCTCGGAAATCGTAGAAACGTCCCAGCGGATATAGAGCGCATACCGCTGGCTTGTCCTGGTGAACCATGCAGCGCCCTTTTCTTAAAAGACGGCAGCTTCCGTCCAGCCGTTCCTTCAGCACAAGCACCGGCATATGGGAGGTCTCTCCGATGTACCCAGCCGTGTTATCTTCTACGGCTTTCATCATCGTTATGTCGAGCGCACGGGCGATTCGATAGAGGTCTGCTCCTGTTATCAGGATTGGCTCTTGCCGGTTACGGCAGCAGCGTCCGCACATTTCACACTCGAAATGGAATGTGTCCTCTGGCTTCAGAACGTTCTTCCGAAAAGTTTCAAGGTCTTTTTCTGAATAACTCATGGGTGTTCCTCCTGTCATTCGATTCACATCTCTTGTTGGAGATATGTATCCATGACTGGAGCCAGAGAAACTGTACGCTAAAAGTTGAATGTCTTATTCCGGTAGTGGTAAAACTGCAACTGCTGAACATACCCAGCAAACCCAGCGTACTTTCCGGGGTCGAAGTCTCCGTGGTACACATCGTCAATCAGGCGGTTGACCCATACATCCCGTGGGTAACTGTCCATCCGGTGAAGACCGAAGAGCATGATGCAGTTGGCTACCTTCTCGCCGATACCTTTCATATCAAGCAGTTTCTTCTTGGCCTGAGCATCATCAAGATTTGGGAGGCTCTGCCACACTGCATCGCCTTGGCCGCACAGCCCTTTGATATACGGTTCTCGATATCCAAGCGAAGCAACCGACAGGTCTGACCAGAGAAGCTGGTCGGCAGTGGGGAAGGCATAGACTTGCCGACCGCCGATTTCCTGTAGCGGAGTTCCAAAGTTTTCGCACAGAGCCTCGACCGACTGGGCGATGCGAGGAATGTTATTGCGCTGAGAAATGGTGAACGTGACCGCCATCTCCCACAGGTCTTGTCGGAGAATGCGGATGCCTCCACCGGTCTTGAGCGCATCTTTGAGGAATGGGTCATCCTGCATCTTGGATTTGAATCCTTTGTAGTCCGTGTCCAAATCAAAGTATGGAACCCAGATTGCCTGAAATTCCTCAGTGCTGCACCAAAAGATGTAGACATCACCACGGCGATGAATATCAACGGCGTGGTTACCCGTGACTGCGACGAATTTGTCGGTGGCATACTCCCTCAGCCGGAAGCATTGCCCAGAATTTGCGATTTGCCGTAGGTCTAACTCTCCCTGAGAATCATAAACAGTGAATTTGGAGTCCATTACCATCTCACCCCGCTTTCTTTATCGTAGCGTTTCACTCGAACCTTTAGCCCTCGTGACCTCGCAATTTCAATCATGTGCCGTGTGTCCAGGCTCATCCCATCCCAAAAGGCGGCCAGAGCATCGGCGTTCTTAGCCATCTCTGTATTGCGGAGATAGCCTGCGGCCTTGCCATACCTGTCCCAGTCAGCAGGAAAATACTGTACAGAGTATCCGTACTCTTTTGCATACTGCTCTCCGAGCGTGTCGGCACCCCGAGCCTTACCGCAGACCACCGTGATGTCGTCCTTGATATTGGACAGAAGATGGTTCATGGTTTTAACAAGCAGGTCGTAGTCCTTGAAGTCTCGACCGCCAGCGATGATTACACGGAACATGGCCTGCCTCCTTGAATCGTTATACGGGCAAGGATTTGCACCCTACATGGATGTCCACTCCCTTGTACCAAATCAGCCCCTGCTCTGTCGGCTATTTCACCGTGGTTAAGAGCCGTCGGAATCGAACCGATAGGCCATCCTATCTGACATTAGCGTCTACCTATTCCGCCACCGCATAACTTATTATATTGCTTCCTGTTTCGACAGAAACTGGTAGTTTACTCTTGCCGCCCACTCCGCACGCCGAAAACATACGACTGCTCGACCTTTCTCATCCCGTATGAACACACACGGAGTTTTGCGAGTGGAGTCTTGCGGCGAGGTGTATATCAGAACATCACCGAACTTATATTGCATTTTCATCACCAAAGCGTAGTTTTATGTGGGACTTCTGCCTTTGCAACGGTAATCCCGAAGACCTTGTATCGGATGCAGGAGCAGTCGCTTTGAACGCTGGTGGCGTTCCGCAGCCAGTCCCAATTCGACATGAGAAGTTTTCTGTATAGCCACATAAATCTCACCTCGATTTTTACAGCCCGGTCTGAGTGCTGCGGAAGTTGATGGGCTCTCCGGTCTTCTTGTTGATACCGTGACCAACAACGTGGACGCTATCTTCCTCCCATGTATCCCCAGCCTTCCAGAATTCAGAGTCTTCCTCGTACACGCCTTCCTCGTGCTCCACCTCGAACTCGATGGTTCCTTTGAAATCTGGAATCAAGGTGGTCGTCCATGGGCGCTCTTTGTGATAGTCGAAATCAGGATTGTACTTGAGAACCTCGTCCAGCAGGAAAACAGAAACGAGCCCTGCGTCCGCACAGAACTCGCCAATCTCCTCCTCGGAGTCTGTGTCGTAGACCGTGCAGCTCCAATCCCCGTAGATGGTGTCTCTGGTCATGTAGCGGCAGATTCCGAGGGCCTCCATATTTTCTCCGTATCCGCAGGCTGCCCAATCATTGTCCGTGAGCGGTTTCGTGCCGTGATGTTCGGCACGAATGATGTAGCATGGGTCGGTAATGATGATATCGCCGTCAAATTCCATCACTCTATCCATAGTCTAACTCCTTTCGGCTAAATGAAGTTGGGCTGAAGGTCTTCGGCCTGCTCGGGCTGAGTGTATTTGATTTCAACCAGCTCCTGTTTGAACGGGTCGTAAAGATACGGGAGGCCGTTCGGGGCGTAGTAGGCAGACATATACCCATACCCCTGGTATCCAGAGCACTCATTAAATACGAAGTACACGACCTTGGTCTGGCTGTCGTAGTACAGGTCGTTAATGCCAGGGATAGCGACCAGCCCTGTGTTCGACTCGTACCCCTTTGTGCCTTTAGACGCACAGGCCGCCAGCCCCATGAGCATGACGACCAAAATTGCCATAATGAAGAATTTCTTTTTCATATGTACCTCCAGTCTGATTTATAAATAATGCGGTGTGCTTTTACGCCAAAGGGAGGTTCCGGCCTTACCAGTTACGGGGTGCCTTTCCACTATCCACAGCAACGCTGCTTCGTCCCACTCCTTAGATGATGGACGCTTTCAATCCCACATTCCGCATTACAACCTGAGTTACCGTTTCTTTTGCAATGAGGTGCTTAAAACTCGACTTGCTTCATCATAGATTTTTGAGAATCCACTGATAATAGTGATGGCAGTTCTCTCAAATTGACGGTCGATGAGCTTATCGTATTCCGTTGTTACATCTCCAACTTGCCCCATCTCAAGAGCAAAGCGCTTGTCGATTCCAATCACTGTGTTTTGTGGCACAGCGTTAGAACGAATCAGCATAGGCCCAAATGGCATGGTGACACAATGCGGTTGCTGAAAGCTGAATCCAGCAGACGGGTTTTGAAACTCAGGCATCTTCAACAAATCAAGGGCTACATCGTTGGATGCAAGGGCGATGTTCATTTCGTATGGGTCGAACTGGGCCCAAAAATCCAGCAGCGTATTGTATCCGAAGATGCGCCCGTTTAGAGATGCTACCTCGGCGGCCTTGCTATTGCAATCTCCATTAACAAGAACGTCTACGGCGTCCTCCAAACGAGTATGTGCGATGTAAGAGCCAATCTGGCGTAATGTAACAGAGAACAAATCCAACTTTTGTGTGCGGACTGCATCATAACTGGAAACTAACAGCCGTCCCCGCTTGCGTAGATTCGCCCGAGTGTTCCCGACCTGTTCCTCATCATCAACTTTCGTTACAGAGGCGGTAATCATTGGAACTATATCCGACTCCTCCATACCACGCTGCACCACTCTTGCAACATATTCAGGGAAAAGTACCGCTGATTCTGTTGTGGCGAAGAATTTTTCAACCGTATCAGACTGAGCGCCCTTCACCTTGATGTCGAAGCGCTTGAGCTGGCGCTGAAAAGCGTCCAGTCCCTCCAGGGGCGTGCCAACGTATTGATTGCTTGGGTCAATACTTTCCAGCACATGGCTGAATGTGCGCCCATGCTCTTGGTACATACCTTTTTCTAACCTAACGCCATTGTATCTCATCGTTATTCACCACCAAAGTTCTGTTTTATTTGATTTGGACTCCATTCTCAAGCAGAAAGTCCGCCACATATTCAACATCGTCTTTTGTGTCTAAACTTTTGCCCTGCAATAGTCTAATGAGTTTCTGACGCTCCGTTTGTCCAATCGGTTCTTCCATCTCGAAGTGAATGTAATATCGAACAGCACAGTTAGATATGTCAGAGAAAGTACAAGTCTCATTGTGTTTACAATAATCACATTTTCTCATGGTTAATCACCACCAAAATTCTATTTGCTATACACTGCTTCAAAATGGAACCCGTATTGGATTGGTTAGTATTGATTCTGCCTCTTCACCTGGCGGAATTAACCTGGCACTTATAATCTTCATCCAGTCACCCATTACAGCTTTGAAATCCCGCTTGGCCTCGTTCATTGTTTTACCCAGCCTGTAGTAAGTACATGGTGGAATTGTTTTTGCATAAGTAGCGCAGATTTCAAAGAGGTAAAAACCATGAGCTGGGATACAACGAGCAATACTCATAATTCCTCTGTCGTCTGTCTTATAAATTACCTCACAATTTCCACAAAACACTTTTGCAGATTGCCCCGGAGGTAGCACAGTGGTTTCTGTTGTATTGTCAAGATAGTTTCTAAAATTCTTATAAGATTCAAAACTGAGCATACCTGCCATCAACTCCGTAAAAACTTTATTTTATGCGTCCACAGTCTTCCGATATTGACTGATGAAGTTTAACCTTATATTTCTTTGACGCTTTGATTTCCGCGATTTCGCAGTCACAGAGCTGTTTGAGCACGCCGCTTTCAATCAGCATCTCCATTACCGCGATAAGTTGGTAATACTCAGTTAGAACTTCCAGCTCATTGGTTACTTGCGGTGTTGCTGGATTATAATTGTCTTGCCCAAAACGAAGAACCTTAGAAACCGCCTGTTGCACTTCGGCGCACTCTTCGGATAGCGTGACAAGTAAATTTTCATTTTTTGTCATCGGTTTTCACCACCAAACTAATCTTTTATAACCGTTATTGTTACACTTCTGACCAACTCAATAATTGTCGGTATGAACACACAGGACATTTGATATATCGTTTTAACCAGGAATAACTTGTGGGACTACTTGGAGCATCATAAACGTTCTCAACGTCACCCTCAGTATAGGCAAGAAGTTTTTTGCACTCAGGACAACGTATAATTCTTTCTGGACTATCTGAAGTTACAATACGCATAAAACCACCACCAAATTATTCTTTCATATCCATTTTTGCTCCGCATTTCGGACAAAAACTTGATGCGAAACAATGTGTTGGAATATAGCTCGGAGGGTATCCGCATACCGAGCAAAAGCACAGACCGTATCCGTTGTCATTCCATTGCCCATGTACAACCGGAGCAACGTCGGCGGCGGGGATATTAACAACATCCCACGCAGAAATCATATCGCAAAAATATCCTGGAATCGGAGCGGATTTATCTAAGACAGCATTCCTTTCGATATACTCAGGCATCTTATTCACCACCAAATTAACCTTTCGTTCGTGCATTCCACTTTGCAAAGGCAATATTACCCTCAAAGTCATATACTTTTGCGCCACACTTTGTACATTCTACCTGTGTTCCAAAAGCGGTGAATGATTTTGCTTCGCCACCACAAAATGGGCATGGCTTTAAGCAAACTTCTTGCTTCTTCATAAAATCAGCCTTTCATCTTTTTCCGGGCCAACACTTGCGCATCCTTTATAATCCGGGACGCCCATGTCCTTGTGTATCCAAAGGCTCGTGCAATCTCTGCGGCTGTGAATCCGTAGATACTCAATTTGAAGACCTCCATGTCTCGCTCAGAGAGTTTGCCACTCAAAAAGGAGATATCATAGTCGATTTTGCAATATTCATTGTTCGGGTCTGGAATGAGGTTTGCAAGCGCAATGGCGTTGCCGTCCTTATCGAAGTACACGGGTTCATCCAGTGACGCAATATCGCCGAATCCCCACAGCTTTGCTCTATTACGGAGCTCCACTCGTATTTCGTTGATGATACATCTGACAGCGTATGTAGAGAACTTGCTTCTTGAGCTGTCGTAGCCTATACAGGCTCTCCATAGACCAATCCAGCCGACCTGGAATATGTCCTCATCATCGCGGAGGCTGGGAAAGTATCTGTTGATGGCAAAACGCACCAGATTCTGGTTATCAACGACTGCCTGCTCAATCTCTCGACTATTCATGTTCCCCTACCGCTCTCAGAAAGTCCTCTCGGAGTATCTCGTAGGACTTGTCGTCGTGAACATTCCCTGCCATATCCAATGCACGCCGGTGGCGGACTCCGATGATGCGGCCACCCAGCTTTTCGCACATTCGGTCATAGCTTCTCTCGATTGGATTCCCGCAGATGACACACCACTCAACCACCTCCATGCCAAATTTGAGGAAGCAGTCCTCAATGACTTGGCGCAGAGCCCTGCCGAATGTCAGTTTATCATCAGAGAAGTTGATGGCTCCGAACCACTGGGCAATCCGTAACTCATTGTCTACAGAATAGCTGATGTATCCAATCAGTTCGTCCCTGTTGTTGAGAACCGCAAACGCCCGCTTCGGATAATCGCTGTTGTTATCCGCAAGAGAAAGGTCGCTGCGCCAATTCCCGCCGAAGTAATATTGGTACTTCTCGTCGTACCAAATCTCCCACATCTTGCGCTTGATTTGCCCCTCGTACAGTTTTGCATTTGCAAGTCTCATACTGTCACCGCCTATCCTTTCACTATGTCCGCTGAGGCGCAAACTCTTTGAAGAGTTCGGCCTCTTTCGTTAGCCGAGCCAACACAGCATCCTCTTTGGACGCAAAACGGCCAAGCAACATTCGTTTGTGGTTGTATGTAATACTCGCCACCCATTTCTGACGCTCTCTATCGAAGAAAACACCTGTCACTCCAGATGTATTTGAAGAGCAGAGCCCTCGATTTGCCACTACAAACAGTGTGACACTCAATGAAATGTTGCAAAAAACGAACAGAAACGGGCCACTAACACCCATCTTATACTAACGTTTAATCTATATAGCTATGTTGAATTGGCGGTACTGACTTTCGGTAGCGTGAATTGAGCATGGCTATTTCTTTTTACTGAATTTTGCTTCGGGCCGAACAGCTTAACTGACTTTCGCCATCCGAGAAAAGTGTATCTCCGAATTGCGCTCTGGGTCAAGGAGTTTACTGGCTTTTGATATGAGCTATAAGGTCTTTACCAACTTTTGATATAGGGCGAGGCTTTCACTGACTTTAGAGCGGACTTGAGCAAGCAACTGACTTTTATCAGGAACCGAATCGCTTAACTGACTTTTGGCATGGCCTAAAACGGCTTACTGAGTTTTGATACTGGAGCAATGCAGTTTACCAACTTTTGTTTTAGGCCAGATGTTTTACCAACTTCTCTGAGTTGCGATAAACGGTTGGACTGACTTTTACTTGCTACGCAAAACCTTCACTGACTTTGATGGGAGAAACTTACTGGCTTCCTGCTCCAATGTCGTAGACGTTTACCGACTTTTGACTATAGGGCAAACAGTGCATACTAACTTTTGTTGTGGGAGGCGGGATTTACTAACTATTATCATGAGATTGAGGTCGTACTAACTTCCATCGGGTGAGAACAAACTTCTGCTCCTGAGCTACCAGGAATACTGACTTTTGTCTTAGTGAGACCTTAGCGCAGAATGGACTTACTGACTTTTGATTTCGATGCACTGCGCACTGCAGGAGAAAGTACCAACTTTTACTCTGCGGATGGCTTAAAGGGATTTGCCGACTTCTGATTTGAGTGAGCATAAAGCGAGACTGGTGCTCGGCATCAAAACTTCTACTAACTTTTACCGGCTTTTTCCATTCATGACGAGCGGCGATTCCAAATACCAACTTTTGATTTGACAGGAGGTCTGGAACAACTTACTAACTTCTGATTTGGGGAGAACCTGAGAATGCGAAGACTGCTTCATGGGTGGCGAAAAGCGAATTACTAACTTCTGGTTTGAAAATCTGTCGATGAACCGAAAGAGTTTACTGACTTCTGAAAATAGAGCAAGTGTGTATTCCCTTGTAAACCAAGAGAATTTACTGACTTTCAAAATAGGCAAAGTCGTGTGGCTCGAAAAGTATTTACTGACTTCCGATTCGAGGTACTAACTTCTGATTTGGTAGCAAATTCACCATAGTGCTGGTGGGTTTTACTAACTTCTGGCGTGGAAAATGAGGTGCGGGCTTTGGTGTTTGCGAATGGGGAAAAGGTGTGAAGTTCTGGTTGCAAATTTTTATTCATACTATACTGAATATTGTGAATATTTACTAACTTTTATTCATCCGGCCCAAACCTCTGTCTCACCAAAAGATTACTAACTTCTGAGTCCAGCCGAGCAAGAGGCAAAAAGAATTTACTAACTTACTAACTTCTGACGGAAGATACTGACTTCTGATTTGATTTACTAACTTTTGGATTACGACCAACAAGGTCTGCGAAATGTACTAACTTTTATTTTGGGCGGGCCTGCAAGATTTACTAACTTATAATTTGACGGGACGGAGTGCGCCGGTCTGCCAACGGCAAATAAAATAATTCATACTACCACAAGTGTGCATCAAGCTATATATGACTACGAAGTTGATATACTAAAAGAGTAGTGGCCTGCCTATATGAAAAGTCTGCGGCCTATTGTTTTCCTGATGGACTGTGAACGGAGTCAATATGAGCGCAGAATACATATACAGACAATATGTATAGATATTCAGCAGAAAGTCGAGTCTATCGAGTATAGTCTAATCGGGAGTTGAGTATCTGCCGTTGAATTTAATGTAACCGATTGTTGCGTATTCAGATTGCGGCATGAAATGCGATGGTACTCAAGTCCTATATGTCTTTACATTCTGGACAATAAAAAACCGCTCGGAAACTATGACACACTCCGGGCCGACAATATCTCATCAACTGCATAATCAAGCTGATTATCATCGGCGAATCTGGAGAGCTATCAAAGTGTTTGAGCGGTTCGATATTGCGCTGAGGTTGCGGGATAGATATACGCTGTTGCTGGGGCTGGGTCGCTATCGCAAGAGCATATATGTAAACCCCTTGAGGAAAATCCGCCGTGCATAAGGGGCGTTGGATGCAAGGCGGTGCTGTTGCGTGGGTGCGGTGTAAGCTGGGGTATCATGCCGACGCTGGGCGGTCTAACCGTCTGGGCGTGGCAAGTGCTGACCGTTCCCGGCTCCTCGGAGCGCAACACCCTGGGGTGGGGAATGGTATGAGATTATATATTAGCACCCTTTCGAGTGTATAAAAAGTTGTGCGCCCTGGCGGCGCTGGCCTATCCCCTCTGCCCTTTACCGCAAGGGGGGAACCCTACCTGTCACACATAACCGCAAGGGGTGTACCCTCTGCCTATAACCGCAAGGGGGCAACCCCCGCCCCGCTGGGGGCCGTCCTGGTGCTGGGGGTCAGCCTGGGAGCGGCGGGGCCGTCCT
>ERZ779622.1146-NODE-1146-length-11641-cov-10.885034_pt1 | contig 11641 bp, 7 predicted proteins | sample MGYA00514188_ERZ779622 | MGnify/ENA primary metagenome ERZ779622 (study PRJEB29562, sample SAMEA4376702) | mouse gut metagenome | isolation source: Cecum | study: EMG produced TPA metagenomics assembly of the A DSS colitis mouse model was used to assess the...
CAAGGTGGCATAGCTTCCAATGATATGCCTGTTTTTAGTATGCGAAGTATGAGTAACTACTTCCTGTAATCCCCTCTTATGTACCAACTCTACAATTTTCTCTTCCATACCGTCATATGGAAAAATGCCATTTTTTAACTCGATGTTCAACCTAAACCCTGTTTTCAGTTTCTGTTTCAGCATATCGAAAACTTCGTTCATCGTAGGAATCGTCTGGCTTGGGTGGCTGTCTGCATAGATATGGAGCTTTTTTAGCTGTGATAGTGTGTAATCCCGCACAAACCCGATTCCTTCCGTGGTTCTGTCCACTCTCTCATCATGAATGACTACCAGTTCTCCGTCTTTCGTTATCTGGATATCCAGTTCAATTCCTGTCAGGTTCTGGACTGCAGCTGCCTTTTCAAAAGCAAGCAACGTATTTTCAGGATACAACTGACTGCATCCTCTGTGTGCCCAAATTCTCATGTATTGTCCATCCTTTTCTCTTGTTCCAAGAATTTCTCCATAATCTCTGCCATCGCTATAGATTCACTGCGCGTTAATTTAAAAACGCTCTTGTCATCCCCATTAATCATATTCAGAAAGTCCCTAATCTCATAGCGGAGCCCATCGCCAAAAAAACGCTCTGAATACTTGTCCACCTGAGAGGCATTCTCATAATGCACTTCGAAATAGGTCGTCTTCCACCACGGTGCCGATGCCACAATATACCCCTTTGTACCTGCAATCAGCAGACGCCCTTCTGATTTCACGCCCAATCCGCATGTAGCTGTCGCGATTCCTTTTGGGTAGCGAAAGGAAACCTTTGTAAAAACATCCAAGCCTTTATTGTCGTGAATTGACTCAAAGCGTACACCCTCATATTTATTCCCAAAAAGTTTAATAATCGGAAGCAGGCAATAGCTTCCAAGTTCTGTAAGGCTGCCGCCGCATGCCATATCTGTCAGCTCTCTCTTGTTCTTATCCTCTAATTTTGTAAAACAGGCGTCAATATAATGAATGTTTCCTATGATACCGCTGCATGCTATTCCGAGTAATTTTTCAAATCCCGGACAGTATGCTGTCTTGATTCCTTCAAAAAGCACAAGATTCTTCTGTCTTGCATAGTCAAAAAGCTCCTCCGACTGACATTTTTTTAAAACCATCGGTTTCTCGCACAAAACATGTTTTCCATGTTCTAAAGCGAATTTCACATAATCGTAATGTGACTGATGTGGCGACGCCACATAGACAGAATCAATCCCCTTCAAAAATAATTCTAAATCAGTACTAAAGTCAATCTCCCAGATTTTAGCAAAGCGCTCTGCGCTGTCTCTGTTTGGATTATAGACCCGCTGTACATCGATTCCACTCACCTGTTTTGATTCCGGGACGAAACGGTTTGCAATTCTTCCAGTCCCTATAATACCTACTTTCTGGATATGTCTGTTCTGCTCACGCAGCATTGTACTTGATATGTTTTTGGTTCTTTCCAGATAGACCACTTTACAGTAATCGGATATATAATCAAACGCCCCCATCCAGTCAGAACCGATTGCAAAGATGTCAATGTGGTATTTCTGGACATCACTGATCTTCTGCCCCACAGCCTCCTCAATGATTACCTCATCGGCGAATCCTGATTTCTTGACATTTTCGATGCGTGTCATAAGGGAGTCTACCACATTCAGTTTCCCCCGCTCCATGTCATACTTCTCTGTTGTCACGCCGACAATGAGATAATCTCCCAGTTCTTTTGCCCTTTTGAGCAGACGGTAATGTCCTTCATGAAAGAGGTCAAATGTTCCGTATGTAATTACTTTTGTCATAAATCCTCCTTCATTATATTCTTTGAGTGCTTTGGCACACATACCAATAAATAATTAGAAAATCATTTTTTGTCAATTTATCATTCTAAAAGCAGAAAACTGACACGCACATAAAAAGTTCTCTCACACAATCGTTGCCTGCAAAATCCAAAACGCAATTTTAACTCTACCATATGAACTTTTAATACAGGGATGACAGCTCTATCTGATCTGTCTTCCCTGTATTATTAATGCTTAACTATATTTACTTATGGCATACTTGCTGCTATAAAAGTTTCTGTTCTGGTAGAACCATCTGTTAAAGTAAGCGTAAGTGTCATCAACTTATCCGCCATCCATTCTTTCCACCAATCCGCATATGTAATTACAATTGTACCTGATGAAGTTTCTGCATCCCAACCAGAGACATCCCACGTCGAGTCTGAAGATCCACCTACATCATATGTTTCTTTACCATCGCTAAAAGTCAATGATGCATATCCCTGTTCAGGTGTCAAATCGCTGATTGTAATTTTCTGATTTGCCTCATCCAAGGCAACCTGCGCTCCAGTCGGATCTTCGATGCTCCACATAATTTCCAGTTCAGGTGTCTCACCTGCTGCCAGGATGTCAAGCCACTCAGCATCCTCGTTAGGGTTACACTGTCCTTTTAACTTAAATTCATAATAAGTAGTTGTCTTATCTACGGCAGTATTGGCAACAAATTCATATGTATTTCTGATTGGATTCCACTGAGTTACAAATGCTTTATCTGTACCGCCAGTATTTGTTGGTGCTAACGCAGCTAGCTGAACACCATCAAGCTTTATAATACCATTACTATTAACCTTCTCGGTTTTATCCAATGATGTTACATCCCCTACATTGGGCGTTGATGCCTCATCCACTGTATGTCCTTTTCCCTCAATTGCTAAATAGAGACTTGTATCTGTACTGTCACCTGGATTAGTTGTAGTAAAAGTATCATCATTAGTAAATGTAATTCCCTCAACTTCTGATGCTCTCAATGTTATCGCAATATCCACTGGCATACTGCTTTTATTTTCCACCTTTAATGCGTTGCTTGTGTTTGTGTATGTTGCCTTGCCACCAGTAACTCCATTATAAAAAAACACTGTGGAATTTGCATCAAAATCAAATTTGTTCTTATCATACTTATTACCATTATTACCAGCATCATTTTTTATCAACTGTAATGGGTCAATAATGTAATCAAATGTTCCTGTATAACTATCTTCTGTTGGCAGCACCACAGAGAACACTTCCGTCTTCACCTGTCCTTCTACCTTACCAGAACCTTTTGCCTGCCCGCCTTCGTCGGCGAACACTACAGCGGAATTGCCAAGTACCATACTTGTAGCTAATACACCCGCCAGAATTTTCTTGTAATTCTTCATTTCTTTTCCTCCTTGAAAATATAATATTATTTTGGTAGTTGCTCATTGATTGGAGTGATTTTGGGCTGACCGATGATGAGTGTCAGGGTCAGCTTCACTGTGCTGATGCTCTTATCTTCCTCGTCGAGCAGGTGATAAGTGATCACACAGGGATAGGTTCCGTCAGGAAGTGTACTGTCCAGGGTAATATCTTCGAGCCAGCTTCCGACTGGAATAATCGGTGACTCGTAGATGGTTTCTTCGGTATCCTGACGCGTAATGTCAAAGTAGACAGCGTTGGTGTTTGCTTCGGCGTTTTTTACATAGGCATCCTCAGAAGCAGTGTCTCCACTCGAAAAATGCCATGTTGTGTTCATTGTCACTTGATAGGAACCGGGCGGGGTTCTTTCTTCGCCCAACTGTTCTATCACTTCTTCTACGTTTTTCTCGTTGACCACGATATTACGCTTGACCGGTTCATCCTCTGCCTTTCTGGCATTTAACAGATAAACCACTGCACCGAGCAGTATGATAATCACCACGATACATATCGCAAGAATGATACCTCCTTTCATTTTTGTACTCTTCTGTTCTGACATGCTGCACCCCCATCAATTTTTATTGCAGATTTCAGTCATTTCGTGCAGACTTTTGAAAAGTCATCATGTGAGAGAACCTTTTATCTGTGTGCCAGCCTCGTAATGTGCTGTTTCTGTCAAAGCCTCCATCGGAAAGCGGTGCACCGAATCACTGAAATTTGTAATACTGTATTGTACGTTACATTTGCTTTTAGAAATTTATTATTTCATAAAGATTGTGTAAATAAATTCTCTCCCTCACATTTTTATTATCATAAAGGTTATCGGAACGTTTCCGTCTGCAAATTTTATATACCTGCATATAAAATTCCACTTCGCTCCGCGCAAGCCGCGGTCCTGGCATACCCGACAGCAGCATGTCGAAAATTCGACTGTATCTGCTTAGCTAATGCCGACTGTTTACTTTTATGTCAATGCACTTCCCTGCAATCCGCATCGCGGTAAAATCATCTCTCGATCATTCATTCCCAGTTTTATGCATACGAACCTTTTTGATTTTCCATATATTTGTGTTGAATGTTTTTGGCAGAATTAAGAGCGATTGTCGTTTTGAGCCCGCAGCTTTCGCAGGTAAATTCTCTGCCCTGCCGCTTCCCTTCTGCTCCGCACGCAGAACAGATCTTTCCTGTCCCTTTGGAGTTTAGCTCTACTAGTTCAACCGCATTGACCTGGCACTTGTATGTCAGGCGGTCCCTGATGTATCCGCGAAAGTTGCGCGTCAGTTTCCTGTTGCCTGACTTAGAATATAATTTGCTCTTATTCTTTGTGACAGGCTTCGTAATCACAATGCGGGCAGGCTTCTCTGTCCTGAACATTCTGTTCATCTCTGTATTGATAAAATTCGTCGTTCTGCGTTTTTCTTTTTCTTTCTGGCTGTCATACTTGCGCCTGCCAAGATTGTTCGCCTCGATATTTTCTGTTTTATGGCGGTTGCCGCTCTCAGCATTCTGTCTGTATGCAGTGTATATCCTGTGTCGTTCCTGATTTTTCTTTGCCAGGCGTTCGGTCTCGGGATTGGTCAGCTCTGACAGCGATGCGCCATATACATGTTCATTGGACAGCGTAAACATATCCTGATTCCCGATATGGATATACACGGTGTTTGTGTAGTCCTGATGTTTTTTTATTTTCGCCTCAATGGGCACTGCAAGCGCGACAAAATTGTCTTTGATATGGACTTGTATCTGCCTGTCAAAAGTGCGCCCATCCTTTAACGGTATGGAAATCCGTTTTCTTGGAACCCGGCACACGATACGCATTGCGCCATCCTTGTAGGAATAACCGTTTGGCGATATACGAAACGAGCTGACGCTGTCGGTCTTTGGCTGGGTCAGATATCTTCTGGTCAGTCTGCACAGCAGGTTGTTCAGCCGTTTTACATCAATATCAAGTCCGGCTGCATTCTTTGGCATCTCATACGACTGTCGATTTAAGACTGCCGCGTAGACGCTTCCCATCTTGAGTACGGTTCTGAGGTAGATTCTGTCATTGTCACTCAGATTTTCGTTGGCTGTGATTTTCTCGCCAACCTTGTTTTTCACCATGCCCCAGCTACATTTGATATTTGTCACCGCGTCTGCTATCGCAAGTTCATAGTACACGGCTGGCAGATTCAGTTGTTCTCTCAGTCCGCAGTAGCGCATTTCATTCAAAATGGTGTATACTGGTGTCAGACTGTTTAGATTTTTGACCCCTGAATACCGCTCATAGACATAATTTTTGACTTTACAGCAATCCTCCGCAATTCCTCTTAGAAACGTCATGGTTTCCTCCGGCAGCGGCTCACTGTACTGCCAGACAATCTTTGTCATGGTACTGTCTGAAGGCATCATTCACATCCTTTTTTTGTTTTTGATGTTCTTCTTTGAATTTTCGTAGATTTTATTAATCTAAGAAATATCGCTAGAAACATTGTATTTGGGGAAGTTTATAATGTGACTGACCCAGAATCTGACCCAGAATATATTATTGAACAGGCGGAAAGAATGTAATTTCCACGTATTTAAGCGTTTGCGTTTGACCCAGAATCTGACCCAGAATGAATCTAATGCACACTTTTTTTCATAATATGGCACATTTTTTTCCATTTTGCATAAAATTATTAGACCAATTTTTAAAAAACATTTGCTATTTGGGTTAATATGTGATAGACTAATGTCGATATTAAGATAAAAATATATGATTTTAAGCTCAAAAGTCCTTATAATTGGTTTCTTAGATTAATAAAATCTACGATAAAATACAACACAAAAATATACCAAAAGAAAAAAGCCTTTCGTTTATAAAGGCTTTTTTCTTATCTGTTATTCTCTTGAGTAATTTTTATTTAAAGTACAACACCCCAGCTTCAAAAATCTTCAAATCCTGTTCCCCATAAATATTCATGGCTACGCCATCTCCGCGGCGCTCCACGTGCGCCATCTTTCCAAGGCACCTGCCGTCAGGGGAAGTGATGCCTTCAATTGCGGCGTAGGAGCCGTTCACATTCCACTCCTCATCCATGGAGATCTTGCCGTCAAAATCTGCGTACTGAGTCGCAACCTGTCCGTTTGCAAAGAGCTTGTCAATCCACTCCTGCGGCGCCACAAACCTTCCTTCTCCGTGAGAAGCCGGCGTCACGTAGGTCTTGCCAAGTTCGGCGAGCTGTAGCCATGGCGACTTGTTTGTGACCACTTTTGTGTAGACCATCTTGGAGATATGGCGGTTGATGGTATTATAGGTCAGTGTCGGAGAATCCTCTTTCTGGCCGACAATCTCCCCATAAGGCACCAGACCGAGCTTGATCATCGCCTGAAATCCATTACAAATTCCAAGCGCCAGACCGTCTCTTTCATTCAGGAGCTTGTTCACAGCCTCTTTCATCTTTGCATTCTGGAATGCTGTCGCAAAGAATTTTGCACTGCCGTCCGGTTCATCGCCCGCCGAAAAGCCGCCCGGGAACATGATGATCTGTGCCTGTGCGATTGCCTTTGTAAACGCGTCAACGGAATCTCTGATATTCTCTGCCGACAGATTGCAGAATACCTTGGTCACAACATTGGCACCTGCGCGCTCAAATGCGATGGTTGAATCGTACTCGCAGTTTGTGCCGGGAAATACCGGTATAAATACTGTTGGCTTTGCCACTTTGTTTTTGCATACATAAATGTCTTTGGTATCGTAGAGCCTTGTCTCGATGGCATCGGTGCCTTTGACTGCCTTGGTCGGGAATACCTTCTCAAGCTTTGATGCCCATGCCTTTAATGCCTCGTCCATCGGCACGGTTGTATCCTTGTACACAAAGCCTTCATTTTCTCCAAGCACTGTTGCAACAGTTCTGTATGCCGCGCCGCCCGCTGCAAGCGCCTCAAGCCTGTCCGCTGGTACTTCCGCGATAATGCTTGCCATTTCGTTTGCAAACAGCGCTTTTGCATCGAGCGCGCTGTCAAATTCCACGCCCATCTTGTTGCCAAATGCCATCTTCGCAGCCGCCGCCACAATTCCCTTGGAATCAAGCGCGTAGGCTGCCACAATCACCCTGTCCGCAATCAGCTTCGCAATGCTGCTGTACAGTTTCATAACCTTCTCATAATCAGGGAGGTCATACGCGTTTTTCGGCAGGTCAAATACCACAAGATAATCGCCGGTATTTTTTAACTCTGGCGTGATAATATCCTGCTGCTTTGCGACATCAACGGCAAAGGAGACGAGCGTGGGCGGCACGTCGATCTTATTGAATGTACCTGACATGGAATCTTTGCCCCCGATGGAGGGCAGTCCGTAGCCAATCTGTGCGTCGTATGCGCCAAGCAGTGCTGCAAACGGCTGGCTCCAGCGGGTATCTTCCTCTGTCATGCGCCTGAAATACTCTTGAAATGTAAAACGTATTTTCGTAAAATCGCCGCCTGCTGCCACAATCTTTGCCATGGATTCTGTCACTGCATACACTGCTCCGTGATACGGGCTCCAGCTGGACAGATAGGGGTCAAAACCGTATGCCATCATGGTCACAGTATCCGTCTTTCCCTTCAATACAGGAAGCTTTGCCACCATCGCCTGCGTCTCTGTGAGCTGATACTTTCCGCCGTAAGGCATAAACACACTGCCCGCACCGATGGACGCGTCAAACATTTCCACCAGTCCTTTCTGTGAGCAGACATTGAGGTCATTTAATGTGGAAAGGACGGCTTCTTTGACATCCCTCTTTTCGAGTGCTTCCTCGACTTTCTTGACTGCTGTCTTGTGGAAATAGTTGTCCTCTTTTACAGGCGTCTCCACAAATACGCCAGTCTCCTGATGCGCGCCGTTTGTGTCGAGAAAGGCTCTCGCGATATCCACAACTTTGCTGCCGCGCCACTTTAATACCAGTCTTGGCTCCTCTGTGACGACCGCAACCTTGACTGCCTCAAGATTTTCCTCGGCGGCATATGCGAGGAACTGGTCTGCATCCTTGGGGTCCACAACGACTGCCATCCGCTCCTGTGACTCAGAGATGGCAAGCTCTGTACCATCAAGACCTGCATATTTTTTTGGCACTTTATCCATATCTACGACAAGACCGTCCGCAAGTTCTCCGATTGCAACAGACACGCCGCCCGCGCCAAAGTCGTTGCACTTTTTGATGATTCTGCTGACCTCGGGCCTGCGGAACAAACGCTGCAATTTGCGCTCTGTCGGCGCATTTCCCTTCTGAACTTCCGCGCCGCAGGTCGTCAGGGACGCCGTTGTGTGCACCTTGGAGGAACCTGTTGCACCGCCGCAGCCGTCGCGCCCTGTCCGGCCGCCAAGCAGAATAATGATGTCTCCGGGGTCAGAATTTTCACGGATAACACCCGCCCGCGGGGCTGCTGCCATGACGGCGCCGATTTCCATACGCTTTGCCACATAGTTTGGATGGTAGACTTCCTTGACAAATCCTGTCGCAAGGCCGATCTGGTTGCCGTAGGATGAATATCCGCTCGCCGCGCCGCGCACCAGCTTTTTCTGGGAAAGTTTGCCCCGCATGGTATTTTCAACTGGCACGGTAGGGTCCGCCGCGCCTGTGACGCGCATCGCCTGATAGACATAAGTACGTCCTGAAAGCGGGTCACGGATGGCACCGCCAAGACAGGTTGCCGCACCGCCGAACGGCTCGATTTCTGTCGGATGGTTATGTGTCTCATTCTTGAAGTTTACAAGCCACTCTTCCGTGATGACACCCTTTCCATCCTCCTTGTCAATCTCCACGGGAACGACAATCGAGCAGGCATTAATCTCATCGGACTTTTCCATATCCTCAAGTTTTCCGTCCTTTTTGAGCTTGCGCATCGCCATCAGCGCCAAATCCATCAGGCAGACATACTTGTCCTTTCTGCCTGCAAAAATTTCATCGCGGACAGCAAGGTAATTTTCATATGTAGTCTTGATTGGTTCCGTGTAATAGCCGTTCTCAAATGCGACGTCCTTCAATTCTGTGGAGAATGTCGTGTGGCGGCAGTGGTCGGACCAGTAGGTATCAAGCACTCTGATTTCCGTGACTGTCGGGTCTCTGTGCTCCTCCTTCTTAAAATAATTCTGGATGTGCTGGAAGTCCTTGAACGTCATGGCAAGCCCAAGCGAACCATACAGATCTCTCAGCGCATCCTCGTCCATATCCGCAAATCCGTCAAAGCTTCCGACATCAGCGGGTTCCTCAAACGACTGCACGAGTGTCTCGGGCTTCTCGAGCCCTGTTTCCCGTGAATCTACAGGGTTGATGCAGTAGCTTTTGATCTTGTCGAACTCACTGTCCGAAATGGTTCCAATCAGCAGATAGGTGACTGCTGTCTTGATGATGGGCTGCTCGTCCTCCTTTAAAAACTGCACGCACTGCACTGCGGAATCTGCCCTCTGGTCAAACTGTCCCGGCAGAAACTCCACCGAAAAGCAGCGGGCGTTCTCTGGCATTTCAATGCTTTCCATATATAGATCGTCAACAGGAGGCTCTGAAAATACACTGCTGCAAGCCTTCTCAAACGTGGCATCGGATATGTTCTCCACATCATAGCGGATGAAAATCCTGACTTTTTCCAGTCCGGCAATGCCCAGATAGCCCTTCAGCTCCTCCTCAAGTTCCCTCGCCTTTACGGCAAAGGCTTCTTTTTTTTCCACGTAAATACGTTTCACTTTTCCCATTTCCTGAGTCCTCCGTAAATTTTTAAAATGTAGTAATGACTTCACTTTTCATTATAACGGATTCGTCGTATTTTTCAACATATTATCGGTAGAAATATCATTTTCTATCCTTTCAATGCCTGAACCCTCATGGCGATATTCTGCTCAAATTCCTCATCGGAATATTTCGGATCTCTTGTTGCACGCCAAATGTCACATGGCATTTTATCGCACTTGCCGCAGTCCTTGAGCTTATTTTCATGGACGACACAGTTGTAAATCGTGCAGCCATTTGGAGCGTGGAACACTTTTCCCTCACAGGCGCTACAGCCGCTGCACATCTCGCCATAGCAATAGCAGGCACTACAGTCTGTGCCACAGACACTCATCAAACTCATAAAACAATTCCTCCTCTTTCACAATAAATTCTATACAGGAAATACACAATTCAGTATACTATCCCCAGCACTGCTTGTCTTGTATATTTGCGACATCCTGTCAAAAATTGAAAACTACACTACTGCTTCTACAATCGTTTTATCACCAAGAACAATATGTTTTACGCCTGTCTCTTTCTTTTTGTTGAAGTTAAAACTCAGCAGATATCCTTTATTCTTATCATAGTAGTCCAGATATTCCGCAAGCTGTTTCTCGCCCCGTTCGTTGTACTCATTTCCATGCCAGATTTTCAGTTCGATAATAATCTGCTCGCCAAGATAGTCCACGATAATGTCTGTGCGCCGCTCGTCTCTTGTCTGTGCCTCGATATAATAATTCCCTGTCCCGTTGATGATTGGTCTTAAATACAGCAGGAAGATTTTGCGTCCAAATTTTTCTATGAACTGTATATTTTCATTTCCATATATTTCATCAAAATGTTCCACAAATTTCTTCATCACTACATCCATGTCAAGCATCCCATCATGGATAAAATAGCCCTTGTCCCGCTTTGCCTTGTTTCCGATTGCACTTGACAGTTCTTCCTCGGACAGAAAATAATTATACAGCCGCATTTCAAAAATGCGGTTTGCAATCTGCACTTTCCCGCCCCTTTCCTCGGCATACCCAAACATACAGGCGAGGCTGATTTCCTTTGTATCAGGATTATAAGAAAAATCAATTCCCTCAAAGAGAATTGCCTGAAACATCTTTTTCATTGCCGGGTATTCATCCAGATGACGTATCATGCTTTCAAATAGTGGCATTTTATCGGCAAGTATGGCTTTGACAGCCCTTGTGACTCCCTCTGCCGTCCATGCTTTCCCCAACTCATCAAAACCATCCTCCTCCGGCAAATCCTCGTCCATATATTTACAGATGGACGACACAAGCACCGGATAACCAGATGTGTACTGGTAGATTTCCTCTGCCATTTTGCGAATGTCCATTCCTGTATGATAGTCTGACTCATATTCTTCCAGCATTGCCGCAATCTGGTCTGCGCTAAAGCTCATGTCAATCTTGAACTTTGCCGCAATATTCCAAGGGCTGTTGTACTGGTGCTCTGACTCAGGGCGCAGTTTTAATTTCAGATTTTTAATATCATATACTCCTGCCAATATTACGGAATGAAAAATTGGCGTTTCATCACGGTTTAAGTAATATTTTCTAAGCAGTGCCAGAAACTCAACGAACACCTGATTATTGCTGGCGCTGTCAACTTCGTCAATCATCAAGACAATGGGGCGCGGGCAATGTCAGGCTGGTGCTTGCAAGGATACTTTGAACCCCATTCATTTCCACCAGG
>ERZ779622.1151-NODE-1151-length-11626-cov-4.365483_pt1 | contig 11626 bp, 15 predicted proteins | sample MGYA00514188_ERZ779622 | MGnify/ENA primary metagenome ERZ779622 (study PRJEB29562, sample SAMEA4376702) | mouse gut metagenome | isolation source: Cecum | study: EMG produced TPA metagenomics assembly of the A DSS colitis mouse model was used to assess the...
GGTATTTCCCTTTACCTCCGTATCACAGAGGCGGCTGGCCAGCATATCCGTCATGGTAGGCATAAAAATAGTATTGATGATTGCCAGATTGGTGAGGATCCACCGATAGCCATCCCGGATTTCTTCCGGCTTTCCCCCATTTACCACCCATCCCGTCCAGAGAAAGGTCATGGCCAGAAACCCCAAAAGAACCAGCCAGATCTTCCGGTATCGCACCTTCATCCACTCCGTCTTCCACTCTCTTCGCATCACAAGCTGGACCTCCTTCCCGTAAGGCTTAAGAAAATGTCCTCCAAGCTCTTCTGTTGTTCCTCAATTCGGTAAAGCCCGGCTCCCCCCTGGACCAGCCGGACCACCAGGGATGCCAGACGGTCATCCGGTAATTTAGACAGTTCGATGCCTTCCTGCCTCACCGTGCAGGAGATATTTTCTCTCTGCAGGATTTCTAAAACCGCCGTCTGGTTCATGGCCCGTATGAGAAGCCCGCTCTGGCTGTGTTCATGGAGTGCTTCCAGCTTATCCTGGAAAATGAGCTGCCCGTGATGGATAATTCCCACATAATCCGCCATTTGGTCCATCTCGCTTAGAAGGTGACTGGATACCAGGACCGTGATCCCCATTTTTTCGGGCAGCTGACAGATAAGCTCCCGCATCTCCTGGATCCCCGCCGGGTCAAGTCCGTTGGTAGGTTCGTCCAGAAGCAGGAGCTTGGGATGCCCCAGAAGGGCCTGGGCCAGGCCCAGCCTCTGCTTCATGCCAAGGGAATACTCCCGGACCTTCTTGTCCTGCTGCCGCTCCATGCGCACCAGCTTCAATACCTGGTCAATCTCCTGTTCCGGAACTTGTTTTAAAGTCTTCACAATCTCCAGGTTCTCCCGGCCGGAGAGATGCCCATAATAGGAGGGCGACTCAATCAGGGAACCGGTCCCTTTCAAGATTTCAATCCTGTTTTTCCCGTTCATGACTTTTCCATCCACCGTCACTTCCCCGCTGCTGCTCTTGATAAGGCCCAGCAGCATTTTCATGGTAGTGCTCTTGCCCGCCCCATTGGGCCCCATAAAGCCGTAGACGCAGGCCTTTGGGACCTTGAGATCCAGATCCCGCACCACGGCCTTTTTTCCGTATTCCTTGCCAAGCCCCCTTGTCTCCACGATAAATTTCATTTCTATAGTTCTCCTTTCTTCTTGCTTGGATAAGGAGAGTATAACGCAGCAGCCTTACATGGGGATGACAGGGGCCTTACGTTTACCTTAAATTGCAGAAGCAGACCTGCACCGGCTTAGGAAAGACCCCTTTCTTACATTTACCTTAATTTTTCCCAAAACAGCACAAATTTCCTTGTTTTTATTTTATGATAAACAGAAAAAGAGACAAGGAGATCGAGGTATGAACCATATATATGAATGCAGCATTTTAATTGTAGACGACAACCGGGATCTGCTTTCCATGCTCTCCCAGATTTTAGAGCGGGAAGGCTTCCGGTCCCCCAGGACAGCCGGAAGCTGCCGGGAAGCTAGGCTGGCCCTAAAAGAGGCCGTCCCGGACTTTATCATTCTGGATGTCATGCTTCCCGACGGGGACGGCTTCTCCCTTTTCCAGGAAATCCGCCGAACCGCCGATATTCCTATTCTCTTTCTCTCCGCCCGGGACGAGGACAATGACCGCCTGCTGGGGCTGGGACTTGGGGCAGACGACTATTTGACGAAGCCCTTCCTTCCGAAAGAACTGATCCTGCGCATCAGCGCCATTCTCCGGCGGACCTATCTCTCCGGCCGGAACCGGCCGGAACCGGACCCGGTCCTTGTACTGGACGGCCGCACCGTCCGCTTCGATTCCGGCATAGTCTCCTCCCCGGAAGGAGAAACGGCCCTCACCGCCAAGGAGTTTCTCATTCTGAAAAAGCTCTATGAAAACCGGGGAAAAATCGTCACCTTTGATGCCCTCTGTGATGCGGTCTGGGGCGACGGCTATTATACCTATGAAAACACCCTGATGGTGCATGTCCGCCGCCTCCGGGAGAAAATTGAGGAAGAGCCCTCCCGTCCCCGGCACCTTCTCACCGCCCGGGGAATCGGCTACCGCCTTCTGTAACCAGACAATACTCCCCTATGTTTGTGAAAGGACCCGGCTTATGAAAGATCTTTTGAAAATATACCGCCGCTATATCCTGACAGCCGCTGCCACCGGCCTTTTGATTCTCTTTTTTAATCTAACACTGTTTTTGGTTTTCCAAGCTGTCCAGTTCGGCTATAAAATGGTTCCCGGCTATAAAGGCTGGAATATGGAGGGGCTCTCCGCTATGCTCACTCTGGAGGAAGGCACCTATTCCCTGTCGGAGGAGGGCTGCAGGCGGGTAGATACGGAATTTGCCTTTGCCATGCTTATCGGACAGGAAGGCCAGATCCTCTGGAGCCGGAATCTCCCGGATGATATTCCCAGGTCCTACTCCCTCACGGATATTGCCTCCATGAGCCGCTGGTATCTCATGGATTATCCGGTGAAGATATGGACCCGCCCGGACGGCCTCTTTGTGGCGGCTCCCCCCAAGGGAAGCCTCTGGAAACACGGCCTGGAATTTAACACTTCTTATATAGAAGCCTTTCCCGTTCTCCTTCTGGCTTTCGTTCTGGGAAATCTCTTTCTGGCTTTTATTCTCGCTTTTCTCTTCGGCCATCGGTTTTATATTTCCTTAAAACCCCTGGCAAAGGGCATCGAACGCCTGGAGGGAAAAGAGATTCTTCATCTGCCGGAGCGGGGCATTACAGCCAGCCTGGCCGGAAGGCTGAACCGTGCGTCGGAAGTCCTGTTTTGCCAAAACCAGCTGCTTAAGAAACGGGACGACGCCCGGACCAGCTGGATTGCCGGGGTTTCCCACGATATCCGCACGCCTCTCTCTCTAATTATGGGATACGGGGACAGCCTGTCAAAGAGCCCCCATTTAAGCCCGGAGGAGCAAAGAGAAGCCTTCTCCATACGGGAAAACAGCCTCCAAATCAAAAAACTCATTGCAGATTTAAACCTGGCCTCCAAGCTGGAATACAACTCCTGCCCCCTGCGGCTGAAACCATACGCCCCGGCCGCCCTCCTGCGCAGCCTGGCTGCCTGGTATATAAACAGCGTTTCCGACAGCCGGCATCCTCTCACCCTGGATATAGACCCCGCCCTGGAAAGTCTTACCCTGACCGGAGATCCGGATTTACTTTCACGGGCTTTCCGCAACCTGATGGACAACAGTATCCGCCATAACCCCGCAGGCTGCATCCTGCACATAGACGCCCGGCTGCTTTCCAGACAGGTACAGTTCTCCTTTTCGGATACGGGAAAGGGAATCCCTGTGCGCATCGTGAAAACCCTCTACCGCCCGTCTACGGCTTCGAAAGGGGAAGATGGCGATAACATATCCGTCCCTCATATTATGGGGCTTCGGATTGTAAAGCAGATTGTGGAGGCCCATGGGGGGACATTAAAATTTGAGGTGCAAAAAGATATCTGCCAGACTGCGGTAATACTTCTGCCTGCCGGGGATATTTCCCCGGAATAGAAAAAACCGCCGGGAAACTCTACGCTTCCCGGCGATTCTCTCTATGCTATCTGTTCAATCCATTCCTTCACTCTGCGCAGTTCATTCTCCAGACGGTTTACCCGAAGCATTAGAATTTCTTTCTCGCTCTCCAGCCTCAGCGCCTCGTCCAGCTTCCTGCTCAAATCCAGATGTCCCTCTGCAATAATTCGTATATTCCGGTTGGTTTCGTTCTCAAGGGTCAGCTGGATATCCGTTATTTTGGCATCCATTTTATCCAGCCTGTCCAAAATTATTTTTGTATCCTCTGTCATTTCCCCTATTCCCCCCTTTGAAATCAACTCTTCATTCACCGTTTATGTTCTGATTATACCCTATCCCAGGCCCTATTTCAACAGCCTTCTTCCAAATTGCAGAGAAAACCGCCGGGAAACATTTAAGCTTCCCGGCGGCCCGCCTTTATACCACAATATCCACAAATTCACCCAGCCCAGGCGTGGAAGCCATGGGCGCTTCCATCATCTCTGCCAGGGCCTCCCCGGTCTCCTCCATCTGGTCCATCACCTTGGACATAAGAGCCAGGCTGACATTCCGCTGGAGCTTGCTTGACGCCATTGCCATAGACAATTCCGGTATATCCATTCTTTCACCCCTTTACTCAATGGTAATTCCGGCCTTCTCCAGGATAGCCGGAACATTCTTCTCTGCTCCGATAGCCATAATATGTACACCGTCGCAGAGACCTTGATCCTTGATCTTCGCAATCATCTCCGCAGCCATCTCGATACCAAGCTTGGTGGGCAGGCCTTTAACCCCCTTCTCCTTGCCCTCGGCGGCCGCAGCTGCCAGGCGGTCAATCATATCTTGGGGAACTGCAATGCCCGGAACGTTCTCATTCATGTATTTCGCCATCCCGGCCGCCTTCAGAGGAATAATGCCCGCCATAATGTGTGTCTTGATATTGGCTTTGTCTACCTCGTCCATAAAGCGCTTGAAGCTCTCCAGATCAAAGATTCCCTGGGTCTGGATATACTTTGCGCCTGCATCCACTTTCTGGCGCAGCTTGTTAATCTGCAAAAATATGGGGTCATACACCGGCGTTACCGCAGCACCCTTATAGAACTTCGGCGCTCCGCCGTCCAGATCATTTCCGCCGCAGTCTTTCCCGGTCTCTTCCATCAAAGTAAGCATTTTCAAAATACCCACAGAGTCCAGATCATACACCGGCTTGGACTGGCTGCAGTCGCCTACCGTGGGATGATCTCCCGTCAGGGCCAGCATGGTGTCAATGCCGAAGGCCGCCGCGGAGAGCATATCTCCCATAATTCCCATACGGCTGCGATCCCGGCCCGTCATCTGGATAATGGGTTCCAGCCCGGCCTCTTTGAGCTTAATGCAGAGCCCCAGGGAGGAAGCTTTCAGACAGGCAGACTGCATGTCGGTTACGTTGACTCCATGTACCTTGCCCTTCAGAAGCTCTGCAGCCTCCATCTGCTCGGCAAAGTCATATCCCTTAGGGGGAGCCATCTCAACGGTTACACCAAATTTTCCGCCTTCCAGCGCTTTTTCCAACATTCCCATTATTTGTTCCCCCTAATATTAATTGTTCTGGGATATGCAACCTTCTCATATCCTTTGTCCTCCCGTCCCTTAGAAAGAAGCTCCAGCCTTCCTAAGGACTCCAGGCGCTTATAAATCAGAATCCATGCACAGTCATTCTCGGGATTCACCTCGCATTTGCCGTTCTTCTGCCCGCCGCAGGGACCGTTCACCAAGGATTTGGCGCAACGGGATATGGGGCAGATTCCTCCGGTGGTTCCCAGCACGCAGTCGCCGCAAAGATGACAGGCCTCCTCAAACAAACCGAAACGCACGGCCTCTCCCAAGAACATGGTATTGTTGGAGGGATATACGGGTGCCTTGCTGTGATTTGCCGCCACCTGGACCCCGTCTCCGCAGGACATGCAGACTACTGCATCCGGCTCAGCCGCATTCAGCTTCTTCATGGCAGTCTTCACTCCCATATTCATGCAGCAGTAATCTGCCATGTTGGTAGCCACCACCGTCTTTCCCTGGGATTCCAAATACGCTTTCAGCTCTGCGATCTCCTTCTCGCCGCCCGTAGCGCAGGCGGTGGCGCAGCTGCCGCAGCCAAGGATTGCAATTTTCTTCGCATCCCCGATCATTGCCATCAATTCTTCAATGGGCTTTTTCTGTGTGATAATCATGATTTCGTCTCCTTATCCTTTTCTCAGCTTAAAAAGGGTTTCCTACCCTTTTATTTTAATACATTCTCACAGGAAATCAAGCCTAAATCACGCATTTTAACAATTTGTATCATTTTCTAACACTTTTCTACATATAATTCATATAGTTTTCTATGACAGTTCCCTTTACCGGGCCTGATTTCCTTTTAACCTGGCATTCATCTTCTCCACATTGCGCCTGTTCACTATATACTGTATGATCCAGTCCATCACGAAAATCCCTGCAAAAATAGCGAAATATCCAAGAATTCCGGAAACACTGTGCTCCATCCAGTGCATGAAATAGGCGATAAACGCCATGGGAACGGAAAGGACCAGGAAAAACACCACCGTCTTTTGGACCAGGTTCCACTCTTCCACCTCCCAGATAAGAGAACCTGCACCGCTTATGGTCCCCAGAAGCCCGCACAGGAAGGTCTGCACCACTACCGCCCTGATCTCGCTGCCTGCAGCCTCAATCAGTTCCGGCGCACAGGCCGTATAATACCCCTGCCCGAAGGCCAGGGAAAGTCCCACAGTAATTAGATACCCGATAGCGATTCCCAGGGGAAAACCCAATGCGCCTCTTTTTAACATTGTTTTTTTCATCCTCTTCACCTCATACGCCTAAAATTTGTTTGATTTTGGAAACATAACGTCTGGACACATAGGTGGTGGTTCCGTTCTGGAATTTCACGCAGATGGTGCCCGCAAAGCCCAGGTCAAAGTTTTTCACCTTTTTTAAATTAATAATCTCCGAATTGGAAATACGGACAAAGCTGTTCCGGTCCAGCCGCTCTTCCAGCTCGTAGAGCCGCAGACGGAGCACGTATTCCCCCTTGTCCGTAACAGCGAAGACCTTTCCCCCGCCGGCATAGATACGGATTAACTCTAAGGGATCGAGAATTTCCAGCTTTTCCTCCCGGATGCCCGACAGAACCTGGGGAGACATTTCCGACAGCCTATTCACAAGCTCCTGCACTTCCCCGGTCATAGAGGCCGCCACAATGATAATTTTCGGTTCCGGACAGGAACTGTCCATTTTAATTTCAATCTTCACACCGTCACCTCTGTTTTGCGTTTTTCCTGCTTCCGCAATTTATCATAATAAAACCGCCCCGGGATTACAACTGATTTCCCACAGGCGGTTCTTTTGGCTATACGGATGGTACTGCAATGATTTAATAAAGATTTTTCACCTTAAATTCTTTCTCCGCCTCCCGGCGCTGATCCTTTTTGGCAATGTCCTGGCGCTTGTCGTAGAGCTTCTTTCCCCGGGCCAGTCCGATCTCTACCTTCACCAGGCTTCCCTTTAAATAGACTTTCAAGGGAACCATGGTGTAGCCTTTCTCCGCAATCTTTCCGCCGATCTTGTTAATCTCGGACCGGTGCAGCAAAAGCTTTCGTACACGGAGAGGATCCTTATTGAAAATATTTCCTTTTTCTTAGGGGCTGATGTGCATTCCGTACACGTACACTTCCCCTTTCTCCACCTTGATAAAGGCTTCCTTGACGCTGCACTTCCCCATGCGCACGGACTTTACCTCCGTGCCGGCCAAAGAAATGCCGGCCTCGTAGGTTTCATCGATAAAATAGTCGTGGTAGGCCTTTTTGTTATTGGCAATTAGTTTGACTGTCTCCTTACCCATATGCTCCCGTTCTCCTTTATATCCTAATATTTAGTCCGCATTGCTCTCTGCCAGCGAAAAGTCTATGGTCCTGCACAGCCGGTCTGCGGCTTTCACCTGAATGCGGACCCGCTGTCCCAGGCGGTAAGTCTTTCCCGTCCGCTCTCCCCGGAGCTCATAGTCTCCCTCCCGGTACTCGTAGAAATCATCCTCCAGGGAGTGCACATGCACCAGTCCCTCCACCGTATTGGGAAGCTCCACGTACATGCCGTAATTGGTGATCCCGGAAATCACGCCCTCATACATCTCCCCTATATGGTTCTCCATATATTCCGTTTTCTTAAGCTTTTCCGTCTCCCGCTCGATCTCGTCGGCCCGCCGCTCCGTCTCGCTGCTGTGCTTGGCCGCCTTGTCCAGAATCGCCGCGTAATGCTCCACCCGCTCTTCCTTTAACCTGCCCCGGAGATTTTCTTTAATAATCCGGTGAATCTGCAGATCCGGGTATCTGCGGATGGGGGAAGTAAAATGGCAGTAATATTGGGCTGCCAGGCCGAAATGCCCTGCACAGTCTGTCGAATACTTGGCCTGCTTCATAGAGCGCAGGGTCAGCCGTGAAAGCAGGGCCTCCTCCGGTGTCCCGGCAATCTTATCCAGGAGTTTCTGCACCTCCCCCGGATGAATCTCGTCTCCGCCCAGGTGAAGGGAGTAGCCAAAGTTCTGAATAAATACCCCCAGCTTCTTCATCTGATCCTTGTCAGGATTTTCGTGAATCCGGTACAGAAACGGCTGGGCCTGCCAGAAATAATCGGCCGCCACCGTCTCGTTGGCCGCCAGCATAAAATCCTCAATCAGGCGTGTTGCCGTATTGCGTTCGCAAGGGCGGATTTCCGCCGGATGTCCCGACTCATCCAGGATTATTTTTGTCTCGGGAAAATCAAAATCAATGGCGCCCCGTTTTCTCCGCCTGCTTCGCAAAAGCCGGGAGAGCTCCCGCATTTCTTCCAGCATGGGAAGAAGCTCCCTGTATTCCCGGGATGTCTCTTCCCAGGCTCCCTTAAGAATCTCCTCCACCAGGGGATAGCTCAGCCGCTTTTTCACCCGGATCACCGTCTCTGCCAGGCTATGGCCCAAAAGCTTGCCCCGGGAGTCAAAGGTCATGATGCAGCTTAAAGCCAATCGGTCCTCTCCTTCGTTCAAGGAGCAGATCCCGTTTGACAGGGCACGGGGCAGCATGGGAATCACCCGGTCTACCAGGTACACGCTGGTACCCCGCTCAAAAGCCGCCCTGTCAAGGGTGCTGTTCTCCTGGACATAATTGGCCACGTCTGCAATGTGAACGCTCAAAATATAAGTTTCCCCGTCTCTTCTCACAGAAACGGCATCGTCCAAATCTTTGGCATCCTCGCCGTCAATGGTGACGCACAGTTCCTCCCTCAGATCCAGCCGTCCTTCCAGATCTCCTTCGGAAACCGGCTTTGCCACCCGTTCCGCCTGGTTTAATTCCCGCTGGGAAAATTCCTCGGGAAGCTGGTATGCACGGACCATGGAGCGTATATCTGCTCCCGGATCACTGCTGTGGCCCAGAATCTCCGCAATGCGTCCCTCCGGGTTCTTCCTTCCTTTGCCGTAATCGGTAATCTCTGCCACCACCTTATGGCCCGTAACCGCTCCCCCGGAGCGCTCCAGAGGAATAAAAATGTCGCTGGTTATCCGCTGGTTGTCCGGAACCACAAAACCAAAATTTTTGCTTTTCTCGAAAGTTCCTACCACCTCTGTGATGCCGTGAGCCAGAATCTCCGTCACAAGGCCTTCCCGCCGTTTCCCGCCGCTTTTTCCTTTTAACTCCACCCGGACGGTGTCGCCCAGAAATGCGCCGCCCGTATCCTGCTCTCCAATAAAAATATCCTCTGCCTCTTCTTCCACAGACACGAAGCCAAAGCCTTTGGCATGGCTTATAAACGTTCCCGTGGCATATTTCTTCTCGGCCCGGCTTAAGCGTCCCCGCTTGGAGATCTGGACTTTCTGCTCTGCCAGAAGCTCTTCCAGCACTTCCGCCAAATCCGGCCGCTCCTCTCTTGGGATCTGCAAAAGAACCGCCAGCTCTTTCTGCTTCATGGGAACGTAGTGGGGATCACAGATAAATTCGTAGATAACCTTCTTTCTCTGTTCTAACTTTTCTTTTTCCATTCCAATTCCTGCCGTAATATAAATAGAAAGCACCCTCGGTATCAGCCGGGAGTGCTTTGTCAACTGCTTTCTCTAAATCACATTGAGATTCAATACAAGGGCCAGTACAATAAACACGGCCGCCAGTATCTTTGTAATCAATACCAGCTTTCCTTCCGCAGAACGGTTCTTATTCTGCTCCCAAAAGGAGTTGCCGCCTGCAATGGCTCCAAGACCGGTCGATTTTCCTTCCTGCATCAAGACAATCCCTGTCAAAATCACACATACCGCTACAAATATAATCGTAAGAATAATTCTCAAAATACCCATCATCACACCTCCTATGGTCGGACAAGGTACATTTTACCACAGGCAGGGGCAATAATCAAGCTAATTTTTCTCGTAGAAAGGATTGCAGTAAGTCCCCACCGGATAAAGCCTCTCTTCAATGCGCAGAAGCTGGTTATATTTCGCGATCCGGTCCATGCGGCAGGGGGCACCAGTCTTGATCTGTCCCGCATTGACCGCCACTGCCAGATCGGCAATGAAGTCTTCTTCTGTCTCCCCGGAACGATGGGAAATCACCGTGGAGTAGCCGCTGGTCCTGGCCAGCTCAATGGCATCCATAGCCTCCGAGACAGTTCCAATCTGGTTCACCTTGACCAGAATGGAATTTCCGGCCTTCATCTGGATTCCCATCCCCAGGCGCTTTACATTGGTCACAAAGAGATCGTCTCCCACCAGCTGGACCCGGCTTCCCAGACGCTTGGTCAGCATCTGCCAGCCGTCCCAGTCCTCTTCCATCAGCCCGTCTTCAATGGACACGATGGGATACCTGTCCAGCAGTTCTTCATAGTAATCCACCAGTTCTTCCGGGGAGCGCAGAATTTTCTCCCCCCGCATGCGGCTCTCGCCCTCGAAGAAATATTTTCCCGTTTTCTCATCGTAAAACTCACTGGAAGCGGCGTCAATGGCAATCTGTACCTGGACGCCGGGCTCATAATCTGCCATGCGGACAGCCTCCACAATGCAGTCCAGCACCTCCTTGGTATCCGCCAGATCCGGGGCAAAACCGCCCTCATCCCCTACGGCCGTGGAAAGTCCCCGCTTCTTCAAAAGCAGTTTCAGCTTATAATAAATCTCAGCTCCCATGCGCAGCCCTTCTTTGAAACAGCAGGCTCCCACCGGCATGATCATAAACTCCTGCAGATCCACCGTATTGTCCGCATGCTTTCCGCCGTTGAGAATGTTCATCATGGGAACCGGCAGGCTCTTTGCATGAACGCCTCCCAAATATTGATACAGGGGAAGCCGCAGGGCTTTTGCCGCCGCCTTGGCTGCCGCCATGGACACGCTTAAGGTGGCGTTGGCTCCCAGATTGGACTTGTTGTCCGTGCCGTCCTCTTCCACCAGAAGGTGATCCAGGCGGGATTGTTCCAGAACATTTTCCCCAATCAGCAGATCCGTAATTTTCGTATTTACATTGTGTACGGCTTTCTGCACACCCAGGCCCAGATAGCGGTACTGCCCGTCCCGCAGCTCTACGGCCTCAAATTTTCCGGTGGATGCCCCGGAGGGTACGCTTGCACGCCCCGTAATATTCCCTTCCACGGTCACTTCCGCCTCTACGGTGGGATTTCCCCGGGAATCCAGGATTTCCCTGGCATGAATTTCTGTAATCGGTAAATATAAGTGCATAAAGAAACCTCCTTTTTCTACCTAAGTTTCCCTAGAAAAAGGAGGTTTTATACCATTTCTCTTATTTTATCAGCAGGGATTTTCCGGTCATCTCTTCCGGCTTTTCCATTCCCATAAGCTCAATCAGGGTGGGAATGATATCCGCCAGACATCCGCCCTCCCGCAGCTTGTATGCCGGATCTGCGTTCACCAGGATAAAGGGCACCGGATTGGTGGTGTGAGCCGTAAACGGCGCTCCCGTATTGTAATCCACCAGCTGCTCCGCATTGCCGTGATCCGCACAGATAAACATCTGTCCGTTCACTTCCATGATGGCTTCCACACATTTGCCTACACACTCATCAACTGCAACCACCGCCTATATTTCA
>ERZ779622.1152-NODE-1152-length-11617-cov-9.660526_pt1 | contig 11617 bp, 12 predicted proteins | sample MGYA00514188_ERZ779622 | MGnify/ENA primary metagenome ERZ779622 (study PRJEB29562, sample SAMEA4376702) | mouse gut metagenome | isolation source: Cecum | study: EMG produced TPA metagenomics assembly of the A DSS colitis mouse model was used to assess the...
TTGGAAATACGTGGGCGAGGACGGCGTTGCGGCTATCACCATCATCATGTATGTACTTATGTTTGTCAGCGCCCTGTTTATCGGCTACTCCTACGGCGTGGCCCCCATGATCTCCTACTACCACGGCGAACAGAACCATGAGAAGCTGAAAAAACTGGTGGGCTTCAGCGTCCGGTTCATTGTCGGGGTCTCCGTCCTGTGTACGGTGGTCTCCGTCCTGGCGACCGTCCCCCTGGTGAGCATCTTCACCCGGCCCGACAGCCCGGTTTATGAGCTGGCTGTCACAGGAAACCGTTTTTGCTCATTGGCTTTGTTGTTTGTGGGGCTGAATGTGTTTGCCAGCGGGATGTTCACCGCCCTGTCCAACGGCGTGGTGTCCGCCGTGCTGGCCTTCTCCCGGTCCTTCCTGTTCACGGTTGCCAGTATCCAGATCATGCCCGTCCTGCTGGGAGGCGTCACCGGCGTGTGGCTGGCGACGCCGGCGGCGGAGCTGTTGGGAATGGCAATGGCGGCGGCGCTGCTGCTGAAATACCGGAAGCGGTATGGGTATTGAGGGTATCATTTCATAGCACACAGGGGAGATTTCGCCACAAGGGTATTTCCAACCATTTCAGGATGCGCTATAATGGTCAAAACTGATTGAGGAGGCCGTCCCATGCCCCACATTCTGATCGTTGAAGACGATACCGACATCAACAACTCCACCGCCGAGTACCTGCGGCGGAAGGGCTGCCAGTGCAGTCAGGCGTTTTCCGGCACGGAGGGGCGGCTGCTCTGGCAGGCGGGCGGCGTTGATCTGCTGCTGATGGACCTGATGCTCCCAGGACTGTCCGGCAGTGAACTGATCCGAGAAATACGCCGGTCCAGCCGGACACCGGTGATCGTCCTGTCGGCCAAAACGGAGTTGTCCGACAAGGTGGAGCTGCTGGGCCTGGGGGCGGACGACTACCTGACCAAGCCCTATCAGCTGGAGGAGCTGTGGGCAAGAATCCTGGTGCAGCTGCGCCATGTCAGCGCCGCCCCTTCCGGAGAACTCCTGCGTTACCGGGACTGGGTGCTGAACCTGGAGGAGATGACCCTGACCGCCGCCGGCCAGCCGGTCAATCTTACCGCTCACGAGTTTAAGATCGTGGAGCTGCTGGCGGGCCGTCCCAAGCGGGTTTTTACCAAACAGCAAATTTACGAGGCGGTCTGGCAGGAGGCATACGCGGTAGAGGACAAGACCATCACCGTCCATATCAGCAACATCCGCGCCAAGCTGCGGCCCAGCGGCACGGATGGCTATATCCAGACTGTGTGGGGCATCGGATTTAAGCTGGCCGAAGCGTGAGCTTAGCCGCGCCGGCCCGGATGGACTGGAGCGAGGGCAAAAGCCCAAGGCCCACCGTGACAACGAGTAACCTTTGCACTTTCTTTACCTTTCCTTTGCGATGTTTGGGCACCCGTCTGTTAGACTGAATCCGCAAACAAAAAAGGAGGTTTTCCTATGGCAGTCATACAGACAAGCGGCCTGTCCAAACGCTATAAGGACAACTGGGCGGTAGACCACCTGGACCTGCGGGTGGAACAGGGGGACATCTATGGCTTCATTGGCCGGAACGGCGCGGGCAAATCCACCACATTGAAGCTCCTGTGCGGCCTGGCCCGGCCCACACAGGGAGGGGCATTGATCTTCGGCAAGCCCATCCGGGATTCGGTGGCCCGCCGGCGGGTGGGGGCTCTCATTGAACAGCCGGGACTTTACCCCGACCTGAGCGGGCGGGAGAATCTGCGGCTGTACGCCACGCTGCTGGGATTGGACAGCCCAGCGCGGCAGGTGGACGAGATACTGGAGACAGTGGGCCTGTCCCATAAAGAGAAAAAGCCGGTCAAACACTACTCCATGGGTATGAAGCAGCGGCTGGGGGTCGGTCTGGCTCTGCTGGGCGGACCTGACCTGCTGCTGTTGGACGAGCCTATCAACGGCTTGGACCCGGAGGGAATCCGGGAGATGCGGGAGCTGCTGCTGCGGCTGAACCGGGAGCGGGGGCTGACCCTGCTGATCAGCTCTCACATTCTGGGGGAGCTGAGTAAGATTGCCACCCGTTATGGCATTATCCAGCAGGGCCGCATGGTGGAACAGATCACCGCCGGGGAGCTTGCGCAGAAATGCACGGACTATCTGCACCTACAGGCGGACCAGCCGCAGAAGGCGGCGGCCCTGCTGGAGCGGGAACTCCATCTCAGCCGCTGGGAAATGCGGCCGGAGGGCGAGATCCGAATTTACGAGGCTGCGGACACGAAAGCCGTTGGGCAGATTCTCACCCAGGCAGGTATCGCGGTGGAGGAGATGGGCCTGCATAGACAGGATTTGGAGGGCTATTTCCTGGAGCGCATGGGAGGTGCGGATCATGTTTAATATGCTGCGTATGGACTTACGGCGGCTGTTCAAAAGCCGTAGTTTTAAGATTATCCTGCTGGTGACTGCGGCGCTGATTTTGATGGTGTCTCTCATGGCTGTCGTTGTCTCCGACCCGGAGACCCTGGACAAAATGGGCGCGTCCGGCGCGGAACTGGACGAAACTGACCGCCAAATGGCGGAAGAAATTCGCAGTATGACCCAGCTCGGCCTGACCCACGAGACCCTGGGCGGCGGTTTTCTGCTGATCGTAGTCGGGATCGGTGTCACGCTTTTTGCCAGCCACGATTTCTCCAGCGGTTTTGTAAAAAACATCTGCTGCGCCCAGCCCCGCCGGGCCATCTATGTTCTGTCCAAGGTGTTGACTGCCGGTGTCTACAGCGGTATTCTCACCATTCTTGGCATTACGCTGGTCCTGCTGGCCCCGCACCTCTACGGAATGCACCTCTTACCCAGTACCATTTTTGATATTTTGCAATACACGTTCTGGATGTGGCTGCCAAACTGGGCCTTCGGCGTGATGGCCCTATTTATGGTACTGCTGGTCCGGAGCAGTACCCTGGGAATTTTGATGTCTCTGGCCTCCGGACTGGGCCTGACCGCCGCAGTGAGTCAGGTCCTGCCCTACCTGCTGCGCCTGCCCTACCCCAGCCCCTATTTTCTGTCCAGCGTAGTGCGCAGCCAGTGTTTGCCCCAGCCTTACCCCTCTCAAATGTGGACGGTTTTTCTCTGCTCCGCCGGGTGGGCGCTGGCCTATCTGGCTGGCAGTCTGCTGATCATGGAGAAGCGGGACATTTAAGGAGGAATTTCCATGCTGCCTGCCCTGATCCTGGCCCTTGCCGCCCTGGGAATCGCTCTGCTGCGCCTGTGGGCTTACCGCGCCCAACTGCTGGAGATGGCCCGGGTGCTGGAGGAGACCCCACCGGAGAGCAATCTGCGCCTGACGGTGGGGATGTCCGGTACGGCCCCCCGACGGCTGTGCCAGGTGGTGAACGCCCGGCTGGAGGAGGGACGGCAGCTTCGCCTGGAGACCCAAAAGCGGGAGCAGGAGCTGAAATACACCATGGCCTGCATCTCCCACGACATCCGTACCCCTCTGGCCGGGGCCATGGGCTATTTGCAGCTGCTGGAGGGGGAACCAGAGCGTCAGGCGGAGTACCAGGGCATCATACGCAAGCGGCTGGAGGAATTGGAGGAGCTGTTGGAGGAGCTGTTCCTGTATACCCGGCTGCAAAGCGGCTCCCTACCGCTGGAGTGCGAAAGCGTGCCGGCCCTTCCGCCCCTGTGGGACGCGCTGGCGGAGTTCTATCCGCGGTTTGAGGCGGCGGGAGCCGCGCCGGAGCTGCGGTTTGACCGGGAGGATATGAAGATTTGGGCCAGCAGGCCGGCCTTGGACCGGGTGTACCGGAACCTGATCGCCAACGCCCTGCGCCACAGCGGCGGCGGTCTGACCATTTCCGGCCGGGACGGGGAAATCTGTTTTTCCAATCCTCTGCCTCCCGGCTCCAGGCCAGACGCTGAGCATCTGTTTGACCGCTTCTATCAGAGCAATCCCGCGCGGGCAAAGGGCGGGGCCGGTCTGGGTCTGTCCATTGTGCGGGAGCTGATGGAGCGGATGGGCGGGCAGGCGTCCGCGCAGATCACGGGGGACATACTGGAAATCAAGCTGTTTTTTCGAAGCGCGTAATACACAGAGGGACATGAGGCAGGCCCGCCTTATGTCCCTCCATTTTGTAAAAATTCCTCTTGACAACCGTTAGAATCTGTTCTATACCGTATTTATTAATATAATATAATGGGGAAGGGCCGCGCTGCTTCTGGGCAGGTGTGTTCTGCCCGTGTTAATATAGGAAAAACAACAGGGCGGTAATGGCAATATGCAGAAAATAATGATAATCGAAGATGACCCAGCCATTCGGGAAGAACTTGCGTTGCTCCTGGAAAACGAGGGATATGCGTCTCTGGTGATTACAGAGTTTACAGATGTGCCTGGCCAGGCGGCGCGGGAATGCCCGGACCTGATCCTTTTAGACATTGGCCTTCCGGGTAAAGATGGTTTCTCCCTGTGCGCCGCGCTGCGGAGAGTCGCCCCCGCACCGGTGATTTTTGTCACCAGCCGGGACGCCGGCGTGGATGAGGTGCGGGCGTTAAGCCTGGGCGGGGATGACTACATCACCAAGCCCTACAGCGTCCCCGTTCTGCTGGCCCGCGTCAAAGTGGTCCTGCGCCGGACCTCTGGTGAGCCGGAACCATCTGACGTTTTGAATGTCGGGAGGCTGCGCCTGAGCCTGACAAAGGGGATGGTGTCGGCTGACGGAAGGGCCGTGGAATTGACTCGAAATGAACTGCAAATTTTAGCCTGTCTGATGACCCGCGCCGGACAGATCATCCCCCGCGCCGATCTGATCGATATGCTGTGGGACAGTCAGATATACATTGATGACAACACCCTCAGCGTGAATATGACCCGGCTGCGAGGAAAGCTGGCGGAGATCGGCTTGCCGGACGCCATCAAAACCCGCCGGGGAATGGGGTATCAGCTATGACCTTTGGAGAATTTTTGTCCGACCGGCTGTTCCGGATCATGGTCCAGCTGCTCTGTGTTGCGCTGGCGGGCCTATTTCTCTGGGCCACCGGCACCCAGCCGGGGGTGCTGGTGATTTTAATTTTGGCCTTGCTGCTGGTCTTTGCGGTGGTACAGCTGACCGACTTCTTCCGTCAGCGGGCCCGGCTCCGGGAGCTGGAGGCCGTTCTGGACGGCCTGGACCAGAAATACCTCTTTGCCGAGTGTGTCCCGGCCCCTAAAAATCTCTATGAACGGCGGCTGTTTGATCTGACCCGCCGGGCGGGACGGGCCATGACCGGGGCGGTGTCCGACGCCCGGGCCGCCCAGCGGGAGTACCGGGAGTATGTGGAGGAATGGGTCCATGAGGTAAAGGCGCCCATCACCGCTGCCAGGCTTATTTGCCGGGATTTGGACGGGGGCGCCTCCCGGAAGCTCATGGCAGAGCTGGCACAGATCGAGGCCCATGTAGAACGGGCCCTGTTCTACGCCCGGGCGGACAATCCGGAACAGGACTGTCTGCTCCGGCAGGTGAACCTGGGAAAAATCGCCGCCCAGGCCATTGAGAATCACCGCTCCTTGCTCATTTGGAGCGGCGTCCGGGTAGAAATGGACGGGTTGGACTGCGCCGTCTACACCGATGAAAAGTGGACAGTCTTTATTTTGGGGCAGCTGCTGCAAAACGCCGCCCGCTACCGTGGAACAGAACCGGTCATCACGCTTTCTGCAAAGCCCCTCGGAAACCAGATTCGACTTACGATTCAGGACAATGGCATCGGCATCCCGGCACATGAATTGCCCCGTGTGTTTGAACGGGGCTTTACCGGAAGCAATGGGCGAAACCGGGGCGGCTCCACAGGCATGGGCCTGTACCTGTGCGGAAAACTGTCCGGTTTTTTGGAGCTGGGGCTGGATATTGCCTCCGAAGAGGGAAAATGGACCACCGTGACCCTCACCTTTCCCGCAAAAGAGAACCTTACAAAACTGTAAGGCAAATCAATATCAATTCGATACAACAGCCTTTGTCTTTGGGTGTACTATAGGGGCAAAGGAGGCGTCTGCTATGCTGCAAGTACAAAATGTTGAAAAATACTACGGGAGCAAAAATAATGTCACCAAAGCCCTGAACCGGGTGAGCTTCGACGTGGAGGCCGGAGAGTTCCTGGCCATCATGGGGGCATCAGGTTCAGGCAAGACCACCTTGCTCAACTGCATCTCCACCATTGATACGATAAGCGCCGGGAAGATTTTGCTGGACGGGGTGAACATAGCCGAGCTGTCAGAGGAGGAGCTGGCAAAATTTCGCCGGGAGCGGCTGGGGTTTGTGTTCCAGGACTTCAACCTGCTGGACACCCTGACTATTGAGGAAAATATCGGGCTGGCCCTCGCCCTGAATCATCAAAACCCCAGGGCTGTGCAGAACCGGGTGCGGGAGGTGGCCGGCAAGCTGGGCATCACCGGCATCCTGACAAAATTTCCGTATCAGGTATCCGGCGGACAGAAGCAGCGCGCCGCTGTCGCCCGAGCCATGGTGGCGGGACAATCCCTGCTCCTGGCCGACGAGCCCACCGGGGCGCTGGACTCCAGAGCCTCCAAAAATCTGCTGGAAATCATGACCGCTATGAACCGGGACATGGGGGCCACCATTTTGATGGTCACCCACGACGCGTACAGCGCCAGCTACGCCAAGCGGGTTCTGTTTCTGAAGGACGGCCGGGTGTTTAACGAGCTGCTCCGGGGGGACCGGGGCAGGCCGGTGCTCTACCACGAGATTCTGGATGTGCTGGCCGCGCTGGGGGGTGACGTCAGTGACGTTATCTAAGCTGTCCGCCCGCAACGCGAAGCGTCAGGCAAAGGACTATCTGGTCTACTTCGTCACGGTGGTCATGGCCGCCGCCTTGCTCTACTCCTTCAACGCCCTGACCTTCTCCCAGGAGATCAACACCCTGTCCGAGGGCATGAAGATGCTGCCCGCTATGATCGCCCTGGCCACCGTGGTGGTGGTGTGCGTCTTCGGCTGGCTGGTGGCCTACGCCACCAAGTTCATGCTCCTGCGCCGGGGCCGGGAGCTGGGGACCTACCTGCTCATCGGCCTGGAGAACAAGCAGGTGGCCCGGCTGTTCTTTTTGGAAAATCTGGCCGTGGGGGGCTGCGCCCTGGCCCTGGGGGCAGCCCTGGGCGGGCTGCTCTACCAGGCGTTCCGGGCTATGGCGCTGGCCCTGTTCAAGCTGCCTTACCGCTTCTCCTTCGGCTTCTCCCTCCCCGCCCTGGGGCTGACGGTGGTGTGCTTCGGGCTGATTTACCTCTTCGCTTTGCGCCGCAGCCGCAAATATATCCGAAAAGCCAAGATTCACGACCTGATCTACTCCGACCGGATCAACGAGGGCGTGGTCATCCAGACGGGCAAAAAGCGGCGCTGGATATTTGGGGTCTCCCTTGTTCTGGCCGTTGCGGGGACCTGCCTGCTGATGGTCCAGAATCTTGCCGTGGCCACCGCCGGGGCCGGGTGCCTGATTCTGTTCCTCTTCGGCTTCTTCCTCAGCTTCGCCTCCGGGGTGCCCGCCTACTTTGACAAATGGCCCGCCCGGAAGTACAAGAACCAGAACCTGCTGGTCTTCCGCACCCTCACCGCCAAGCTTGCCACCATGGGGGTGCTCATGGCCACCATCTCCATGATTTTTACCGCCACCATCATCTCCGAGGGCAGCGGCCTGGTGTTCCGGGGGCTCTTTCTGGGCCGGGCGGCGGAGAACACCTGCTTCGACCTGTACATCGGCATGGAGGGCGCCGACAGGGACTACTCCCCCTATCAGGACTATATCCGGGAGCACATCCCAGTGGAGCAGTCGGTGGAGTATCAGGTCTGCTACAGCGGGAGCGCTCAGGTGCAGGACTATATCGAGACCCAGACCGCCTACTACAACTACGGCTATGAACAGGACCCGGTGCTCCGCTGGAGCGACTACGCCGCCCTGCGGTCCATTGCGGGCTACCGGACGGTGGAGCTGAACGAGGGGCAGTATTTGATCCACTGCATGACCTATCTGGAGGGCCCCCTGAAAGCCTATAGAGAGCCCCTTACCCTGGGGGGCGTCACCCTCCAGCCGGGAGGCCTCTACACAGAGCGCTTCTCACAGGGCTCCGAAAACGGACGGGGGTATATCCTGGTGGTTCCCGACGAGGCTGCGGAGGGCCTGCCTGTCCACCACCGGGCCTACGCCGCCAAAACAGCGGAGCCCGTTCCTTATGAAGATTTCTATAACCTGACCGCTGTGATGGACAAAATCTGGGAGGGCACCGGCCTGGGAGACGCCATCACCACCAAGGCCCAGGAGGAGGCGGAGGTGGCCGCCCAGACCGCCCTGTGCGTCTTCCCCCTGTACTATCTGGCCCTGGCCCTCACCATGACCGCCGCCACCATCCTCACCATCCAGCAGCTCAGCGAGAGCGAGCGGTATAAGCGGCAGTTCTCCTTGCTGCAAAAGCTGGGCATGAACCGCCGGGAGATGGCCCGGGCTCTGCGCGCCCAGTTTACCATCTACTACGCCTTGCCCGCCGTCCCGCCAGTACTCATCGGGGCGCCCTTTATCCGCCATCTGGCCAGCCTCCCGGAACCGGGGGTGATGGTGGGGGCCTCCAGCCCCTGGCTGATCGTCCTGTCCGCCCTGGCCGTCTTTTTCCTGGTCTATGCCGTGTATATCGTCCTGGCCTACACCAGTCTGAAACGGAATGTACTGCCAGAACAGGGCAGCGGCGGGCAATAAAGGCTGTTTTTAATACCAATCGTGCTTTTCGTTCCGGTTTAGGGCGTTGATCCGCGCCATCTCCTCATCCGTCAGCGTAAAGCCATAAAGTTCGGTGTTTTCCCTGATGTGGTCAGGGTCGCTGGAGCCGGGGATGACCACTACGCCCTTTTGCAGGTTCCATCGGAGGATCACCTGGGCAGAGGAGACCCCGTGGGCCTCTGCGATGCCGGAGATCACCTCGTCCCCCAGCAGCTCGGCCGTATGACCCCGGCCGCCCAGGGGATACCAGCCTTGGACCACGATGCCCAAATCTTGGATGTAGGGAATTACATCATTTTCCTGGTAATAGGGGTGAATCTCATTTTGCACCAGCGCCGGGGTGGTGGACACCTGGGGCAGAAATTCCTCCAGTTCCTCCACATACCAGTTGGACAGGCCGATGGAGCGGATTTTTCCCTCCTTCGCAAATTTCTCCATCGCTTGGTATGCTTTCACGTCGTTCCGGTCGGGGTGGTGGAGGAGCATCATGTCCACATAGCCGATGTTCAGCCGGTCCAGGCACGCCTGGATAGACCGCTCCGGGTCCGCCATTTCGCTCCCCGGATAGATTTTCGTTATGACGAAAATGTCTTCCCGTTTAAGGCCCAATTCCTCCATGGCCTCCCGGATGGCCCGACCCACTTCCTTTTCGTTGCCGTAGGCGGAAGCGGTGTCAATGAGTCGGACACCGCTCCGTAGGGCGGACTTCACGGAGTTTACACAGGTCTCTCCGTGGAGGCTGTAGGTTCCCAGACCATTGAGGGGCATTTCATAGCCGCTGTTGAGGGTAACGGTCTTGCTGTCAAAATTGAATACGCCCACTGCGTGATCCTCCTTGGATTTCGTCAGATCAAGTCCGTTTACCCAGTCCTCCACCTGGGACGTGCCTGAGAATCGACGGCCCTCCAGCCAGACGGCGTTCGGCTCGTAGTCACGAAGGGTGGCGTCCTCGTGGGGACTGCTCCCGGAGGTGCAGAAGGTGGCGATGGTCTTGCCGCTCAGCTCGTAGGTCTCCAGGAAGGTATGGATGATCTTGGGAGCCCGGCCCCACCAGATAGGATAGCCGATGAGTACCGCGTCATACTGCTCCATGTTTTCCACGGTGCTGGCGATGGCGGGCCGGGCGTCCGGGTCGTTCTGTTCGGCGTTGGCCCGGCAGTCGGTGTTGTAATTCAGGTCGGCAGTGGTGTAGGGCTGGGCGGGTACGATCTCAAAGAGGTCGCCGCCTGTCGCCTCCGCTGCCTTTTCCGCCACCGGGCGGGTGTTTCCAGTGGCGGAGAAGTACGCCACCAGCACCTTTCCCCCACCGGCGTACCATTCGTCGGCGGGAGTGCCGGCAAGGCCGGCGACCTGATTTGAGGTTTTCTCCGCGCTGCCTGTCACAGGCCGGTCCACGCCCGCCGCGCAGGCAGACATGGAAAAAAACAGGCAGATCAAAATACAACCGGAACATATTCTTTTGCTCATAATACCTCCTCTGATAGCGCATTAGCGCCGCCGTTCTTGTAAACCTCCTTTGCCATACGGAACGCGGCCCAGGCGTTGGGCCACCCGGCGTAAAAGGCCAGATGGGTCAGGAGCTCCGCCATCTCCGTGCGGGTCACGCCGTTCTTTCGGGCAGTGGATAGGTGATAGGTCAGGGAGTTGTCCACGATCCCCTTGCTGATGAGGGCGGTGACGGTCACAATGGAGCGGGTTTTCAGCGAGAGCTGATCCTCCCTTGACCACACCTCGCCAAACAGCACATCATCGTTCAGCCGGGCAAACTCAGGGGCGAAATCCCCTAACTGAATCCGGCCCGCAGTCTGTTTCATCATCGCTGTTGCCTCCTATTGCTTCAGATGTTTTAGTAAAATGCCTGTTTCTATCATAGAGCATATCGCAGTTAGATAGCAAATACTTGATTTCTATATCATATTATTCTTGTAAGGAATAACACGGCTTCCCTCGCTGTGTCTACACCGTCGTTAATGGCAATGTAGCGCACTTCGTATTCGGGAAAGACAATCTCTATCAGCTCCCCGGTTTTCAGATAATTACGTCCCAGACGGGAAAGGTCTTTTGTTATGACGGTCGCCACGTTCCCGGCTTCAACCTCATGCAGCATGGCTTGAAGCCCCTCACGCTCAAAGCTCACGCCGGAAAATCCGTCGTCTACGAAAAAGCGCGTGTTGAAAAAGTGGTGTTCGTCAGCGTACTTCTGTAAAATCAGCTTTTGAGAGCTAATATGTAGAGGGTGGTTTCTGCCACCAAATACATATGACTGCGGCTCATTTGTGGTGAATAGGACTTGCGGTCGTAGGAAAGGAGAGAAAAATCCGTATCGCATTATCGGTAGCCGCTACCGATAATATCTGAAATGACGGAGGAACGCTATGAATGAATTGAAACCGAGGATACATGACGAGGCAACCGGCCTTGATTATGTCCTGGTCGGGGACTACTACATCCCGGCTATCGGACTGCCGGAGGACGATGACCGCCCCATTGGGAAGTGGGGGCAGATGCACCGGGTGTATCTGGAGGAAACAAACCCGCTTCTGCTGAACCACCTGATTTTGACGGGCAGACTGCACACCTGCCTTGCCGACCTGGACGAGCAGGCGCAGGACCGCTGTCGGCTCATCATTAGGCAGATGGCCACCATCGAGGGCGTGACCGAGGACTTGAAGCGCCAGTCGCAGTGGGAGTGGGTCAGGGCTATGAACAGCATCGTGAACCGCGCCGAGGAAAATATCAAGCGTGAACTGATTTATGCATGACTTTTACTCGGCATTTGCACCAACGCAAAAGCGTACAGGCTTCCGCAAGGCTCCCCCTATGGGCGGGACCTTGCGGGAGTTTTTCCTTTGCATTTGTACCATCGCTGAC
>ERZ779622.1153-NODE-1153-length-11608-cov-6.042240_pt1 | contig 11608 bp, 9 predicted proteins | sample MGYA00514188_ERZ779622 | MGnify/ENA primary metagenome ERZ779622 (study PRJEB29562, sample SAMEA4376702) | mouse gut metagenome | isolation source: Cecum | study: EMG produced TPA metagenomics assembly of the A DSS colitis mouse model was used to assess the...
GCCACCATCAACCCCTTACACAGCACAACATCACGGCGGTTTACCTTTTCAATATATTTCAAATTGACAATATAGGACCGCTGTATATGAAAAAATCCAAATGGGGATAAGCTTTGCGCCGTCTCCGATATCCGTTCCTCACAAAAATGCTCCCTCCCATCAAGCATAAGGTATCTCAATTTTCTTCCATATGTCTCAACAAGAAGAAGTTCATTCAGGTTGATCCCGATACGAAATCCGGCGGTGCCGCTGCAATAAATGATCCGGTCCTGGACCCTGGTTTTCAGGAAAGCAGCAAGCGCCTCTTCGACTTCCTCCAGATGTTTTTTGTCGATATATCTGAATGCGTTCACTCTATAACCCAGTCTGGCAAGTTCCGTATGAGAAGTCAACAAACATACCTTACATCGGTTCCCGGAACACATCAGCTTTTCAGCTATCTCCAAACCATCCTCCCCCTCCGCCAGTTCAATATCCAGAAACAGTAAGTCTGCATCCGCATTTTTCATAAATTCTTTTCCGCTGCCGCAGGCACTGATCTGAAACGGAATACCCTTATCCCTGCAATATGTCTCGATAACTTCCTGTATCTTATCCCTCCAAATTGCTTCATCTTCCACGATACCTATTTTCATACCCTGTTCTCCTTAGAAATCACCACCTCGGGATGGCAATACTCATCTGAAATATCGCCTCTCCCTTTTCCGGCACGTACTCCATATAATATTCGCCATGATACTTTTCCACCACCGCGGCAATATTTTTCAGTCCGAATCCATGATTCGCCGTATCCGTTTTCGATGTTCTGAGAAACCCCTTCGAGATATTCCTTTCTCTGGCAGCGCTGTTGCTGACAACGATAAAAATTTCCTTCTTATGCTCTACAAATTCAACTCGTATTCTGGGAACATCTGCTTGTACCGCCGCTTCCACGGCGTTCTGCAGGATATTTCCCATCAGCGTTGTCATGTCAAACATCTCAATGCCTGTCTCACCGGTCAGTTTTCCCGTCACGGCAAAATCTATCTTTTCCGCTTCCGCCAGATACAGATAACAGTTCAGGATAACATCAAGAAAACTGTCCCCTGTGTGAATCCTCAAATCAAACTCATTCTGCAGATTCCAGATGGTATCTATGTACTCTTTCGCTGCCTCCGTCTTTTTTTGATTTACCAGCTCTCTGAGAACGCCCATATGGTTTACCAGATCATGTTTAAAACGCCGCACGGCCTCTGACTGTTGCAGCTGATAATCATACTGCTGTTTTTGCATATGCATAAAAGACTGCAGTTCCCTGTTTTGCCTGTCCGACAATATATTTTTGATCGCAAGACCGAGCGTAAGAAAGATGGCATAAACCGCACCCGCCATGCTGATAAAAAACACCGCATAGGCGTCTAAACCGTACACTGCATGGTTTTCATTGAAAAAGACAAAAACAAAATTATAGAACATCTGGAAAATGCTGCCCTGTATCAAAATCGCGATCTTATATTTCAATTCTATATCGCACAGATAAATCTCATTCTTTTTCAGAAGACGCAGATACACAAAAAGATACAGCAAAAAGGAGATCAGATAGGCAGGCTCCATCCACCATGCGATATCCGCGCCGCCAATCCCTCCGCCTATCAAAACAACCTGTATCAACATGACGCTGAACGTATCCATGATCCCGGTAAAATACATAAGAGCAGCGCTCAGTGCGAACAGGTGCCACAATCTGTCTTCAAAAAATAAACATATGGAAAGCACACTCCAAACTATATAGATGAGCGGAGAGTTTGTATCAAAATACGCGTTGCAACCCCCGGCAGACAACATAATCAAAACCGACGCACCAATAAAAAGTCTGTTTTTTCTCGGATTTAACCTGAAACCGAAATGAAGGATAAAAAGATATATCAAATAGTTTGATATATTGTCTACGATATAGATCATGATAACCTCTCCGCTGCCTCCTGATTATTCCCGCAAAAACCCTTTGGTCAAAAAGAGGAGCATCACCCGCCGTGATGCCCCCGCCAAACCACTATATTTCCGGAAATATCTCTCCTCTCACGAGAACACCGCTCCCAGCGCACCGAACACGCCCATGCTGGCTACGCCCATAATGATACCCGCCAGCAGCACGCCCAACATCACCGCCGTCACGCTGGACTTAAAGTCCATATCCAGAATACTCGCGGCCAGAGTTCCCGTCCACGCACCGGTACCCGGCAGAGGGATCCCGACGAACAGTAAGAGCGCGACGAACAGTCCCTTTCCCGCCTTCTCCTTCAGCTTCCTGCCGCCCTTATGGCCTTTCTCCAGACACCAGCTGAAAAATCCGCCGATAACAGGTTTATCCGCGCCCCATTCCAGCACCTTTCTGGCGAACAGATAGATAAACGGCACCGGCACCATGTTGCCGATCACCGCCACGATATAGGACGGCAGAATCGGCAGTCCCAGCCCCTGAGACACCGGGATCGCTCCCCTCAGCTCGATCAGGGGAACCATCGAAATCACAAATACCCAAGCATACTTTTTAAACATTTAACTTTATCCTTTCACAACCTTTTTAACTATTTTTTGATCACTGTTTTCCCAGATACTCCCGCAGCACTGCGATCAGCCGGTCCATCTCCTCATCCGTCCCGATCGTGATCCGCAGATGATTGTCGATCCTCGGCTTCGCAAAATAGCGGACATATATCCCTTTTTCTTTCAGCATCTCAAAGATCTCCCGCGCGGGAACCCGCTCATGCGCCGCAAAGACAAAATTCGTCCTGCTGTCCGCAAAAGAAAAGCCGAGTTCCATAAGTTCTCCCTTCACCCGCTCTCTCGTCTCTATGATCTTATCACAGATCTTCCGAAAATATGCATCCTCTTTGATCGCCGCCGTCCCGGCCGCAAGCGCCGGACGATTCATCGGATAAGAATTGAAAGAAAAACGACAGTCCGACAGATAACCGATCAGCTTTTCCCGTCCAAAGGCAAACCCGATCCGCATTCCCGCCATCGCCCTCGACTTGGAACAGGTCTGCACCACCAACAGATTCTCATATTTTTCCAGAAGCGGCAGCGCACTCTCCCCGCCGAAATCAATGTAAGCCTCATCCACGATGACGACCACGTCCCTGTTCGCGGAGACGATCCGCTCCACCTCTGAAAGAGACAACAAAATGCCCGTAGGCGCATTGGGGTTGGCTATCACGATACCGCCGCACTCCCTGTCTGTGTACTCCTCCGGCCGGATACGGAAATCCTCATCCAGAGAGAGCCGCTCATACGGGATCCGAAACAGATCAGCCCACACATCATAAAAAGAGTACGTGATGTCCGGAAACAGGATCGGCTTTCCCGTGTTGAAAAAAGTCAGAAACGCCATCGCCAGCACATCGTCCGAGCCCACGCCCACAAAGACCTGTCTCTCCGACAGGCCGTAATATTCCGCCAGGGCTTTCACCAGCTCCCCCGATTCCGGATCGGGATAGAGCCGCATCGAGCCGCAGTCCAGCTCATCAAGTGCCCTCCGCACACCCGGTGCGGGCGGATAGGGACACTCGTTTGTATTCAACTTAATGATACCCGCCTGCTTCGGCTGCTCCCCCGGCACATAGGGCACCACTCTTCTCACACCGTCTTCCCAGCTCATATATATGTTCTCCTGTCCCGGTTTCTCATCCCTGGCACGCCTTTAGCCCTTCCTCCGCCAGCTCGCCGCCGCACTTTTTGTTTAATATGCTCTCCGTCTCATGCAGCGCGTTGTAGAACCACATCGCCGCCTCCCGCAGATCCCCCTGCTCTCTGTAGAAGCACCCCAGCTCATAGCAGATCTCCGCCGGGATCCCCTCGTCGGAGGCCGTCGCCCGCATCGCGTATTTATAAAACTCCGCCGTATCCCCGGCAAGCCGACAGGCGCGCACAACAATACAGAACGCCTCCATCTGCTCTCCAGGCGTCCTTCCCTCTTCCTCGATCACCGATTTAAAATATTCTTTTGCTCCGGCAAACTGCTCCCTTGACCCCGAAACAAAAAGCTCCCTCGCGTAGAGCCCGCAAAGCTTTTTATCCAGATACCCGCCGTTTTTCACCATCTTTTCAAACGCGGCGATATCCCTGCCCGTGTGCAGCGCCTCCGGCAGATGAGTGATCACAATATCGCTGTCATAGATCACCGGCTCGAGGCGCACCGCCTCATGGATCGGATACTCCCAGACAAACTCCCTGAGCCGTTTGTACAGCTTCGGGCGGTACTCCTCATCAAAATTGTAGATCGTGGAAAACCGGAGCTGATTGCCGTACTTCATCTGAACGATCTCGATCTCCGGCAGAAGCACCCGCTTCAGATCCGAAAACCGCCGTCTGTTCTCCTCATCTATGACCTCGTCCGCATCCGCCGTGTAAATATACTGTTTTGTACATTTGGAGAAAGCGAAATTGCGGGCGTCCGAAAAATTTCCCGTCCACACGAAATCATACAGATTTTTCGTATATTCCGCAGCGAGCTCCTTCGTCCGGTCCGTGGAGCCGGTATCCACTTTCACGATCTCGTCCGCCAGATCTGCCACCGTGTCCAGACATCTCCGTAAAATCCGCTCCTCGTTCTTCACGATCATGCAGAGACTGATCGTTATCATTTAGTCTTCCTCGTCGTCATCGACAACCGCCGCGACCGTCCCTGTCACGGAAGCTACCACGGAGATCACCACCGCGATGATCACCACCAACAGTCCGCCCGCCAACAATAAAAATGCTTCGCTCATTTTTTCTCACCTTTCTTTCTATTTCCATACATCGTCCATCACGCCGTCCTCGATCAGATCCGAGAGAAAATCCGCCCGATGAGCCCAGGTATGCGCCGTCTTTGCCATCTCATACCCTCTGTCGACCATCCGCTGCATCTTCTCCTCATCCGCCAGAAGCGATTTCACCCGCTCCGGCATCTGTTCTATATTTTCGAGATTAAATAATATACAGTTCTCGCCGTCCCTCAGGATTTCCCGCAGATAAATGCTGTCGTCGCTGACAAGCAGGGCGCCGTTCAACAGCGTATTAAACACTCTGTCATGGGCCCCGTCCTTAAACCAGGGCATCACATTCAGAGAAATCTTTGCCTCCGAAATTTTTTGCAGACAGGTCTCGGAATCCACCCCCTGCCCGTTGATGATATTCTCCGGATGCTTACAGGGCAGTTTCTCCCACTCGCCCCCGTAGACCGCCACTTTCAGTCCGGCGTCCGCCAGCACCTGCACAGCCTTCCCCCGCACATAGGAACGGGCATACAGATCTAAAAAGATCAGATTGCTCATCGTCTCTTTCAGCTCTTCCTCCGTCACCTCCGGAATCTCCCTGCGGATATGTCTCTCCGCCACATCCTCCAGCGTCTGCTCCGGATGCTTTAGCAACTCCGCCAGGATCCCCCGGTAAAACGCCTCGTACTCGCCGCCCAGCCGATTGATGTATTTGTCAAACTTGTACAGCGGAGAATAATTTCCGGTGAACACGATATCCACCTTCCTCTCGCGGATCGGCAGATATCCCTCCCGGCGATACTCCGTTCCGGCCAACGGCAAAAACGGAATCCGAAGCTTATCCGGAAAATATTTCCGCATATAGGCATCATGTTTTCTGTCTATGCTGATGTGCACATACCGCTTCGGCGCCGCCTCCAGAAAGCGGTGATAATAAAACGGATGATCTACCACGATATTGTAGCAGGTGCACTCCACAGCGTCCCAGAACCACTCTCCGTCCTGCCAGAAGATATCCCCCGGCGTGATCCCGTGGAAGTTAAAACAGACAAGCGCCGTGTTTCCCTTCTCCACAAACCGCATCAGCCCGGTCAGGCTCTCGCCCGTCTTCGACAGATTAAACGTATATACCTCATGTCCCAGCCTCTCAAATTCTTCCCTCATCCGATAGGTGAAATACTGCTGAGTCTCTATCTCCCCGTCAAACATGACAATCTTTTTCATAAGAATCTCCTGCGCTTTCCTTCCGCCTTCCCTATTATATCAGACAGTAATACCCGAAACAAGAGCAAAAGGGTGCAAAATCGCACCCTTTTCTTTCTCTATTTTATACTTTTGCCCGCTCACTTCGGAAAATGCAGCACTACCTTGAACAGATCGCCGTCCACCACGATCTCCAGCTTTCCGCCCATCAGCTCCATAAGGCTGCCCGCTATGGAAAGCCCCAGCCCGCTGCCGTCGGTATGCCTCGAGGCATCCCCTCTGACAAACCGCTCCATCAGCTCGCTGCCGGAAATGTTCAGCTCATACTGCGAAATGTTCTTGAAGGATATCACCGCCTCCTTCTCCGTCTCGTCCAGATCAATGTACACCCTCGTCCCCGACTGCGCGTACTTACAGATATTCTGCACCAGATTCTCCACCACCCGCCACAGATGTCTGCCGTCAGCGTTCACAAAAATTTCTGTCTCCGGCCTGTGCATCACCATGCGGAGTCCCGCCGCATGGATCTTTTCCTCGAACTCTCCCACGGTCTGCGTCAGAAACACTCCCAGCTCCAGACTTTCCATCTTCACCGGCATACTGCCCGTAGAGGCCTTGGACGCCTCGATCAGATCCTCCGTCAGCTTTTTTAACCTTGCACTCTGGCGGTTTAACACCTCCAGATACTCCTTCGCCTTCTCGTTGTCGATCTCCTCCTTCTGCAGCAGATCCACATAATTAATAATCGACGTCAGCGGCGTCTTGATATCGTGGGACACATTGGTGATCAGCTCCGTCCGGAAATGCTCGCTCTGCATGCGCTTCTCCACCGCCAGGGATATCCCATCGTGGATGGAATTTAACGCCTCCCCGTGCTTTTTGAACTCCCAGAACATCTTCGCCGTATCGATTTTCTCCTGCAAACTTCCGTTTGCCAGCTTCTCCGCGCCCTCCTTCAACTTATTCGCCTGCACAATGCCGACCAGGATCAGGATCAACGTCGCGCCGCGGTACAGAAACCAGATGCACAATTCCATCTCCGGACTGAACGCCGTCACCGCGATCCCGAAACACTCCAACAGACTGACGCCGCCCAAAATCAGGATCGCTTTCCACAGGAGAGAGAGATTCTCCTGCAAAAACCGAAAGCCCCTGCCGATATACCGCAGAACTTTCTTACATTTCTTCCAGATCCACGCAAGGATCCTGTAAGCCAGCGTCCCACGCCACCATTTGTGCAGCTTCACACGTATCACAAAATCCACCAGCCAGATAAAGCTGATCAGATAACAGCCCACGAAGCACAGCACAGCGATCGTGATATTCCACGGACTGAGTCCGTAATAAGTCATCTCCAGGCCGACTACTATAAACAGACAGCCAAGCAGTGCGATCAGGACCGTCTCCACATCCAGGGGGATCTTCTGCCAGAACCCCGGCTTTACCGCATCCACCCAGACCCTTTCCGTACCTGCCTCCGGTTCCGACAGGATATCTCCCTCTGCCGCTTCTTCTCCCTGTTGCATTTCCGCCTCGGCATAACTCCCCTTATGCCCTGCCATGATCAGTACGAGCACCGTCGATGCGATCCAGAGAATGATCGAAATGACTAATATGGCGATGGCCGGATACCGCCACGCATACGCAAAATCTGTCACAAACACTGCCTGCTCAAACAGATCGCCCTCCAGGAAGTTGTCGTGGATCCCCGTCTTCACAAGCGGATCCCGCACCTCGGAGATCACCCAGTAGCGCACCGACTCGCTTCTTTTCTCCTCCTCAAATTCCTCCTTATCCGACCGGACTGTCAGCATTCCGCTCCCGTCGCTGTAGGAATAATATCTGTCAGAGATGGGCTTTCCGCGCATCTCTCCGGATTCCGTATTTTCCTCGTTGACAAATCGGATATCGGTGTGGCCAAGCTCCACGCCGTCCAGCGTGATCGTATTCCAGGTCTCCCAGGACCGTCCCGAATAATCATCAAACTTGTTGAATGTCAGATAGTAGTCCTTCACCACACACTCTTCCCGGTCCATATTATAGTAGGCGCCCTGCCCGGAGTCATATTTAAACCGCATCTTCATATCGCCGTTTCCAACAAATAAACCCACCTCATCCACCCGGTAGAATTCCCCCTCGGTCTCATAGTAAAAGATACCGTCGATCACATTGTAGTAGTAGCCGATGATCGGCTCCGCCGACTCATAGACGCTCTCCGCATAGGCGTAGGACTCCTCATATACATTGGCGTACCCGAACAGACGACAGTCCCAGCCATATTGGGTCCCATCTCCGATCTCAAACTCCTGCACACGGACTTCCCCATTCTCTATCGCATCCTCCGACGGCATGGTATCAAAGTTATAATATTCGTAGGCAGCCGGATCCGAAATCTTTTTGATGTCGCTGATATCCGCGATCTCCTCCGCCCCCAGATCCTCATCTTTGATGATGCCGTATCGGAAATTCGTCTTATTCAACTCCTCCTGCATCAGGGGCGACTCCCTGTTTGCCATCGCCATCACCGCATAGATATTGCTGTACGCCTCATAATGTCTCTCCAGAGCTTCCTCTTTTGAACGTTCGTACGCTCCCATAGCACCGATCACAATAACCGCCGCTGCGCTGAAAAACACCACCGCCGCCATCACAAATGAAATGGCAGCCAGCCCGATCTTCCATCCTGTATTACTTTTCCATTTATTTTTATTCATGTCATCCTCCTCACCGCCGCTCCTTTGGCGCCTCCAGCTTGTAGCCATGGCCCCAGACAACCTTCAGATAGCGGGGCTCCGCCGGATTGATCTCCAGCTTCTCCCGCAGGTGCCTGATATGTACCGCCACCGTATTCTCCGTCCCGTAAGGATTATCCTTCCAGACTTCGCTGTATATCTTCGCCGGGGAAAAGACCTCCCCCGGATGCTGCATTAACAGCCTCAAAATATCAAACTCTGTGGGGGTAAGCGGCACCTTCTCCCCGTCCAGCGTGACCTCCTTCGCCCTGTCGTCCAGTTCGATGCCGCCGATGGAAAGGCTCTCCGCCTTCGGCGCGCTGCCCCCCAACATCATATACCTCCTGAGCTGAGACTTCACCCTGGCGAGCAGCTCCACCGGCTGAAACGGCTTTGTCACATAATCGTCCGCTCCCACGGTCAGCCCCAGTACTTTATCCGCATCCTCCCCCTTCGCCGTCAGCATGATGATCGGCACATTGGATATCTCCCGGATCTTCGCCATCGCCGTGATGCCGTCCATCACCGGCATCATAATATCAAGAAGAACAAGATGCACATCCTCCTTCTCCACGACCCCGACCGCTTCCCTGCCGTTTTCCGCCGTCAAAACCGTATATCCCTCGCCGCCCAGATAGATCTGCAGCGCTGCGACAATATCTTTCTCGTCATCGCATACCAGTATGTTCGCCATATCAAATCCCCTCATCTTCCTTTCGGTCTTTTCTCCCTGCTGTCCGTATCAATTATTGCTGCAATAAATGGTATATACACATTTTAGTAGAACTTTTATGAATAATAAACGGGGTAAAATATTAAAATTTCTTTAAGAAAGCCAAAAATCCCACACTACGGACATGTAGTGTGAGACTTCCTCCTGCGGTTAGTGGGACTTGAACCCACACACGTAAAGTACAGGAACCTAAATCCTGCGCGTCTGCCAATTCCGCCATAACCGCATATATGGGCGGCAGGTTTTATCACCCGCCGCTTTTTCAGTATAGCAACCAACTCTTTATTCTGTCAAGAAAGCTTTTGCTTATTCCCCGATGTGGACGATCACCTTTTTCCACATCCGCACCAGGAAGAACACCGTCACGGAAGCCGACATCACCTCCGCGATCGGGAAGGACCACCACACATTCTGCAGTTTCCCGGTGAGCGCCAGCAGATAGGCCGCCGGAAGCAGCACCACCAGCTGTCTGCAGATGGAATTGATCATGCTGTACCACGCGTACCCGAGCGCCTGAAACAGCGAGCCCGTCACGATACAGAACGCCGCCACAAGAAAGCAGGTGCTGATGATCCGCAGCGCCGGCACGCCAATGCCCAGCATCGTCTCCGAAGCGTCAAACAACAGAAGAAGCCTGTCCGGAATGCACTGCATAAGGACCACTCCCACCGACATGATCGCCACCGCATAAAAGACCGACAACCGATATGTTTTGACGACTCTCTCCCTGCTGCCCGCCCCGTAGTTGTAGGCTAGAATGGGCACCATGCCGTTGTTCAGACCGAACACCGGCATAAACACAAAGCTCTGCAGTTTGAAGTACACGCCAAACACCGCTGTCGCCGTATCCGTGAAAGCGATCAGAATGCGGTTCATGCCGTAGGTCATCAGAGAACCGATCGCCTGCATGATAATGGAAGGCACCCCAATCATATAGATCTGTCCTATAACTTTTGCGTCAGGCCTGAATCCCTTCATGTTTATATGGATCTCTTCGTTCACCCGAATGTTCATTATGACAGCCATGGCCGCCGCCACACACTGCCCGATCACTGTGGCCACGGCAGCGCCCGCCACGCCCATCTCCGGCATCCCGAAATAGCCGAAGATCAGAATCGGATCCAGGATAATGTTGATGATCGCTCCGGTTCCCTGCGTGATCATCGTATAAAAGGTCTTTCCGGTGGACTGCAGCAGTTTCTCAAAGGTGGACTGCATAAATATGCCGAGAGACGCCACACAGATGAGCGTCAGATACTGTTCACCGTATCCCGTGATCACCGCGTCCGTCGTCTGGCTGGCATAAAAGATATTTACGCCGAAAATGCCGATCAGCAAAAACAGCAGGTAACTGAGCAACGCCAGAAAAATACCGTTCTTTGCAACCGTATCCGCCTTCCCGAACTCCTTTTCTCCCAAAAACCGCGACAGCAGCGCGTTGATGCCGACCGCCGTCCCTACGCCCACCGCTATCATCAGCGTCTGTATCGGAAACGCGAGAGATACCGCCGTCAACGCTTTCTCCTCGATCCGCGCCACAAAGATACTGTCCACAATATTGTAGAGCGCCTGCACGAGCATGGAGATCATCATCGGCAGAGACATCGTGACGAGCAGTTTATTGACGGGCAGCACGCCCATCTTGTTTTCTTTTACCATCGTTTCTTCCATAATAATATCCTCCTCTTATGAAAGCAAAAGAAAAACGCCCGAAATTCCGTATCTGCGGTTTCAAACGTTTTTCGCCGTGAGCCACCGGGGACTCGAACCCCGGACAACTTGATTAAAAGTCAAGTGCTCTACCACCTGAGCTAGTGGCCCATATATAAACTGGGCTAGCTGGATTCGAACCAGCGAATGCAGGAGTCAAAGTCCTGTGCCTTACCGCTTGGCGATAGCCCATCATCGGCATCCTGCCCACCACGAATCTCTTCTTATGCCCGTCTGAAGATAACAGGGTGGGTAAAGGGACTCGAACCCTCGGCCTCCAGAGCCACAATCTGGCGCGCTAGCCAACTGCGCCATACCCACCATATAGACACCTGCATGTCCTAACGTGCTCGAAGGGATTCGAACCCCCGACCCACGGCTTAGAAGGCCGTTGCTCTATCCAGCTGAGCTACGAACACACATTGAATAATACCACAAGCGGGTGATGGGAATCGAACCCACGTGTCCAGCTTGGAAGGCTGGTGTTCTAC
>ERZ779622.1154-NODE-1154-length-11592-cov-11.283176_pt1 | contig 11592 bp, 13 predicted proteins | sample MGYA00514188_ERZ779622 | MGnify/ENA primary metagenome ERZ779622 (study PRJEB29562, sample SAMEA4376702) | mouse gut metagenome | isolation source: Cecum | study: EMG produced TPA metagenomics assembly of the A DSS colitis mouse model was used to assess the...
CGGGATTGCGGAGCATTTCACTGATACGGGCGGTATTCCAGTTTGCGCCGCGCAGATTCTTGATTCTATGTTCATTCAAGTACCGTACAATATCCCCAAGAGAATTGTCCGTGTCCGCATACATGGAATAAATCAGCTTTAGCTGTTTACTTTCTTCCGGGATTTCCTCGTACATGGAAGTGCGGATATTGTCAATGACCGTATTTGTCAGACGGTAGCCGTAGGGGATACGCCCGCCCATGTAGAAGCCGCGCTTGCACCTTGCATAATAAGCATCCGTTACCCTTTTTTGTATGGTTTCCCGTTCCAGTTGGGCGAACACGATACAGATATTTAACATTGCCCTGCCGATTGGCGTGGACGTATCAAATTTTTCCGTGGAAGAAACAAACTCCACATGGTATTTCTGAAAGATCTCCATCATGTTTGCAAAATCCAAAATGGAACGGCTGATACGGTCGAGTTTGTAGACAATGACCCGTTTGATTTTTCCTGCGCGAATATCATTCATCATTTTTTCAAAGCCGGGACGGTTGGTGTCCTTGCCCGAGAAACCTTTGTCTGTGTATTCCATACAGGCTTCCCCGTGGGTTTCGTATCTGCAATACTCAAGCTGGCTCTCTACGGATATGCTGTCCTTTTTTTCGATGGACTGTCTTGCATACAATGCATCATACATTGGCATATTTTCTGAAAATCTGATAGAGCCGCGCTCCGATTTCCTGTCGGGTTTCCTGTTTTGATTTTTTCTGAAAGGCGGGGTAGATGTTGGTAACGGTCAGTCGCATATTATCTATGGAAAGACTTTTTTCCACGAAAAAGCTGTCCTTTTGTATCTGGGTATCGGGTGTAGGAGTGTCATCCGCTTTTGGCATGAATGTTCTCCTTTGACGGTTTCCCTATATTTTATGAGAAGCGGCAAGTACACTATGCGGGAATAGTGGAATCGTTTCGTTACAGTTCAGCTGTGCTTTTTTATACTCTGTTGAAACTGCCATACTCTTATGTTATACTAATATATACTGACGATCGAAAAGACTGACCGCCAGTATAAAGTTATCATCAGGAAAGGATGTGTATCCATGCCAGCATTACAACCACAACCCGATATTATTACCCTGAGACAGTACGAGGCTCTCCCCGAAAATATCAGGGCAGAAGTTTTTGACGGACAGATTTCCTATATGGCAAGTCCATCACAGGATCACCAGATCATCTCTATGGAGCTTTCAACCTTACTAAACACCTATCTCAAAAGCAAGAATGGTTCCTGCCGTGTATTTCACGCTCCGTTTGATGTAAAATTAAATGATAAGCCTCTCACCATAGTGCAGCCCGATCTTATGATCATATGCGACAAAAACAAGCTGGATGGAAAACGATGCAATGGTGCTCCTGATTTTATCATTGAAATTGTTTCTCCCAGCAACCCTTCGGATGATTATATCCGAAAACTCTACTATTACAAAAATTATGGTGTTCGCGAATATTGGATCATAGACCCACAGCGAAAAAATATTACGGTGAACTATTTTGAACAGGATCTTCTCAATGTACCCTACACATTTGATGCTGTGTTAAAAGTCAATATATATGAAGATTTATACATCAATTTCTCTGACATTTCCAAACTGCTCCATATCTAAAAACCACCAGAAGGTATACCCTCTGGTGGTAAAAATCTACTTCACCTTGTAAGCATCGCTTCACCGAAACGCTGGAAGTGCACAATTTCCCTTGCGCGCAAGAACTTGATTGGATCGCAGACATCGGGATCCTTGACCAGACGAAGGATATTATCATATGTCGTCCTTGCCTTCTGCTCTGCTGCCATGTCCTCTGTCAAATCTGTGATCACATCACCCTTGGACTGAAATTCACAGGCATTGAACGGGATGCCGCCTGCCGCCTGCGGCCAGAGTGCAAGTGTATGGTCCACATAGTATTTGTCAAATCCAGATTCTTTGATTTCTTCTGGCGTGAGATTTCTCGTCAACTGGTATACGATTGCGCAAATCATTTCGAAGTGGGCAAGTTCCTCTGTGCCGATATCTGTCAATACGCCTGCTACCGTGTTGTATGGCATGGTATACCGCTGTGCAAGATACCGCATGGATGCTGCAAGCTCGCCGTCTGGACCTCCATACTGGCTAATGATAACCTGTGCAATCTGCGGATTGGTCTGGGTAATCTTTACTGGATACTGTAATCTCTTTTCATAATTCCACATTAGTTATAGCCTCCTTCCCACGGCCAATCCTGTGTGGCCCATTTCCATTCCCTGCTGTCCATGTCAACAATACTCAGAACCAGCGGTCCGTACTTTTCAGTATAATCCTTTACCAGTTTGTTCTTGAGTGCATTAAATTGTCCGAACCGCTCCATCGCCTGCTGGTCATAGGGATGGGTGTCGAGATAGAGATTCAGCTCTTTCAGTACAAAATCAACTTTGCTGATCTCCTGCAAAAGCTTCTGTCGTTCTGAGTCCATACAAGGTTTGCATCCTGCGCTCATCCTTTCACTCTCCTCCCTAAAAATGGTTTGTTGAGTTCTGGGAATATCGTACCTGTCTTAAACGCTTCATCGAGATTTTCGTACATCGTACAAGTTCTCTGCCATGGTACATATGCCATTGCCACGGGAAACTGTTCTACAAATGGCATCTGTGGTTTCCATTCCTGCATATCTGTACCGCTCCTTGTTCTTTTTTCATAGTTATTATCATAATATGTCAAATTTGGGAGAATGCTACAATAAAATTTCTTCTTTGCGCCGAAACGGCTTCGCAAACAAAAACACACTAAAAACCGCTCCATTTATAACCAACGAAGTCAACAATTCTTCCCATGTAAGTGACTGGTTTTCCAGTGCACTCGCAGCGGCATTCCCCGATAAAATTGGAACAAAATTATTGTTCAAAAAATGCAGCACCACCGGAACCCAGATATTTTCTGTTTTCATATATGCATAGGCAAAAAAGATGCCAAGCGTGATACATGTAATCTGCTGTGCCAGCACCATCAGCAGCTGACTGTCTTGTGTATAGTAAAATACATCAACTGGCAGATGCCAGATGCCCCACACGACGCCAAGCAAAAGCACGCCGCCCCGCATCCCAAAACGCTTCTGCATCAAAGGCTGGAGATAATACCGCCAGCCATATTCTTCACCGAAAAATGCAGTGAATACCAAAAAGAAATTCACTGGAAGCACCGCCAGCATCATCCATGTATTTGCATTTTTCACAATCATGCCAAGCGCGCTCATCTGACCACTCCAAAGGGCTGTGATCACCGTCCTGAAACTATAAACCGCCACAAACAGCACAATGCAAAACCATGATGAAGTCCCCTTGTTCCAGCACAATCCATATGCTCTGCGTTTTTCCTTCTTTGTTGCAAGCAGGATTATCCAGCCTGCAATGCTTGCACCAATGATGAAAAGCTGCTGCATGAGCGTCCATAAAGGAACTGGTATTCCCATATAAAATATCATTGCATAAGGATTGACAATCGAAAGAACTGCCACTGCTGCCATGATCCCTGTCACACAGACAAAAAAACAATAGAACACTTTAGGAACCAGCACATCCTCCTTCTGGGTACACAATATCCCCAGCATCACTCCTGCCGCCGGATAAAACATCTGCGCATTTGGAAATGCACTCAGGTCAAAGTGCCTGCCAGTGGCATACCACATGAGAAGCCCCATCAGGAAAGTGACACCGTAAGCTGCTGCAATATAAATCCTCAATTTTTTTCTTTCCATCTTGATCTGCTTTCCCTCTTTCCAATAAAAATTTATCTGATTATAAACTGTATCAGCTCCATATCTTCATTAAAAGCAATCGTAAACTGTATCGTCCCTTCTTCATACGTTCCGACCATCACAACGCCGCCATATGCCTCCTGCGTCTCCTTGTCTATATTCCCTGCGAAAATCGTCTTGGAAATCTCCTGAAACGCTCCGCACTTTTCGTGATACGGGTCACACTGGGAAGTAAACTCTTCCGCTGTCAATGCCTTCTGAAATTCATCACTCCCCATTTCTATAATGCTCTGGTAATCCTGTTCATTAAAATAAGAAATTGCCTGTTCTGCCGCCTCCCTTACAGTATCCTCCTCAAACTGTTCTGGCAGCGGCTGCGCACCGCAGGCAGTGAGTGCAAACAACATCACACAAAACACGATCATTTTCTTAAATCCTTTTTTCATACAATCATTCCTTTCTAATCTACATACATTCTGAATTACTTTTATTTAGAAAACACTTCATTTAGGAAACATTAATGTCACAGAAAAAATCTGCCCCTTCTGTCCGGTCTGCAACGTACCATGATATTTCTCAACAGCATTCTGCACATTTTCCAGTCCAATTCCCTCATGCCCAGCCTTTTCTGACAATCCCGGCACATAGGTTCCTCCTGTCGTATTTGACAGCTTTATCACACAAAAATCCTGTATTTGTTCGCCCTCAATCTGAAGCTTGAAATCCTTCGTCCCTCCCGCTGCTTCCAGTGCGTTATCCAAGAGATTCGCAAAGATTGTCGTCGTGTCCATCTCCGATAAAAAATCAAGCGAAACACCCCGAAGCTGGCATGTCACCTGCTCATGACGCAGGGATTTTAATTTATCATTCAGAATAATATTCAGCATGCGGTTATCTGTGTAGTACGTTATCCCAAGCGCATTGAGCATCTGGTGAACATCCTCAAAATAGCCCTGCATCTCGGCATATTTCTGAGACTGCTCCAGCATCTGCAAATGGTTTCGAATATCATGTATGATTTTGCGTGACTTGGCATAATTTTCCTCCAAATCTGCATAAAATTGATGAGTCAGCTCATTCTGCTGTCGTGTCAGCTCCAATTTATACTTTAATTCCTGCACTTTTGACACATCATACCAGAAGTACAGACAGTACAAATTGATAACCAGCACCAGCGCGCAGTACACAATCAGCCATCCAAACCCAAATCGGATAAAGAACACATCCGAGCTGACTGTAAACCAGAAAATCAAAATCATACTGATGATTGGCACCAGAATCATTCCCCTCAGCTTAAACCGCGGCTGCGCTGACACAAACCGTCTCTGAATCAGGATACGAAACACAAATGTGACAATAAGCAATAATCCTGCCTTTAACAATATCTTTACATAAAGGTACGTTATATATTCCAAACCAAACATCACATAGAGCTCCGAGCCTGCCACGATAGAAATCATCTGTGTCGCATACATCAGAAACATAAAGCCAAATTGATAGAGAATCCCCACCTTGTCACGGTGATACAGCAGATATCCTATCCATACATAGTAAACGGACAGTACCGCTATCGTAAGCAAGTCATTGCGTCCCAAATTAGGAATCAGCACCGTCAATGCTGCATACCCCAGCCACGCCGCAGCCCTGAGGATACGCAGCCGCCTAAGATTTCGCAGCCCCGGCTGATTCAATGGCTTTGATGGCATCAAGGAGACAGGATACCATGAACACAGCGTCAGTGAGACAATATCCAGCAGAAAAAACAAAATCTCCACCATCATCTGCATCGTCATTCCACCTCCCTCCTCTGCCGTTCCAACCGCTCAGACAAATAGTTTGTCAGCTCCTGTTTCCACGCTTTCTGTTTCTTCTGCGACAGTGGGATACTGTCGCCGTTGTCAAGAAAAATATCAAGATTCCTGACATTTTTAACATGAAGAAAATTGACGACAAAACTTTTGTGCGGCATCGAAAATCCAAGAGAGCAAGTGCGGTCATAGACACTGCTGATTTTCCCTCTCATCGTATAAACACCGTTCACTGTCACCATCCGAATCTTCCGGTCAATAAATTCAAAGTAACAGATCTTTGCGGCATCCACACACACCAATCCCTCATTTGTATGAAAATCCAGAATCATTCTGTTATCAGGTTCTTTGAGATAACGGAAAATCTCCTCTAAAATCTGTGTCAGTTGTGCCGGCGATACCGGCTTGAGCAAGTACTGAAACGCATGCACCTCAAAAGCACCCGCCACATAATCCCGATAGGAGGTGAGATAGATAATCTTCGTCTCATAATCTTTCTTCCGAATCCGCCTGCCTGTCTCAATCCCATCAATTCCCTGCATGTCAATATCCAGAAATACCACATCAAAAAAATCATATGCCGCAATCAATGCCTCCCCAGAGGTAAAGCAATACACCTTCACCTCAGGATTCCACTGCCTGACGGTCTCTGACACCATATCACAGACCGCCGGCTCATCATCACAAACTGCAATCTGATGCATTATTATACCCCTTTCGTGCTTTGGCACGCATATCAGTCAATGCTGCCTGTCTTTTGCAAAAGATATAATCAGTATATCAAAAATATCAAAAAAGTAAATTTTGATTGAACGAAAGATGAAAAAGAATGTATGAAATACAGATTTTGACACATACTGATGCTGAATATCAAATAGTTTAGAAAGGCATGGTTATCTAAATGTATCAAGATTTTGAACAAAACAAACAATATATGGCAGATTTGCTTCACACAGAAGCATCTTTTGACATCGTGAGCCGTGATGTGATGATCGGTGACAAAAATGCTGTGTTTTACTTTGTTGACGGGTTTTGCAAAGATGTGCTGATGCAGAAACTGTTACAGTTCCTGATGGGATTAAAAGCTGACGACCTCCCTAAAAATGCAAAGGAACTCAACCAGCTCATGCCTTACGTCGAGGTAGACCTCACAAAAGATTTTAACGAAATCACCAAAAACATCCTTTGCGGGGTATTTGCCATTATCATAGACGGTTTTGAGGAGTGTATCTTAATCGACTCCCGCACTTATCCTGCCCGCGGTGTGTCCGAGCCGGAGAAGGACAAAGTACTGCGCGGTTCCAAGGATGGTTTTGTGGAGACGGTCGTGTTCAACACAGCCCTGATCCGCCGCCGCATCCGCAGCACCGACCTGCGCATGGAGATGCTCAATGCCGGAAAAGCATCCAACACCGATATCGTACTGTGCTACATGGACAGCCGGGTTGACAAAGAATTTTTGAGAAAAATACGCGACCGCATCAATGAGATTAAAGTCGATGCGCTGACGCTGAATCAGGAAAGTCTTGCCGAGTGTCTCTACACCTCAAAATGGTATAATCCTTTTCCAAAATTCAAGTATACGGAACGTCCAGACACCGCCGCAGCACAGATTCTGGAGGGAAATATTATCATTTTGGTCGATAACTCACCCTCTGCCATGATTCTGCCAATCAGTATTCTGGACATGATTCAGGAAGCAGACGACTACTATTTCCCGCCAGTTACAGGTTCATACCTCCGGCTTTCGCGCTTCCTGATTTTGATCCTGACTTATTTTATCACCCCAACATTTTTGCTGATGATGCAGAATCCCGACTGGATTCCGCCTGCATTTCAGTTTATCGTGGTAAAAGAAGATATCAATGTGCCGCTGATCTGGCAGTTTCTAATCCTAGAGCTCGCCATCGACGGCCTGCGGCTTGCGGCAGTCAACACGCCCAACATGCTGTCCACGCCCCTGAGTGTCATGGCGGCGCTGATACTTGGCGAATTTTCTGTCAAGAGCGGCTGGTTCAATGCAGAAGTCATGCTGTACATGGCGTTTGTCGCCATCGCAAACTACACGCATCCCAGCTACGAACTTGGCTATGCCATCAAGTTTTTCAGACTCATCAATCTTATCCTGACGGCATTATTTCAAGTATGGGGATATATTGCAGGGATTATCCTGTTCTTTGCCGCCATTATCACGAACAAAATGGTATCGGGCCAGAGTTATCTCTATCCGCTCATTCCGTTTCGCTGGCAGAAGCTCAGCCATGCACTGTTCCGCCACCGGCTACCGAAGTCTGCGGAATAAAACGTGTTTAATTTTTCCCTGTCGAGCCAAAACCCCCGCGGTTTGCTCCGGTCAGTTCTGCGACCTCCTCAAATTCGAGATCCGGCTGCTGCTCCATAATCCGAAACTGGCAGATTCGGTCATTTAAACGGATCGTCGTGTCCCGCAGCGCATACATCGGAACAAACCACTGGTCCTCATTGCCGCAGTAGCCGCCCTCACCTGTCTCGCGGTTTGGTCCGTCTATCACGCCTTGATGATTCACCTGTATCAGTCCAAAATTTTTGAACGTAGAGCTTCTGGGGACCACATGCGCCTCATACCCCCTTGGAAGCTCTACGGCAATTCCCAGCGGAATCAGCTTAAATTCACCCCGTTTCATCTCGACATCCTCCGACGCCCGCAGATCAATCCAGTTTCCTTTTGAAATCTTTTCCAGCTTCTGTACTTTATCGGTAAAATATTTTATCTTGATCTTCACGAATGCCTCCTTCGCATATGTTAAGCCTCACATGCATTTTTCTTGACTGCGCAGCTCCCGCTTGCGCTGAATGGTATAATGTTTGGTTCTGACATTCCTGTCGTTTCCCGCCCCATCGGAATATCATCATGGTCACCGCAGTGAAGCACGGGAACCCGCGGATCCGCCTGTGCAAGCGTCGCCTGTACATTAATCACACGCTGGTTGCTGCTCCCCTTCCACAAAAGCGTCGCATCCTTCCGCTCCTGTATAAATTCACCGTCCACAAGAACATCTATATATTTTATCAAAGAGGATTTCATGACATTTTCCCACACATCGCCTGTGTAGAGCCAAATATTTTTGTCAGGGTACTTTTCTTTGATTTCTCTTGCAAGCGCCTTCACACCGTCCCGGTTCGCACAGTGCAGCGGATCTCCACCGGAAAACGTAATGCCTTCGATATAAGGCTTGTCAAGCTGATCAAAAATCTCTGCCTTGGCAGCGTCATCAAACAACAATCCCCCATCCGGGTCCCATGTCATAGGATTCTGGCATCCCTTACAGCAATGCTCACATCCTGCCACCCACAGGACAACACGAAGCCCGTCACCATTTAACATATCATCCTTTGTGATATTATGATATCTCATCTCTATCCAATCCTCCACAGTTCAGCCTTTGGCATCCTGTTACAAGCATCAAGCCATGCAAAATCGCTTCGCGATGGCTTGATGCCTCTCAACCTCAATGCTGTTTCACGAACTTTGCAGCAAATGCAAAGTTCTGAGTCAAACTATTACAACTATACTACATACTAACGCGTTCTGCGATCTCTGCCATCTTTGCATCATTGAGCCTGGTATCGCCATGTACGCGCGAGTACGACAGATACCCATTCATGCGGTCGATCTTCGTCAGGTTCTTGCTGCCGCACTTGGGACACACATCCATCTCCAGCTCCTGATGGCCGCAGTCGTCACAGTATGCCAGAGACAGATTGACCCCTTCATAAAAGCCCATCTCCATCGCACGCCTGACAAGCGTCTTTATCGCAGATATATTATAATCAATCGGATATTTCACATACTGGATCTTGCCGCCGTTCGACAATTCCCAGAACCGGTATTCCAAATCCTGCTTCTCAATCGGTGTAATATTTTCTGTCACATGACAGTGGAAGCTGTTGCTGACATACTCCCTGTCAGAAACGCCCTCCACGATGCCATACTGCGCGCGGAACTGCTTGACCTGCAACCCGCAGAGATTCTCCGCAGGCGTGCCGTAAATGGCATACAGATTGCCGTCCTCTTCCTTAAAACGATTGACTTCTTTATTGATATACTCAAGAACTTCAACCGCAAACGCGCCATCTTCCACCAATGATTTGCCGTTATACAGCATTTGCAGTTCATTGAATGCCGTGATGCCAAAGGACGCCGTCGCATATTTTAACAGCGGCTTGATCTTGTCCGAAAGTTTGAGATGTCCGCCCAAAAATCCGCCCTCACAGTACGCTAAAGGATTGGTCGAAGCGCGCATGTTTCCTAAATACGCATACGTCCTGATATGGAGCTGCCGTATTAAATTCAAATAATAATCCAGCACCTCATAAAAGTCTCTGCTCTCCTGCCTTGCCTTCGCGAGGATCATCGGCAGATGCAGCGACACGGCACCGACATTAAACCGTCCAACAAACACAGGCACATCCTTGTCATCTGCCGGGTGCATACCGCCCCGCTCATACCACGGTGAGAGGAACGCGCGGCACCCCATCGGCGAGATCACTTTGCCGTACTGCTTGTACATGCTGGCGATATACCCCTTTCCTGTGAGACTCAGCCAGTCAGGATACATTGTTTTCGCAGAACACTTCACCCCCGCCTCAAACACATCCTCAAGCGGTTTCCCTTCTCCATGGAGATTTTCATCATACAAAAATACAATCTTTGGAAACAGCACCGGTTTCTTGCAGTCCTTTTTCCCCTGCCCTTTCCGTCTGACATTTAACATCTGTATTGTCGCCATCTTGGCAAAACGCTCTGTCCCGATTCCGGCTGTCACAGTGATAAAGGGATAGTCCCCGCGGCTGCTCGCCACCGTATTAAACTTGTACTCCCAGCCCTGAAATCCCTGCTCAAACTCCCGCTCCACGTCAGCGATCGCCACTTCCTCTGCCTTTTTCTGGTCTATGCCAAGCCCGACATACTTCTCAACCGCCGACTGATACGTCTTTTCCGCATAGGGCGCTAAGATTTTGTCCACCTCCGGGACCGTAAAGCCGCCGTACTGCTGGCTTGCTGCACTGAGCACGATATCACCGATCACATCAAATGCTACATCCAGTGACTTTGGCTCATTGTACCAGATATTTCCCATCTCAAAACCGCCGGAGAGCACATGTTCAACGTCGAAAAGGCAGCAGTTCATCGTATCGCGGCGCGCAGACATATCATGAATGTAGATATATCCATCCCTGCACGCCTGAATCTCCTCTGTTGTGAGGAAAAATTTTTGATAGAGTTCTTTATTAAACTGGTTAAAAATAAGGCTCCGTTTCGTTGAAACAAGTGCGGAGTCCGTATTCGCATTTTCCTTATCACCGACATACATGATGGACTGGCTCTTTTTGTACACATCATCCATCATGCGGACAAAATCCTGTTTGTAATTCCTGTAATCCCGATAGCTCTTTGCCACAACAGGTTTCACATCCTCCAAGGCGCTCTCCACTATATTGTGCATCACCGGAATGGGAATCCTGCTGGTATCCATCTCATCCACCTTGTCTATGACATCCTGACAGATCTGGCGCTTCTCGGCATCCGTGAACTTGGTGAGTGCACGATAGGCGGATTTCCCTACCGCAGTAATAACCTTCTGCACATTAAATGCTTCCTTGCTGCCGTCCTTTTTGACGACGTACACCGTCTTTTTCGGCTGATAAAGCACGCTGTAATCCATTTCCTCGCTCATTTCAATCCTACTCCCTTATCTGTATTTTCTTTATATATAGTATGTGTTATTTAATCACTATACTATATATAGTGTTTGAATACTAGTATAGTGCAATCATATCAGGTTGTCAATCGTTATTGCAGAGAATAAAAATGATGTTGTATCATAATACTTTTTATAAGTCTTGTCATTTTGTCACCATTCTCTGCAAGCCTTGATTTTCCTACATTTTTGTTTATTCTGCCTTGTCACCTCCCTGTCATTCGTAAACGGTGGATAGCATGTACCTAGACCAAACCTGACAAATATGAGACAAT
>ERZ779622.1155-NODE-1155-length-11585-cov-8.965308_pt1 | contig 11585 bp, 7 predicted proteins | sample MGYA00514188_ERZ779622 | MGnify/ENA primary metagenome ERZ779622 (study PRJEB29562, sample SAMEA4376702) | mouse gut metagenome | isolation source: Cecum | study: EMG produced TPA metagenomics assembly of the A DSS colitis mouse model was used to assess the...
ACCAGTATGCGGAGTTTTTGAAAAAGCTGTTTGACCTGTGGTACCGGGAGCTGGAACAGGGGCGCTACTGGTCCGTACGCTATTTTGACAATCTGCTCTGGATGCTGGAGGGGCACGCTCCGGAGCAGTGTTCCATGCGGGGGTACTGCGGTTTGCAGTATCTTGTGGAGGCGGACGGCAGCGTCTACCCCTGTGATTTTTATGGGCTGGACGCATACCGCCTTGGGAACATCCGGGACGACGCCTGGGAGGACTTGGACCGTGCCAGGGAGGCTCTGGGCTTTGTGGAAGCCTCCTTGCGCGTACCGGAAAAATGCGGCCATTGCCGGTGGTACCCCCTGTGCCGGAACGGATGCCGGCGGGACCGGGTTCTTGAGGGCGCGCAATTGGGATGCAGCTATTATTGTGAGGCCTATGCCGGTTTTTTCGCCTATGCCCTTCCCCGGCTAGGCCGGGCGCGGCTCCTGCTGCGCCGCGTCCAGACTCCGCAGAGCGCCAGAGAGGCTGTATCCGGCCGGTGATAAGACCGCAAGGGCTTTCCCGGCGGCCTTGCCTCCAGGCGATCCGCGAGGACCTGGAGACCTACATTGAGCTGTGAGGAAACAACATGCTGATCTTTTTTCTTGTGGCCCTGACGGCCAGCATCGCGGGGGCAATCTGCGGCATCGGCGGCGGCGTGATTATCAAGCCGATGCTGGACCTGCTCCATTTGGAGACGGTAACCACCATCAGCTTTCTCTCAGGATGTACGGTGCTGTCTATGAGCTGCTATTCGGTGGGAAAATCCCTTCTGGCGAAAGAGCAAAGCGTTTCCTTGAACGTGGGGACGCCGCTGGCCCTTGGCGCGGCGGCGGGAGGACTGGCGGGAAATCAGCTGTTTGCCGCCGTGCGGGAGCTGTCCGGTTCTCCGGACGCGGTGGGGGCGGTTCAGGCTGCCTGTCTGGCCGTAGTGACCGCGGGGACGCTGCTGTATACGGTCAACAAGTCCCGCATTTCCACCCGCCGCGTTCATAATTTTGCCGCCTGCGTTGCCATTGGACTGGCACTGGGGGCAATGTCCAGCTTTTTGGGCATCGGCGGCGGGCCTATCAATCTGGTGGTGCTGTACTACTTTTTCAGTATGGACACCAAGACCGCCGCCGCCAACAGCCTGTATATCATCCTGTTCAGCCAGATATGCAACCTGCTCACCACGCTTTGCACCGGCGCGGTCCCGCCGTTCCGCTGGCCCGTACTGGCGTTGATGGCGGCGGGCGGCATCGGGGGCGGAATCATCGGCCGGAAGCTGAACCGCCAAATGGAGAATCAGTCGGTGGAGCGGCTGTTCATCGGGCTGATGGGGGTTATTATCTGTATCAGCCTGTTCAATACATGGAGGTATGCGGGCAGGTAGATGCGGGCCGGTTTCCCGGTGCCGCGTCACTATCCATAAAATGGGCATCTAGTGTCAAAAGATTTTGAAATTCAGAGCCATAAAATCAAAAAGGCGGCTTTTGTACCCCTTGTCTCGATTTGCTTGCAGAAAGTATTGTCGGTAAAGGTTTTCAGCCGCATCTCTGTTTGGCTCCACAGTTCATCCCCGCAGTCCCTTTGCCGTCAAGGGGCTGCGGGATTTTATGTCCCTCTATTGGAGTCCAGGCGGCGTTTGCTTAGAGGGGCTCAGGGGAGGCGGACGTTCTCCTCCAGCCGCTTGAGGAGAAGCTCCAGCTGCGCCCAGTCCTCCGGGGAGATGCTGGCGGCCAGGATTTTTTGAAACTGCTCCGCCGCGCGGTCGATGATCCGGATCATATCCCGACCCGCATCCGTCAAATACAGTCTATACTGGCGGCGGTTTTCCGGCATTTTGTTCCGCTGTATATGGCCCAAGTCCTCCAGCCGCCTGGCGTCCCGGGCCACGCTGGCTTTGTCCAGCGCGTAGAAGCCGGTGATCTCTTCCTGACTGCTGCCGGGATTCCGGTTGATGTAGAGGACGATCAGGTGCATGACCCCCACATACTGATAGGGCGCCAGGGCACATCTCAAAACCTTTCTGTGGTAGCGGTTAATGCGCAGCAGGCTGGACAGTACAGGTTTTTCCATTGTGTTCATCCCCCTCCTTCTTCGCAGCGGCCCGCCTCCCGGACCTGTCTCAGCACCCGGCGTATCAGAGGTACTGCAAGGATCAAGGTCAGGACATCCGCCACCGCCTGGACGGCGGCCGCGCCGTTTGCTCCCCACAGCCGAGACATGGGGTATACGATGGGCAGGAAGCAGGTCCCCTGGCGGGAGGTGGACAGCAGCAGCGCACCTTTGGCGTTGCCCAGCCCAGCGCAGAACATATTGACCACGGCCACCCAGCCGTGGACGGGCAGAGCCAGACATTGCAGCCGGATACACAGCGCACCGATCTCCCGCATTTCCCCGGTGTGGCCGGCCTTGGCAAACAGCCCAATCATCGGCTGGGCGAATGCCGCCAGGAGCAAGCCCATCGCAACCGCCCCGATGATGGCGGTCCGGGCGGCAAAACGGTAGCCCTCCAGCACCCGGTCATACCGTTTGGCCCCCCAGTTGAACCCGGCCACCGGCTGGAACCCCGTGCCAAAGCCCAGGATGATGCCGAAGGGAAACATCATGATCTTGTTGGATACGCCGATCCCGGCCAGAACCGCGTCGGAAATACTGCCCGCGATGTTGTTCAGGACGATGGCGGAGATCACGGCCAGACCGGAGCGGAACATGGAGGAGGAACCAATTGTAACAATCTGGACGATAATGTCCCGGTCGAACCGGAAGCAGCGGGGGGAGAGACACAGCGCGCTGCGGCGGGACAAGTAGGGGAAAATCAGGATGGAGAAGCTGACCAGCTTGGAGATGGCGGTGGCCATGGAGGCGCCGGCCACGCCCAGGTCCATGCCGAAGATGAAGATGGGGTCCAGAAAGCAGTTCAGAATCCCGCCGAAGCCCATCCCCAGCATGGAGCGTATGGGACTGCCCTCCGCCCGCAGGCACTGGTTCATCACAAAGGTGGTGGCCATGAAGGGGGCGACCATCAGCACATAGGTGGCGTATTCAACGGCATATTGTTCGCAGGTATCGGTGGCGCCCAAGAGGCGGACCATAGGCCGCATAAAGACGGTGCCCAGAACGGCCACCGCCAGCCCGAAGGTGAAGGCCAGAAAGAAGGCGGTGGACAGCACCTGGTCGGCCTTCTCCTTGCTTCGGGCTCCCAGGAGGCGGGAGACGTAGCTGGCCGCCCCCACCGCCAGCATGGACCCGGCCATCATGATGATCTGATCCAGCGAGGCATTGACGCTCACCGCCGCGGTGGCGCTCTCCCCCAGCCCGCTGACGAAAAAGGTGTCCGCCAGATTGTAGATTGCGGTAATCAGGAAGCTGATGACGGAGGGGACGGCCATTTTCGCAACGACCCGGGGCAAGGGCTCCAGGAGCATCATCTGTTCCCGCTGGGCCTGCCGGTTGTTTGCGCTGCCCGGCATAAGTTCTCATCTCCTAAATAGTATTATTTAAAACTGTTTTATATGAAACTATTATAATTAAGATGGTCCCGCGTGTCAACCCCGGCCAGACGGCGTTTGCGGTTGTGAATACAGGTTCTTACAGTGGCCGCTGACAATCAGCGGCAAAAGAACACATACTCCGCTATGGATTTTGCGGTCCGACTGATGTACTATAACAACAATAGGATAGGAGGCGAACGCCATGAAATATGGACACTTTGACCAGCAAAAGAGAGAATATGTCATCGACCGGGTGGATGTACCCGTCTCCTGGACCAACTACCTGGGGGTGGAGGAGCTGTGCGCCGTGGTCAATCACACCGCCGGGGGGTACCTGTTCTACAAAAGCCCGGAGCACCACCGAATCACCCGCTTCCGGCCCAACGGGGCGCCCATGGACCGGCCCGGACACTACATTTATCTCCGGGACAACGAGACCGGGGAGTACTGGTCGGTCTCCTGGCAGCCTTGCGGCGGACCGCCGGAATACTACCGCTGCCGCCACGGACTGAGCTACTCGGTCTACGAGTGTACCAGGGGGGAAATTAACGCCGCCCAGACCCTGTTCATCCCCCGTGGAGAGAACGTGGAGCTATGGGACCTGACTCTGGAAAACAGATCGGACCGCCCCCGCTCCCTGAGCGTATACTCCTACGCCGAATTTTCCTACCATCAGATTCCCATTGACAACCAGAATTTCCAGATGTCCCTCTACTGCGCCGGGAGCAGCTGTGAGGACGGAATCATCGACTATGAGCTGTTTTATGAGCACGCCCACCAGTTCATGGCCGCCTCCTTCGTCCCGGACGGCTTCGACTGCCTGCGGGACAGTTTTCTGGGCCCCTACCGCACCGAGACCAACCCTCTGGCGGTGGAGAGGGGGGCGTGTTTCGCCTCCTTCGAGAAAGGAAACAACCACTGTGCCGTTCTGGATAAGAAGCTGACCCTGGCCTCGGGAGAAAGGACCCGCCTGATCTGGATGCTGGGGGAGGGGGGTCTGGAGGAGGGCCGGCGCGTCCGGAAGAAGTACAGCGGCTTTTCCGCCGTGGACGCGGCCCTCTCCGACCTGGCCCGGTACTGGGATGAAAAGCTGTCCCGGCTCCAAGTGTCCACCCCCGACCCGGACATGGACGTGATGCTCAACACCTGGAACCTGTACCAGAGCGAGGTCAACGTGATGTTCTCCCGCTTCGCCTCCTTCATTGAGGTGGGAGGCCGCACCGGCCTGGGCTACCGAGACACCGCCCAGGACGCCATGACCATCCCCCATTCCAACCCCGAAGGGTGCAAAAAGCGGATCATGCAGCTGATGCAGGGGCTGACCTCCTCCGGCTATGGCCTGCACCTCTTCGATCCGGCCTGGTTCGGGCCCCGGCCAGAGAAGCCGGCCTACAAGTCCCCCACCGTCATTCCCACCCCGGACAGGGCCTCCATTGTCCACGGTCTGGCCGACGCCTGCGCCGACGACGCCCTGTGGCTGGTGGCGGCGGTGGTGGAATACGTCCGGGAGACGGGAGAGCTGTCCCTGTTCGATCAGTTGGTGGGCTACGCCGACGGAGGCGAGGGGACCGTCTATGAGCACCTGAAAAAGATTTTGGATTTCTCCGCCGCCCAGGTGGGGGAGCACGGAATATGCAAGGGCCTGCGGGCGGACTGGAACGACTGCCTGAATCTGGGAGGCGGGGAGAGCGCCATGGTCTCCTTCCTCCATGTGTGGGCGCTGGAGCACTTTGTGGACGCCGCCCGCTTCCTGGGCCGGGAGGAGGACGCGGCCCGCTACGAGTCCATGAGGCGGGCGGTCATCGAGACCTGCCGGCGGGAGCTGTGGGACGGGAGCTGGTATCTCCGGGGCATCACCGCCGACGGGCGGAAGATCGGCGCCCATACCGACGCCGAGGGTCGGGTCCATCTGGAGAGCAACGTATGGGCGGTGCTCTCCGGGGCGGCGGACCGGAAGCTGGGGCTGAAAGCCATGGACGCGGTGGACGAGTACCTCTACACCGACTTCGGCCTGAAGCTCAACGCCCCTTGCTACACAAAACCCGACGACGCCATCGGCTTTATCACCCGGGTCTACCCCGGGATCAAGGAGAACGGCTCCATTTTTTCCCATTCCAACCCCTGGGCCTGGTGCGCCGAGGCGGTGCTGGGCCGGGGAGGCCGGGCCATGAAATTTTACAAAGCCTTGTGTCCTGCCGCCCAAAATGATAAAATAGAGGTGCGGCAGAGCGAGCCCTACTCCTACTGCCAGTTCGTCATGGGTCCCGATCACACCGCCTTCGGCCGGGCCCGCCACCCCTTTATGACGGGCTCCGGCGGCTGGAGCTACTACGCCGCCACCCGGTACATCCTGGGGGTGCGGCCCCAGTTCGGCGGGCTGCTGGTAGACCCCTGTGTGCCGGCGGACTGGAAGGAGTTCAAGATCACCCGGGTCTGGCGGGGGGCCGTCTACCATATCACAGTGGAAAACCCCGATGGCGTGGAGAAGGGCGCAGTCCGCGTGACCTGCAACGGTCAGGCGGTGGACGGACTGATCCCGGCTTGTCCGGAGGGGAGCGTCAATCAGGTGATGGTCACCATGGGAAGGAGCGAGGAAGAATGAGCAACATCAAATTCGGAACCGGCGGCTGGAGGGCCATCATCGGCGACGGCTTCACCAAGGCCAACGTCCAGCTGCTTACCGCGGCCCTGGCCCGGAAGATGAAGGAGGAGGGGGGTGGCCCAGCGGGGCTTCCTCATCGGCTACGACCGGCGGTTCCTCTCCCAGGAGTCGGCCCACTGGGCCGCCGAGGTGATGGCGGGGGCGGGCGTGCCCTGTATGGTGGTGGAGCGGGAGGCTCCCACGCCCCTTATCATGTTCGCCGTGAAGTATTACGAGCTGTCCTGCGGCATGGCGGTCACCGCCAGCCACAACCCCGCCCTGTACAACGGGGTGAAGGTGTTTGTCAAGGGGGGCCGGGACGCCGACGAGCTGGTCACAGCCGACATTGAGACCCACATCGCCGCCCTGGAGGGGGAGGAAATTCCCGCCGTCCCCTATGAGGAGGGGGTGCGCACGGGCCAGATACAGATTATCGACCCCATGAACCCCTATATCGACTCGGTGATCCGGGCGGTGAACATGGACGCCATCCGCTCCCGGGGGCTGAAGGTTGTGCTGGACCCCATGTACGGCGTGTCCAAGACCGCTCTCCAGACCATTCTCATCACCGCCCGGTGCGACGTGGACGTGATCCACGAGCGGCGGGACGCCCTCTTCGGAGGCCGCCTCCCCGCTCCCAATGGCAAGACCCTCATTGGCCTGCAGAACTTCGTGCTGGAGCATGGCTGCGACATCGGCATCGCCACCGACGGCGACGCCGACCGGCTGGGCATCATCGACGACAGAGGGGAGTTCCTCCACCCCAACAAGATTCTGGTGCTGCTGTACTACTACCTGCTGAAGTACAAGGGCTGGCACGGGGCGGCGGTGCGCAACCTGGCCACCACCCACCTGCTGGACGCCATTGCGGAGCAGTTCGGCGAGAAGTGCTACGAGGTCCCGGTGGGCTTCAAGCACATCTCGGGCAAGATGCTGGAGACCGGGGCTGTCATCGGCGGCGAGAGCTCCGGCGGCCTCACCGTCCGGGGCCACATCCAGGGCAAGGACGGCATCTACGCCGCCTCCTTGCTGGTGGAGATGATGGCCACCACCGGCCGCAGCCTGTCCGAGCTGTACCGGGAGATCACGGACCAGTGCGGCTCCTTCGAGATGGTGGAGCGGGGCTACCGCTTCTCCCCGGAGGAGAAGGCGCGCATCAGCAGGACCCTGATGGAGGATAAGCTGCTCCCCGACTTTGGCCGGGAAGTGGAGAGGGTGAGCTATGCCGACGGCTGCAAGGTCTATTTCAAGGGCGGCGGCTGGGTGGTCAGCCGCTTCTCGGGCACCGAACCTCTGCTGCGGGTGTTCTGCGAGATGGACACCGGGGAGAGAGCGGCGGAGACCGCCCGGCAGATGGAGGCTTTCCTGGGCCTGGAGGGCCGGAACATAGAATAAGTCAAATACCCCGCCGTCCCCGGCGGGGTATTTTGAAGTTTGGAGGCGTCCCTCATGAAGAAAAGCACTCCCTCTCTGCGGCGGCAGATGGCCTGGATCATTCTGCTGTGCTGGCTGCTGCCCATGGCCATCGCCGCCACGGTGGTGGGCTGGTATCTGCTGTCCGGCTCGGGACGGCAGAAGGAACAGGCTATGGCGGAGCAGTTCCAGATGAACCTCCAGCTGGGGGCCGACCGGGTGAACAGCGCGGTGGAGGCCTCCCGGCTGCCCTCCTACGACCCGGAGTTCCGGGAGGGATGGAACCAGTACCGCCGGGACGGGGTCTACAACCTCCTCTACCGCCGGTCCTACGCCCTGTTCAACCGCCTGTACCAGTCGGACAGCCGCTTCCTCTACGGGGTGTTCTGCTTCGCCGACAACCCGGAGGACAGGGTTATCACGGTGGTCAATGGCAGCGCCGGACTGTTCCACAACCAGGTCCGGGAACAATGGACGGCGGATTCGGCGGCGGTGCTGGAGCTGGCCGCCGGGCTGGACACCACCGTGGGCTTTCTGGAGCGGGAGGGCCGGGTGTATCTGGTGCGGAATATGATGGACTCCAGCTACCGGCCCATCGGCGTGCTGGCCCTGGCCCTGGACCCGGACTACTTCTTCGGCGATCTGGCCTTGCTGCCCTGGGCCTCGGCGGTATCGGTCCGCCTGGAGCCGGAGGTCACCCTCACTCTGAAGGGGGAAGCCCCGCCCCAGCCGGGGGGGCGGACGCTGGAGCATACCATCCGGAGCCGGGATTATACCCTCCGGGGGACGGCGGAGGTGGACTACGCCGCTCTGCTCACCGGGGCGGAGAGCTACCGCTGGCTGCTGCCGGCCATGGGGCTGTCCTTGCTGCTGCTGCTGCTGTTCACCTTCCGGTTTTTCCGCCGGAGGATATCCCAGCCCGTCCAGATGCTGATGGAGGGGGCGGCCCACATCCGCCAGGGGGAGCTGGGCTACCAGATCGACACAGGGACGGGCAGCCGGGAGTTCCAATACCTCACCGACTCCTTTAACCAGATGTCCGGCCAGCTGCGCCGGCAGTTCGACCGGCTCTATCAGGAGGAACTGGCCCGGCGGGACGCCCAGATCAAGGCTCTGCAGGCCCACATCAACCCCCATTTTCTCAACAACACCCTGGAGATCATCAACTGGCAGGCCAGGATGAGCGGGGACGTAAAGGCATCCAAGATGATCGAAGCCCTGTCCACCGTACTGGACGCCGCCCTGGACCGGAAGGGCAGCCCTCAGGTGCGTCTGGCCGAGGAGATGACCTATGTCAACGCCTATCTGTACATCGTCAAGGAGCGCTACGGCAGGCGGCTGACTGTGGATGTGGAACTGCCCCCGGAGCTGATGGACTGCCTGGTCCCCCGGCTCATCCTCCAGCCGGTGATTGAGAACGCGGTGGAACACGGAATCGGTCCCAGCGGCCAGGGACAGGTGTCCCTGCGGGGCTTCCTGGAGGGGGAGCGCCTCATCCTGGAGATCGAAAACAACGGGGGGCTGTCCCCTCAGGACGAGGAACATATTGCCCGCCTCCTCTCTCCGGACTACGACACGCAGAACGAGCCCTCGGGGAATATCGGCATCGCCAATGTGAACCAGCGCCTGCGGATGCTCTGCGGGCCGGACTGCGGCCTGACCATCACCCGAGGGAAGGGCGGCGCGGTGACCGCCCGGCTCACGGTGGCCGTCCGGGCATGACCTTGGTTGTTTTACACCAAACAATAACGGACAACAAATGGCAAGTTTGGTTATTTGTTCTCACCTCCGAAAGGTGTATGATAACATTGCACAAAGAGAAAGCGGGTACACCAATAAAATATGGAGGTTTTATCATGAAAAAGAATCGTTTTCTTGCATTGGCCCTGGCCGGCGCACTTACTCTGGGACTGCTGGCCGGCTGCGGCGGCGGCGATAAGCCCGGCGCCTCAGGCAATCCCGGCGGCGACAAGAGCAATACCGGCGGACAGCCCGCCTCCGGCGGCGTGGAGCTGACCGTTGTCACCTCCTACGGCGGCGACGACGGCAACCGCAAGCAGTATGAGGCCGCCGTGGCCTCCTACGAGGCCGCCACCGGCAACAAGATTATGGACGCCTCCGCCACCTCCAACGAGGAGTGGAAAGCCAAGGTGCTCACCGACTTCCAGACCGGCACTGAGCCCGATGTCCTCTTCTTCTTCACCAACGCCGATGCCGAGCCCTTTGTCTCCGCCGGTAAGGTGGTGGACATCGCCACCATCCGGGCGTCCTACCCCGACTACGCCGATAATATGCGGGACTCCATGCTGGCCGTGGCCTCCGACGGCAAGAACTACGCCGTCCCCTCCTCCGGCTTCTGGGAGAACATGTTTGTCAACACCAAGGTACTCTCCGACTGCGGCGTGGCCGTCCCCGGCCCCGACTACACCTGGGACCAGTTCCTGACCGACTGTGAAACCATCAAGGCCAAGGGCTACGCCCCCATCGCCTGCTCCCTGTTTGAGGTGCCCCACTACTGGTTTGAGTTCTGTGTCATGAACAACGGCACCCTGGCCAACCAGCTGGACGTGCCCAAAGCCGCCGGCGACGCCGCCGGCCAGAAGTGGGCCGCCGCCCTTAACGACATCAAGGATTTGTATGAGCGGGGCTACTTCCCGGTGAACACCCTCACCGCCACCGACCCCGAGACCGTCCAGCTCTTTGCTGAGGGCGAGGCTGCCTTCCTCATCGACGGCTCCTGGAAGATCAACTACTTCGTGGACAACTACGGCGACCAGCTCAGCGACTACGCCATCTCCTACGTCCCCGCCAAGGGGGAGCGGAAGGCCAGCGAGGCCATCGGCGGCATCTCCATGGGCTACTTCATCACCAAGAAGGCCTGGGACGACCCCGCCAAGCAGGCGGCCGCCGTGGATTTTGTCAAGCACATGACCTCTGACGATGTCATGTCCACCTTCGTCACCACCGAGGTCACCGCCCTGAAGAACGGTGCGGCGCCCTCCGGCCTGAATCCGCTCCAGCAGGCGGCGGCCGACGCCAACGCCAACATCACCGGCGTGGTGGGCGCCGTGCAGGACACCATCACCGGCGAGGCCAAGGCCGACCTGTTCGGCAACGTGCAGAACGTGGTCATCGGCAAGATGACCGCCGAGGACGCCGTCACCTCCGCCATTGCTCTGAACTGATCCAGTTCTGAAAAGGCCCCGCCCGGTGGGCGGGGCCTTTCCGCATAAAACATTGAAAGGAGCCGGCGCTTATGGGCCCCACCCTGTACCGAAAAAAAGGACCGCTGATCGCGTTCCTTCTGCCCGCCTTCCTGTTTCTGTTTCTGTTTCTCTACTACCCATTTGTTCAGAACATTCTCAACAGCTTCTCTGACATCACCGGCCTGGGGGCCCCGGCGCAGGGCCTGAACGACCCCTGGTATATCAACTACGCCACCCTGTTTGCCGACCCCAAGCTGCGCACCGCCCTGGGCAATACGGTGCTGCTCACCGCCTGCACAGTGATCTTCCAGGTGGGCATCGCTCTCATCCTGGCTCTGCTGGTGGACTCCATCCGGGTGGGGGCTCAGCTTTTCCGCACTCTGTACTTTTTCCCCATCGTCATCTCAGCCACCGCCCTGGGCCTGATGTTCAACCTGATTTTTCTCTATAACGGCGGAATGCTCAACCAACTGCTGGTGAATCTGGGGGTTACAGGGGAGAATATCGACTGGAAGGACCCGAACCACTTCCTGTTCACCATGTTCGCCCCGGTGATGTGGCAGTACGTGGGCTTCTACTTCGTCATCCTGGTCACCGGACTGAACAACATCTCCCAGGACCTGTATGAGGCCGCCGCCCTGGACGGCTGCACCGGCCTCAAACGGGTGCGCTATGTTACGCTGCCCCTGCTGCGCAACGTGCTGTGCACCTGTCTGGTGCTGGCCATCACCGGTGCGCTGAAGGTCTTTGACCTGCCCTGGGTCATGTTCGGGGCGGGGATGCCCCAGGACCAGGGCTGGCTCACCGGCACCTATATGTACGACCAGA
>ERZ779622.1156-NODE-1156-length-11580-cov-10.756182_pt1 | contig 11580 bp, 16 predicted proteins | sample MGYA00514188_ERZ779622 | MGnify/ENA primary metagenome ERZ779622 (study PRJEB29562, sample SAMEA4376702) | mouse gut metagenome | isolation source: Cecum | study: EMG produced TPA metagenomics assembly of the A DSS colitis mouse model was used to assess the...
TATATTAACATAGATTCCAAAAATATACAAATTATTTCACGACAGTTCCTTAGAGTCAGAAGTCGCAAAAATGATGGATACAAAATAGTCTGTAAGTAGTATAATAAATCCAAGGACAAACTGGAATTATGTAAAGGAGAGATACACATGGATTATCAAAAAATAGATAGACTGTTGGTAAAAATAAAAAGTGCATATGACAAAATTGGCGCTGAAACAGAATTAATGGTAGACGCACCGGCAGATATAGCAGAAGTGGAAGCTATTGAAAATAGACTTGAAAGGAAATTACCATTACAGATTAGAAATTTCTTTTTGCAATATTCTAAAAAATGTAGATTTTCAGCATATTTACCAGAGGATTTTGAATTACCAAGTGAACTGGATGAAATTTTTTGTGCGGAATTTTTAATATCATTAGAAGAATTTGTAGACGCGGAGAATTTAAGAAAAGATTACGCAGAAGGATGCTTTGTCAATGAAAATGATGCGTATGATGCTGTTTGGCATCATAAATTAGGTTTTATGCGTGTTCCCAATGGTGATGTAATAGCATTTGATGTGAATAAAAATGAAACAAATCCACCAGTGGTTTATCTTAGCCATGATGACGGTGAGGGACATGGATATATACTTGGTAGTGATTTCGATACATATTTTGAACAGTTGTTATTGGTAGGGGCATGTGGTAATGAAGACTGGCAGATGATACCATTTTGCCCAGATGCACAGTCAGGAATTGTATCGAATTGTGACAATGCAAAGAATTATCGAAGAATTATAGATTTACAGATATAATGGATGGTTCGTACAAATACCAGTTTGAGCTAATTTTTTCGTCACGTGGTTTTTGCCGTGTAAAATTTTCAACCTGCAAAGAAATGATATATAAAGTGGATTGTGATAAAATATATATGATTGACGAAGAAGGATTTTTTAAAGGATACTTTCAAAATTGCGCTTTGCAATAATATTTCTGTTACCAGCAGAACAGAACGTAGTGTTTTTTCAACGGTTACGTTTGATGGCATGATGTATGTTGCAGAAAGAATGTTGGAAACAGGTATCTCTATTATTCTTGAAGGAAATTTTGTTCCTGTCGGTGTCAAAAAGATTGATGAAGCTGATACGATAAAGCGCTTGATTGACCGGTACAATTACACTTCATTGGATTTTAAATTTATGGGTGATACACGGATTTTGCATCAACGATTTTTGGAACGGGAAAAATCAGCTGAACGCGGTGAAGTTAACAAAATAGGAATGGATGTTCCCTATGAGACGTTCAATCAGTGGTGCCGCAATCTTGACGATTTTGATATTGGTGGAGAAACGGTACGAGTAAATACAACCTATTATTACGCAAAAGGACGCATTCATTCGTTGAAAACGTCCTTTTGTGCATATCATTAGAGAAGTTCCTTTCGCTACACTTCAAACCGCCTTTCGCTACATTTCACAAAAAAGTACAAAATTTCTGCCGATAAATAAAGTAGGATATAGCAGACTGGGAGTGATAGATTTGGATATAGCAGTTGTTGATGATGAAAAAGTAATCTGTGAGCATATCCGTGAAATGATAGAAAACCAGAAACCGGACTGTCATGTGGCTTGCTTTTCGTCCGGGGAAGAATTTCTTAACGCAGCAAAAGCGTTTGACATTGTTTTCCTTGACATACAGATGGACGGCATGAATGGCATTGAAGCGGCAAAGGAAACAAGGGAAATGAACGCAGATACTGTTTTAATTTTCATTACTGGCATAAAGGAATATGTTTTTGAAGCCCTTGATCTGTATGCGTTCCATTATCTGTTAAAGCCTGTCACAAAGCAGAAATTCACGGAAGTTTTCGGGCAGGCGTTAAGGGAAGCCGGGCTGCGGAAAATGCGCCGGAAAAAACAGCTTTTTATCAATACAAGAAACAAGGGGATTACCATAGACGCAGACAATATTCTGTATATTGAGAGCGTATCAAGGAAAGTGGAAATCCATACCACGCAGGAAATCATTGAAGCCTACGGCGCACTTGGCGAACTGGAAACGCAGCTCGGCGGGACGTTCTACCGCTGCCACCGGGGGTATCTTGTGAATATGGCGCACATCACGGAATACAAAAGGGACTGTATCACACTTACGGGTGGAGAAACTGTCTATTTGACAAAGAAAAAATACGGCGAATTTGTAAATGCGTATATGTGGTACTTGCAGAACGGAGGGGCTTCCTGTGTATAGCAAGATAGATTTTATTTTTGCGTTTTTTACGGTGGTTTCTGTCCTGCTTCAAGGGTACTGCCTGCAATACTTTTTGGGAAGTTTTGTAGAGGGCAGGACAAAAAGCTGTTTTCATGGGCTTTTTGTAACGGCAGCATATGGGTTGTCACGGTTATGTATCTATTGGCTTCCACCAACAGGATATGAAAGCGTAAAGACAATTTGGAAAACGGTACTGTCCCTCTGCATTCTGCTTGTTATAGCAATGTGTTTTTATAAGGCGTTTCGTGCGGTTACACTCTTTCTTGTGGCTGCTTTCCGTGCAATCGCTGATATTAGTGCTTTCGTGGTGCTTATCCTGCTTGATAAACCAGTGGATAAACTGCTTACGGTATGGAATCTGTGCATGGAGAGAGGGATTATCACTTCCGAAAAAATCTTTGAAACAGCAGTAAATGCCAGTGTAATCGGAAATCAGATTTTTCGGGAAACTGCCCTTGTCCTGCTGTTGTACCTGTCACTGAAAGGGATTGTACGCAATTACAGGGAAAAGGATTATGCAATCCATAGGACAGAACTGTTATCTATCCTTACCCCGGCTATGGTAAGCCTGCTGTTATGTGCGCTGCTTCGCACTATCCTGTTTACGGTGGAAGAAAATGCCGTGGAAACAGTGTATGATCAATACCCGCTGTTATTGGCAATCCTCCCCGCAATTCTGCTTTTGTCGCTGCTTTCTATCCTGTATGGGGTAAAGTTGTTTCAAGATACGGTTTATCTGAACCGGGAGCGGAGCAACAGGATTGTACTGGAAAAGCAGATAGGGAGTATGCAGGAGCATATGGCGGAAATGGAGCGTATCTATTCCGGCATAAGGAGCATGAAACACGATATGAAGAACACGCTTTCTGTTGTGCTGCGGCTTGCCGCTGAAAAGGGGGAAAGTGAAAATAAAGAGTTACAAGCCTACCTGTCGGAAATGAACAATGCTTTTGACGGTCTGGACTTCCGATTTAAGACGGGAAACAGCGTGATTGACACATTACTCAACATGAAATACCATGAAGCGTTACGCCTCGTCCCGAATTTGCAGGTAGATGTAAAGAAACTGCTGCTTCCCTCTGATCTGGCTATCCAAAGCTATGATATCGCTGTTATTTTAGGCAACGCTTTAGACAATGCAATAGAAGCGTGTCGAAAATTAAAGGAAAAAGAGCCAGAAGCGAAAACCTTTATCCGGCTGTCGTCTGTCAGGAAAGATAAACTGTTAATCTTCAAGATAGAAAACAGTTTTGACGGGACGCTGAAACGGAAGCGGCAGACAGGACTTCCCGAAACAGACAAAGCGGACAAAAAAGTGCATGGAATAGGGCTTGCGAATATTAAAAATACAGCAGAGAAATATCAAGGCACAATGGATTATAAGACGGACAGCAGGGTGTTTGTCCTTTCCGTGATGATAAAAAATGAAAGGGATGATAGAGAAATGATGTTGTATCAAAATACAATAACAGGAAAGTATTAAAATTTTTCAAGGAGGACAAAATGATGTCAATGGAAATCAGTAACAGGTACGGTCTTGATTATATTCACAAGGCGCAGACGGAACAAACGGCAAAAGCTACAGAAAGAGCCGAAGAAGCGGCAAAATCCAAAGAAAAAGACAAGCCCGAGTATATCAGTAGTGAAAAGTCCGGGAAGAAACCAAGCGGTTTGTACCACATGGAGCAGGACAAAAACGGAAACCCGAAAATCATCTTTGATACTGCAAAAAAGGCAGAAGAAGCAGAAAGTGAACATCCCAAAGGTGCAGAGCTGAAAGAGGTGTCTGATAACGACAGGGTAAAAGTTACAATAGGCAATATGGATAAGGTTAAAAATGAAATCAAAAAGTTAAAAGAGGAAAAGAAACAGCTTGAACAGCAGTTGAAAATGGCGGCGGGCAATGAACAAAAGACAAAGGAGCTGAAAGCAAAGTTGGCGCAGGTTGAAGCGGAATTAAGCGTGAAAGATACTGCTGAATACAAAAAACAACATGCTGAGTATACCACGGAGGAATAAATCAACACTGTCATTTGTCCTCTTTCATTGATTTTTTTGAAAACATTTCAATCAGTTCACAATTCTCGTATATTTTATGTTATAATATTTTACGTGATTTTGTTTCCCTCATTTTTCCCTTGTCAATCAGATTTTATTAAGGAGGATAAAACAGTGAACAATGAATGGAAAAGGTTATATGAAGAAGCAATGAGCGTTCTGAATCCCCATGATGTTTCAAATAAAATGTGGGTAGGGAGTGTGGCATCTGCCGTACTCACGAAAAAAGGTAATATTTATAAGGGTATATGCATTGATACGGACGGCTCTATAGGGATGTGCGCGGAAAGAAATGCTTTATCAACTATGCTTACATATGGCGAAAGTGAGATTACAAAAGTTGTTTCAGTATATAAAGATGGAAATATAATTCCATCTTGTGGTATTTGTAGAGAATTTATGATGCATTTAGGCGGAGATGTGGAAAATATTGAAATTCTATTGGATAAAGAAGGGCGGACAACAAAATTGATTGATTTGATGCCTGAATATCCACGACATAAATAAATTATAGTATGATTACTGGAAAATAGAAATTTATAAGAGGTGCATTGATGGATCAGGAAGTAATGATAAACGCTTTAGTCAACGGGGAAATAGCGTTGGAAGCAATAGAAAAAGAGCTATATGTTTGTGATTTTAGAAAAATGATTTATAGGAAACTGCACACAAAGCTATCTAAACAACATATAAATATAATTCGCAAGCTTATGGTGATAGAAATAGCAGAACGTGAAAAAGACCCATATGATGATGAAATAGTAATTGAAGAAACATATGATTATGAAGCTTTTTATTGGTGCATTTTTTTACTATCACGAATAGGTGATGTTCATGATGTATTTACCATATGGTATGCGAAACATATAGATTTCGATGCTTCTTTTGGAGTTGAGTGGCAATTTTTGATTGGAGCAGGGTATAATGAAACAATTGAATTTCTAAAGAAAAGTGACAATCCGCAGGCTTTAGAAATCTTATCCTATCTTCTCAATGAAAATATAAAAAATATAGAAGAAAATGAGTCTTTTGAGGAATGGTTTGATTTTAGATACAAATATTTTCTGGATGAATAGGTGAATTTCTTGAACTTTTCTTACACAATTCAATACAGAAATCGGTTATATAGAATTTGAAAGGTGAAGATTTATGGTTGATTTTAGTATAAACGAAATGTTAGATATGCAAAAAAGGCTTCAGGATAAATACAAAGATAAATGGGAAAAGCTTTCTCCTGAAACAGGTAAAAACAAGCTGCTTTGGATGATCGGCGAAATTGGGGAAGTAATTGATATTATCAAAAAACATGGAGATATAAAAGCAACGAATGATGTTGAATTAAGAAAAGATCTTGTTGAAGAAATGGCGGATGTTCTTATGCATTACAATGATGTTATGCTATGTTATGGAATTTCCCCTGATGAATTAAAACAAGCATATATTGCAAAGTTTGAAAAAAATATGACACGTTGGTAAATAGCAGAGTTCACAGAAGTTTTGGAACAACATTGGAGTGGCAAGACCGATATAAATCAGAAATTATAGGAGCGGAAAATGATAAAGGCAATATATTTTGATTTATTTTTCACTTTGATAGTTCCTGCATATGAAAAAACAAACAACGAATACGAACTATTAAACTTGTGAATTATATGGTGCGAAGACAGCAGGAATGGGTACCGTCTTTTCTGAAATGCTTGAAACCAAAAATACTGAACAGAGAAAATCTATCATTAGATATGCAGATTATCATATTCAGCAGATTAACGAACTATTTAATTATCTGTAATGATAATTTCCAGTTTGAGCAAAATTTTCATCATGGATGGGCATTCAGTCATCAGAAACAGTGGTGGGACAAGAACGAATTGACTCAATCTGTCTAATGGAATGTTACAAATGTAATTATGGTGTGAAATTTTCAAATAACGTAAAGGAATGGTTATTGGTATGAAAGACATTATAGAAAAGTATAGAGGAAATTATATAGCAGAGATGCGTAAAATAGTAGGACATGCGCCGCTTAGGACAATAGGGTGCGGAGTTATTATTGAAAACGACAAAGGGGAAATATTACTTCAAAAGCGACGCGATAATGGACTTTGGGCAATCATTGGCGGTTCTATGGAGATTGGGGAAAAATTTATAGAAACGGTAAAAAGAGAAGCATTTGAGGAAGCCGGAATTGAAATAAAAGAACTGACATTGTTTGGCATTTATTCAGGTGAGGATAGAATTATCACTTATCCAAATGGAGATATTTGCTGTGGGACGGGTATCATTTTTAAAACAACTGCGTATAGTGGGGAAATACAAAATAATACAGAAGAAGCACTGGAACATAGATTTTTTGATAAAACAACTCTACCCGATAATATTAATAAATACGATAAACAAATAATTATTGATTGGACAAAAAATCTTCAGCAAGTAATTGTTGATTGATTTCTCAGGTTGTATTGACTGGCCGGGAAACGATTGCCGGGAAACATGCATTCGGACAGTGCATAGGACTTGAAGAGCTGCTTATCGGAGAGGGTGCGTTTGCCGGGTGTCCAAACCTTACTGTAATTTTTCCCAAGGGGAGTAGGGCGGAGGCGTACTGCATGGAAAAGGGGATTTTGTACGAGGGGGAATGAATATGGAACTAACACAGGAGGAAAAAGCCGCGCTTTTGCAGCGGGCGGTGATCAATAGTTCCGTGGAAGAACTTACGAAAATTTATGGTGAATTAGGCTTTGTGGAGATGTCAGCACCGGCGCTTGGTCTGGCATGCAGGTTCCGGGGGCTTGACGTGGTGAAGTGTCTTGTGAAGGAGGGCGCTTCCTTTGATTTTCCGTCAACGGAGGAAGTCGAGGAGACGTATCATTGCTATGCCGGGACGAAAAAGGGGGATTACCGCACGAATTATTCCGTATACCTGTTAAAGGCATTTGGAAAGCGTCCGAGCCTTCCGCTTTACTGTCTGACGGGCATGGTAATGGAACAGCAGATGGCAAGGGAGGATGGCAGTCTGCTGACATTTCTTCCTGATGGGGAGCGTGCCGACGTGTTGAAATACCTGTTGGATAACAGGGAAAAAATAGCCTTTCACCCCGAAGAATTGCTGTATTATGCGATCTTTTATCGCGATACAGTACTTGTAAATGAGCTGAAAAGACAGCAGGTAAGGATTCCCGAAAAGCGTGTCGCTGTCATTGCGGATGGCGCTTTCTCTCCGAATAGGTACTGGGACGAGTATATCGACCTGACGCGGCAGCTTACCGGCGGGGATTATCTCGAAGTGATGCAGCAGCTTGCCTTGGAGCTGGACGGGAAGTTATTTCGCTATACAGAGGGCATTTTAGACGCTACGAAAAAGCAGTTTTGCGGCGAAATGATATTTGCATTTTTTCTTGCCCATTTCAATCAGGAGAAAATGAATAAAAGTGCGATTATGCGCGGTCTGATCGATGTGGAGGCTGCGGAGGCGTTTCAGGTCGTGGAGTGCGAAGGGTGGCTTGCCGCGCCTAGGAAGCGGGATGAGATGATCGCGTATGCGTCAGAGAAGGGAAAGACCGAGATCCTGGCGTGGCTGTTAGACTACAAGAACCGCACAGCCGATTTTGCCGCCGAACAGGAGAAGGCGGACAGAAAGCTAATGCAGGAGCTAAACTGCGCCCCCGATTCCGTCCTTGCGCTCAAGAAGCTGTGGAGTTATCAGAAGCAGGAGGACGGCACACTTCTGATAACGAACTATAAGGGAACGGGCGTCGAGGTTACAGTCCCGGAAAGGATTGGCAGGAGCGTTGTCACGGCAGTCGGGAGCGCCTTTTCAGGAATGCCTGTCGATCAAAAGCTAAAAATTAACCTCCCCGAAACACTCCGATGCATTGGCGACTGTGCTTTTCACAGGATAGAGGGACTAGAAGAGATTCGTATTCCTGATGGAGTGGAGTCAATCGGGCATTTTGCATTTTATGAATGTGATCAGCTTCAGAATATTATAATTCCTGATCACGTGAAAGAAATCGGCGATCATGCTTTTCAGGGATGTAGTTCGCTAGTACATATCACCATTCCCGCGCAGACGAAATCGATTGGCATGTCGGTCTTTGAAGGGTGTAGTTCACTGGAAAGCGCTGCCATTTCCGAGGGGGTGAAAAAGCTTGGTTCACGTGCATTCTGGAAGTGTAGTTCGCTGAAAAGTGTCACCATTCCCAGTACGGTGGAGCGAATCAGCCCGGATGCATTTTTTATGTGCAGTCAGCTTGTAGAAGTGAAGCTCTGCGAGGGCGTGAGGGGAATTGGCAGAGACGCCTTTGAGGGCTGCGTTCTGTTGACTGATATCACGATTCCCCGTTCTGTGGAGGAAATTGGCGACTATGCATTTGACAGATGCCGCGAACTAAAATCGGTACATATCAGTGAGGGTGTAAAGCAGATTGGCGCGCACGCTTTCCAGAACTGTACCACGCTGACCGATATCAGGGTTCCCAAAAACGTGGAGCGCATTGGCGCGTATGCATTTGCGGACTGTCAGGCGCTTGCCGAATTGGATATCCGTGGGCGCATCAGGGAGCTTGGCGAATCTGTCTTTTCCGAATGCAGTGCACTGACGGAATTTATGATTCCCAAGACTGTGGAAAAGATTGGGGACTATGCGTTTTCCGGCTGCGCATCCCTGAAAAGCATTACTATTCCTGCGGCTGTGACAGAGATTGGAAAGGGCGTGTTTGCAGGATGTAGCAATCTGGAGGAGGTGTGCATCTGCGGGGAAGTGAAGAAGCTTGGCGCAGAGGCATTTGTGAACTGTACGAATCTGCGCATGATAAGAATACGGGAGTCCATTCCAAACCGCATTTTAGGCGAGACCTTTGAACAACAGAAAGGGTTGACCGTATCTTGCCCGAAAGGCAGCAGGACGGAGGCGTATTGTAAGAAAAAGGGGATTTCATGCATTATTAACTAAAGGAGATTTTCCCTTAAAAATCATCAAATCACAATCGGAATTTATGAGGAAAAAGTAATGATACTAAAATATAGAAAAGCAACGCCAAAGGATATTGAAGAAATATACAGTATAGTTCGCAATGCTATAGATGCTATGGAGCGAAATAATATTTTTCAATGGGATGATTTGTATCCTGCTAAAGAAGATTTTCAGGAAGATGTTAATAAAAATCAACTTTATGTTGGGTCAGTGAATGGTCAAATAGCGGTTGTATATACCTTAAATCAAAAGTGTGATAAAGAATATGAAAACGGCAAGTGGAAATATAAAGATCAGCCATATTATATTATACATAGACTTTGTGTGAATCCGATTTTTCAAAATAGAGGAATTGCTAAATCTACGCTATTATATATTGAAAAGCAATTAACAGAAATGGGTATTCATGTTATTCGTTTAGATGTATTCTCTAATAATCCATTTGCATTAAGGCTATATAATTCTTCAGGTTATTCGGAAGTTGGTTCTGCTGACTGGCGAAAAGGAAAATTCTTTTTGATGGAAAAGTGTTTTTAGCTATAAAATCGGAATGTGGAGGTAAATTACATGAAAATACTCGGCAGAGCAGGTGCAAGCTAAAGCAAATGAAATCAATCGGGAATTCGGGAGATTTGATCCTGAAAAAAGACACTTATTTCAGATAGAGATACCCAATACTATGTTTACACCTTACCTTTATGAATCGCAGGGAATAGAGATTGCATTAAGCAACGCCGAAATTGATACCGTATTCTGGAATGCCGCTGCTCCGGGAATGCCTACAGAGGGTATCAAAGATTTTTTGGGATATTTGAAAAACAAAGGTATCCGCACAGGCGTAATCAGCAATATTTCTTATGCTTCTTCTGTGGTTGCAGAACGTATCAACAGACTGCTTCCGGAAAATGCTTTTGAATTTATCATTACCTCAAGCAATTATATTTTCCGCAAGCCAAACAAAAGGATTTTTGACTTGGCTTTGGAAAAAGCTGGATTAGAGCCGGATGAAGTCTGGTATATCGGAAACCAGTATGAGTGCGATGTAAAAGGCGCTTTAAAAGCTGGCCTGCTGCCGATATGGTACATAGGGGCGATTGATCTGCCTTACACAGAAGATATAAATATCTTGACGGTAAAGACTTGGAATGAAATAGAGCGGTACATGGAGGGATAGCGTGTGCAGAGAACAGAAAATGTCGAATTAACGGTTTTATGCCTGATTCATCGAAATGATAATTACCTTCTACAAAACAGATTAAAAGATGATTGGAAAGGTTTCTTCAAGTGATGGAATTTGAAGTGATTTTATTTCCCTTATTTTTTCCCACGATGCGAAGCTTCGTTTATCAGGGTTTGTAATACCTTGTGGGAAGACATAACACAAGGGAAACTTTAAGGGAAATCTCATCTGCGATAAACTTAGTGTTTTCAAGGGTTAGCGGGTATTTTAATAATAAAATATAACAGCTCACAATCGGAATTTATGGGGGTATTGTCATGAAACTAAAGTTAGTAAAAGCAACAAACGAATATTGTAATCAAATTAGAGATATGTTGGACGAGTGGAATGCTTCTGGCGAAGAAATCATTCCCCATGCAATCCGCCACTCAGACTACCATGATTTTGAGTGCTATTGCAACAATCTTGAAGTAAAAGATACCAGTAAAGGTTTGGTACCGGATTCTACATTTTTTTGTTTAGACGAAGATCGAAACATTGTTGTAGGTGCTGTAAATATTCGACACTATTTGAACGAAGCATTATTATTAAACGGTGGTCATATAGGAGATGGTGTGCGTCCATCTGAGAGAAGAAAAGGGATTGCGACCAAAATGATATCGTTGGCTTTGGACGAATGCAGGAAATTGGGAATACAGAAGGTTTTAATGGTTTGTGATAAAGATAACGTTGGTTCAGCTAAGAGTATTCAAAATAATGGCGGTGTACTGGAAAACGAGATTGTTGTTGATGGGGTTGTGGAACAAAGATATTGGATTGAACTGGCTTGATAATATCATGCCGTTTTGGTCAACATGAGCATTGACAAAATAAAGAAGTTGTGATAAAGTACCATCAATAACATAAGAAAAGCGAAGACGGAAAAAAGTAGTTTAGTTGGAAACATCCAGAGAGAATAGTACTTGGTGGAAGCTATTTATGTGGAAATTAGACGAAAACCATTCCAGAGCTGTAATGCTGAAATGAGTAAGTGTTACCGTATGCCTGCGTTAAAGGATAGGATTTGATGGAATCTGAAGTGAAAAGTTAAGGTGGAACCGTGCTAAGTGCACCCTT
>ERZ779622.1159-NODE-1159-length-11548-cov-4.942922_pt1 | contig 11548 bp, 10 predicted proteins | sample MGYA00514188_ERZ779622 | MGnify/ENA primary metagenome ERZ779622 (study PRJEB29562, sample SAMEA4376702) | mouse gut metagenome | isolation source: Cecum | study: EMG produced TPA metagenomics assembly of the A DSS colitis mouse model was used to assess the...
GACACACCACAGGCCGGTCTTAGCCTCATACAGTCTGACATGGTAGACGATATTCTCCTCCTCTTTCACCATTCCCGTCTCATCCGGCACATAGCCTTCGCCCGCCAGTATCTGCTCCATCCGGTATCCGCTCTCAAACCCGGCAACCCACAATCTGACGTCCTCGTTTGCTGTTGCCCGCCACAGATCCGCCTCCTCCTTCTGCCACTCCCCGTCGGGCAGATAGAGAACATAGCCGTTTTCCACGACAAGCCTCGCCTGCTTTTCCTCAGGTATGCCCTCCTTCATGATCGTGAGCGTGATCGTCTCTCCCGCTGTCCGCACGACACCGGCAGCATTTTCAGCAGAGCCATCCCCGCTGTCGCTCCCCGCAACAGGCAGCTCGCCCCGCTTCCAGTAGACCTCCTCGTCATGCCAGTCCATCAGAATATATTCCGAACCGCCGTCATTTGTATATTGCAGTGTCAAAATTTCCTGCTCGGAACTGAGTTCTTCGTAGGGCTCTATCTCCACCGTGACCACTCCGTCACCTTCCTCGCACTGCCCGGTTCCGCCGACGCCGATGCCGATATAATAGCTGAACGCCCCCGTCCCGGATATCTCCATCGCATCCCCGTAAGAAATGCCTGTTCCCCAGAGCGTGGGATCTGTCCGGTCAAAATCGATGATCCAGTTCCCCGCCAGATGGGCAAACTGTCCTCCGACTGACAGCTCTTCCCCGCCGATTCCCGGAGTATCGGTGCCGTCCGTCCCCACGGATTCTGTCCCCCCGGCGGCATTTTCCGCCCTGTCTTTCACGATCGAGCAGCCCGCCAGCGTCCCCGCGCTGAGTGTCAGAAGCGCCGCGCACACAAAAATATACTTGCCGCTTCTCTTTCCCGTCTTTCTCAATATATTCTGAAAGCGTTTTTTCATTACCTTCTTTCCTCCGTAAAATCCGGTCGATAAGGTCGTGCTTTTTTCATAGCCTTTATGCAGTGTGGAGAGCAAAGTCTCCGTGTACATCTTCCGCACCGCAAGATCCGCCCCCTGAACCACTCTTTCATCGCAGGCAAGCTCCATATCCACCACAGCCTCTTTCCGCATAAGGTGGACCAACGGATTAAACCAGTGCAGCGCTCCCGCCGCCATAAACAGCAGCTTACTCTGCAGATCTCTGCGCTTCAGGTGCACCAGTTCATGTTTCAGGATATAGAAAAGTTCCTGCGCATTGTAGCGATCCCCCGGCAGGATCAGAACAGGTTTTAAAAACCCGAAGATCATCGGACTCGCCGCCCCGGAATATTCCATGATGGGTACAACGCGCCTGATCTGCAGCTCACGTTTACATATCAAAAACTGCTGTAAGACCACAGGATCTTTTACAAGTGTCCCCTTCAGGAACACCCTCCTTCTATATATGTAATAATCGATTATATTCATCAGTATACAGACAAGACAGCCGATTCCCCAGATACACGCCGCGATATCCAGTGCGGTAATGCTTTTTTCCGTCTGCACAGAAATCGGCACAGTCATCTGTTCCGGCACTTCCACGATCAACCGCCCTGGAACAGTACCGGTATCCGTCCCCGTCTCCTCGGTTTTCTCCGCTGTCGACACTGCCTTCTCCCTCCACTGCCTCCACAGATCCGCCGCGGATCTTCCTCCCGCTCCACCGAAAGGAAGCGAAAGCCGGAGCGCCAGAACGATCCATATCAGGTATTTCCATTTCGCCGCATATCGCTTATTTAAAAAAGGTGACAGAAGAAACAGCAACACAATGAGCACACTGACCGATGCCGATGTTCCCAGCACTGAGAGAAACAGATCCGTCATCACTCATCCTCCTCCCGGTCATGCTCCGCTTCTATCTGATCCAAAAACTCCCGAAGTTCCTTCATATCGGACCTTTTGATCTCCCTGCTGTCGTAAAGGCAGGCGATCATATTCTGAATCGAATTGTCGTAGAGCCTCTCCAGAAAATGTCTGCTCGCCCCCGCCTTATATTCCTTCTCCGGGATGAGAAAGCTGTACAGATTGCTCCCCGTGGAGCGGTCACAGCGCACAAACCCCTTATCCGCAAGCCTGGAAAGGGAAGTCATCAGCGTGGAGAGCTGCCATTTTCTCCGCCCCCTGAGTTGCTTTAATATGTAATTGGAAGATACTGCCTCCCCGGCGTCCCACATCACCTGCATGATCTCCAGTTCAGCTTCCCCCAGTTTTTTGATAGTATCTGTCATCTCTACATCTCCAATCCGTAAAATTCGATCTTCCAGCCGTCCTCCTGTTTAACCATCTCCAGCGTCAGATACAAAAGTCCTTCCCCCGTATTCGACATACTGCACTCCATAGATATCTCCTTTGTGTCCCCGATCTCAGATTCCTCCATATTCTCCAGCCCTTTTATGGCTGTCATTCCGGTCACTTCCCGATCTGTATCCGTATAGACTTCTATCTCCCCGTCATAAGAGTCCGCCAGAAAGTCCCTTATTCTCTCCTGATCTCCACCAAAATACGCATTCGCAACTTCATCTTCCTGCCGCGAAATCTCCATAACCGATAACAGTATCTCATTCAAAAAACGCATTCTTCCCCATCTCCTCTCTGTTATACGTTTGTATAATCCATTATGCGCCCGTATAATGGATTTGTCAAGCAGTTCTGATATAATATTGCCGTCACAAAAAATTTCTGCTAAAATTTTCTGTAACAGCAACACAGAAAGGAACAAGCGAACACCATGTGCAGACGTCTCTCCATCTACTTTAAGGAAATGTACCCGATCCTGCCGAGGTTCATCCTCGGGCTGATCATCTTCGGGGAGATCCATTTTATCATCCTGTTAAATGCGGGGGTCAGGGATTTTAAGCTGGGATTGCAAGAGTTTATCGGCGGATTCACCGTGTTCAGTTTTCTTCTGTGGCTTCGGATCGCGGACGATTTCAAGGACTATGAACTGGACTGCCGCCTGTTTGCCCACAGACCCCTCCCCTCCGGCAGAGTACATAAGAAGGACCTTGCGGTCTTTGTCACGATCCTGATTACAGTCACTGTGCTGCTAAATCTGATTTTTATGAACAACTTCGGCTTTTTCCTGTTCCTTTACATCTACGGAACCCTGATGTCCCTCTGGTTTTTCAGCAAAAAAAAGATCCAGAAAAGTCTGCCGCTGGCGCTGGTCACCCACAATCCGGTGCAGATGATCATGAACATCTACATCATCTCGTTCACCTGTTTTAAGTATGATCTCCCGCTCTTTACCTGGGTGAATTTTCTCGCCGCATGGACGCTCTACTTCCCGGCGCTGATCTGGGAGATCGCAAGGAAAATCCGGGCGCCGAAGGACGAGACGGAGTATGTGACCTACTCCAGTCTGTTCGGCTATAAAAAAGCCGCCCGGTTTATCCTGATCATCACCTGGGTGGATATCATCACTAATTTTTTGCTGGCGTGGAACCTAAATAAGATCACGGTGTTGGCGCTGTTTACAGACGTATCGTGGATGACCGTAAAATTCTTACAGTTTATGAAAGATCCGACCCGATTTACCATCGTGGAGAAGGTGGAGAGATATACCTACATTCAGGAATCACTGATGCTGCTGACTATACCGGTCTATCTAATCTTCGGAGCGATATAGATGCGCCGGCAAATACCATGATCCTATCCAAACGGAGAACTGCCCATGATCATCTGCCTTAAAAATCACACGACAACCGAACTTGGCTCCAAAGCCCGAAACCTCTTCCTGCTCCTGGAGGCAGGCTTTTCGGTGCCTCCCTTTTTCTGTGTGGATCAGGTCTTCCGGGAGGAGGAAGTTCTCGGTTATCTAGCGGCGAACTTCCCCGATACCGCATCCTTTTCCGTCCGCTCCTGCGCCTCCCTGGAGGATTCCGATTGCTGTTCTTTCGCGGGACAGTTTAAAACCTTCCTGCAGGTGCCGCGGGAGGAAGTCTGTATGCGCATCCGGGATGTTCTCTCCGACGCGGAGCGCCCCGAAATTCTCTCCTACTGCAAAATACATAAGCTTGATCCAAGAGCTCTCACGATGCACGTCATCATACAGGAGATGCTTAAACCGGATCTCTCCGGCATTCTGTTCACCGCCAACCCGCAGGGTATCCTGAACGAATCCGTCATCGTCTGCGGAACAGGCACCGGCGATCAGGTTGTAGAGGACAAGACGGATACCACCACCTACTATTATCATCTCTCCGACCAGATCTGTTACTACGAACAGACCGGCGCCTCTCCCCTGCTGACGGAGGAAGAGACAGAAGAACTGATACGATCTTCCCGGAAAATCAGAGCGCTTCTCGCCCCGGAATCCGGCGCGCAGCATGAGGAGGAGTTCGATATAGAATTTGCGATACAACACAAAAGAATATACTTTCTTCAGGCACGCCCCATCACATCCATCGACAAAACTGCCCCCGTCATTATTCTGGACAACAGCAACATCGCGGAGAGTTATCCCGGCATCACCCTGCCTCTCACCCAGAGCTTCATCCGGGAGGCTTACTATCAGGTGTTTAAAAGCCTGCTGCTCCACCTGACCGGCGAACCAGAGACGGTGGCCCGGATCGACGAAACTCTGAAACACATGGTGGATGTGGCAAACGGACGCGTCTATTACCGCATCAGCAACTGGTACGATGTGCTACTCTTTCTGCCCTTTTCCGATCGTCTGATCCCCCTCTGGCAGGAAATGATGGGCGTCAAAGACAAGACCGTAAACTCCGACAGAAACGGACACATCCGCCGGAGCACCCGATTCAAAGTGGCCTGTTCCTTTTTCCGGCTTCTGTTCACCTGCCCCAGGGAAATGGATCGGCTGGATCTGTATTTCGCACAGATCATAGAGCGGTTTGAATCTCTGCGGACAGACACGGAAGAGAACCGGACTCTGTTGGCCCGCTACCGCGAGCTGCAGGACATGACGGTAAAGCGCTGGGATATCACCCTGGTCAACGACATGTACAGTTTTCTATTCACGGGACTCTTAAAGTCCTGTCTGAAAGCAAAACATGTCCCCGCTTACGAACTGGCGGCCAACCGCGCCGTCTCCGGCGTGCAGAAACTGGAGAGCATGCGCCCGATCGAACATCTGCAAAAGCTGGCGTCCCGGGCAAAAAAAGAAAACCGGCTGTCGGAACTGAAATCGCTCCACGACAATGAGGCCTGCGTCCGATACATCCGGCGAAACGACAACGCCTTTACCCGGGCACTGCAGGCCTATATCCAAACCTTCGGCGATCGAAATGTGGAAGAACTGAAGCTGGAGAGCAAAACTTTCCGCACAGATCCGATCCTGTTGATACGCTGTGTCGTGCAGTGCGCCGAGACGCTTTCCGAGCAGGACTGCCCGGACCAGGAGACAGCCGTTTCTCCCCTCACCGGCCTCTCCGCCTTCCTTGCGGGCAGAGCCGCCGTCGGCATCCGAAACCGGGAAAAATCCAGACTTCACCGGGGACGTCTCTACGGTATGATGCGTTCTCTTGTTCTGCAGATGGGACAAAACCTGCGCCGACAGGAAAGGATCACGGATGCCTCGGACGTCTTCTGGCTCTACTGTGAGGAAATCGAAGCGGCGGATTCGGATTCCTCTCTCGACCTGAAAGAGATCATCGCCGGGCGGAAAAAAGAATACGACGGCTACGCCCAACTTCCCGCCTACTCCAGACTTATCTTCTCCGGGAAGATAGCCGATAAACATCCGGGGAGAAATCACAGAATGCGTCATGACAGGACAGACGATATCCACACCGGCACCGCCTGTTCGCCGGGTATCGCGGAGGGAGAGGTGCTGTTGATCGATAATCCCTCTCCTCTGCTCGACACAAAGGGAAAGATACTTGTCACAAAAATGACGGATCCCGGCTGGGTGTTTCTGATCGCACCGGCAAAGGCCATCGTCTCGGAGAAGGGCTCCCTTCTCTCCCACACGGCGATCCTCGCAAGAGAACTGAAAAAACCTGCCGTGACCGGCGTAGAACATATCACGGAATATCTGAGAACCGGAGACCGCATCCGGGTGGACGGCGACACCGGCGTCGTAACCATTCTGCACAGCGCCCGGAGTGAAAATACTCCGAAAGACAAACGGCGAGAAGGAGAAAAACTGTCATGAAAAGCATCAGCGAATATCTGGAGAATGATAAAAACAAATGGGCACACCGCCCCTATATCAGCACAAAAGAAAACGGCGTCTGGCGTACCCGCACTTTCCGGGAAGTCATAGACGACATCCAGGGTCTGTCCAAATCCCTTCTCGCCCGCGGTCTGGAACAGAAAAACATCATGATCTGCTCGGAGAACTCCTACGAGTGGATTCTCCTGTACTTCGGCATCATGGGGTATGTCGGCACCTGTGTGCCGGTGGATAAAGAGTGGACAGCCTGGGATCTTCAAAACACCCTGTCAGCTGTTTCCGTCTCAGCCATATTTTACTCCCGCTCCCGGGGAGAACGGTTTCGGTCTGTCATGGAACAAACTCCGGACATCTCCTGGTTTTGCATCGAGGACGTTCTGACCGATCTGATCCGGGAGGGAAAAGCCTCCGGGACGCCTCTGTACGGCAAGGTACAGACGGAACAAACCGCTATGATCCTGTTTACCTCCGGCACCACCAACGTCCCCAAAGCGATCCCCCTGACACAGCATAACCTGTTTGCCAACTGGGAAACGCTGTACCGGCGGACCCCCATGACAGAACAGGACATCTCCTACGTATTTCTGCCCTTTCACCACGTCTATACGGGCGTGGCCAACATATTATACACCCTTGTCTCCGGCATGCAACTTTTTCTCTGTTCCGATCTGCAGCGCATGCTCCCGGAACTGATGGAAGTCCGCCCCACCGTTGTATGCACCGTGCCATTGTTTTTATATCGTATGTACGACGCCATGAACGACGCGCTCCTGGATATGCTGCAAAACATCCGTTTTCTCTACTGCGGCGGCAGTTTTACGGACCCTGCTGTCAAGGAATACTTTATCAAGCAGGGCATCTGTCTTCTGGAGGCCTACGGCACCACGGAAACTTCCTCCGTCATCGCCCTCGCCCGCCCCGGCGATCCGGACCTCGCTGCAAACGGCGTTGTCCTCGAAAACCTCACAGTGCGGATCCTCACCCCTGACGAGAACGGCGTAGGAGAGATCGTCGTATCCGGCGAAAGTGTCTCCGAAGGATATCTGAACCGGAATGACCGCTACTCCGAGTTTGACAAGGACGGCTATCACACCGGAGATCTGGGTATTCTTTCCCCCGACGGGCATCTGTACCTGAAAGGCAGAAAAAAACGTATGATTCTGACTGCCAACGGAAAGAACATTTATGTGGAGGAGTTGGAAGCGCTGCTCTTACAACATCCTCAGATCAAGACCGCCGCTGTCTTTGAGGAAAACCACCACCCCGCCGCCGCCGTTACAGCCGGCCTTTCCGAGGAAGAGATGAGGAAATATCTCGCTCAGGTCAACAGCCGGCTGCCCCGCTACAAACAGATCCGTAAATTTTACTTAAAACCGGACATTCCCGGAGGACGTATCAAATGAATTACCGAGTGATCAGCTTTTCATCAGAAGAACAGTATATCCGCAAATTTCTGGAACTTCCCGGCAGACTTTATTCCCGGAAGGAAATCATGCAGCAGCCGGAGGAAGAACGGCGCATCCTGACGGGAACCCATGTGCTGAGCCATTATTTCACGGTCTTTCCGCTGCTTGTCCTGGACGAGGAGAAAAATCCCGTGAGCCGCGCAGTCCTGACGGTCTACCCCGGCGACAGGACAGCTTACCTCGGCTTTTTCGAGAGTGAAAATAACGAAAAGGCGGCCTCCATGCTGCTCCAAAAAGCGGAAAAAATTGCCGTGAATCAGAACTGCGACAAAATCTGCGGTCCCATTGACGCCTCCTTCTGGATCCGCTACCGCTTTAAGACAAACTGTTTCGACCGCTCCTACACCGGGGAGCCGTACAACAGGGATTACTATACCGCCCTGTGGCAAAAATCCGGATATGAGGTGACAGAACGTTACTACTCCAACCACTACCGGAGCGTGGAACGTTCTCATCAAAACGCCCTGTTCTCCGCCAGGCTTGCCCAAAAACAGGAGGAGGGCTACCGGATCGGGAGTCCCTCCAAAGATACTTTCGACCGCACGCTGATCGAAGTCTACGAGCTTCTGATCGAGCTGTATCAGAATTTTCCGGCCTACAAGCGCATCAGCAGAGAGGAGTTTGTCTCTCTCTACAGTTATCTGAAAATGCTGATTCGCTATCCCATGGTAAAGATGGCTTACTATCAGGGGAAAGCCGTCGGTTTTTTCATCAGCATTCCGGACTACGGGAACGCGGTGTACGGAAAACTCACCCTGCTCGATTATCTGCGCATCCTGAGAATCCATGCAAAGCCCGCCTCCTACGTGATGCTTTATATGGGTATAGACGCCTCCCACCATGGTCTCGGCAAAGCCATGGCCGAGGCAATAAAAGAAGAACTGAAAATCTCGGGCGTCCCCTCCGTCGGCGCGCTGATCCGTCAGGGCAACATCAACAAGGATTACTTTCAGGAGCTGATCGACTGCGAGTATGAATATGTATTGTTACATAAAAATCTGACCGGAGGTTTTTGATCAGCTCAACATTCCCCCCAGCATTCCGCCGCCCACACACAGCAGCACGGTCGTCGAAAAGTCCGTGGAAAGCTGTGGAAAGGAGCGATTCACAATGACAGATACCGCAAACAGCACCACAAAATACAGCGCCCCCATTATGGCGCCCCAGAAGAATTTTTTCCTCCCTTTCTTTTTTCCGGTGAGAAACCCCGCAAAAAAAGAGGCGGCGATATAGATCAGAATAATGCAGACATTTACCACCTTCTCCGACAGGTGCAGCCTGTAGAGCAAAAAGGCGAGCAGCAGCAAAAACCCTCCCGTCAGAATATAAGAAAACAGCAGGCACTTTAACGTAAATAATATCTGCGGCATATATTTTTTGGTGACAGACATATTTCCCCCCTCCGGGAATAACTCCCAAATAAAAACTTTGTAATATTTTCCTTAAAGAAATATATGCTTCTTGACAACACAGTATTCTGTTTTATAATATATATCTTGTTCAGGGGTATATAATTTTGTATAATTTCGGGCCAATATCCCCCTTCTTTAAGGCAGGCCCGTGTAAAAAGAAAGGAATTCTCATGGATACCACTGGTGTCATACAACTTCTTATCTTACTTATTCTTCTGATTTTATCAGGCTTCTTCTCTTCCGCAGAGACCGCGCTGACCTGCGCCAACAAAGTTCGCATTCGTTCCCTCGCCGACGAAGGCAATAAGAGAGCCCTGCGCGTGCAGATCATTCTGGAATCTTACAGCAAAGTCCTCAGCACGATACTGATCGGCAACAATATTGTCAACATCGGCGCTTCTTCCCTCGCGACCACGCTGACGATCCGCCTGTTCGGCAACCGGTTTGTCGGTATCTGTACCGGGATATTAACTTTTCTGGTGCTGATATTCGGTGAGATTGTACCCAAGACCTGGGCCGGTTCCCACGCCGACAAAATAGCTCTTGCCTACAGCAGTATCATACATATCCTGATGACTGTGCTGACACCAATCATCTGGATCGTGGATAATATCGCCCAGGGGATCATCCGTCTTTTTCATCTGGGGGCAAAACCGGGAGAAGGGAATATCACGCAGGAGGAGCTGCGAACCTATGTGGATGTCAGCCACGAGGAAGGCGTCATCGAATCCGGAGAGAGAAAATTTATTCACAATGTATTTGATTTCTCCGATTCCACTGCCGCGGAGATCATGATTCCCAGGATCAATATGACTTCCCTGTCCTCCGACTCTACCTACGAGGAGATCTTTACGCAGTTTAAGAAGACCATGTATACCAGGATCCCGGTCTACGAAGACGATAATCCGGATAACATTATCGGTTTTGTCCATATGAAGGATTTTATTCTGACGAAAGATTCTCCGAGATTTAAGGTAAACAAGATCCTGCGGAATGTCTATTACACATACGAGCGGAAAAAAACTTCCGATCTGTTTGTGGAACTCCGCGAAAAGGCAACCAACATTGCCATTGTTCTGGACGAATATGGCTCCGCCGTCGGCATGATCACGATGGAAGATCTCCTGGAGGAGATCGTAGGGGAGATCCGGGACGAATACGATGCGGACGAGGCGGAACTGATCAAGAAGATTGACACGCACAGGTACCTCATCGAAGGCAGCATGAAAGTCGATGACGTCAACGAGGCGCTGGATCTTTCTCTGGAATCCGAGGATTACGATTCCATCGGCGGTATTATGATCGACAGACTGGATCGTCTGCCGAAAAACAATGAGACTGTAGTGCTGGAGAACGGTATTTCACTGCAGGCAAGGGGCATTTCACAGAACAGGATCCGAAACGTACTGATCAAGTTTCCCCAGGTCCCGGACGATGAAAGGGATACGGACAGTTGAACTTTTCGATTCGGCTGCTCCCCATAACAGGACATTGTACATCCAATCCTGCCTTCGGTAATCAGACATGGAAGTCCTTACCGCACAGGCAGGTTTATTTTTTTACAACACAGGAAGCCGGATTATGACAATCTTACAATTTCGCCTCCGACAACATAAGCTCTATCGTATCCATCTCCTTTTCGATGATCTTGTCCCGATTTTCCAGCAGACCTATGAGAGCCTCCACCACAGCTGTCACGCTCAGATTGCTGTAATTTTTATAGTAATCGAATCTGCCGAAATCCCCTTTACAGACCAATACATGGTCCGCCAGTTCACCGAGTGCGGAATTTTCATATTCTGTGATTGCGATAACCGGCAGCCCTTTCTTTTGGGCCAGTTCAACCCCCTGCAAGACAGTCTTTGTTATACCGGATTTCGAAATCGCAATCAGTGCATCTTCCTGATCCGCCAGATTGATCGTATTCAGATAATAATCTGCGAGTTCATTATAAATGGCCCTGATTCCGGCGCGTCCCAGACGGAAGCTCAAATGTTTTGCAACAGTTCCCGTATCGCCTCCCGCGATGATATACACCTGCTTGCAGGTATCCAGTATCTTTGCCGATTCTTTCATGGCACGAATGCTTATCCTGTTGCCGAGAGTCTGTATCATTTCCGCATAGACCTGAAATAATTCTCTTATCACATTATCGTTGTCCACATTTCCCTTTTTTTCTTTCTTGATCGTACCCATGTCGCGCGCAAGCATGGTCCTGAATGCCCAATATCCTTTATAGCCTGCATGTTTGCACATCCGCACAACCGTCGCCTCACTTACATCACTTGCTTTTGCCAGGTCCTTAACAGTATATTCCACAACCATATCCGGATTTCTCAAAATATAATTCGCCACTTTTTTTTCCATCGGCGAAAACTCATTATAAAGCTTCTGAATCACATTGATCACACCGTCTTCTCCCATTTTGCCACCTCCTAAGCATGAACCGTTTCTGATATATATTATATCTTTAACGCCTCCCTAAATCAACTACCCCGGTGCAAGCACTCAAGCACTGTGAGGGGCTCCTACGTCGC